>Ga0307502_10000158_pt1 | contig 17716 bp, 15 predicted proteins | sample 16_S_MG_FD_201364 | JGI IMG/M metagenome (GOLD analysis project Ga0307502, IMG submission 201364) | Soil microbial communities from Populus trichocarpa stands in riparian zone in the Pacific Northwest, United States - 16_S | ecosystem: Environmental > Terrestrial > Soil > Riparian zone > Trees... | reverse complement strand
CGCTGATCATCCCATACACAGCACCCGGGATCAAGCTATTTAGTGTCTACATCTACCGACCAAAGAGAAGGCCCGACCCCCATAAACGCTGGGAATCGGGCCTCAACCCCTCGAAAACTTCCGTCTAGCTCGAAGCGCCCGTCGTCGAGCTGGCGGCTGGAGACCACCGGCCGCAGCAGGCTCAGGTCCGCTCAGAAGCCCTCGGCCTGCCGGCCCGTGAGCCGCGCGAGCTCGGCGGCACCGCCGATCCCGCCCGGGAAGCGAAGAAGTTCTCGATCCGCGACGTGTGCGACGCCTGGCCACCCGGGACGTCGCGCTCGAGCACGACGGTGTCCAGTCCGTCCGACGCGGCGTATACCGCAGCGGCGAGACCGGCCGGGCCGGCGCCCACGATCGCGAGGTCGTAGTCGGTCTTCGGTGGCGGGCCGGACTGCCCCCAGGCCTGTGCGAGCTTCTCGACGGTCGCGTTGCGCACGACGAGATCCTCGTCGACGACGAGCGGCAGGTCCGCCTCCGTCGCATCTGCGCGCCTCAGCTCCTCGTCGGCCTCGGGTGTTCCGGCCTCGAGCCGTTCATAGGGCTGGGCGGTGCGAAGCCGGGTCGAGCTGGTGCCCGACGACGGTGACCGTTGGGCGATTCGGGCTCACGTGCTGGGGTGCTGGGTGGACATGAGCTCATCCAGATAGCACCAACTGCGGTCTTCACCAGGTTCGCCGACGCCGAGGAGCCCGGCGGACGCCGGGCTCCTGAGGGGCAGCACGGGGGGCTATGGGCGCCCCCGACGCTCGCTGACTGCGGTGACCTCGAAGTCCTTGTTGACCAGTAGTTCGACCTCGCTGCCGTCGGACTTGCGCACATGCGCCTCGTAGGGCGAGCCGTGATCGGCATCGGACTCCACGCGCAGGACCGTCCCGCCCGCGACCTTCGCCAGCGCCGCCGCCTTGACCTTGTCAGCGATGTCGCCGGTCAGCGCGGTTTCGTCGCCGTGACGGCCGGGTCCGCCGTGGCGGCCACCACGGCCACCGCGATGTCCAGGTCCGCCGTGTGTGTCGATCGCTGTGGCCTCGAAGCTCGAGTTGACGAGCACGACGACCTCGCTGCCGTCGGACTTGCGCACGTGCGCGTGGTATGCCGAGCCGTCGGGTCCGCCGGCCTCGACGCGCAGGACGCTCGCGCCTGGGACCTTCGCGAGCGCGGCCGCCTTGACCTTGTCAGCGGTGTCGCCGCTGAGCTTGGTCTCGCGCGAGGACGGCTGGCGATCGCGCTGTGATGACGATGAGCTGGAGGCGGAGTTCTTCGGCGCGGCGCCGGCGAACGCCGCGGCACCGGCTGCGAGCGCTGCGAGCGCGACGACGAACATGAGCATCTTGCGGACCGACTGGAGCATGGATCCTCCTTGAGATGGACACCCGTTGCTCGCCAAGCATCGGCCGCGCGCCTGAGCTCAGGCTCAGACGAGGCTGAGAATCCGCTGAGAGCGCAGCCGCTCTACGCCGTGAACGCCGGCGGCGGGATGGCGTAGAACGCTTCGCCGGGAGAGCCCTCCGGGCTCTTGCCGCCGTGGACGACGATCAACGGTTCGTGACTGATCTGTCCGCTGTGGCCCAAGACCCAGGCGTCCACGTCGTCGCGCCGGTCCTCGGGCACGTCGGAGCGGCGGATCGCGAGCATACCCTCGGGCCGCTGGGCGATATCGCGCAGCGGAAGGTCGAGCAGGAGCTCGCGGATCGCGTCGTCGCCGTTGTCGGTCATGGGGAGGGAAGGCTATACGCCGGCGGCCTGCTCGGCGGCCTGACGACCCAGGAGATCGCCCGGGCGTTCCTCGTCGGTGAGCCGACCGTCGCCCAGCGGATCGTGCGGGCCAAGCCGACCCTTGCCGAGGCGCACGTTGCATTCGAAGTCCCGCGCGGAGACCCGCTCGGCCTCCGGCTGGAGTCGGTGCTCGAGGTCGTATACCTGATCTTCAACGAGGGCAAATCGGCGACCGCCGGCGACGATTGGATGCGACCGGCGTTGTGCGCCGAGGCGCTGCGGCTGAAGCGGATCCTGGCCGAGCTCGCTCCGGGGAGCTGGAGGTTCACGGCCTCGTTTCGCTGATGGAGATCCAGGCGTCGCGCGCCGGGGCGCGCATCGGCCCGTCGGGGGAGTCGGTCCGGCTGCTCGACCAAGACCGCGCGCGCTGGGATCACCTGCTCGTGCGGCGTGGCCTGGCGGCGCTCGAGCGTGCCGAGCTCGGCGCTTCGGCGAAGCGTCCGAAGAATTCGGCCGCGCGGCGGGGCTGACGCGAAACGTGCGCGAGCGTGAGCTGCTACTCGGACGGGCTGCTGTGTGGGCGCTAGATCAGGTGGCGGCCAAGCCGAGTCGAACACCCTGACCGTCAGACTTTTCTCGTACTAGTTCTCTTACTGAGCACTCAGACGGTGAATTGCTGGACCGCCGGTCGAAGCGATTGCTACGCAATTCGACCGAACGTCAGTCTATACGTGAGCCGCTCTGTGCTGTAGCTTGCCCAGCCGGGGTGGGGGCCAATCACTATTCTGGTGAGGCCCATCTATGCATGTTCATGGTCGTCGGGAGGACGATCAGTCGGGGCTGCTCGCGTCGTCGGGGGACGACGCCGTGGCCGCGCTTGTGCTCCCCGCGCTGACAGACGGCGGTGCGCCATCGGGCCCGCCGAGGGCCTGGGGTGCGCTCCAGGCCGCTCATCGCCTGCAGCCGGTGAGGTTCTGTGTCGTCGGACTGCTGGGCACGTTCGTCAACCTGGCCGTCTTCGCTGCGCTGATCGTCGCGACCGGTGCCGCGCCGCAGCTCGCGGCGGTCGTCGCATTCTGCGTCGCGGTGACCCACAACCACCTGCTGCACCGGGTCTGGACCTTCGAGCGGCGCGACGCCGCCTACCTCCCACAGGGGGGACGGTTTCTGGTGATTTCGCTCGTCGCGCTCGCCGTAAACCTCGTCGTGCTGCACGGGCTGCTGGTCGCCGGCGCCGGCGAGCTTGAAGCTCAGGCGCTCGCCATCGCGGTCGCGACTCCCGCGAGCTTCGTCGGCAACCGCCTGTGGGCCTTCCGGGCGGCGTCGTCGTGTCGCTGAAGGTCGATCAGCCGACGCTCTGCGTCTGCGTCCCCACTTACAACGAGGCAGAGAACGTCGGGCCGTTCGTCACTGCCGTCCTCGCCCAGTTCGATCGGCTCGAGCTGCGAGCGTTGCTGCTGGTGATCGACGACAACTCGCCGGACGGCACCGGCGAGATCGCCGATCGCCTGGCCGCCGCCGACCCTCGCGTGGAAGTGCTGCACCGACCCGGCAAGAACGGGCTGGGGGCGGCCTACCAGGCGGCCTTCGCGTGGACGCGCGCCCGTCCCAGCATCGAGACCGTCGTCCAGATGGACTGCGACTTCTCCCACGACCCGGTCGACATCGGCCGGCTGCTCGAGGCGACGGCGGACGCCGATGTCGTGCTGGGCTCGCGCTATGTCGAGGGCGGCGCTGTGGTCGACTGGGCGTGGTCGCGGAGGCTCATCAGCCGTGGAGGCTCCTTGTACGCACGGCGCGTCCTCGGTGTCCGCCAGCGCGATCTGACCGGCGGATTCAAGTGCTTCGGGCCGGGGGCGCTGGAGCGTATCTCGACCAGCGACTTGAGCTCGGCCGGCTACGGATTTCAGATCGAGATCACGTGGAGGGCACTGCGCGCCGGCCTGCGCGTCACCGAGATCCCGATCACGTTTCGCGAACGCAGCCACGGACGCTCGAAGATGTCGCTGGCGATCGCCCGGGAGGCCGCGTTCATGGTTCCCCGTCTGCGATGGCGCGCCTGGCGTGACGGCGTCGCCGCACGATTCTCAACCGGGCGGGCACCCATGCGCGGCGGGGCCCACCTTGTGCGCGCCGTCGCGCGCGCGTGGCCCGTGCTGGGCGTGGCGGGACTGTTCTCCGCCGCTGCCGTGCTCGAGTCACCCGCCATCGCGGCCTACGGCGCGGCCGCGACGGTGTTCCTGCTCACAACCGCGGTGAGCCTGTACACGCTCGTTCTCATGCTGTACGCCTGGCGTGACGCCGACAGCCTGGCCGAGACCGGTTACCCGCAGAGCGATCACGTCCCTCGTCACACGTTTTCGCTGATCCTTCCCGCGCGGCACGAGGAGGAGGTGCTCGCGGCCACGCTGCACACCCTCGCCGAGCAGGAGCATCCGGCCTTCGAGGTGATCGTGGTGGTCGGTCACGACGACCCCGGGACCGAGCGCGTCGCGCGCGAGGCGATCGAAGGCGACGAACGCTTTCACATTGTCGTCGACACCCACGTTGTCAAGAACAAGCCGCGGGCGCTCAACACCGCGCTGCAGCACTGCCGCGGCGACGTGGTCGGCGTGTTCGACGCCGAGGACCAGGTAGCGCCCGGTCTGCTGATGGCCGTGGACCGCCGGCTCCAGCAGACGGGCGCCGATGTCATCCAGGGCGCCGTGCAGCTCATGAACTACCAGACCAGTTGGTACTCGGTGCGCAACGTCATGGAGTACTACTTCTGGTTCAAGAGCCGGCTGCACTTCCACGCCAAGGCGGGTTTCATCCCGCTTGGCGGCAACACCGTTTTCATCACCCGGCACTGCCTCGCTGTATCGGCTGGATGGGATGGCGACTGCCTGGCCGAGGACTGCGATCTCGGCGCCCGGCTGAGCTCGCTCGGCGCTCGTACGGTCGTCGCCTACAGCTCGGATTTGGTCACCCGCGAGGAGACGCCGGCGAGCCTCGGCGACCTGCTCAAGCAGCGTACGCGCTGGAACCAGGGCTTCCTGCAGGTTCTTCGCAAGGGTGAGTGGAAGCGCCGTTCGGGCTTCTCGCGGGCGCTGGCGCTGTACACCCTGTCCTTCCCGCTCACCCAGGCACTGATGGGATTGAGCGTCCCGCTCGCCCTCGCAACGGTCTTGTTCGTCAAGGTGCCGGTTGCGCTGGCGCTGCTGTCGTTCCTGCCGCTCGTGCCGATGGCGGTGATCCTTGCCGCCGAGCTCGTCGGTCTGGCTCACTTCTGCCGCGAGTTCTCGCTGCGCCCGCGTGCGCTGGACTACCTGCGCCTGGTCGCCGGCAGCGTCCCGTACCAGCTGCTGCTGTCCGCGGCGGCCATGCGAGCGGCCTGGAGAGAGCTGCGCGGCATCAACAACTGGGAGAAGACCGCGCATGTCGGCGCCCACCTCTAGCTCGGTCTCGCAACTCGCCACGACTCCGCCCGCTCCGGTCGCTCCGGCGGCGCCCGGGCGGTTCGGTCCGGCCTTCCGGCCCGCGCCGCTGCCCGCGCCACGCTCGGGAACCCGCCTCGGGCCTCCGAAGCGCCCGCTCAGCGCGGCGTGGGACCGGGTGGTCGCCATCCGGGTCGATCTGGCGATCGTCGTAGGGCTCCTGATCGTCGCCGGCGTCGTCAACGGGATCAACCTCGGCGGCTCGCCGGCGTTCTTCGACGACGAGGGCACGTACGTCGCCCAATCGTGGGCAGTCACCAGTCTCGGGCAGCTCGCGCCCTACACCTACTGGTACGACCACCCGCCGCTCGGCTGGCTCGTGATGGCCGGCTGGTCGCTGCTGACCGACGGCCTGCTCGGCTCGGGCCCGTCGATCGCGGAGGCGCGCAGCCTGATGCTCGTGCTCACGCTGGTGAACGCGGCATTGGTGTACGTCATCGCCCGCCGCCTGCGGATGCACCGGATGTTCGCGGCTCTGGCGGTGGCGCTCTTCGCGCTGTCGCCGCTGGCCGTCTACTACCACCGGATGGTGCTGCTCGACAACATCGCCGTGACGGGATTGCTGGCGGCCTTTGCACTGGCCCTGTCGCCCGCGCGCCGGCTCGCGGCCTTCGCCGCAGCGGGGCTCTGCTTCGCCGCGGCGCTGCTCACCAAGGAGACGATGATGCTGGCGCTGCCCGCGCTCGTTCTCCTGGCCTGGCAGAACGCGAAGGGTCCGACACGCGGGTTCGCGCTGGGCGTGCTGCTCGCCGGCTGCGCGGTCGTCGCCGCCTTCTATCCGCTCTTCGCGACGCTCCAGGGCGAGCTGTTTCACGGTGCGGGCCACACGAGCCTCGTTGACGGGATCCGCTTCCAGCTGACGCGGCCGGGTAGCGGTGGTGTGCTCGATCCCCGCAGCGGCGCGCGGCAGTTGATCGACGCCTGGCTGCGCCACGACCCCGTGCTCCCGTCGGCGGCAATCGTCCTCGTGCCGATCGCCTTGGCGTTCATCCCCCGCTTGCGGGCGGTCGCGCTGGCGATCGCGGTGCCGGTCGTCGTAGCGGCGCGGCCGACCGCGTACGTACCGGCGATGTTCGTCATCGGCCTGATCCCGTATGCAGCATTGCTGGTCGCCGGACTGGCCGACGAGATCTTCCAGGGCGGGGTGGCGCGCGGCCCCGGCGTTCTCCGGCAGGGGCTTGGTCTGGTGCCGGCGCTGGCGCTGATCGCGCTTGCGCTCGAGCTGGCCGTGCTGTTCGGGCCACGCTGGATCGACGGCAACGTGCAGCGGATGCGCCGCGACGACGCGGCGCCCGCTCGGCAGGCGGTCGATTGGATTGCCGGCCACGTCGACCGCCGCAGCACGATCGTGGTCGACGACACCATCTGGCTCGACCTCGTGCAGCGCGGCTTCGCGCGCGAGCGCATGATCTGGTTCTACAAGCTCGACCTGGATCCGGCGGTGATGCGGCCGCGCGCATCGATCGACTACGTCGTGCGCTCCAATCTCATGGCGGGCAACGTCCGCGACCTTCCCCGTACGCGCGACCTGCTCGTCAACAGCCGGCCGGTGGCCGTCTTCAGCGCGGGCGATGAGCGCTTCGAGATCCGGCGCGTCATCGCCCCGCAAACGGCCGTGGGGGTCGAAACGGGATGACGATGCGCCGCCAGACGGTCAGGCGATGGGGTGGTCGTTGTTCGGCGTTCCTCGGCGCGTCGATCCTGCTGTGGGTCTCCGTGCCGACCCAGGCCGCGTTTGAGGCCGTGGTCAACGGCGACCTCGAGCAGGTCACCGCCGGACAGCCCAACTGCTTCTCCCAATCGGGCTGGGGCGACAGCACGGCGACCTGGGCGCTCACGACCGACGCGCACTCTGGCCAGGTGGCGCAGTCTCTCACGGTTAACAACCGCGTCAGCGGCGACCGCAAGTTGCTGATCTCAGAGAACGACGTCTGCGCTCCCGCGGTGACGCCGGACGCGACCTACACCGTGTCGGTCGCCTACAGGTCGACCGTGCCCGCCAACGCGCTGACCGTCTTCCGTCACTCCGCGGCCGGCTGGACGTACTGGACGGACCTCAAGTCGCTGCCCGCGGCCGTGACATGGACGACGGCCAGCGCGGTGACGCCTGCGGTGCCCGCAGGCACGGATCGGATCTCGTTCGGGATCTCGATCTCTGCCAACGGCACGCTGGTGACCGACGACTACGCCCTCGCTCCGACAGCTTCGACGCCGCCTCCGGGGACCCCTGCGGAGCTCACCTACAACGGCGGGCTCGAGGCCGGTGGCGCCACACCCGACGGATGGTTCCTGGCTGGCTGGGGCGACGCCCAGGTCACGAGCGGGAGCGCCGCACAGGCGCACGGCGGGTTGCGCGCGTACTCGCTGACGCTCGCGGGCCGCACCCAGGGTGACTTCAAGCTGCTCCCGACCGAGGCGCGGTCTCCCGCCGTCCAGCCCGGGCAGGTCTACCGGCTCTCAGTCTGGTACCGGTCGACGGCGGACGCCAACGCGATCACGGTTTTCGCCCACACAGCCTCGGGATGGGGCTACCTGACCGACCTGCAGACCCTGCCGGCCAGCGCAACGTGGCAGCAGGCGACCGTCCAGACGCCGGCGATCGGCGCCGGCATCGACGCGATCGCGTGGGGTGTGTCGCTGTCGGCGAACGGCACGCTGGTAACCGACGACTACTCGACCACGCTCGTCGACGCGAACCCGCCACCGCCGCCGGCGACCGGTCCACCCGTCGAGGGCCGCTGGACCGTGAGCGCCAACAACATGCCCGTCAGAGCGATGCACGCGACCCTCCTGAAGAACGGCAAGGTGCTGCTGCTGGCGGGTTCCGGCAACGACGTCAACCGCTTTGCTGCCGGGACCTTCCAAGCCTCGGTCGCCGACCCGGTGGCCGGGACCTACAACACCGTCAATGTGCCCAAGGACATGTTCTGCTCGGGCCACATGACGCTGCCCGACGGCAAGGTGCTGATCCAGGGCGGAACGAAGAGCTATCCGTCGACGGCGGGCGGAGCCGACTACGGGGGCCTGAAGGACTCCTTCATCTTCGACCCGGACACCAGCACCTTCACGAAGGTCGGCGACGCCAACGAAGGGCACTGGTACCCCACCCTGGTCGAGCTCGGCAGCGGCGACGCATTGATGACGGGCGGCCTGAAGGAAGACACCTCGGGTGCAGTGAACACCGAGTACTGGGCGTCCTCGACGGGTACGTGGCGGGCGACGTCGCAGGTGCCGCAGACGTGGTCGTTCTGGGGCCTCTATCCGCATATCTTCCTGATGTCCGACGGGCGCCTGTTCTACAGCGGCGGTCACGTCTTCGGCGCCGGGCTGCCGGGCACCGGAGCCTCGATCTACGCCTGGCCGTCCGCCACGATCGCCGACGTTCCCGGCCTGCGGTCCAAGAACGAGCGCGATCAGTCGGCGTCGGTGCTGCTGCCCCCCGCCCAGGACCAGCGGGTGATGATCGCGGGCGGAGGCAACATCAACACCGGCGTTCCGGCCCACGGCCTCACGGACATCATCGACCTCAAGCAGGCCACGCCCTCCTACCAGCCCGGGCCCGACCTGCCGGGGCCCGGCAAGATGTACCTCAACGCGACGATCCTGCCCGATCGCAACGTGCTCGTGAGCAACGGCGGCCGGCTCAATCGCGACGACTCGGCCAACGTCAGCAGCGCCGCGATGTTCGACCCGGCGACGAACCACTGGACGCCGGTCGCCGCGGACCCGATCGGGCGCAACTACCACTCCACCGCGCTGCTGCTTCCCGACGGGCGGGTCGCCGCCATGGGCTCCAACCCCGGCAATGGCGGCTACGAGCTGCGGGTCTCCATCTACGAGCCGCCCTACCTGTTCAAGGGGCCGCGTCCGACCATGACGCAGGTGCCGGCCCAGGCGTCGTATGGCCAGCAGATCAGCTTCCTCGTGCAGAGCGCGAGCACCATCCGCTGGGCCCAGCTCATGCGGCCGATGTCGGTCACCCACCAGATGGATTCGAACATGCGCCTCGTCGACCTGCCGATCACCGTCTCCGGCGGGGTGGCCACGGTGAGCCTGCCCGCCAACCGCAACCTGCTGCCTCCGGGGCCCTACATGCTCAACATCACCGACTCCGCCGGCGTCCCTTCGGAGTCGGCGTGGGTGATGATCGGATGAGCGCCCGGGTGATATTGCGGGCTGCGCTGTTGGTCGTGATCGCCGGCCTGGCGTTGTGGGCGCTGACCGTCGGGGGCGCCGCCGCCGCGCGGGTGTGGGCGGGCCTGTCCGGTCACGAGCAGCGATCGCGCCCGAAGGTGCGGATGCCACGGGATGCTCCCAAGCCCGGCCGAGACCCGGCTGCCCAGCGCCAGACCGGGCTCGCGGCGGCCGCCAGAGCCCCGCGCGGCAACGGGACGCGGGGCGTCCGCCCGGCGCGCGCAGTGAAGGGACGACGGCTGCGCCGGCGCGCGCGCGTCGGTGAGCCGAGGCGGACGGGCGTGCTGTCCAGCGGCTGCGTGCTGGGCTACGGCGTCACCGGGTCGCAGTGCGTGCCTGCCCACGGTCCGGGCGGCGCGCCGATGACGTGCGAGTACCTGATCAGGCAGTTTCCGGCCGGCGTTGCGGTCACGAATCGCGACGTGCTTGGCCTGGACACGAACCGCGACCTGCTCGCGTGCGGGCGCGGAGACCGCGGCGTTCCGCGCGGCGCCCGGGCTGCACGCTCCCTGCGCTCGGGCTGACCGATGGGAGCCCGGGGTCGGTCGACGAGCGGATCCCGAAGCGGTTGACCGATCGTTCGACGAAGTCCAGCGTCTCCGGGCGCGCATCGAGGTTGACGGTGTCCATGAAGCTCAGCGCGAACAGGCCGTAGCGCTGCAACTGCCTCAGCGACGGGACGGTCAGGATCGCGCGCACGTCGGCGTCGAACGTCGCCTGCGATCCGTTGTCGGGCTTGAGGTGAGCCAGCATGACCGGCCCGTAGGCGCCCAGTGTGCGGGTCATGGCGGCGACGTCGTCCGCGTTGCCCTGGGATTCCATCGCCTGGAAGCTCTGGAAGTCCGAGGCGCTCATGACGTTGGCGAAATGGCAGAACATCGACCGCCCGCCGCCCTGCGCCGGGTCGTCCCAGCGCATCTGCCAACCTCCCCAGCCCAACGAGACCTGGGCGTTGGGCGCCAGCCGGTGGAAGATCTTCAGCGTGGCGCGGTAGCGGTCCTGCAACGCCCGGTAGTACGCGCGTGTCGCAGGGTCAGGCGCCCAGGCGCTGTCGCGGCACGGGTAGGTCTGGAACTCGGTGAACAGCGTCACGTACAGGGGCGGACCGGCGCCGTCGCCGGCAAACGTTTGCGCGAGCCGGCGCATATCTTCGAGGAACCGGTCGGCGAGCGGATAAGCGCGCCCGCACGCAACTCCGTAGCGGGTGTTCAGCGGTACCTCCGGTCCGTCCGCGAACACGACGAGATGCATCGCATAGCCGCCGAGGTAGTCGAGCGGGATCTCCGCTGTTCGCCATGTCTTCAGCCACTCGAAGTCCTGCGGCCCGTTGTACCAGCTGGTGAGCATGCGCACGGGGCTGCTGCGTACGAGGGCGCTAGCGCGCGCGACATCGGCCTCGGGGCCAAGGCCGAACAGCAGCTTCGGGCCGGTGTACGGGGTGGCCTCGACGTGCTGGGAGGCTGGGGGGGTGAGGGCGGCGCGGGCGCTGACCAGCACGCACGCGAGCAGGGCGCATGCCAGCGTCGCCGCGAGCCAGCGTTGACGTGAGCCCGATATACCGCGTTGTATCGGCCGGTCGGGGCATGCGCTTGATCGTGGGCACGCCATGGCCTCGTTTGTCGCTCGGAGATCGCGGCGAGCGCCAGGGGCGCGTAGCCTTTGAGCGATGGAGCCGATTCGACTCGACGATCTTTCCGGCGACGTGCGTAACTCTCTGGAACGCCGTGCCCGGGCGCAGGGGGTGACGCCGTCGGCCTACGTACTTGACCTCGTCTTGCGCGACCTGGCGGGCACGACGTCCTGGTCAGCATGGCTCGCCGAGCTCGATCAGGACGAGCCGATCGCAAGCGTCGATGCTGTGGCGGCACTGACCGAGGGACGTTCTGAGCGCTCCGAGCGCCTCGGAGCCGTAGTAGCTGGGGAACAGTCCCGACCCCCGTCGTCATCGACGCCTCGGCGTTCGTAGAACTCCTGCTGCGCACTGATCGTGGGCCGACGGTTGTGGACGCCGTGGGTGATGAGGCCGTCGCGCTCCGGACCTGGTCGGCCCTGAGGTCGTCTCGACGCTGCGAGAGCTTGAGCGGGGCGGCAAGATCACGATCGCCCGGGCGGAAACGGCTTTGCACCGCTTCGAGCGCGCGCCCGTGCGAACCGTCAAGACCGGCAACCTGCTCGGGCGAGCCTGGGAGCTGCGTTACAACCTCTCCGCGTACGACGCCTGCTACGTGGCCCTCGCCGAGGTTCTCGGCGCTCGTCTGGTCACGGCCGACCAGTCGCTCGTGAGGGCGCCAGCGCTCGCGATACCGCTCACAGTCGTGTAGCACTCTGTCGCGCTGACACTTGGCATCTCGGTTCGCGCAGCCGCAGCCCGTCCGGCCCTGGGCAAGCGGGTCGATGGCCTTCTCCGCGACGGCGGTAAGCTCGCTTCGGATTGCCGTCGCGCGCGACGCGCCGGACGTCAAGTCGATCACGCTCGCATCGGCGACCAGATGCGTCACCGGTGGCGCTCGTCAGCGATGACCTCCGCTGCCGGCGTCGGCGCGTCCTCAAGCGGCGGCAAGGCATCGGCGTAGCGAATCCACTGGGTGATGGTGGGTCGGTCGACTGCGACCCGCAACTCACCAAGCACGTACTCCGACAGCGTCCGCCCCTCCTGAGCAGCCCGAACCTTCAGCCGCCGGTGAAACTCCTCCGGAACATTGCGAACCTGGATCGTTGACATGCAATACAGCCTAAGGCCGTGCAGCAGGATCGGGACACCGAGCGTCAAAGAACCGAACGAGCGGATTCGAACCGCTGACCCTTCATTGGGAGTGAGGATCGGCTGGTTTCGCCTTGGTCATCGACCGCTGCAGGGCAGGGTGGGCGGTGTAGTTGCGGGTTGGTCGGGGTCCCGTGCGGCCGACGCTGGTCTGCCCACGGCGACGTCGCCAACCGGCTTGCTGCGTCGGCAACGGCGACCCCAGTTGTCCACGAGAGGTACCGTGTGGCCCATGTACGACGACCGCGTGATCGAGGAGGCTGCTTGTCGTATCCACGATGCCGTGCCCGGACACGCAAGTGATCCTGTTCGGGTCTCACACCCGAGGTTCTTCTGGTCATCGAGCCGTTCGTCGAGGACACCGCACGCGAGGAGGTTCGCCTGCGCCGGGCGCTGCGCGGACTCGGGTTGTTCGCGGACGTCGTCATTGTGAGCGCAGCCGACGCGCAGCGCCTTCGCGATGTTCCGTCGAGCTTCGTCGGAGTGGCGTTCGCCGAGGGTCGAGTGCTTGCAGCGTGAGTGCCGACACCGCCGCCGGTTTCCTCACGCGCCCCCGACGAGGCGGCGGCCGTTCGGGCGTCGCTTCCAATCGCAGATCACCGACGCGATCGTCGGGTTCCATGGCTCAGCAGGGCCGTGGAGAAATCGATCAAAGGAGTTCATGCCGCCGGTGGCCACGCGTTCCCGTTGACGCACGACCTCGAAGGCCTCGTCGAGCGATGCGTACAGTCGGGCATCGTGCTGCCAGCTGACCTCGAGGAGAGCACGGGGTGCTGAGGCCCTACGCGGTTCGTCATCGTTACGGCGGCGAGCCGCCAACACCCGTCGTTCGCGACAGCGCGCTTCGACTCGCCGAAATCGCGGTCGCCTGGGCGGAACAGGCGTTCGGCGCTTGAGGTCGCACCTATCCCGGAACAAGCCCCCGGCTCTACGCGGGCGGACTGGGTTACGGCGCGAGGAGCCGACGCCCGGACTCGAACCGGGACCCTTCATTACGAGTGACGAATGGCCCGCGCGTGCTCGTCGCCGGTCGAGCACCCACCAAGCGCCGCGAAACCGGGCTTGCGCAGTGTCCAGGTGCGGGCAGCGTTGGACGGCCGCCGCGGGCGAGATATACGGTGCTCCGGTCGAGTTGTGGGTGAAGGTCATCGTGGGGGGTCGAGGAGGATGCCAACGCAGCACAGGTAGACGAGCGCGATGAGGGGCGCGGCGGAGTGGAAGCCGAAGCTGCGGTGGCTGATCAGGCGGATGGGGCTGTTGAGGCCCTCGAGGCGTCCGTTGCTGAGGCCGAGGCGGATCGCGGCGAGGATGCCGTCGCGGTGGCGGCGGATCGTGCGGGCGAGCTTGACGAACAGCTCGAGCCGTGAGCGTGAGGCCGATGCGAGCCAGGCGTCGAGGTGCGCTGGAGCAAGCGTGGGGTCCGGGAGGTGGTAGAGCAATCTGAGTTTTTCTTTGAGCAGGAAGGCGCGGAACATCGCCTTGTTGGCCTGCGCGACCTCGCCGAGCAGCGCGAGCTGCGGGATGCTCTGCTTGTCGGGGCTCTTGAGTAGGGACCAGCGGGCGTTCTTGATCCAGCGGCCTTTGGGTGTGTGCGAGCGCTCGTGGGCGTTTCATTCGTCGCGGCGACCTGGTCGACGGCGCGCTGGCCCAGTCAGACCACATGAAACGGATCGAACGCGATCTCGGCGTCGGGGACGCTGTCGCGGATCGCCTTCTCATAGCCGCCGGGCATGTCGATCGAGACCGCCCGGATCGAGCGGCGCCGCTCGCCGAGCTCAGTGAAGAATGCCTGCAACGTCGCGGCGTTGCCACCTGGTAAGCAGCACACGATCGCGCGGTCTGATGGTCGACGACGCTGGTGAGGTAGCGCTGTCCGCGGCGGTATGAGATCTCGTCGACGCCGATCGCGACCAGCCCCGTCAGCCGTGCGTCGTCGAGGTGGTCAGCGACGATACGGGCGACGATTCGCCCGACGGTGTCCCATCCGATGCGCAGCAACCCACAGATCGGGGTCTTGGCCATCTGCTGGGCCAGCCACGCGTGAGAGTCGAGCCGGGGCGCGTCGCCGTCCTCGCGGATGACTGTTTCCCCGGCCCGCTCTCCCGAACCGGACGTGCGAGTTCCCCCGCATCCGGCTCTCCACGAGCCCTTGTCAGGCGGGCTGTGCGGCGATCGTCTCCGTCGTCGTCGGCCACGGCGAAGGGATCCTGTCGCCCCGGTAGCGGTAGCGGGTGAGCGGTACCGCGCTGGGATTGAACAGGGTCTTCTTGCCCTCCGTCGGCCACCATTCGGGCAGGTAGCGTCGGCGGAACTGCTTCCAGTTGGCACGCGGGCACTTCTTGCGCAGCCAGCCGATCACGCGCCGCCAGATGAAGGCGCGCAGATAGCTGAACGTCGCTTTGGACACGTCGTGCCGGAAGTGCGTCGTCCAGCCCCGCAGCGCGGGGTTGAGGCGATCGCATAGGTCGGCCAGCGACTGCTCTGTTGATCTCGGGGTGCTGGCACGCACCTTCGCCTTGATCGCTGCCAGGGCGGCTTTCGAGGGGTAGGTGTAGACGTACCGGTGCTTTGATCCTCGCTTGCGGTGGCGCTGGATGCGCCCTCGTCGATGTGCGCGATCCTCGTCCCATCGTGGCGAGGACGGCCGCTGCGTCGTCGCGCAACGCCTCGGCCTGCGAGCGGTCGCCGGCCACGAGCACCACCCAATCGTCCGCGTAGCGGACGAGTCGGTAGTTGGCCGGCCCCTTGCTGCGCCGCGTACGGCGTGCGTGATCGGTGGCAAAGCTCTCCCACGCCGCGACGAAGTGCTCGTCGAGGACCGAGAGGGCGAGGTTGCTCAACAGCGGCGAAAGAATCCCGCCCTGCGGGGTGCCCGTGACCGGATGTCTCTCGGTGCCATCCCGACTGAGGATGCCGGCCTTGAGGAACATCTTCACCACGGCCAGGACGCGCCTGTCTGCGACTCGGGCTCGCAGCCGGTCAAGGATGCCGACATGCGAGATTTCGTCGAAGCATGCCTTGATGTCGCCCTCCACGACCCACTCATAAGAGCGGGACGCAAGAAGTGCACCTCGGCGATGGCGTCTTGGACGCGGCGCCCGGGGCGAAAGCCGTAGCTGCACGGCTTGAAGTCCGCCTCGAGGATCGGTTCGAGCACCATCTTGAGGGCGGCCTGCACCACCCGGTCGCGCACGGTCGCGATGCCCAGGCGGCGGAACTTGCCGCCGCGCTTGGGGATCATCACCTCGCGCACCGGCTCCGGGCAGAACCTGCGTGCCTTGAGATCGTCTCGCAGCTCCGACAGGAAGGCCAGATCGCCCACGACAGCCTTGATGTGATGGGCGGTGCGCCCATCCACCCCGGCCGAGCGAGCCCCTCGGTTGCTCTTGACCCGCGTCCAGGCGTCCACCAGGACCGCCGGGTCATAGACGAGGTTGTAGAGATCAGCAAACCGACGGTCAGGATCGTCGGTCGCCCACTGATGCAGCTTGATCTGGATTCGCAGTACCCGCTCCTTCGCCATCTGCGGCGTCGGCCACGGCGCGTCGGTATTCACCGCCGTCCTCCTGCCATGCCAGTCTCTCGCTGCGAACTCGCTGCCCCCCTTCGCCATGTGGCCGGCTTTCCCGGCCTCGGACTACTACGGAGGCTCCGCCCCACCACCGCGCCATCGGCTGACGACGAGCGTTCCCCTGCCCTGGATGGCCCAGCGCGGGAGCGCGGCGGTGGTTCCCATGTTCACCATGAACCGCTTGACAGGATGGGCGCCCAGCTGTGCCCCGACAGCATCGCCGCGAGTACGCCGCAGACCTTCCTCGCGGCCTCCCTCGGCAGCCAGGCTAGACCGCCGACGAAGTCGCCCTCCGCATCGCTGTCGGATGGCGCGCGCTGCTGCCCGGCCCAGATCCACCAGGTTCGAGCCGGTTCGAGGATTACGGGGGTTCAACCACTGGTTCACTTGCGTTACGCCTCTCTGTCTTGCTTGCCGAACCCAGGCCATCTGGCAGTGCTGGCCCGTCTCGGCGTTGTCGGGGCTGCTCCCGCCCAACCCTGCGACTCCAGGGTCCGGCTGCCCCCAGCTTCAACCGAACTGCTTCGACAGCCCGGCGGGTGGGGCCCTACACCCCACACGGTTCAACAGCGCCTCATGGCGCACGACGACATCCTCGAAATCGCGGGCGTGATGGGCGCCCGGCCGCGCCCATGGCACCGGCTCGGTCCTGACGACCCAGCAGTCCGGACAGCGCAGCAGCCGCAGATCGCACTCGATGACGCACCGCGTCCAGCCGAGATCCAGATGGCGCCAGCGCTTGACACGCCGATCGTGGACCTGAAGCTGCGGGCCGGTCTGCCCGCAGCGCGCGCACACCCGGCGCCGGCGCCGCAGCTTGACGGTCACGATCACCCCCTCGCAGCCGAAGCAGACGTCGCTGACCGATGCGCCGGGCAACCCAACAGCCCGTTCAATGCCGTCGTGACACGCACGTCGTCGCTCCTGGTCAGCCGCTTGCCTTCAGACAGCCAGCAGCCTGCCGGGCAGGACGGCGGCGTGTCGCCCAGACCCACACAAGACGCGCAAGGCCAGTAGCGAAGTCGCCCGCTCGCCTCAAGCGCGACCCCCGCACCACCTGCGCGGCGCGCAACCCGCACCGATGCAGCCACTTCGCGCGCTTGACCCGACCGGCCGACCCCGCTCAAGCAACGATCAAGCCGGGGCTGACGCCCCCGACTTCACCCACAAGACGAGAGGAGACCCAGATATACGCGTTCTATACGTCGGTCGGCGCCCGCTTTGCCCGTGTGGTGTGGCTCGTGAGCGTCGTGCGGGGCCCGTCAGTTACGCCTGCTGGATCGGCCGTGCGCCTGGTGCGATGAGCCGGTGTTGGCGTCGCGCGTCGACGCGCGTTACTGCTCGACGAGATGTCGTCAGGCGGCGCACCGCGCGGGGATCCGCCGCGCAGAGCTCTTGGCCGTAGCCGTCGCGCGAGGCCTTCAGGTACGGGTCCCGGCGTGGATGCGTGGCGCGCGGCCGCACGCGACGGCTTGCCTGCCCAACGGCTGGGAACCCCCCGTCGTGTTCGCCGGCGTGCGACAGCTTCGCGGCTCCGCCCCGCAGACGGTCGAGTTTCGCGGCTCCGCGCCGCAGACGGTCGACGCCCTGGTGGGTGTCGTGTCGTGCCGCGCCGACGCTCGACGCGTCCGGGTGCGGTGATCGGCGCCAAGCCGCCCTGGACTTCTGCTGGCCATTCGGGGGCTGTTGGGCGCACTGCCCGGCGACACCTTCGAGGATCTGTATCCGGGCTCGGGGATCGTGACCTGGGCCTGGCGGCGCTGGACCGTCCAACCGGCGACCTCCGTGTCGTGTCCTGGGTCGTAACGTGTGAGGAGACAGGTGTCTCCTGCTTCGAAGGTTGGACCATCCCGAGTTCGACGGAGACCGGGTTATCTGGTTTTCAACCTCAAGAAATGAAATCGAAAGAGGAGGAGAGATCTACCGTACCGGTGATCGCATAGTCACGCGGAGCCTCAAACT
>Ga0307502_10000157_pt1 | contig 17759 bp, 17 predicted proteins | sample 16_S_MG_FD_201364 | JGI IMG/M metagenome (GOLD analysis project Ga0307502, IMG submission 201364) | Soil microbial communities from Populus trichocarpa stands in riparian zone in the Pacific Northwest, United States - 16_S | ecosystem: Environmental > Terrestrial > Soil > Riparian zone > Trees... | reverse complement strand
GACAATCCCGGCCGCGCCGGCACGGCCGCCGGCGCGTGCGTGAAGGGCGCGTTCCTTGTCAAGTGCAACCAGGCCGAGGCGCGACTCATGACGGGCGAAACCGATCCCGAGGCTGCGGCGTCGTCGTTGCTCGCGGGTGGGGCGAAGCACGTCATCGTCACCAGCGGCGCCGGCGGGGCGATCCTGCGCGCGAAGGGGATGAACTTCGATGTGCGCGCCAACCCGGCGCGCGTCGTCAGCGCCGTCGGCGCCGGCGACGTCTTCCTCGGCACGCTGCTGGCCCGCCTTGGCATGACCGACTTCTATCCCGCGGCGCTCGCGGCCGCGCTGCCGGCCGCCGCCGCGGAGGCCGCCCGCGCCTGCGAGCGCTGGGGCGCCCTGGAGTGAGCCCGGCTCGCGCGCGCGCCGCTCGCTCGGACTGGAAGAAGCCCGCTCGCTCGCGGGTCGCCCGGATTCGCCGGCGCCTCGCGGAGCTCTACGGCGTCCCGGCGATGGAGCCGCACGGCGACCCGCTCGCCGAGCTCGTCCTCACGGTCCTCTCGCAATCGACCAACGATCGCAACCGCGACGTCGCCTTCTTGCGCCTGCGCGAGCGCTTCCCGACGTGGGAGGCCGTCCGTGACGCGCCGCTGGAGGAGGTCGAGGAGGCAATTCGCCCGGGCGGCATCTCGAAGGTGAAGTCCGCTCGGATCCAAGCCATCCTGCGCGCGATCGGCGACCCGCTCGACCTGGAGTGGATGCGCGACGCGCCGGTCGCGCAGTCGCAGGCGTACCTCTGCGCGCTGCCCGGCGTCGGGCGCAAGACGGCCGCCTGCGTGCTGCTGTTCTCCTACGGCCTGCGCGACGTGCCCGTCGACACCCATGTCTCACGCGTGGCCACGCGGCTGGGCCTGCTGCGCCCGAAGGCGCCGTTCGAGGAGTTGCACGACGCGATGCTCGATCTGACCCCCGAGGGCGCCGAGCTCGAGTTCCACGTCAACCTGCTGCGCCACGGGCGGCGGACCTGCCACGCTCAGCGCCCGGCGTGCGGCGACTGCGCGCTGCGGCGGATGTGCCCGAGCCGCCAGGCGTAGCCGACATAACCTCCTGCCTGACAGGCACTCGACGGCCAACGCGCGGCCTCGTTCACAGTGCAGCGTTGACGTGGGGTGAAGTGGTCTTGACAACCTGGAGCGCTCTCTGTATGACCGAACCAGCGACCGCACACCTACACATCACCACGGTCGTTCATCTACGCGGAAGCGGAGGGGGAAGTCTTCCATGGCCGAAGATCCAAGCGAGCGCAAGCCCGAAGAGAAGTCGATCGAGATGCGGGTGTCCGAGATCGAGGACAAGCTCGCGCAGATGCACATCACCGAGGACGAGATGACGGCGTTCAACAAAGTGTCCGCGGCCCTGGGTCAGGCCCCCCCGCAGCCGTGTACCCCGGCCGCAGCCCCGGCCCCCGCTCCAGCGCCATGCGTCGCTCAGCCGGCTGCGCCATGCGTCGCTCAGCCAGCACAGCCATGCATCGCTCAACCGGGACCATGCATCGCGAACCAGTGCACGATCCGGGCATGCACGGTCGTCAGCCACTGCACGATCCGGCCCTGCACGATCAGTCACTGCACGGTCATCAGCAACTGCTCGATCGTCAACCCCTGCACGATCATCAACCAGTGCACCGCCGAATGCGGCGGCGGCTGCGCTCCGGGCGGCGGCGGCTTTGCCGGCGGGGGCTTTGGCACGCTCGGCGGCTGACACGACAGCGCGGTACACCTGAGCATGCCCGGCGCGAGCGTCGAGCGCGAGACCGCGACCGACGTCGTCTTCGTCGTCATGCCGTTCGCCGATGTCGGCCGGCCGGCGATCGGGGTCAGCCTGCTGCAGGCCGCCGTCACGGACGCCGGCCACTCGTCGGCGATCGAGTACTGCAACATGGCGCTCGCCGGCGGGCTCGGCCTTGACCTGTATCGCGTCATCTCCGAGGGCTTTCCCCCGGACATGCTCGTCGGGGAGTGGCTGTTCGCCCACGATGTCTTCGGCGATCGCATCGCGGCGCCCGACGCGTTCGTCGAGCACATACTCGCCCGCAACGCGCCACCAGGATTCCTCCAGAGCATCCCGCAGGCGCGCCGGCTGCTGGGGCCCTACCTCGACGACTGCGTCGCGCAGATCATGGCCCGGCGTCCGCGGGTCGTCGGGTTCACGACGACGTTTCACCAGACGTGCGCCTCGCTGGCGGTGGCGCGGCGCCTGAAGAAGCTCGACGACCCCCCGATCGTCGTCTTCGGCGGCGCCAACTGCGAGGGCGAGATGGGCGCGGAGATGCTCGCCTCGTTCGACTGGATCGACTGCGTCTGCGGCGGCGAGGCTGACCGCTCGTTCCCGCGCCTGCTCGGCGTACTGCTCGGCGACGGGCGGGGCCCGATCGGCGGCGTGCTGATGCGCGACGCCGGCTGGACCGTGCAGCGATCGATGCCGGTGCAGGACATGGACGCGCTGCCGCTGCCGGACTACGACGACTACTTCCGCCAGCTCGACGCGACCCGCACGATGGACCGCTCGCTGGCGCACATCGTCGTGGAGACCTCGCGCGGGTGCTGGTGGGGCGCCAAGCACCACTGCACCTTCTGCGGCCTCAACGGTGACACGCTGACCTTCCGCAGCAAGTCACCCGAGCGCGCGTTCGAGGAGATCACCGCGCTGACACAGCGCCATGACGTGGACCGCGTCGGCTGCGTCGACAACATCCTGGATCTGCGCTACGTCGACACGCTGTTTCCGATGCTCGCCGACAGCGGCCTCGAGCTCGAGCTGTTCTACGAGGTCAAGGCCAACCTGCGTTACGACCAGCTCGTGAAGCTGCGCCGGGGAGGGATGCTCCAGATCCAGCCGGGCATCGAGAGCTTCTCCAACCAGGTGCTCAAGCTCATGGACAAGGGCGTGGCCGGCGTCCAGAACGTACAGCTCATGCGCTGGTGCGAGGAGCTCGGGATCCTCTGCTCGTGGAATCTGCTCGCCGGCTTCCCCGGCGAGCCGCCGTCTGAGTACGACCGCATGGCCGAGATGATCCCGCTGCTCGTGCACCTCAACCCGCCGCTGTCGTGCGGGCGGCTGCGGCTGGACCGCTTCAGCCCCTTTCACGCCCGCCATGCCGACTACGGCTTTCGCCGAGTGCGTCCGGCGCGGGCGTACTTCTTCGTGTTTCCGCTCGCGCGACGCGCGATGCACCGGCTGGCGTACTTCTTCGACTACGACTACGACGACGGGCGCGTACCCGAGGACTACCTCGAGCCCGTGCATCGCGCCGTCGCGCTGTGGAACGCGGGACGGATGTCCGGCGAGGACCCGCCGCGGCTGGACGCGCAGTTTGAGGGCAACACGATCGTCGTGACCGACACGCGGCCCGTGGCGCGCGCGGAGCACCACGAGCTCGACGGCGTCGAGGCGCGCGTCTACGAGCTGTGCGACGTCGCCAAGAGCCTGCCCGCGCTGATGCGCGATCCCGAGCTCGCGGACCGCGAGGACGAGGTGCGCGCCGCGCTCGACGTCCTCCTCGCGGACCGCCTGATGCTGCTCGACGACGGTCGCTACGCGAGCCTCGCCGTCTTTCGCAACCGGCGCACGACCTCCGCGGACGCAAGCGTTGAAGCGGCCGCTGCTGCCTAGCCACTACTCGGTCTGGTTCGAGCCGCCGGACGAGCGTGGCGACGAGGTGCTGCACGTCGTCTCCGAACGGCGGACGCTGCGGCTGAAGGGCTACGCCTTTCGTGAGTTCTGCGAGCGGGTGGTTCCGCTGCTCGACGGCAGCCGCTCGCTCGAGCAGATTCACGAGTCCACGGGCGACGTCTTCGAGCCCGAGGATCTCGACCGCTGCCTCGCGCTGCTGCGCGATCAGGGCGTCGTCGTCGACGCGGCCGCCAACGGGCTGGCGCCGGAGGCCCGCGAGCGAATGACGCCGCAGCTGAACCTGTTTCACGATCTCGCGCCGGGCGAGGATCTTCAGCGGCGGCTGGCGTCCGCGCATGTGGCGATACTCGGCATGAGCGGGGCCGGCCCCAGCGCCGCGCTGGCGCTGGCCGCCGCCGGCGTCGGCACGATCTCCTGCCACGATCCGCTGCCGGTCGTGCCGGCGGACGTGTACTACGCGCCGTTTCTGGGCACCGGCTCCGCCGGCAGAGGTCGCGCCGAGCGCGTCGCCGAGCTCATCCGCGCTGCCGCGCCCGAGGTGGCGGTCGCGGCCTCCGACGCCCCGCTCGAGGAGGAGGACGACGTGCGCCGCGCGATCGACGGCGCGGACTTCGTCGTGTGCTGCCTTGACGCCGCGCAGTCCAACCTCGCCTTCAAGCTCAACCGCGTCTGTCTGGCCGACGGCCGGCGCTGGATTGCCTGCGCCCTGGCGGGAGCGGAGGTCGTCGTCGGGCCAGCGATGCACCCGGGCGAGAGCGCCTGCTACCTCTGCTACCGGATGCGAACGGTCGCCGCCGCAGGCAACCCGGAGGAGGCGTTCGCCCATGAGCGCTATCTCGATCAGCGCCGGCGCGACGACAGCGGCGCACGCGAGAACCTCGTATTCGGCGCGGGGGTGGCGGGGAACCTCGTCGGCGCTGAGGTCGTCAAGGAGCTCACCGGTCTTGGCGAGACCGCGCTCGTCGGGCGGATCCTCGTCGTGCGGCTCACGGACCTGAAGCTGTCGCGCCACGCCGTCCTGCGCAAGCCCGGCTGCCCGGCGTGCTATCCCACGAGCGGCGATGGCAGCTGAGGTCTGGCGCGACCTCGTAAGCCCGCGGGTCGGTGTGATCCGCTCCGTGCGGCCGCAGCCGCGCGGCTTCGACGAGCCCCAGCCGCCCTATCTGTACACGGCCGAGCTGTCGAACTTCGACTTCCGGACCGTGGAGCGACAGGAGCGGATGGGCGCCGGCAAAGGTTGGACCGAGGACGGTGCGCGCGCCGCGGCGATCGGCGAGGCCGTCGAGCGCTACTGCGCCTATCACTGGGATCCGCAGCGGACGTTCGTCGCGACGCTCGCCGATGTCGGCATGCGCGCGATCACGCCCGCCGACTGCGTGCTGTACGCCGCCGAGCAGTACGCCCGGCCCGGATGGCCCTATCCCGCATGGCGCGAGGAACTGCCGGTCACGTGGATCGCCGGGGTCGCCGTGGCGGACGGAGAGCCGGTCGCCCTGCCGGCGAGCCTGGCATACCTGAGCTACCCGCCCCCGAGCCCCGAGGAGCTGTTCGCGCCGACGACCTCCAACGGGCTGGCCGCGGGGTCGAGCGTGGACGCCGCCGCGCTCGGCGGCCTGTGCGAGCTGATGGAACGCGACGCGTTGATGATCACGTGGATGAACCGGCTGCCGGCCGTCGAGCTCAAGCTCGCCGCGAGCGCCGGCATCGCGGGTGCGCTGCATCGCCACTACGCGGTGCTGGACGTCGAGTTGCGGGCCTTCGTCTTGCCGACGGACCTGCCGGCGACGGTCGTGCTTGCGATCAGCAGCGAGGACCGGTCGGGCGTGCCGGCGACGGTCGTCGGGATGGGTTGCCACCCGGCCCCGCTGACCGCGCTGACCAAGGCCCTGTTCGAGCTGTGCCAAGGCCGGCCGGCGGAGGCCAGCCGCCATCGAGAGAACCCGCCCGACGGACGCCTGGAGCGCTTCGAGGACGTGCGGACGCTCGATGACCACAGCGCCTTCGCCGGGCAGGCAGCCCGCCGGGGTGAGTTCGAGTTCCTTTCGAGCGGCGCCGAGACGAGCGCCGTCGACGATCTCGACCCGCGCCCCGAGGCAGACGCCGCCACCGAGCTCGAGCGGTGCGCCACGGTCCTGCGCGAACTCGGCCATCCGGCCGCGTACGTCGATCTCACCCTGCCCGACGTGCGCTCCTGCGGCTACCACGTCGCGCGCGTGATCGCCGCCGGGCTGCAGCCGATCCACTTCGGCTTCGGCGAGGAGCGGCTCGGAGGCCGGCGCCTGTTCGACGTCCCGCACAGCCTCGGCTTCCGCGACGCCCCGTCGACGATCGGCGATCTCAACCCGTGTCCGCATCCGATGGCATGAGCGACGGGACGATCCCAACGGACGACGCGACGAGCCTGTCGCTGCTCTTTCACCTCAACTCCGAGCCCTGGCTCAACGCCGAGGCCTACGACACACCCGGGCACCCGGGCACGCCGCTGAGCCTCGACGGCACGCCGCCGCGCGCGCTGCCGCCCGCCGGCGCGAGCCCGCTCACCGCGCTCTTGCGCGCGCGCCGCTCGTGCCGGTCCTTCGAGCGCCGAACGATGTCGGTTGCGGTGTTCAGTGCCCTGCTGGCTGCCGCAGCGGGCGTCACCGAGCGCGCGAGTCTCGATGACGGCACGGCGTTTCTGCGCCGTGGCGCGCCGTCGGCAGGCGGGCTGTTCCCGCTCGACACCTTCGTGTTCGCGCAGGCGGTCGACGAGCTCGCCGACGGCATCCACCGCTACGACCCGTTCATTCACGGCCTGGTCGAGATCGAGCGCGGGGCCATGGCCGGGCTCCTGTCGCGGGCGCTGTACGCCTATCCGTTCGCCCACGCTGCGAACGCCGTCATCGCCTTCGTGGCGCGGTTCGCCCGGACCGAGAAGAAGTACGGACCGCGCGGGTATCGGTACATCCTGCTGGAGGCCGGCCATTGCGCGCAGGACGTCTGCCTGCGCGCCGCGGAACTCGAGCTCGGAACGCTGTGCATGGGGGGCTTTCTCGACAGCGACGTGAACCGGCTGCTGTCGCTTGACCCGACCGAGGCCGGCGTGGTCTACATGGTCGCCGCGGGATATCCCGCCGGCGGCTGACCGGCGTGCTACTTGTCGGTCGAGCCTAGCTCGGCGAGCACCTTGAGCACCTCGTCGTCGTGCGTCTTGGGCGAGACCTTCGGGATCACGTGCGCGACGACGCCATCCGCGCCGATGATGAACGTGGAGCGCTGCGCGCCCCAGTACGTTTTTCCGTACATCGACTTCTCCACCCACACGCCGTAGTCCTCGCAGACGGCGTGGTTCTCGTCGGCGAGCAGCGTGAAGTCCAGCGACTGCTTGTCGTGGAAGCGCTTGACCTTCTTGACCGGATCGGGCGAGACACCGATGACCCTCGCCCCGGCGTCCGAGTATTCCGCGCCGCGCTCACGGATCGAGCAGGCCTGTGTCGTGCAGCCGGGCGTGTCGGCCTTGGGATAGAAGTACAGGACGATCGTGCGCCCGCGCAGCGTCGACAGGCGGACCGGTTCGCCGTCCTGATTGGGCAGCTCGAAGTCCGGGGCTGGGGCGCCTGGGCCGATCATCGTCGGGATTTTGCCATGTCCACCGGGCGCCCAAGAGGATCGGGCGCGTACCCGCGGCTCGGTCGCGGTATGAGTATGTCCATGGACAACCCCCCGAAGCTCTACCAGGACTTCAGCTGGGTCGCCGAGGACGCCGCCCGCGAACCCATCACCCCCGCGCAGGAGGCGGCGACCACGGCCGCGATCGAGGCGCTCCTCAACTGCTACCTGCGCGAGGGCGGCGAGTGGCGGCCGGTGCCGGCCGCCAGTGCCCCCGAGTTCGCCGAGGAGGGCGACGAGTACCTCGCGGTGATCCCGTTCGCCGACGAGCGCTCGTTCGTCATCGCCGGCGTGCGTCACCTCTCGCCGACGCACCGCCACCGCTTTCGCATGCCGGTGAAGATCGTGATGGCCGGCGGCAAGCCGTGGGCGGTGTCGCTCGACACGCTCGCCGGGATGCTCACCGACGCGCTCGGCGACACCGGCCTGGACGACGACCCCAGCGCCCCCGGCTCGCGCGGTCCGGACCCGACGTTCCTGCTTTCGCGCATGCGCGAGAGCGTCGCCACCGTCACCTCCTTCCTCGACGCGCGCGCCGGCGAGATCGACGAGCTGTGGAGCGCCGATCCGATGAGCTTCATCGCCAGCGAGCAGGCGCTGCTGCTCGGGCAGATGGCCCACCCGACGGCGCAGAGCCGGTGGGAGATGAGCGCCGAGCAGGTCACGTCCTATGCGCCGGAGACCGAGGCGCAGTTCGCGCTGCAGTGGCTCGCAGTCGATCCCGGGCTCGTCGAGCACGACAGCGCCACGGGCATCCCCGCGCCACAACTTGTCGAGAAGCTTCTGCGCGACGACCCAGCGGTCGACGGCGCGGCACTCGACGCCAAGCTGGAGGGCCTCGGCGAGCGCGTCCTGCTCCCCGTGCATCCGTGGGAGCTCGAATACCTGCGCGGCCAGGACAACGTGGCGGCGCTCCTCTCCGAGGGTCTGATCGTCGAGCTCGGCGAGCTGGGCAGCGCGGTGACGCCGACGACATCGGTGGACAGCGTCTACAACGCCGAGTGGCCATGGCAGCTGAAGTTCTCGCTGCACGTGCAGATGACCGGCGAGATGCGCTTGACGCGCGAGAAGGAGCTGCGCCGCGCCGTCGAGGCCGCACGGCTGGCGCAGACCGAGATCGGCGAGGCAGCCGCTCAGATCGCGCCGGAGCTCGTCTTCCTCCAGGACCCCGCCTACCTCGCGGTCCGCCACAACGACGTCGAGATCGACGGGCTGTCGGTACTGCTGCGCGAGAACCGCTGGCCGGCCGATTCCGGCGCCGACGTCAGCGCGCTGGAGGTACTGCTCCAGGACCATCCCCACGGCGGGCGCAGCCGGCTCGCACAGATCGTCGCGCGCGCCGCCGAGGAGAGCGGACGCAGCGAGGCCGAGGTCGCCCGCGAGTGGTTCGGCCGCTACCTCGACGTCATGGTGGTCTCGCTGCTGCGGCTGTACGTCGAGCTCGGCCTCGTGGTCCAGACCGATCGCCAGAACACGCTGCTGGAGCTCGCCGGCGGCTGGCCGGCGCGCGGCGTTCTGCGCGACAGTCAGGGCTTTCAGCACCGCGCGACCGCGCATGACGACATCGCGGCGATCGTCCCGGGGATCGGCGAGGAGAGCGGCGCGATCCTCCCCGAGGCGCTGGCCGACGAGCGGCTCGTGACATACCCGATCCTGGGCAACGCGCTCGGCGTCGTCAACGCGCTGGGCATCGCCGGAGTCGTCGACGAGATGGTCCTGCTCGGTGACCTTCATGAGCTGCTGACGCGCGAGCGCCAGCGCGGCGGGCGCTATCCGGCGACACTCCTGGACCGGCTGCTCGACGACGCTTGGTGGCCGACGAACGCGGACCTGCTCACGCGGCTGCACAACGGCGGCGACATGTACGTGAAGATCCCCAACCCGCTGCACGGCGTGAAGCGCTGACAGGGCGCCGGCCGGCGTGGGCGTAGCCTTGCCGGTGTGCCCGAGCTTCCCGAGGTCGAGATCACGGCCCGCCGTCTGGACAGCGCGCTTCGCGGCGCGCGGATCGAGACGGTGCGTGCGCCGGGAATCAACGCGCTGAAGACCTTCGACCCGCCGCTGTCTGCGCTCGAGAACCGCTCGATCACCGCGGTCGGCCGGCGCGGCAAGCTGTTCACCATCGAGGCCGGGGACCTGGTCCTGCTGGTGCACCTCATGAGCGCCGGTCGCCTGCAGCTCTACGACAAGCGTGCGGGTCCTCGTGACCGAACCTCGCGATTGCTCGTCCGCCTACCCGACCCCGGCCACCCCGATCGCGAGTTGCGCCTGCGCGAGTTCGGGACCAAGCAGGCCGCCTGGGTGAAGCTGCTGCGCGCGGAGGACCTCGACGCCGACGACGCCGTCTCGACGCTCGGCCCCGAGGCCTGGCCACAACCGCCCCAGGATCTCGGTGAGCTGCTGACATCGCCGCGGCCCTTGCATGGACTGCTGCGCGACCAGCGGGTCATCGCGGGCATCGGGCGGTCGTGGGTCGACGAGATCCTGTGGACGGCACGGCTGTCGCCGTTTAAGCGCGGCAACGACCTCACCGACGACGAGGTCGCGACCCTGTCGCGGGCGATCGTGGACGTCCTCGACGGCGCGATCGAGCATTACGAGCGGGTCATCACGTTGCCGATTCCCGACAAGCTGCCGCTGCCGCTGCGCGTCCATCGCAAGGCCGGCGAGCCGTGCCCACGCTGCGGCGCCGCAATCGAAGCGGTCCATTACGAGGACTACGTCATGTGCTACTGCCCCCAGGAGCAGACCGGCGGCAAGGTCCTCAAGGATCGGCGGCTTTCGCGGCTTCTGAAATAGCGTCGCCACGCAGCTGCACCCTTGACGGGCTATGTGGCCGCCGGGTACCTTGCACTGCATGGAACCGGGTGAAACACGTAATGCGCTGTCGCAGCTGCGTCGCGGGGTGCTGGAGTATTGCGTGCTGGCGTTGCTGAGCGAGGGCGAGCGCTACGGGTTCGAACTCGTTCGCACGCTTTCGGACGTCGACGGGATGGTGACCAGCGAGGGCACGATCTATCCGCTGCTCAGCCGCCTGCGACGCGAAGCGCTGGTCACCACGACCTGGCGCGAATCGGAGTCCGGTCCCCCGCGCCGCTACTACGTGCTCACCGACGCGGGCCGCCGTTCACTGGCCGAGTTCACCGGCGATTGGGTGCGCTTTCGCGATGCCGTCGACTCTCTGCTGCCCCTGGAAGGAACGAGATGATCACCGTGGACACCGAGCGACTTGTCGAGGACTACATGCGGCGCCTCGACGCCGCAGCCGGCGTGCTGCCCAGGGAGCGACGAGCCGAGCTCGTGAGCGAGATCCGCTGCCACGTCGCCGACGCGCTGCGTGAGGCCGACGCCGTTGACGAGGCCGATGTCAGAAACGTCCTCGAGCGCATCGGGCCAGCGGAGGAGATCGTGTCGGCCGCGCTCGATGGCCAGCCCATGGCGGGTGAGCGCCGCCGGACGGGCTTCGGAACGCGGGAGGTCGCAGCCGTGCTGCTCCTGGGGCTCGGCGGGTTCTTCTTCCCGTTCGTGGGCTGGTTCGTCGGTGCCGTGCTCGTGTGGATCTCGGGCGCCTGGTCGACTCGCGACAAGCTGGTCGCGACCGCGACGCCGTTCGTGCTCGGACTCGTCATCCCGGCGCTGTTCGTGCTCGCCGGCGCGTCCAGCGGGTCCGGTGACGGTGACGGTGCGCTCGGCCTCGGTCCGTTTGAGCTGCTGACAATCACACTCGCAGTAGCGGCAGTGTTCAGCGGCGTGCTCGGCGCGATCTATCTCGCTGCGCGACTGTCCGTGATGACGCGCGCAGAACACAAGCGCCAGCACGTCCTGAAGATCGCACTGGGTATCGAGCTCGCAGGGATGGTGCTCATCGTGCTGGCCGGCGTCGTCGTCGCCCTGATGGGATCAACGGGCGCTGAAGCCGCCCGTCAATCAGGCGCGATCGTTGGCGACAGCGGCCGGAGCGCGAGCGCGTCAAGGCCGATCAGCAGACCCAGTTCGTCGGGGACGACCCAGACCGCGCTCACGCGGCCGTCAGGCTGCAGCGTCAGGACGTCGATGGTCAGGATGCTGATTGGCCGGCCGGTCGGCGCGATCACGCCGAGCGGCGTCGACAGCGGGCCGACATGCGTACCGCGCATCCGGAACGCGATCACCGTCTTGCCGGGAGCGTCCACGCGGTCGATCAACTCTTGGTTCAGCCCGTCGTAGGTGGCGTGCAGCATCCGCGCCCTCGCGACAAGCTCCTCGGCGCTCGTCGACGTGCCGTTGATCTGCACCGGGTCGGTGTAGAGCGCGCGGAAGGCGGCCACGGCGTCCTCGTCGTCGGCCGGGAGCGCCAGCCAGAGGCCCATGAGGCGCTCGACGAGATCTGCCACGCCGCCAGTGTCCCAGCCCGGAGTCGTGTTGCAAAGCGACGGGCCGGCCACAACCGCGCACGCACTCACTCCCGCGAGTCCTCCCCCGCCAGCGCCGACAGGCCGAGCACGATGAACGCGCCGAGCGCCGCGACCCCGATGGCATGAGGCCAGCCGCTGTCGCCCAGCACGAGGAAGGCCGCGCCGATCACAAAGCACGCCCCCGCGAGCCGGGTCGCCGTGAGCGTCGCGGCGAGGCCGCTGCTCGAGCCCGCAAGCGGCGCCCCGCGCTCGATGCTCGGTTGGGCGCTGAAGCTTCCGCCAAGCACGAGGCGAAACAGCAGCCCGAGCGACGGGAAGAGGATCAGGCCGCCGGCCAGGATCGAGACGACGAGCAGCACGAGCACGTTGTCCGGGGCCGCGGCCTCGCGCACGGTCAGGCCAGGCAGCAGGACCGGGTTCTGGGCCAGGGCCCAGCCTCCGACGACGGCGGCGACGGCGACCGCCGCGCTGATTCTGGCCGCGTCCAGACGCCAGCGCGCGACCAGCGCGAGCGTGGCTGCGCCCGCCAGCAGCGACAGCGCGACGCTCAGCAGCGCGGGAGGTTCGACGAGCCGGTCGAAGATCCAGCGCGCGTCGGAGCGTACGACGAGCGCTCCGGCGATTGCCGCCAGGCCGGCCACGGATCCGGCGACCAGCGCGCGAACGCGGAACGTCGCGGCCATCTCCTCGTTGCCCTCGCGCCGCGCGTCGGCGGCGAGGTAGACCGCGGCCAGGTAGGCGCTGCTGAGCAATGCGAGCACGCCGGCCATGATCGACGTCGGGTTCAGCCAGCTCGACCACAGATCGCCGGCGGCGTTGCCGACCGGCACGCGCTGCGAGGCGATCCCGCCCGCCGCGGCCGCGAGCGCGAACGGCGCGATGACCGATCCCGCGGCTGTCAGCGTGTCGACCGCGCGCACCTCGGCGGCGCCGGCGCTCGCAGACCGCAGCGCGTACGCCACGCCTCGTAGCACGATGCCAAGCCCGGCGGCGGTGAGCGCCACCGCGAGCGTCGATGCCATCGACGCGAACGCGATCGGATAGCCCGTCCATACGACCACCAGCACGAAGATGAGCCAGACGTGGTTGGCCTCCCACACCGGCGCCATCGAGTGATGCGCGTGGTCGCGGATGCGCTTCGCCCGCTCGCCGCGACCGGCCAGCAGCTGCCAGATCCCCGCCCCGAAGTCCGCCCCGGCGAGGATCGCGTAGAGCACGACGCCCTGCAGGGCGAAGAACAGCGGCAGCTCGTAGAGGTGCAGTCCCAGCACGTCAGCTCCCGTCCAGCGCTCGCTCGGGCTCGGCGACGCTCGCCATCGGCGCCTGCGCCAGGCGCCGCAGGATCCAGGCGACGGCGACGATCAGGCCGGCGTAGAAGGCGGCCAGCGTCGCGTAGCCGACGGGGATGCCCGGCGCCGCGGTCACGGCCTCGGTCGTGCGCATGACCTGGTAGACGACCCACGGCTGGCGACCGACCTCGGTCGTCACCCAGCCGCTGATCAGGGCAAGCACGGACGCCGGGCCGGCGAGCACGAGCAGCCGGTGAAACCAGCGCCCGGACGGAACGCGCTTGCGCCGGGTGCGCGCGAACAGGTACCAGGCGCTCAGCGCCGCCAGGAACGTGCCGATCGAGACCATGAGCTGGAACGCGATCCGCACGACGTTCACCGGTGGGCGGTCGGCCGCGGGGACCGCGTCCAGGCCCTGGACCTCGGCGTCGGGATCGTGGAACGCCAGCAGCGACAGTCCCTTCGGAACCGGGATCCCGGCCTTCACCTCGCCATCGCGGTACCACCCGAGCAGGTGCAGCGGCGCGCCACGCTGCGTGTGGCCGACGCCCTCCAGCGCCGCCAGCTTCGTCGGCTGCGTCTTGGCCACCTCGCGCGCCGCCCAGTCGCCGACGAGCAACTGCACCGGCGCCGCCAGCGCCGCGACCGTCAGCGGGATCGTCAGCGCGATCCGCTCATAGCGTCCCCAGTGTCCGCGCAAGCGCCCCACCGCGTACGCCGCCGCCACGAGAAAGCCGGTCACGATGAAGCCCGCGAGGTACATGTGCACGAGCTCGAAGCCGAGGTGCCCGTTGCCGAACAGCGCGGTCAGCGGCTGCACGTCGGTGACCCGACCGTCGCGCACGGCGAATCCGCCCGGATCGTTCATCCACGAGTTCACCGACAGCACGAACAGCGAGCCGGTCAGCCCGGCCAGCACGATCGGGATGCCGCTGGCGAAATGCGCACGCGGCGCCATCCGGTTCCAGCCGTAGACGTAGATCCCGATGAAGATCGCCTCGACGAAGAACGAGAACCCCTCGAGCGCGAATCCGAGCCCGAACACCGCCCCGAACGTGCCCATGAAGCCCGGCCACAACAGGCCCATCTCGAAGCTCAGGATCGTGCCGGTCACGACGCCGCAGGCGAACAGTGCCACCATCACCTTCGTCCAGCGCATCGCCAGGACGCGGTAGATCTCGTCGCCGGTGCGCATCCACAGCCACTCGGCGCGCAGCACCATCGCCGGAAAGGCGATCCCGAAGCACACCAGCGGGATGTGCACGGCGAACGACAGCGCCTGCATCTGACGCGCCTCGAGCAGGTAGGCCTGTTGGACGGGGTCGAACATCGCACTCAGCGAACTGCAGTCAAGTTCCTTCCGCCGCGGCCGACAACAACGCCAGCGAGCTTGCCGCTGGGCTCGGACGTGCCCGGTTCGGAGGACCCACATGAGATGTCATCGTGTTCTGCTGGTGACGTGCCTGCTGGTGCTTGCGGCTCCGGCGGCGGCGTCGGCCGGCTTCGTGCAGCGGTCGGGCACGAACCTCTCCTTGGACGGCAGCGCGTTTCGCTTTGTCGGCCACAACAACTACCAGCTGACCTCCGTCGCCGGGCAGTTCAGCTGCGGCCGGGCCTTGGATGGCGCGATGGTCGACCGCGTGCTCCAGGACGCCAAGGACGCCGGCGCGACCGTGATCCGGACGTGGTTCTTCCAGAGTTTCTATCGCGGCGCTGGCAACTCGTACGCGCCGTTTGATCGCGTGCTCGACAAGGCGGCCGCCGAGGGCTTGAAGGTGATCCCGGTGCTCGTCAACCACTACCCGGACTGTGAGCCGTCTGGCGCAAAGCGCAAGGACGAGGGCTTCTACGCCTACGGCTACAAGACGGCCGGCTGGGGCTATCCGCAGTCCTTCAAGGACTACGCGTACAACCTCGCGTCGCGCTACCGCAACAACGCGACGATCGCCTTCTGGCAGATCGTCAACGAGGCCGAGACGTCGTGGAGCGGTGGCTGCAACACGACGATCGAAGCCAACGGCCACCAGCGCGCGGCGAACGTCCTGCGGCGCTTCGTCGACGACATGGGCGGCGCGATCCACGCCGCGGCGCCGAATCACCGCGTGTCGCTGGGAACGATCGGCACCGGCCAATGCGGGGCGGCCGGCTCGGAGTATCGCTACGTGCACGAATCCGCCGGCAGCGACATCTGCGAAGACCACGACTACGACCGTGCAACGCAGCCGATGCCGGGCGACCCGTACAACGGCCTCGCGGTGCGCGCGCCGCGCAGACTTCTTCGCGGCGAAGCTGAACGCCGCGTTCGACAGCGGCATCGACGGCTACCTGCTGTGGGAGAAGAGCGCTGACGCCTCGGGCTCGGCGTACAACCTCGACCACGGCCGCTACGGCATCGGCCCCAGCGATCCGCTGAACTCGGTCACCCTTGCGAAGGCCCGGCAGCTGACCGGCGCCGGCGCCGGCGGTGGCGGGGGCTCGACGGTTCGCGCCGACTTCGAGGACGGCACGCCGCAGTCGTGGGAGCCTGCATGGGGATCGTTGGCGCTGGCGAACTCCACCGATCAGCACGTCGCGGGCACGCGGTCGCTGAAGCTGTCGTTCTCAAACGGCTGGCCGGCCGCGCGGATGCGCACGACCAGCGGCGCGACGGCGGGCACGACGATCGCCTTCCGCGTCTACCGGCCCGCCTCGGCACCGGCAAACCTCGGCGTCCTGCCGTTCGTGTCCGACAGCGGTTGGGCCAACAGCTACGGCCCCGAGACGAGCCTCGCCGCCGGCTGGAACACGGTCACCTACACGATCCCGACCGGCGTACGCGCACCACTGCAGGCGATTGGCCTTCAGGTCGCCGACCACGGCTGGGCCGGGTCACTGTACGTCGACAACGTCGCCTGGTAGCGCGCCCACGCAGGCTTAGCCTGGATCCAGGCTCAGCGCAGCCCTATCTCGGCGAGGTTGCGCAGGCGCAGCACCCTCGGCAGGGCCGTGCGATTGGGCAGGACGAAGCAGAGGTGAAACGTGTGCGAGTCGCCGAGCTGCAGCGTTACGGTGCCAAGCGGCGGGCATTGCGCCACCGGCTCGCTGCGCTTGTCGAACGTCTCGGACGGGCTCAGCGTTCGCAGGTGTGAATCGATCAGCTTGAACTCCGAGCGCTTACCCCCACCTGCCTTGATCACCGCGGGAACGTAGCCGATGTTGTTGAGCCGAACTCGCATCGAGACGATCGCGTCGTCGTCGTCGAGCAGGCTGCTGCGGCGCGGACGGGGCACGATCGCCAGCTGATCGACAAAGTCCTGCTGTCCGTCCGTGCAGGGAGTGCTACAGAGTCCGGCGATCGTGCCCGTGTCAGTCGCGGTCGAGCCCGCGCCAGCGCTTGTGACGCCGTCCGGATGCTCAGACGCGCCGCAGCCAGCCAGCGCGACCGCCGCGCTCAGCACCGCTGCGGCGTGCGTCGGCCTGAAGCGGCGCGTCCGGATGCGTGACCAGCCCACTCAGGGGGAGGATAAGCCCCCCGAAGCACCTACTCCGCGATCGCCGTCAGCTCGCGCGGGCGCATGAGCACGATCAGCTCGCCGTCGCGGCCGTGCATCCGCACCCCCGCGACGCCGCCCTTCTTCATATCGACCGCGCCCCCGGTGAGGTCGTGGATGACCTCGACGAAGTCGGGGTTGTGGCCGACGAACAGCACGCGCTTGTCCGCGCCCGCATCGGCCGCAAGCCTGAGCGCGTCGTCGGCGTCGAAGCCACTGTTGAGCGAGGCGTCGACGATCGGCTCGACTCCGAGCGCCTCACAGGCGAGCTTTGCGGTGTCGAGCGCGCGGACACGCGCGCTGGTGAAGACGAACTGGAACCTGATCTCCAGCTTGGCGAGCGCGCGGCCCGCCGCGCGCGACTGCTCCTCGCCCCGCGGCGTGAGACGGCGGTCGAAGTCGGGACGCGCTCCATGCGGCTCGGCCTCGCCGTGGCGCAGGAACCACAGCTGCTGCGGCATCCATCGGAAATCTAGTGGTACTACGCCGAGTGGCGTATTACGGGCTTGACGCTGACCCAGCTCTTGACGAGCGGGCCGATCCGCTCGGCGACCGGCGTCCCGAACAGCGCGGTCATCTCCGCGCGTCGCAGCAGCGCGATGTCCTCCCACGAGCCGGCGACGCCGAGCCGCCAGTAGGGCTTGCGCAGCGCCGGCGGCAGCCAGTGCGCGATCGGCAGCAGCGCGTGCGGCTCGACCGGGAACGAGAACGCCGGCGTCTGCACGAACCAGCCCCCTGCGACGCGGCGCAGCTCGCGTGCGAACGCGCCGCGATCCTGCGGCGCGACGTGCTCGATGACGCTGCTGCAGTACGCGAGGTCGAACGCGCGGTCTTCGAACGGCAGGCCGTCGAGGACGTCCGCGACGACGAAAGGACCCGGGTACTCCGGGCGCTCGACACGGTCGACTCCGGTGATGTCGAGGCCGGGCTCATGGCGGCGCAGTCCCAGGCGACCGCAGCCGATGTCGAGGATGCGGTGCTCGGCAGTCACGCCGGTCAGCGCGAAGAGCTCCTCGTGGCGGCGCCTGCGAGCCCTTCCAGATGCGACCGCGGCCGCCCGCGCCCGCGGCCCCTGCTTGGCGGTGCCATAGACGTTCTCGGGAGTCCAGCGCGGCATCGTCGCTCCAGCCTATGGCGAGCGGAAGTAGCCTTGGCGGCCTGAGCGAGATCTACACGCCCGACAACCTGCTCGACCGGCTCAGCGACCCCGCGACGCTCGCCGAGCAGTA
>Ga0307502_10000156_pt1 | contig 17868 bp, 16 predicted proteins | sample 16_S_MG_FD_201364 | JGI IMG/M metagenome (GOLD analysis project Ga0307502, IMG submission 201364) | Soil microbial communities from Populus trichocarpa stands in riparian zone in the Pacific Northwest, United States - 16_S | ecosystem: Environmental > Terrestrial > Soil > Riparian zone > Trees... | reverse complement strand
CGATACAGGGGGAGAGCATGGATGAGACCAGCGGCGGCGTTATCGAGCGGCGCGACGAGGCGTACGAGTTCGACGAGAAGCTGACCGTCGTCGGCCGCCGGCTCGCGGAGGGCGATGTGGCGCCGGCGTTTGGCCTGGCGTGCTTCGATCCCCAGACAGAGCAGATGCGGGAGGTGAGCCTGGTCGACTCAGCCGGCAGCGTACGCCTGTTGAACGTCGTCAACTCCCTCGACACGCCCGTCTGCCACGTCGAGACACGGCATTGGGAGCAACTACGTGGCGACCTTCCGCCTGGCGTGCGCGTGTACACCATCAGCATGGACCCTGCCCTTCGGGCAGGCTCGCTGGCGTCGGGCCGAAAGCGTCGAGCACGATGCGCTGTCCGCCCACGCCAGCGAGCACTTTGGTTGTGACTACGGCGTCCTGCTTAAGGAGTGGCGGCTGTTGCAGCGCGCCGTGTTCGTGATCGACGCGGACGACATCGTCGTGCACGTCGAATATGTCGCCGACCAGATGACCGAGCCCGACTACGAGGCCGCGGTGCGGGCCGCGAGCGCCGCGGGCGCGCCGTAGGAACTCGACGCGCAGGAGGCTGAGCTGCTGGAGCGATGAGAGGGGGTGTGTCGTTGCCGGCAGCGCGAGTCGCGGTCAGTTCACCGACGGGTCGATCGGCATTCGTGCGACAAGCGCGAAATGCCCCCCCTTGCGCTCGAGCACGCGGCGCCAGAGCTCGTCGGCATCGGGGTCGAAGATGTCGTCGACTCCGGCGGGGGCGACGAACCAGTCGTCGCGCGCGAGCTCGGCGTCGAGCTGGCCGGGTCCCCAGCCGGCGTAGCCGGCGAACACCCGGACGCGGCGCGTCACGTCGACGAGATCGTCGATCTCGCTGGCGTCACCCATGAGCCCGACGGACTCGATCACGAGCATGCCTGCGTGGGACGCGTCGTCGAACTCGCCCAGCACGAGTAGCGCATCAGGCTGCACGGGGCCACCGATATCGATGACGGCGTCGTCGCCCGCGAGCACCGCGAGCTCGGCCGCCGTCTCGCCGATCACCAGCGAGCCTGGCCGGTTGAGGACCAGCCCCAGCGCTCCCTCGTCGGTGTGCTCGCAGATGAGCACGACCGTGCGGGCGAAGTTGGGATCCGGGAGGGTTGCCCCGGCGATCAAGAGTTGTCCGCGCAGCGATTCGATCCGGGGTTTGTACCCCGTTGGCGCGGTTTCTCGCTATTCGGCTGGGGAGGGCGCCCGGCGCGGGTTCGCTGGAGCGCTCTCAGGTGCTGGTTGCGCGATGCTCAGCGAAGGAATTCGTGGCCGACAAGGACGGAGCACGCCACGCCCTACAGCATCAGGACGATCGCCACGGTCACGCCGTAGGCGACGGTCGTCCAGCGCAGCGCAGTGGCCGGCAGGCGCCGGACCGCGCTGACGCCAAGCCAGCCGCCCAGCAGGCACGCCGCCCCGATGATGAGCGCCGCAGTCCACGCGATCGGACCGAACAGGACGAAGCCGGCGGCCGCGATGATCGCGACGACAAGCGACAGCAGCCCCTTGAGCGCGTTGAGGCGCTGGAGGTCGTCATCGAGGAAGACGGCGAGGATCGCGAGGAACATGATCCCGAGGCCGGCGCCGAAGTAGCCGCCGTAGATCGCGGCAGCGAAGAGGACGAGATGCAGGACAGCGCCCGACCCCGGACGATCGCGATGGCGCTCGGCGACCGCAGCCGCACGCGGTTGGACGGCGAGCAGCGCGCAGGCCGCGAGGATGAGCCATGGCACGATCGCTTTGAAGACCGACGCCGGACTGATCAGCAGGAGCGCCGCGCCCCCCGCCGCGCCGAGCGCGCTCGTGATGCCGAGCGCGCGGATCCGCGCGCCCTGCGCTCTGAGCTCGGGGCGGTAGGCGAGCGAGCCGCCGACGTACCCCGGCAGGACCGCGATCGAGTTCGTGACGTTCGCCGTGATCGGGGGATAGCCCGCCGCGATCAGCGCCGGGAACGTGATCAGCGAGCCGCCGCCGGCGGCCGCGTTGACCGCTCCCGCAGAGAACCCAGCCCCCGCGAGAAGGCCGATCGTGAGGGCGTCCACGGCCACGACCGCCCGCGGGCTAACCGTCCGTCCTGCGACTCCGCCTATGACGGACCACTACGTGCGCTCGCCCACCGCCAGCGACCGCGCCGGCACCCCGCCGACGCGCCCCCCCGGCGCGACGTCCCGGGTCACGACCGCGTGCGGACCAACCTGCGCCGCGTCGCCCACGCAGACACCACTGAGGATGCTCGCACCCAGGCCGACGCGCGCGTTGGCGCCAACGACGACCGGCGCCGACACGAGCGGCTGCGTACGGATCGGGACCTCGACATCGTCGATGACGTGGTTGAAGTCGACGATGACCGCGCCCTCGTCCAGCCGCGCGCCGGTACCGATCGTCACGCCGGCGTGAGCGACGATCGTGCAGCGCTCGCCGAGCGTGACGCCTGCACCGAGCTCGACGCGGCCGCCGTGCACGACAAGCCGCACGCGCTCGCCGATGCGACAGCCGTCGCCGATCTGGAGCTCCGCTCCGGGCAGAACCTGTGCCCGCACGCCACGGCCGACGTCCACGTGCCGGCCGAGCAGCACGCCCGGCGCGCGAGCGAGCCGCGCCCGAGCGAGCCAAGCCTGAGCGGTCCGAAACCGGGCGGGCAGAGCGATCACAGTCGCTCGCGAGCCCGGCGCACGAGATCGCGCGCCAGTGCGCGAGCGTGGGCCGGCACGTAGCGCAGATCCGGCGCGCGCTGGTCGGCCACGAGCGCCGACGGAAGAACCGGGGCCTCCAGCGCGCGTGCCGCGCGGTCGGCGATCTCGAGCTGGCCGAGCGCCGTCGGATGGACGACATCGGGGAGCACGTGCATCCAGCGACCGAAGTCCGACAGGTCCGCGACGACAGCCCCGTGACGCGCGGCCACCCGGCGCACGACCTCGTTGGCCTGCGCCGGCTTGGGCGCCGAGGCCGGCCGGCCGAGATCCTCGGGCAGCGTCAGCATCAGCAGCCGGTCGGCCCGCGGTGCGAGCCCGGCCGCGATCGCATCCAGATCCTGCTCGTAGGGCGCCGGATCGAACAGGGGCATGCGGACGTCGTTGACGCCCGCGTACAGCGCCGCGATGTCGTAGTCGGCGCGCACGCGCGGCAGCTGCGCGTGCAGCACGTCGCCGGCGGTTGCGCCATTGGACGCATAGGAGGTGAACGGCAGGTCGAGGGCGCGCGCGAGCCACTGCGCCCAGGACAGCGGCGTGATGCCGAGTGCCATCGAGCCCTCGCCCACCGTGATGCTGTCGCCGAGCGCGACGAGCCCCAGCCGGCGCGGCGCGACCATCGTCAGGCCGGCTTCCTTCCCGCGATCATGAGGTTGTAGAAGACGGCCGGCGGCAGGCGTCGCTCGAGCAGCGCGACGTCCACGCGCTGCAGCGCCAGGTAGCCGCGGAAGGCGTACTGGCGCCAGAGCCAGGGGATGTCCTCGGGCACCGCCGTCGCCTCCAGCGTGCGGTTGATCCAGCCGAACCAGTTGGCAAGCAGCTCCTCGCCGCGCACGCGCACGTCGGCGAAGCCCACGCGCCGCGCCCACAGCCCGAGCTCGTCGGGCGTGAACGCGTGGACGTCGACGAATGGCTCGAGCGACTCGCCGTCGAGCACGCCGGCCTCGACAGGCCATGTGCCGTGGTTCTCGCCCGTGTGATAGCCCGGCGCGGGCCGCGCGCCCATCACCGCGCGCCATAACGGCGCCGTGCGCAGCGCCGCGCGCTTGGGGTACGCCGCGATGCGATCGCCGGTACGCGACGGCTCGCCCGCGAACACGAACTGGCCGCCAGGACGCAGGACGCGCAGGAACTCGGAGAACGCGCGGTCGAGGTGCGGGATGTGGTGCAGCACGGCGTGGCCGAGCACGAGGTCGAACGAGCCGTCCGGGAATGGCAACTGCTCGGCGTCGCACGCCACGCTCTGCACGCCGACGCCGATCCGCCGCGCGTTGACCTGCAGCGCCTCGAGCATCCCCGGCGAGATGTCCGTGGCCGTCGCCTCGCGCACGACCCCTTCCTGGACCATATTCAGCGTGAAGTAGCCGGTGCCGGCGCCGATCTCCAGCGAACGTCCGAAGGTCGGCAGCGGTTCGCCGAGCATCTTGTGCAGCTTGCCGCGCACCTGGTATCGCCCGACGTCGCCGAAGTCGACGCCCCACTTGGTGTCGTAGCGCTCCGCGGCGGCGTCGTGGTAGCGCGTGTTGACGTCGCGGATCGCCTCGGCGGTGGCGGGAGCTGCCATTGGGGCGCGAGTTTACGCCGCGCGCGGTCTCATCCCTCGGTGAGTCAGCGGCCCAGTGCGTCCTGGTTGGCGACCGCAGCCATGAGCGTGAGACCGCCGTCGATGACCAGCGACGCCCCGGTCGTGTAGGAGGCCTCGGGCGATGCGAGGTGGGCGATCGCCTCGGCGATCTCCCGTGGATCGCCGGGCCGCCCAGCCGGAATCAGCGGTCGGGGCAGCGTATGCGGGTCGATGCCCTCGTTGCCGGTCATCGCGGTGGCGATCTCGCCGGGCGCGACGCAGTTGACGGTGATCCCGTGCTCGGCAAGCTCGAGCGCCATGACCTTCGTCACGCCTCCCAACCCGTGCTTGGCCGCGCAGTACGCGACCTCGAGCCGCAGTGGGATGTGCTCGTGGACCGAGGTGACGTTCACGATTCGCCCGCCGCGGCCGGCCGCGACCATCCGCCGCGCCGCCTCCTGCGCGACGAAGAACGCACCGGTCAGGTCGGTGTCGACCACGCGCCGCCAGTCATCGATCTCGATGTCGAGAACCGGGTTGGTATGTCCGGTGCCGGCGTTGTTGACGAGGACGTCGACGCCGCCCAACTCGTCGGCCAGCGCGCCGACGATCCGGGCGGCCTCCTCGGGCGCGGACGTGTCGAGGCGGGCGACGCAGGCGACGCGGCCGAGCAGCCGCACCTGGCGCGCCGTCTCGTGCCCGCCGTCCTCGTCCGCGTACCACGTGAGACCGATGTCGAGGCCGCGCCTGGCGAGCGCTAGAGCGGTCGCGCGGCCGATGCCGTCCGAGTCCGCACCCGTGACGATCGCCGTCGTGAAGGTCACCCCACGACGGTTACCCGAGCTTCCGGCCGGACTATCCGCTCCCCAGCCGCCCGGCCTCCTCCGTCGCCGCCCGCAGCCGTCGCGCGTGCTGGTCGGTCAGCGCACCGGGCGCCATCCGCCAGCGCCAACTCCCCGTCGCGCGCCCGGGGATGTTCATGCGCGCCTCGCTGCCGAGTCCGAGCACGTCCTGTGCCTGGATCATCGCCAGGCGCGCACGGGAGGAGAACGCGAGCCGGATCAACGACCACCACGGCTCGCGCTCCTCGACGCCGGCTGACGAGATCTGCTGCGCCGCCGCCGCGCGCACCGGATCGGGCAGCCCCTCCCACCAGCCGCGCAGCGTGTCGTGGTCGTGGGTGCCCGTGTAGACGACGCTGCCCTGCTCGTGGTTCTCCAGGCGATGCGGGCCGTGAGGGTCATCTGGATCGAAGCCGAACTGCATGACGACCATGCCCGGGAAGCCGAGCGACTGGCGCAGCCGGGTGACCGGCTCGGTGATGACCCCGAGGTCCTCGGCGATCACCGGCAGCGAGCCGAGCGAACGCGCGGCCGCATCGAACACCGCGGAGCCGGGGCCGCGCCGCCAGCGCCCGCCGCGCGCATCGGCGGCGCCCTCGGGCACCGCCCAGTAGGCGACGAACCCGCGGAAGTGGTCGATCCGGGTCACGTCGAACAGGGCGAAGGTGCGGCGCAGCCGCTCGGTCCACCACGCGTAGCCGCGCCGCTGCAGCGCCGGCCAGTCGTACAAGGGGTTGCCCCAGAGCTGGCCGCGGTCGGAGTACGCGTCCGGCGGCGCGCCCGCGACCTCACCGCTTCGAAACAGCTCCGGCCAGGCCAGATGGTCGGCGCTCGCTGGTGCGACGTAGATCGGGACGTCGCCGATCAGCCCCACGCCGGCCGACGTCGCATAGGCCCGCAACGCGCTCCACTCGCGCGCGAAGCGCACCTGATCGGCGACCGCGCGGCGACCTCCCGCAACCCGCTCCCAATTGCCGATCCAGAACGCCTCGCGTTCCCGAAGCTCGGCGATCTCGTCCTCGCTCACCGCAGCCGAGGGATTGCCCAGCAGCCCGCGCCACGCCGCAAACGCCGACCGCGACTTGTACGGCGAGCCCGCGCGGTCCGGCGGACCAAGCGGCAGCATCTGCCACCACGACTGCCCTGCGGCCGCGAGCCAGTCCACAAAGCGGTACGCGTCATCGCCGAGCTTCCCCAAGGCGAGGCTGGTCGGATGCAGCTGCACCCCTGAAGATCGGCCCAGAAGTTGGCGTTTCACGTTAGGAACCTTCTCGAACGGACAGAGTGTGGGAATGCCCGCGCCAACGACCTCGAAACCACCTGCGACGATGCCTGCGCCGATGACCGCAATGCCACCCCCCAGGATCCATATCGGGCAGCCCGCGCCCATGATCGACTGCGGGCGCTACCCGTCCAAGCGCACGATCGGAGACGCGGTGCAGGTGAGCGCCGACATCTTCGGCGACGGCCACGACGTCCTGCGCGCCGTCGTGCGCAGCCGCGCGCCCGGCAGCGCGGACTGGCAGGAGAGCGAGATGCGCCGCATCGACGCGCACGTCGACGGGGATCGCTGGGCCGGCGAGTTCGATGTCACGGAGCTCGGCCGCTGGACCTGGACGATCGAGGCATGGATCGACGCGTTCGCAAGCTGGCGCCAGGAGCTGACACGCAAGGTCGACGCCGGACAGGCGGACCTTTCCGGCGAGCTGTCCGAAGGCGTCGTGCTGCTCGAGCAGGCCGCCAAACGCGCGCGGGGAGCCGACCGCAAGCGCATCGAGCAGGCGTTCAAGCGGCTGCGCGACAAGAAGGCGCCCGACGAGGCGCGCCCCGAAGTCGCCCTGGATCGCGAGCTGCTCGAGGCCGTCGAGCGCTACGCCGACCGCAGCGCCAGCAGCGTCATGGAGCCGCACCTGCACGTCGACGTCGATCCTGTGCGCGCGCGCTTCGGCGCGTGGTACGAGCTCTTCCCGCGCTCGTGGGGCGGCCTGCACGGGGTGCAGCGGCAGATCCCCGAGCTGGCCGAGCTCGGCTTCGACGTCCTCTACCTCCCCCCGGTCCACCCGATCGGCGTGACCAACCGCAAGGGCGTCAACAACGCGCTCGTAGCGCGGCCCGGCGATCCCGGCTCTCCGTGGGCGATCGGCGACGAGACCGGCGGCCACACGGCGCTGCATCCCGACCTCGGCACGATGGACGATTTCGATGAGCTCGTGCGCACCGCCAACGAGTACGGCATCGACATCGCGCTGGACTTCGCGATCCAGTGCTCCGCCGACCATCCCTGGCTGCACGAGCACCCCGAATGGTTCAACCGGCGCCCCGACGGCACGCTGAAGTACGCCGAGAACCCGCCCAAGAAGTACCAGGACATCTACAACGTCAACTGGGACTCCGATGATTGGCGCGGCCTCTGGGAGGCGCTGAGAGACGTCGTTCGCTACTGGGCCGACCACGGCGTGCGCATCTTCCGCGTCGACAACCCGCACACCAAGCCACTCGCCTTCTGGGAGTGGCTCATCGCCGAGATGCGCCGCGAGTACCCGGGGATCATCTTCCTCGCCGAGGCATTCACACGGGCCGCCATGATGCGCCAGCTCGCGAAGGTCGGCTTCAACCAGTCCTACACGTACTTCACGTGGAAGAACTCCAAGTGGGAGATCACCGACTACATCACGGAGCTGGCGCGCAGCGGGATGCAGGAGTACTACCGCCCGAACTTCTTTACCAACACCCCGGACATCCTCACGGCCGAACTGCAGCATGGCGGGCCGCCCAAGTTCGCCAGCCGGCTCGTGCTGGCTGCGACGCTGAGCCCGAGCTACGGCATCTACTCTGGCTTTGAGTCCTTCGAGCGCACGCCGGTTCGCGCCGGCAGCGAGGAGTACGACCACTCAGAGAAGTACGAGCTCAAGGAACGCTCGCTCGAGGGACCGCTGCTGGCGCTGATCTCACGGGTGAACACGATCCGCCGCGACAACGAGGCGCTTGCCCACCTCGACAACATCACGTTTCTCACGACCGAGAACGACGCGCTGATCGCCTACGCCAAGCGCACCGTCGACAACACGATCATCTCGGTCGTCACGCTGGACCCGCTCAACGCCCAGGAAGGGATCGTCGTGGTTCCCTACGGGCTCGGGCTGGCACCGGTCTTCACCGTCACCGACCTGCTCTCCGGCGAGAGCTTCGACTGGCGGATGGGTCGTAACTTCGTGCGTCTGGATCCCTACCGCGTGGCCCACCTGCTGAAGGTCACCGCGTGAACCAGTTCGCAGGGCAGTGGTTCGAATCAGATCCGCTGTGGTTCAAGACCGCAATCTTCTACGAGATTCACCTGCGGGGCTTCTTCGACGGCACGGGCGATGGCCACGGAGACTTTCGCGGGCTGACCGAAAAGCTCGACTACCTGCAGTGGCTCGGCATCGACGTCGTCTGGCTGCTGCCGATGTACCCGTCGCCGCTGCGAGACGGCGGCTATGACATCTCCGACTTCTACGGCGTTCATCCGGACTACGGCACGATCGAGGACGTCCGCACGTTCATCGAAGCCGCGCACGAGCGCGGCATCCGAGTCATCGCCGACCTCGTCATGAACCACACCTCGTCAGACCATGAGTGGTTTCGGCAGGCGCGCTCGAGCCCGGATCACCCCAAGCGCAACTTCTATGTGTGGTCAGACGATCCGACGCGCTACGACGAGGCGCGGATCATCTTCATCGATACCGAGACGTCCAACTGGACCTGGGACGAGAAGGCCGGCGCCTACTACTGGCACCGCTTCTTTCATCATCAGCCCGACCTCAACTACGACAACCCCGAGGTTCAGGAGGCGATGCTCGACGTCCTGCGCTTCTGGCTGGACCTCGGCCTGGACGGCTTTCGCCTCGACGCGGTGCCCTATCTCATCGAGCGCGAGGGCACGAACTGCGAGAACCTTCCCGAGACGCATGCGTTCCTCAAGCGCGTGCGGGCGACGGTCGACGCCGAGTACCCCGACCGCGTCCTGCTCGCCGAGGCCAACCAGTGGCCGGCCGACGTCGTGCAGTACTTCGGCGACGGCGACGAGTGCCACATGGCCTTTCACTTCCCCGTCATGCCGCGGATGTTCATGGCCGTTCGCCGCGAGGAGGCCGCGCCGATCCTCGAGATCCTCGCCAACACGCCGCACATCCCCGCCAACTGCCAGTGGGGACTGTTTCTCCGAAACCACGACGAGCTGACGCTCGAGATGGTCACCGACGAAGAGCGCGACTACATGTACTCGGAGTACGCCAAGGACCCGCGCATGAAGCTCAACCTCGGGATCCGCCGCCGTCTTGCGCCGCTGCTGGACAACGGTCGTGACGAGATCGAGTTGATGACGGCAATCCTCTTCAGCCTGCCGGGCTCCCCGGTTCTCTATTACGGTGACGAGATCGCGATGGGCGACAACGTCTACCTCGGTGACCGCGATGGTGTGCGCACACCGATGCAGTGGACCGGCGACCGCAACGGCGGCTTCAGCCGCGCGGACTTCGCGCAGCTCTATGCCCCGCCGCTGATGGACCCCGTGTACGGCTATCAGGCCGTCAACGTCGAGGCCCAGCTGCGCACGCCGACCTCGCTGCTGCGCTGGCTGCGGCGGTTCATCGCGTTGCGCAAGGAGCACCCCGTGTTCGGCCTCGGCAGCTTCGAAGCGCTGACTCCCGCAAACCCCAAGATCTTCGCCTGCATCCGCACGTACGAGGACGACGTCGTGCTGTGCGTGCACAACCTCGCACGCTCGGCGCAGGCGGTCGAGCTGGACCTCAGCTGGTACAACGGTCGCAGCCCCGTCGAGCTGTTCGGGCGCTCGCGCTTCCCGAAGATCGGCGAGCTGCCGTACCTGCTCACCCTCGCGCCCCGCGGCTTCTTCTGGTTTCGCCTGGAGGAGGACAATGAGTCTTCCTGACCGCATCGACGGCACGTTGGAGGACTGGGTGACCCGGCAGCGCTGGTTTGCCTCCAAGGCGCGCGCGGTCGCGTCGGTCAACGTGCTCACGCGCGTGGCGCTCAGCCAGAAGCCCGCGCTCGAGCTCGCGCTCGTCGAGGCGCGCTTCCAGTCGGGCACGCACGAGCTGTACCAACTGCTTCCCGGCGAAGAGGGAGGCGTGCAGGTCCTGGCCGGCATGCTCGGCTCCGAGGCGCGAGTCGACGGCGTCGCCTTCCACGGCGGCCTGACGCCTGGCGGCGATGTCCGGCCGATGGGCGCCGAGCAGTCCAACTCGTCGATCGTCTTCGGCGAGGAGCAGGTGCTGAAGGTCTTTCGCCGCGTCGAGCCGGGCGTCAACCCCGAGCTTGAGATGCTGCGTTTCCTGTCGGCACGCGGCTTCGAGAACATCGCATCGCTCACGGGCTGGTATGAGTACAGCGGCGAGCTCGTACAGGCGACGCTTGGGATCCTGCAGGAGTTCGTCGGCGAAGCGCGCGACGGCTGGGAGCTCGCCTTGGACGACCCGGAGGGACTGCTCGCACGCGTCCCCGAGCTCGGGGCCGCGACGGGGCGCATGCACACCGCGCTGGCCTCCGATCCGAACGATCCGGCGTTCTCCCCCGAGGAGCCCAGCGACGAGGCGCTGTCGCTGCTGACGGCGACGATCGACGAGCAGATCGAGCATGTCTTCTTGGATCTGCCGCGCCACAACCCGGCGCTCGCGCCGATCCTCGGGCGCGGCGAGGAGGTGCGCGACCGCCTGCAGCTCATGTCGCACGTGGGCGTCGGCGGGCGCCTGATCCGCCACCACGGCGACTACCACCTCGGGCAGACCCTGCTGAGGAAGCCCGCCGATCCGACGGCCGAGTCCCGCTGGATCATCCTCGACTTCGAGGGCGAGCCGGCGCGGTCGCTGCGCGACCGCCGGCGCAAGCGCTCGCCGCTGCGCGATGTCGCGGGGATGCTGCGCTCGTTCGCCTACGCCGCGTCGGCGTCGGAGCTGCTGCGCGGGACGCCCGCGCCTGAGGGCTGGGAACAGCAGGCACGCAAGAGCTTCCTCGACGCGTACTTCGCCCAGGTCGAGCCGTCGCTGCTGCCCGCAGGCCAGGCCGCGACGAACAAGCTGCTGGCGATCTTCGAACTCGAAAAGGCCGTCTACGAGCTGCGCTACGAGCTCAACAACCGCCCCGACTGGGCGCCGATTCCAGTCGCGGGCATCGCGCGGCTTCTGGAAGCGGAGGTGACGGGATGAGCGAACGACCACGACGCGAGAAGGGCGCAAGCAAACCGCCGCCCAAATCCGCGGCAAAGAAGAAGCCCGGCGGGCCGCCCGCGCCTGCACCGCCCCTCGCGCTCGGGGGCGAGGTCCAGCGCCTCGCCGCGCGAGATCATCACGACCCCCATTCGCTACTGGGCGCGCACCCGGCGCCCGGCGGCGGCGTGATCATCCGCGCGCTGCAGCCCGCCGCCGAGTCGGTCGCCGTGCAGGGAGTGCAGCTCGCGCGAATCCACCCGGGCGGCGTGTTCGAGGGCGTGCTGCCCGATGCCACGCTGCCGTTGCGCTACGAGCTCGAGATCCGCTACCCGGACGGCAACACATTCACGACGCCCGACCCGTATCGCTTCGGACCGACGCTGTCGGACCTCGACGAGCACCTCTTCCGCGAGGGCCGCCACGAGCAGCTGTGGACGAAGATGGGCGCGCACGTGCGCGAGATCGATGGCGTGCAGGGCACCGCGTTCGCCGTCTGGGCGCCGGCCGCGCGATCGGTGAGCGTCGTCGGCGACTTCAACTTCTGGGACGGGCGGCTGCACCCGATGCGCGCGCTCGGCGGGTCGGGGATCTGGGAGCTCTTCGTACCCGGCGTCGGTACGGGCGCTCGCTACAAGTACGAGATCCGCGCGCAGTCCGGCGAGCTGCTGCTCAAGGCCGACCCGTTCGCCTTCGAGACCGAGCTGCCGCCGCAGACGTCGTCGATCGTGCATCGCCCGGAGTTCGAATGGAGCGACGAGGAGTACCTCGCGACGCGGGCGGAGGGCCCGCCGCTGCCCAAGCCGATGTCGATCTACGAGGTGCACCTCGGCTCGTGGCGCCTGAACCCGCTGGAGGACAACCGCTCGCTGACCTATCGCGAGCTCGCCGACGAGCTCGCCGCATACGTGTCGGATCTTGGTTTCACGCACGTCGAGCTGCTGCCGGTCATGGGCCACCCGTTCAGCGGCTCGTGGGGCTATCAGGTGACGTCGTACTACGCGCCGTCGCCGCGCTTCGGCTTGCCCGACGACTTCCGTGCGTTCGTCGACCGGATGCACTCGCACGGGATCGGCGTGATCCTCGACTGGGTGCCGGCTCACTTCCCGCGTGACGCCTGGGCGCTCGCGCGCTTCGACGGCTCGGCGCTGTACGAGCACGAGGATCCGCGCCGCGGTGAGCACCCGGACTGGGGGACGCTCGTCTTCAACTTCGGCCGCAACGAGGTGCGCAACTTCCTCGTCGCCAACGCGCTGTTCTGGGCGCACGAGTTTCATGCCGACGGCATCCGCGTCGACGCCGTCGCGTCGATGCTGTATCTGGACTACTCGCGCAAGGCGGGCGAGTGGGTGCCCAACCAGTTCGGCGGCCGCGAGGATCTCGACGCGGTCGCGTTCCTCAAGGAGCTCAACGAGGTGCTGCACCGGGAGGAGCCCGGCGTCATCAGCGCGGCCGAGGAGTCGACGGCGTGGCCCGGCGTCTCGCGGCCGACCTATCTCGGAGGCCTGGGCTTCGGCTTCAAGTGGAATATGGGCTGGATGCACGACACGCTTGACTACTTCAACCAGGACCCGATTCACCGCCGCTATCATCATCACGAGCTGACGTTCTCGCTCATCTATGCATTTACGGAGAACTTCATCTTGCCGCTGTCACACGACGAGGTCGTACACGGCAAGGGTTCGCTCATCGCCAGGATGCCCGGCGACCGCTGGCAATCGCTGGCGAATCTCCGCGCGCTCTACGCGTTCATGTGGGCGCATCCGGGCAAGAAGCTGCTGTTCATGGGCCAGGAGTTCGCCCAGCACGACGAATGGAGCCACGATCGCTCGCTGGACTGGCACCTGCTGGAGCAGAGTGAGCACAGCGGAGTGCAGTCGCTGGTGCGCGACCTGAACCACATCTACCGCGACACGCCCGCGTTGTGGGAGGTCGACTTCGACGGCCGCGGCTTCTGGTGGATCGAGCCCAACGACGCCGACGCGAACGTCGTCGCGTTCGCGCGCGCCGGCGAAGACCCGGATCGCGACGTCCTCGTCTGCGTCGCCAACCTCTCCCCCGTGCCGCGACCCACCTACCGCCTCGGGCTGCCCCGCTCCGGTCGCTGGGTCGAGGCGCTGAACACCGACTCGTCGTTCTACGGCGGCACGGACACCGGCAACCTCGGAGGCGTGAACGCCGAGCCCGTGCCGTGGCACAGCCAGCCGTGCTCGGCGGAGGTGACGCTGCCGCCGCTGGGCGTGGTGTGGCTCGTGCCGGAGGCGCGAATCGTCTAAGTCGTTGTCGCGATCCTCGCGATGGGTCTCGCGTTCTTCGACGGCGATCCTCAAGCACGCCGGGACGCATCGCCAACCGCGCAGCACCTGGCTGGTCGGAGGGCACCGTGCCCGGGGGGGTTCGCTCAGGGTGGCGTGGTCGGCGACCGCCTCGCTGATCCGGTCGCCGCTGACGTGGCGTTACGGATGCCGTGAGCCTTGCGACCCTCCTGAGGGTGCACGAGGTTCGCCCATGGCATCACCGGGCCCGGGGGCAGCGCGGCGCGCGACTCAGGAGACACGTTGGCCGAGAAGTGCCGCAGCATCTCTTCCTCCGCGGCGACATACCTCGGGGTGCGCGCCCAGTCGACCCACAACTCGGGCAACACCCGCAAGGTCTTGATCCACCATCCACCTGCGTGCGGCTTGGGGGCGCCGATCGGAGTCCGGTAGTACTGGCGCACGCGGGCGCCGACCGCCTGCCCGGCGCGGCCGATGTAGACCGCGACCTCGTCCGGCAGCCAGAACGACGCGATCCGAGCGCCGACCGCGTGCGCAGGTGCCGACTCACCGTCCAGCAGCAGCCCTGGGCACACCCGGATGAGCGTATTGAGCGCCTCCGGGTCGAGCGGGCACTCGTCGAGCGTTCCCGTGACTTCGTCCGTACGGTCGGTGGGAGCGATCACGTACGCGCCGCGGACGACCGGAAAGCGCGTGCCACGTTTGAACGTTGCATTGCGCGAGCGCGCGTGGGACGGTCGTGCTGTCCACCTCTATCAAAGGAGCAAGCATGGACACCACCAAGCCGACGATCGTCTTCGTCCATGGCGCGTGGGCTGACAACAGCGGCTTTGACGGCTCGATCCGCGCCCTGCGCGGCCAGGGCTTCCGCGTGATCGGCGCCTCGAACCCGCTGCGCGAGCTGCGCAGCGATGCGGCGTACGTCGCAGCACTCCTGCGGTCGATTGAGGGCCCGATCGTCATGGTCGGCCACTCCTACGGCGGCGCCGTCATCTCGAACGCCGCGACCGGCAACGACCAGGTCCAGGCGCTCGTGTACATCAACGGGTGGGTGCCCGACGAGGGCGAGAGCCTGATCGAACTCGCGCAGCTGAATGAGGGGAGCCTGATCCCCGACTCGCTGCAGCCGGTGCAGGTCAAGAACGCCGACGGCTCAGACGTCGTCGACCTGTACATCGATCAGGAGAGGTTCAGGGCCGCCTTTGCCGGCGACGTTGACGCCGAGACCGCGCAGGTCATGGCGGTGGCGCAGCGCCCGTTCACGGAGACGGCGTTCGGCGCGCTGTCGGGCCCGGTCGCTTGGCGGTCGGTCGCGTCGTGGTACCTGCTCGGCACCGAGGACAGGGCGATCCCGCCCGCGACGCAGCGCTACATGGCCGAGCGCGCGAAGGCGTCGATCGTCGATATCCCCGCGTCGCATGCCTCGATGGTCTCGCGGCCCGACGCCGTGACCGAGCTGATCCTCACGGCCGTGAACGCAACAGCTGGCCGGGAGGCGGCCGGCGCGACCGCGTAGCCGAGCCGTCCGGCGTGCCATGTCGGAATGCGCCCTCGTTCGCCTTCCGCCGCTGACGACGCGCGGCAGCGACGTGCGCCGGCGACCCAGCGCCCCAGAGCATGGGATGGAGGAGTCGCGCGCGGTGGCACGGGTGCTGGTCCTCGCGGATGGGGAGTCGCCGGGGGTGGCGTCGCGCGCATCGGTGCTGCTGTTGTATGAGGATGCGAGAGCGGTCCCGACGGGCGCACGGGCGGCGCGTGGCCGCTCGGCGATGGGATTAGACGAGCGCTATGGCTTTCACAGCGCCAGCGCGCTGATCGCGCTCGCGATGCCCCGCTCGCTGGGCTCTGCCCACCGCTCCCGCAGTGACTCGGGCGTTCACGAACCCACGGGAACGTCGGAGACCCCGATAAGTACCATGCCGCTGACACCGTTGGCGACATCCGGCGCGAGCTCATCCGTGGCGTGTTTCCATTCTAGGCTCCAAGGGGCGACTGGCACGGCCGCCATCGTCCTCGCGCTATTGACCGGTTTCCGGAGGCACTCGTCACCCGGCGCTGCCCTCACAGCCTCAACAGATATCTCAGTGATCACCACGCCAGACGGGCAGCGTGTGCTGCTACGGCAATCCCGACGACCGCTCGTTCGGGCCGCTCGTCGCGCCCCGCCGTCTGCGGACGCTGCTCTGAGGAGTGCGCGCGGATGCGGGGATACCATGACTTCCGAAGCGAGCTCTTAACGGGAGAACAGGAAGCGAGGTTGGACACAGCGCGGATGCTATCTGTAGTCCGCCGGGCCGGAAACGTCGGCGATCTCATCGATCGCGCGGCTGAGCATGTACGCGCTGGACATGGCGCTGAGTCCCAGGACCGTCGTCTGCTCCCGCGTCAGCGGCAGGCCGTCGAGGGTCTCGTCTAGCTCGTCGCGGTGATGGGGGTCGAGCTCCGCGTGGGCGATCAACGTGCGGAAGGCCCTTCGGCTGTAACCGGTCCTGGCGATCAGGTCTTCGATCAGCGCCAGGGAGGGCGGATTCCCCTCGAGCAATGCGATGTAGCCGAGCAAGGCCACGGGGTGGTAGTGGAAGATCCAGTAGTACTGAGCCCCCACGAGCCCTGCGACCGTCGGAGAGGGCGGGCGAGCGAGGACCGTCGAGCGCGCTCTACCGAGCACCTCGAGGTCGTCCAGTAGCCACTCGTCGTGCTGCTTCTCCTCGGGGATGTGCCTCCGCAGGTACTCGGCGAGGCCAGCCGCCACTGGATCGCTTCCTGCCATGCTTTCGGTACGCCGAAGAGCCGCTTCCATGAGCGGGACGCTCGCACGGATGATGCAATGCGTAGCGAAGAGGTACTCCGGATACAGGTCACCGATCCGTGGATCGTCTATAAGCTCCCGTCCTGCTGCGAGCAACTCGGGTAGGAGCAGGCCCGTCTTTCGGCGCAGCGTCTCAGCCGTTCCGACCGCCGAGCTTGGCTGACCCAATTGCATTCTGCGAGAGGAGGCCGAAAGCCCTAGCGTCCACCCGGGAGCGAGGGCGGCGGCAAGGGCTCACCGTCGCAACCGATGTCAAGCTTTCCATGCAAATTCGGGGCGCCGCTCGCGAAGCTAGAAGCAACTGAGGCTGCGGCCGTCGCCCACGTCGATCGACAACCCTGACTCGATGAGCCTGAAGTTGAGGCGCGCTACCAACCGAAGCTCTTGCTGGGAGAGGCCCTTGAGGGTGTTGAGTACGTTCTCGGGGATGGCCTCGGGATTTACATCGCTCCGATCGAGAGTCCCGTCCGGGTCAGAGTCGAACGCCTTCCTCTGAACGGGGTCAGCAATCAGGTCGACAAACTTGGCGAGCTCGGTCGCAGCTTCTTTTGAGAAGCCTTCTGGCGTGCTGATGCGGCATCCCCCCGTCTCAAGCAACTGCTGGTTTGTGGTAGACCCCGGTTCTTAGTCTTTCTTCCCGGCGTTGTCAAGGTAGGCCATCGAGTCGCACCCGCGCTCGAACGACGCCTCCGGATCGCGGGCACGCCCAGAGTCGACAGGCAGTTCGCGCCGTCGGCGGGCATCACCGCCGATCACGCCGCACGACGCCGGCGTCATGCGCCGACACGCTGACGCGTCTCGGTCGTCGCACCGACAGCGCGCCCGTCAGCCCGACGCTGTCGGCCAGCGCGACGGCAGCGCGCACCCGCGTGACCGACTACCCCTCGCCGCCCGCCATCACGACCAGCTCGTCAGCGACGTCTGAGCCTTCACAATGAAGGTCTCCTCCTGAGTCGGGTCCTGCGCACAACAACAGACACGACTAATCCACCTGCTTAGGCCACAGTTTTCCAGTTTCCTACGCACCCCAAGCCGGTCATCGGCCGCTGCGCCAAGACCCAGGCTCCGGCTCAGGCTCCGAGCTGCCGCGCGCCGAGCGTGTCTCCGGCGCACTGCGAGCTTGTCTTCCAGCGCACTATATTAATAGGCGTATTGGGTGTTTTGCGTTCCCCAGCTGCCACGCAGGGACCAATCACGCGTCGCGGACACCTTCATCATGAGCGATAGTCGCGAGCAGATCTGTATGGCATGCGGCAGGGCTAGTGAGGCCGGTGCTCGGTTCTGCGCCTCCTGCGGAGCTGCTCTGCCAGGCCAGGCTGTGCTAGCCGCGTTTTCCGCAGTTCGCGGCTGGTGAGTGTCGCTTGTCGGCGTTCGCGTAGGCCGTTTGGCGGCTAGTTTGTTGGGCGGGCGTGGCCGGCGTCTGCTGGCCGGGACGGCGC
>Ga0307502_10000155_pt1 | contig 17959 bp, 14 predicted proteins | sample 16_S_MG_FD_201364 | JGI IMG/M metagenome (GOLD analysis project Ga0307502, IMG submission 201364) | Soil microbial communities from Populus trichocarpa stands in riparian zone in the Pacific Northwest, United States - 16_S | ecosystem: Environmental > Terrestrial > Soil > Riparian zone > Trees... | reverse complement strand
ACCTGCGCGAGCTCTCCGAGCACATCAGCTCGCCGCTGTTCTTCACCCACATCCGCGCGGCGATCGGCAGCGCCGTGCAACAGACCAACTGCCACCCCTTCCGCCACCACAACTGGCTGTTCATGCACAACGGCTACATCAACGAGTTCGGGCGGATCAAGCGCGACCTCGTTCTCACCGTCGATCCATCGCTCTACTCGAAGATCGAGGGCCAAACTGACACCGAGGTGCTGTTCTTCCTCGCGTTGACCTTCGGCCTGCAGGACGACCCGCCGGCCGCCATCGAGCGTGCGGTCGGGCTCGTCGAAGCGGTCGGCAGCAGGCTTGGAGTGCCCCATCCCTTCCAGGGGACCATTGCGACGACCGACGGCGAGACGACCTGGGCGGTCCGGTATTCGAGCGAGGGCAAATCGCGCTCGCTCTACTACACGACGGACGTGCCCACGCTGCGCAAGCTGTATCCCGAACGGGAGCTGTTTCAGGACCTGTCGCAGGACGCACGGCTGATCGTCTCCGAGCCGCTGGGCGATGTCGAAGGCGTCTGGAACGAGGTGCCCGAGGCGACCTGCGGCGTCGTCGGCCGCGGTCACGACGAGCTGCGACCGTTCCGGCCAAAGGCTCCCTCGAAGTCGGCGCTCGTGGTGGCCTGACGCCCCGGGGACTACTCAGGCGTCCGGACCACGAGCACCGGGCGGTGCGTGTCGTGCAGCAGCTTGCGGGAGGTCGAGCCCAGCACGCGCGCCTTGATCCCGCCCAGCCCGCGCGAGCCGACGACGATCGCGCGCGCGTCGCGCTCTTCGGCGATCGCGATGAGCGTCCCGGCGATGCTGGCCGAGTCGGGCATGGAGAGCGCTTCGGCCGTCGCGCCCAGCTCGCGCGCCAGGCGCGCGCCCGCCTCCGCCACGTCGCCCGCATGGCCGGACTGGGCGCGGTCGATCGCGGCCACCTCCCCCGGGTCGGGCAGGTAGCCCATGGTGGGCTGGCCGGCCGGGGGCATCATCGTCACCATCGCCAGCCCTGGCTCCCACACGCTCGCGACGATCAAGGGGCGATGACCGAACAGCGCCACCGCCTCGCGCAGGGCGTTCTCCGCCTCCGCGGAGCCGTCGTAGGCGAGCACCACCGGGCGGACGTCGGGTGCGGTCATGCGAGGCAACGCTATGGCGCCCCGCCCGCCCGAGCAATCATCCGGATCGGGTGAGATGCGCGGTCGGGCCGGTGGCTAGCGTCGCGAGGCGATGCTGCACTTGCGCGTGTTCGGTGCCGCGCCGGTGATGGAGCGCGTCGCCGAGAGCGTCTCTGCACTACCCGGCGCCGAGCACGTCACGCGGACGGATGCCGGCAACGGGGCCGGCCAGGCGCTGGTGACGGCCGACGTCGACCCGGATGCCGCCGACCAGGCACTGCAGGCACTCAACGCACTCGGCGTGCCCGCCGAGGACGTCTGGCTGCTGCGCCTCGAGGGGCTGCAGCCGGGCCGCTGGGGCCGCAAGCGTGAGAGCAGCGCGGTCGTCTGGGCCGACCTGCTCGGGCAGGCGGGCGAGAACGCACGGCCGGTAGCGCGCTTCCTCATCCTCATGGCCGCCGCCGGGGTCATCGCGGGCTACGGCGTCATCTACAGCAACGGCATCCTCATCGTGGGCGCGATGGCGGTGAGCCCGGACTTCCTGCCGCTCGCCGCCGCGTGCATCGGCCTGGTCGCCCGCCGCCGGCGCCTCGTCGGCCGCGCCTTCTGGACGCTGACGGCCGGGCTCGCGACGGCCGGCGTGGTTGCCGGAGTGCTCACGGCCGTACTCGACGCCGTCGGCCTGCTGCCGTCGAGCTTCCAAGTCGGCGAGAACGGGCTCGCGGGGCTCACCACCGTCAACAGCTCGACCTTCGTGGTCGCCCTCGCGGCCGGAATCGCGGGCATCCTCGCCCTCGAGACCCGCGCGAGCGCCGCCGTCGGCGTCGCCATCTCGGTCACCACGATTCCGGCCTCGGCCTACCTTGGCGTCGCGACGGGCCTGGGCGAGGTCGGCAAGGCTTCAGGGGCGCTGGCCGTACTCGCCATCAACGTCGGGATGCTCCTGATCGGCGGCTCGCTGACGCTCGTGAGCCAGCAGACGCTCACGCGCCGTCGGCCAGCGTGATCGCGAAGCTCGCGTCGTAGCTCGCGCCGGGCGCCAGCAGCGGTAGCTCGGCCCCGCCGTCGACGAGCGCGTTGGTCGGTGCTGTCATGGGCTCGAAGGCGATCACATCGTCGGCGGACGGGGCGAAGACCTGCGCGTAGGGATAGCCGGTGAGGAACGCGAGCTCGATCCGCCGATCATTCCCCGCGAGGACGAAGGGCGCGGCGTCGGCGGGCGCGACAAAGGCATCGTCGAACGTCCGGGCTCCCAGGCGGCCCGCGAACACCTCCGCGTCCACCCGCTCCCCGGTGGGGAGCATCTGCGCGTCCAGGCGCAGCTGCTCGCGGACCGGGACCTCGACGTGCCAGTCCTCGCGCGCCGCACCGGGCAGCCGGAGATAGGGGTGGTAGCCGAACGCGATCGGCACCGGCACGTCGCCCGACGCCCGCACGGTCGTGGTGATCGTCAGCCTCGGCCCGTCCAGCGCCGCCTCGAAGCGCAGCTCGTGGGCGAACGGGAAGGCCGCCATGAGCGCTTCGTGGGCGGCGAAGTCGAAGCGGGCGCCCAGCAGCGCGCCGTCCGCCAGTGCCTCGTGGCGCTCGACCTGCCAGCCGGTCGCCGCGGAGAGCAGGCCGTGCATGGGCAGCCCGTCGGCGTCCAGCCGCACCGGCGTGACCTCCGGGTCGATCGTGACCTTGCGGCCGGCGACCTCGAAGTGCCTGCGGCCCACCCGATTGGCCCACGGATAGAGCAGCGGGATGCCCATGGTGGCCCGGTCGGCGACGTAGGCGCGCAGCCCCCGCCGCTGCCCGAGCAGCTCGTCGCCACGATGGCGTAGCGAGCACCCCACCATCCCCGCGCCAGGGACGAACGTCGCCTCGATGCCGCCGACCGCGGCCGACGCGAGGGTGAGCGCGGGAACGCCCTCGACGACGCGGGAGCCGATCATCCGGCCCCCACCAGCGCGATGATCCGGTCGCCGGCCTTCACGGGCGGCGGCTTGCCGGCGGACGCGACGCGCAGGTCACCGTCCGCGGTCACCACGAAGAGCGCGACCTCGCCGTCGGATGCCCCGCCGTGCGCCGGGCCCTCGACGAGCCGCGCGCCCGCCGCGAAGCGCCGCCCCAGCTCGGCCGAAGTGAGCATGTCGGTGCCGAGGATCCCCTGCTCACCAGCCGGCGCGAGCAGGTCGGTCTCGTCGAGATCAGGCGCCGCGCGGTACACACGGCCGTGGCCGAGCTCGGTCCTCAGGGCGAGGGCCGCCAGGGCGTTGAAGTCGTCGTTGCCGGTCAGCAGCAATGCGTCGGTCACGTCCTCGAGCTCGGTCTCGCGGCTGATCGCGTCGAGCATCATCTTCCCGCGCTCGGCCGTCAGCCCCGCCGCGCGCGCGGCTTCCTGGTCGACCGCGCGGCCGCTCCAGAGCCGCACCCCGAGCCCGGCCCCCTTCAGCGCTGCCGCGATCGCACGCGCCCACGGCGTGCCGCCGACGACGAGCACCACCCGACCCGTGGCCTCGGCGACGCCGAGCAGCCGCGCGACCGGCGCCGCGGTCAGGCCGTAGATCACCACGGTGGCGAAGATCGCCACGAACACGATCGGCAGGATGTGCTGCGCGCCGGGGACGTGGGCCTGCTCGAGCTCGAGCCCGAAGGCCGACGCGGTCGCCCCCGCCACGATCCCGCGCGGCGCGATCCAGGCGACGAAGGCGCGCTCGCGGAGGCTGAGCCCCGAGCGCCACGTCGCCAGCGCGACCGCGAGCGGGCGGATCACGAGGACCATGATGGCGACCAGCGCGAGCGCACCCGGCAGCACGGCGTTCACGTCAGCCGGCGACACCGACGCGGAGATGAGCACGAACAGCGCGCCGATCAGCATCTGCACGAGCGTGCCATGGAACTCGAGCATCAGGGAGACGTCGATCCGGCGCTGGTTGGCCAGGGCGGCGCCCATCAGCGTGGTGGCGACGAAGCCCGCGTCCTCGCGGATGAGGTCTGCGCCGACCAGCGCGGCGGCCACCATCATGAGCACCGCCGGGACCGCCTGCCGCGGAACGGTCCGCTGCGTCTCCTGCAGCAGGAACCACAGGGCCGCGGCGGCGACCGCGCCGACCGCGGCGCCGACCAGGATGCTCACGAGCATCTCCCCCGGGCGCCACAGCTGCCCGCTGGACCCTGCGGAGAGGACCGCGTGAAAGACGATGACGCCGAGCAGGGCGCCGATCGGATCGACGAGCACCCCTTCCCACATCAGCAGCGCGCGCACCCTTGGCGCCGGGCGTACGAACGCCAGGAGCGGCAGCACCACGGTCGGACCCGAGACGACGAGCACGGCGCCGATGAGCAGCGGCACGAGATCGCCGAGGTCATCGAAGAGCAGGGCCGTCGCGCCCCAGATGGCGGCCCACGTCACCAGGACCCCGACGGTGACGAGCAGGCCGACCGTCCGGCGAACGTCGCGCCCGATCTCCCGCACCGAGAGGCGCAGGCCGGCCTCGAACAGGATCAGCCCCACGGCGAGCGACACGAACGGCTGGTAGAGCGCGCCGAGCAGCGCGTCGGGGTGGACATCGTCGGTGGCGATGCCGGCCAGGAAGCCGACGGGCAGCAGCACCACGATGGCCGGCAGCCGCAGACGCCCGGCCAGCAGCTGCGAGCCGACCGCGAGCACGATCACCAGCCCGAGACCGAGCAGCACGTCGTCGGTCGACATGTCCGGCCATCCTGTCCGGACGGCCGCGAGGCGTCGTCATCCCAACAGGGTGATCGCGCTGAGATCACCCGGTTCGGAGGATGACCCCGGCCCGCGATCTTCCTACCGTCGGTGGGCTGTGCGGCATCGCGCCGCGCGCACGACCCGCAGGGAGGGCCAAGTGGACGCAGAGGAGCCCCTCCGGAGGCTCGCGCTCAACGACGAGAACGTCGTGCGGTCCGCCGTCGGGGCAGATTTGCTGCCGCTGAGCGGCGGCCCCGAGCTGGATGCCAAGACCAACGCGCTGGTACGGCTCGCCGCGCTGATGTCGATCGGCGCCGCCACGTCGTCGTGCCGGGCCGCGGTCGAAGTCGCGCGCGCCGCCGGCGCCACCGATTCCGAGATCGTCGGGGTGCTGGTAGCCATCGCGCCGGTGGTCGGCGGCGCGCGCGTGGTCGGCGCGGCGCCCCGTCTCGCCCTGGCCATCGACTACGACGTCGAGGACGTCGCCGAGGTCTGGGACGGTCGCTGAGGCACCACTACGCCCGTGCCGCACAGCGCTGCCAGAGCGCCGTGAGAAACGAGGGACGCAGGTGCTGCTTGCTGATCACGGCCATCGCGCCGCATCTCTCCGCCGCGGCGGCCGGAACGTCCTGCGGATCGGTGGAGACGAGGACGACGGCCGAGGCGCTGCGCGCCGCCGTGATGCAGCGCGCCGCGGCAAGCCCACCGAGTCCGGGCATGCGCACATCCATCAGAACGAGATCGGGGCGCAGCGCGGCAGCGAGCGTCACCGCACCCTCGCCCGACGTGGCCTCCCCCACGAACTCGAAGCCGGGCGTCGACGCGATCAGCTGCCGGGCCGCCAAGAGGAACGGCGGCTGGTCGTCGACGATCAGCACCCCGACGGTGTCGGGAGGCCGAGGGTCAGGTCCGTGCGGGTATGGCTCGTGTGCCACGGTTCGCGTGCTCTCGTCGGCGATGCTGCCAGGGTCTACCCGTTCAGGCCAGCCTGCGAGCACGTCGGAGTCGGGCGTCCCGCCGGGAGGCCGGCACCCTCGTCGACACCACCGGCGGGGCCGTAAGGTCACCCCGTGCTGACTCGAGCGCAGAGGGGCCTGGCGCCCGGGGCGATCGCGCTCCTGGCGATGGCGGCCGCCGCGCTGTGCGCCGGCGCGTTGATCCTGACCCTCGCCGAGGCACCGGCCGGGGACCGCGCGTGGGCCGCCGTGACCGGCGCCCTGGTGATCGCGGCCCCCATGGGCGTGGGCCTCGCGACCCTGGCCCGGCGCCAGGATCGGTTCGCGGCCGTCCTCGTCGCCGCGGGCGCGCTGTTCTCGCTCACCGTCCTTTCGCAGTCCCGCGACCCGACCCTCTACAGCGTCGGGCGGACCGCCGTGTGGGTCGTCGAGCTCGTGGTCGTCTACCTGCTGCTCTCGTTCCCGTCGGGCCGGTTGACGTCGTCGCCCGCGCGCGTGGCGATGGCGGCCGCCGTCGTTCTCGTAGGCCTGCTCTACCTCCCCACCGCGCTCGTCGTGCAGCATTACCCCGAGCCCTCGCCGTGGTCGACGTGCGCCATCGACTGCCCACCCAACGCCTTCGCGATCGGCCACACCACGCCGGGGTTCGTCGACGGCGTCGTCCGCCCGCTGCGCGAGGTGCTGTCGGCGCTGGTCTTCCTCGGCGTCGCCGTCATCCTGGCCCAGCGCACGTGTCGCGCCGGGCCCCTGCTGCGCCGGATGCTCGTCCCGGTGCTCGCGATGGCCATCTTCCGTGGCTTCGCGCTTGCGGGCTACGACGCGGCTCGCGGGTCGGCGCCGACCGCTGCGAGCCTCCACGCGCTGGGGTGGGTCTACGTACTCTCGCTCGGGCTCATCGCACTCAGCTTCAGCTTCGGGATGCTGTGGCGAGGCCTCTACGCCACGACGGCGCTGCAGCGGCTGACCCTCGGCCTCAAGCCGCAGACCACCCCCGAGGCGCTGCGCGCGGCGCTGGCCGACGCGCTAGAAGACCCTTCATTGCAGATCGCCTACCGGGTCCCGGACGAGCTCGACGGCTGGGTGAGCGAGACGGCGACCCGCGTCGAGCCGCCCCGGGAGCAGCAGGGTCGGACCCTCACGGAGGTCAGCGTGAGTGGGCGGCGGATCGCGGCCATCGACACCGACTCCTCGCTCGCGCAGGACCCGGCGCTGCTGCAGGCCGCGGCGTCCTACGCGCTCATGGTCCTCGAGAACGGCCGGCTCGTGCGCCGGCTGACCTCCTCGATCGGTGAGCTGTCGGCATCGCGCGCCCGGATCGTCGCCGTGACCGACCAGGCGCGACGCAGGATCGAGCGCGACGTGCACGACGGAGCACAGCAGCGGCTCGTGTCGCTGCGCATCAAGCTCGCGCTGGAGAGCGAACGGCTCGAGCACGAGGCGCCGCAGACCGCGGCAGAGCTCGAGCTGCTCGGCGCCGAGGTGGACGAGACGATCGACGAGGTACGCGCCATCGCCCACGGCATCTACCCCTCTGTGCTCGGCGACCGTGGGCTGGTCGAGGCGCTGCGCGCGGCCGCGCGGAGCACGCCCCTGAGCTGCACCGTCGATGACGACGGCATCGGGCGCCACTCCCAGGAGATCGAGAGCGCCGTCTACTTCGCGTGCGTCGGAGCGCTGGCCAACGTCGGCTGCGAGGCGACGCGGATCATGATCACGCTCAGGGCGGACGAGAGCCTGCGCTTCGAGGTGCGCGACGACGATCCGGGCTCGCCACGTACCGATCTTGGGCAGGCCTGGCTGGACGAACCGCTCGACCGCCTGGCGGCGGTCGCAGGGGAGCTCACGGTCGAAGCGGTGCCTGGCGAGGGCACCCGCGTCACCGGAAGCGTGCCGCTGCGCTGACCGGTCGGAGGCATGCGTGCGCCCATGCGTGCCCGCCTCGCCAAACAGGGTGGCGTGCCCCCTTGTCGGGTTGGTCGCCCGACGACGATCCTGGGCAGGGTCCAACGGTCCCGCCCATGACCCCGAACGCCCTCACAATCCGCGCCGCGCCGCGCCTGGCGGTGCTGCCCGCGCCACGCCGGCATGCCGAGCTCGGCGAGGGCCTCGTCGCGCGCGCGCGTCTCGTCCGGCGGCTGACGGAGGTCCATGACATAGCACTGGCGCTCCTGGTGGCTCCGGCGGGCTATGGCAAGACGACCACGCTGCTGGAGTGGGCGCAGCACGATGAGCGCCCGTTCGCATGGGTCGCCCTGCATCGCGGCGATGACGACGCCGAGCACCTTCGCGCTTCCGTGGCGCGCGCCACGGATCCGCTGACCGGTTGTGGCCGCGAGTTCGTCCTCGTCCTGGACGACGTCCAGGTCCTGCGCTCCCGCGGGGCGATCGACGTCCTCACGGCGCTCGTCGAGGATCCGCCTGCAGGCGCACAGCTCGTCCTGGCCTCGCGGTGCGAGCCGCCGTTGCCCCTCGGGCGCCTGCGAGCGCATCGCGAGGTGCTCGAGCTGACGCCGCGCGACTTCGTCATGACCCGGGGCGAGGCGGCCGCGCTGCTCGAGTTCGCGGGGGCCAAGCTCACCGCTGCGGACGTCGACGCACTCGTGCGCCGAACCGAGGGGTGGCCGGCCGGGCTCTATCTCGCCGCCGTGTCGCTGCGCGATCAGCCGGACACCGCGGCCGCGATCGCACGGTTCGGCGGGGACGATCGCGTCGTGGCCGATTACGTGGCCGACTCGCTGCTGTCCGAGCTCACGGCCGAGGAGGTCACCTTCCTACAGCGCACGTCGGTTCTCGATCGGCTGTCGGGGCCGCTGTGCGATGCCGTGCTGCTCGAGTCGGGCTCGGCCGAGAGCCTCCGGGACCTCGCGCGGGCCAACGCCCTGGTCGTCCCGTTGGACCGCACCGACGAGTGGTACCGCTACCACGGTCTGCTTGCGCAGATGCTGCGGGCGCAGCTGCGCCGGCGCGAGCCCGAGCTCGAGCCAGAGCTCCACCGCCGCGCGAGCCAGTGGCACGCCGACCACGGCGATGTGGACGCCGCGATCCGCCATGCTGCGGCCGCGGGGGACGTTCGGCTCGCGGGCGATCTTCTGTGGGCCAACGCCTTCCGCTACATCCCTCAGGGCCACAACGCGACCGTCCGCCGCTGGCTCGGTCACTTCACCGACGAGCAGGTGGCCGGCAACGCGCCGTTGGCACTCGTGGCCGCCAACGCCCACCTGGCCGACGGCGACCGCGATCATGCCGAGCATTGGACCGCCGCGGCCGCACGTGCACTCGACGGCATGCCGGCACGGCGGCGGCCGCCGGCCATCGCGGCCGGCGTAGCGGCGATGCGCGCAGCGATCGCCCGCGACGGCGTGCAGCGCATGCGCGACGATGCCGCACGCGCCTACGCACTGGACGCGGACGCCAGCCCTACGCGATCGATGGATCGGCTGCTCGAGGGCACGGCGTGCCACCTGCTCGGCGCACGCGAGCGCGCATACGCGCTGCTCGAGGAGGGATCGCGGCGAGGCGTGGTCGGCGCACCGAGCGTCAACGCGCTGTGCCTTGCCCAGCTCGCCTTGCTGGCGCTCGACGGCGACGACTGGGCCCTGGCCACCGAGCTCGCCGCCCGCGCCCGCTCGCAGATCGAGCGCTTCCGACTGGCGGCGTACCCGACGATGAGCCTGGTGCTGGCCGTCGCCGCGCTCACCCAGGCCCAGCGCGGGCGGATCCAAGCGGCCACGGAGGACTACTCCGAAGCGACGCGGCTGCTGGACGCGATGGACGACTTCGTCCCGTGGTACGTGGCCGAGGTAAGGATCGTGCTCGCGCGCGCGGCGCTGCGGCTCAGCGATGTGGCCGGCGCTCGCGCCCTCGTCGAAGCGGCCGCTCTGGCCGTGCGGGCGACCCCCGACGCGCCGGCCTTGGCCGCCTGGCTCGAGGACGCGGCGACGCAGGTGGACGCGTACGCGACCTCCGCGATCACGGCGCCGGCGACGCTCACCACCGCCGAGCTGCGCATCCTGGCTCTGCTGCCCACCCACCTCTCCTTCCGCGAGATGGGCTCGCGTCTCTACGTCTCGCCCAACACGGTCAAGACGCAGGCTCAGGCCGTCTACCGCAAGCTCGACGCGTCGTCGCGCTCCGAGGCGGTGGCCCGCGCGAACGTGCTCGGACTGCTCGAGCTCTAGTGGGCGACGCTCCGCGCGACGGCTGGGTCGATGGCTCGTCTACGCGGGCCCGTGGCGGCGGCGGATGGGCTCGAGGGACTCGTCGCCGATGGGGTCGAGCGTGGCGCCGCGGTCGGTGGGCTGCGCCGGGCGCGCCCAGAAGTAGATGATCACGCCGATCACCGGCAGGATCAGCACGACGAACGCCCACAGCACCTTGTGACCCGTTGTGAGGTCGTGGCGGCGAAAGAGGTCGACGAGGGTCAGCACCCAGATCAGGAACAGCGGGATGGCGATCAGGACGGCAAGCAGCATGAGGTTCCTTTGTGTGGTCCTACGAGCACGTGGCGCGTGCCCCCTCACGCGCAGAGATCCGCAGTCTCGCTCGATTGTGCGCCGCGGCAAGTGCTCGTAGCATCGCCCGAACGGGGTGAAATGTCGGCCGACGTCAGTCGGCGTCCACCTCCACGAAGCCCTCGCGCACGGCCCACAGGGCGGCTTGCGTGCGCGATGCGAGACCCAGCTTGCCCAGGATGTTGGAGACGTGCGTGCGGGCGGTCCGTTCGCTGATGGCCAGCTGGAGAGCGATCTCCTTGTTGGCCGCGCCCGCGCCCACCAGCCGCAGGACCTCGACCTCGCGCGCGGTGAGATCCGCCTTGGCCTCGCCACGCGAAGCCGTGCCCAGCGACGAGAGCAGTCGCCGAGCGACCGCGGGGTCGAGCGGGAGCTCGCCGCGATCCGCGGCGCGGATTGCCGCCGCGACCTGGTCGGCGTCGGCATCCTTGAGGACGTACCCTGACGCTCCGGCTTCCAGTGCGCCCCGCACGAGCTCGTCGTCGGCGAAGGAGGTCAGGACGACCACCGCCACGTCGTCGTAGCGGGCGCGAATGAGGCGGGTCGATTCGATGCCGTTCACGGGCCGCATCTGCAGGTCCATGACGACCACGTCAGGCCGCCGTCCCAGGGCTTCGAGCCCCTCCAGCAGATCGAGCGCCTGCGTCCCCCCGTCGGCCGCCCCGACGACCTCTAGATCGGGCTCGCTCTCGAAGAAGGCTCGCAGCCCACGACGCACGACCGCGTGATCGTCCACCAGCAGCACCTTGATCCGGTCTTCCGGCTCAGGCGCCATCGGAGCGCCCGTTGGCTTGCGCGGGCGCTTCGATCCGGACGACGGTCCCCCGGCCGGGCCCGCTCGTGATGCTCAACTGCGCCCCGATCTCGGCGGCGCGGCTGCGCATCGACTCGAGACCGAAGTGGCCGGGATGGTCCATGTCAGGCTCGAAGCCGACGCCGTCGTCACGGATCTCGACGACCACGTGTCCCGGTCGTTGCGCGACGCTGATCCAGGCCGTGCTCGCCTTCGCATGCTTGACGACGTTGCCGAGCGCCTCGCGCCCGATGCCGAAGACCTGCGCCTCGGTGAGGGGGGCGAGCGGGAGCCGACCCTCGGGGGCATCCACTTCGATCGCGGGCCCCTCGCCCCGGACGAGTCTCGTCGTGTGTCCGACGAGCGCGGGCACGAGCCCGTCCTCGAGCGGGTCACGGCCCAGCTCGGAGATGAGGTTGCGGATCTCGCTCTGTGCGGCGAGGGTCAGCTCCCCGATCGCCCCCAGGTCTCGTGCGAGCCTGCCGTTGTGTTGCGCACTCTCGTGCGCCAGTGCCTTCTCGGCCGTGCGGGTGTGCAGCAGCGTGGAGAACAGCGCCTGGGAGACCGAGTCGTGCAGCTCGCGCGCAATCCGATGGCGCTCCTGCACCGCCTGCTCCCCCTCGCGGCGCTTGGCCCGGGCCAGCTGGCGCGTTGCCCGCTCGCGCTCGCTGACCATGGCGGCGAGGAACAGCGTCGTCATCGCCGTCACGACGATGTACACCTGCGTGCTCAGCGTCCTGTGGTCGATGGGCTGCTTGAAGAACGGCCCGACCTCATTGGCGGTGATGCCGATCGCCACGCCGGTTGCAATCGCGATCGACAGCGTGGCGCCGGGTGTGCCGAACCGCGACGCCGCCCAGATCAGCGCGGGGAAGACCACATAGGTGACAGGCTCGCTGGTCGACACGGCCAGTGCACCGAGGGTCGCCACGGTGGCGATCAGCAGGGCACCCTCGGCGCTCCGCAGCCGCCGCCACGCACCGCCGGGATCACTGACCCATGCGAGCATCAAGGGCACCACGACCAATGCGCCGGCGACGTCGCCGAGCCACCACGTCCGCCAGAACGTGGGCGCCTCACCCGTGGTGACGACACCGCCCGCCAGCATCGACATCATCCCCACGGTGGCGCTGATCACCGTTGCGGCTGCCAGGGCGGCGAACAACCCACCGACGTGCTCTGCGCGATCGATCGCCGCCCGCGGGCCGATGAGCCGCCGCAGCAGCAGGGCGCCCACGACGACCTCGGCCATGTTGCCCGCCTGCTGACCCAGCAGGCTCCCGAGCGGCAGGGGGTGCGGTTCGGCGAGCAGCTCGGCGTTGACCACGATCTCCGCGATGAAGACGCCCGGCCACCAGCGCACTCCCCACAGGTAGAGCGCGGCGATGCCCAGGCCGGCGGGGGGCCAGATGGCAGACACCGAGGCTGTGTAGTGCAGCGCTTGGCCGACCTTGGCCGAGGCGTAATAGGCGACCGCGAGGACGAGGACGCCGGACAGGTACCGGCGGGATGGCAGGCGCCCGCGTGCCCACCCTCGACCGAGCGTCGACTGAGCGGGCGAGAGCTGGGCTGGCGTGCTCATGGTCGACCGCCGGAACGGCGGCGTGATGTCGCGGGGCCTGACTGCGGCCCAAGCCTACGCCAAAATGACCCGTCCGCCGCCCGCGACGGATGTCGCGTTCCCGTGGACCATCCGTCCGATGTGTGCGGCCTTCCGACGCGGGATCCTGGTTGTGTATGACCGTTGCCATCGCCTTGGCCGATGACAGCCTGATCGTCCGCGAGGGCATCGCGCGCATGCTGGCCGCCGAGCCCGCGATGCGTGTTGTCGCCTCGTGTGGTGATCTGCCTTCGTTGCTGGCGGCGGTCGACAGCGAGCGCCCCGATGTGGTGGTGACCGATATCCGGATGCCGCCCACGGGCACCGACGAGGGCATTCGGGTGGCGGCGCTGTTGCGCGCGACGCATCCCGCGATCGGGGTGGTCGTGCTGAGCAACTACGCCGAGCCCTCCTACGCGCTGGCGCTGTTGGAGTCAGGCTCTGAGGGTCGCGCCTATCTGCTGAAGGAGCGCGTCCACGATCGCGCGCAGCTGGTGGCGGCGATCGAGGCGGTCGCCGCCGGCGGATCGGTCCTGGACTCAAAGATCGTCGAGCCGCTCGTCGCGACCAAGCTGCGCGTCGAGCGCTCACCGCTGGCCGCGCTGACCGGACGCGAGCGCGAGGTCCTCGCGGAGATCGCCAAGGGCAAGAGCAACGCGGCGATCGCCGACACGCTCGTGCTCACCAAACGAGCGGTCGAGAAGCACATCAACTCGATCTTCCTCAAGCTCGACCTCTCCTACAGCGAAGATGTCAGCAAGCGCGTCAAGGCAACCCTGCTCTTCCTCGCCGAGGCAGACGCGGCGCCGTCCGCCTGAGTGAGCGGCCCAACGCGCGCGGGCTCCTGTTCCTCGGAGCACGGACCGCGTAGTTCCTACCGTAGACAGGACGTGACCCGGGCAGGTTGGATAGCAACCATGCGGCCCGGCGGGACGCAGGTCCAGGCGTCCCCTGGGAGCGAGGTCGCCCTGCGCTCCGCGGCATTCGCGCGGCCGCGACCTCGGGCTGCGGGTCCCCGGCTGGCGGTGGTGCAGACCGCCCTTGCGGGGACGGGGCTCGCCGCGGCGGCCGGAGTCATCGTCGCCCACAGCCCATACCTGCGACATCCAGCGCTCGAGGGACTGGTCTACGCAGCGCTGATCGGCGCGATGACGGCGGTCGGGTGCGTCGCGCTCTACCGCGGCATCGAGCGCCGGCTCTGGCTGGTCCTGCTCACGCTGGCCCTCTACTCGGCGACGACTCTCGATACCCTGGCGGCACCCCGCCCCGATGCCCTGGGGCAGATCGCCTGGGGAGCTGTGCTCGTGGTCGCCGTCTACGTCCTGCTCTCCTTCCCGGAGGGCCGGCTCCCCGATCGGGTGGCACGCAGAGTCGTCGCGGCAACCGCGCTGGGAGCGGTCCTCGTCTGGAGCGCACTCCTCGCTACCGCCGAGCGCCTGCCCGAGTTCATGCCGGCGGCGCGCTGCCATGACGAATGCCCGCGCAATCCGGTCAGGATCCTCGGGGGCGGCGCGACCCTGAGCGACGCGCTGGCGGTGGCCTCGTGGTCGCTGACCGCCGGGGCACTCATCGCCGTCGCCGTGACGCTGACCTTCCGCCTGAGAGGCGCGCCCAGCATCAGTCGGCGTACCACGATCCCGATCGTCGTCTCGGTGATGGCCGTAGCCGGGACGTTCGCTGCCGCTGCGGTCGCTCGCGCGAGCGGCGCGGCCCCGGCGACGCTCGAGCGGCTCGGCTGGTTCTCCACCGCGACAGCCCTGACGATCCCGTCCGCGTTCCTTGCAGGCATGCTGGGCGCGCGCGTGTTCGCCGGCGGGGCGCTCGAACGGCTCGTGGCCCGGCTCAGCGCCGACACCGGCGACCTCGACGCCCGCCGCGTCCTCGCCGACGCGCTGGGCGACCCGTCGCTCACGGTTGCGTTCTGGCGTCCGCAGCGCAGCGAGTACGTCGATGCGCGCGGGCGTCCGGTGCAGCCGCCCGCGGGGACCGCCGGCCGATCCGCCACGATCGTCCGGCAGGACGGCGATCCCCTGGCGATGATCGTCCACGACCCCGCACTCGACGCCGAGCCCGGGCTCGTCGGCGCGGCGGGCGGTGCGGCCTTGATGATGCTCGAGAACGCGCGCCTGGAGGCGGATCTGCGGGCATCCGTCGCCGACCTGCGGGCCTCGCGCGCCCGGCTGGCGTCCGCCGCGGACGCCGGGCGGCGGGAGATCGAGCGCAACCTCCACGACGGCGCCCAGCAGCGGCTGGTCGCGCTGCGCATGCGGCTGGCCGACGCGGAGGCCCATGCGTCATCGGACGATGAGCTCAGGCGGTCGCTCGGCGAGCTGGGCGCCGACGCCGAGGAGACGATTGACGAGCTGCGCAGCCTCGCCCACGGCGTGTACCCGGCCGTGCTCGTCGATCACGGCCTCGCCTCCGCCCTGACGTCGGTTGCCGGCCGTTCGCAACAGCCGGTCCGCGTCGAGACAGCGCTGGCAGGGCGCTTCGCGCCGGACATCGAGGCGGCGGTCTACTTCTGCTGCCTGGAAGCGATCCAGAACGCGGCCAAGCACGCCGGCGCGGGCGCGACGGTGACCGTCCGCGTCCAGGCGCACGCCGGGCGCGTCGCCTTCGAGATACGCGACGACGGAGTCGGATTCGACGTCGACAATGTCGATGACGGCCACGGGCTGATGAACCTCCAAGACCGCGTCGCGGCCGTTGCCGGCGATGTACGCGTCGTGTCCGGCTGTGGCACCGGGACCACCGTCAGCGGGAACGTGCCAACAAGCATCTGAGCGTTCATCACCCGCCGCGGGTGATCAAACCTCACCCGCGACGCCGCCATATTGGCGCGATGGCGAATCGAGCTCGCTCGAACTGAGAGCGACGGGTCCGTGGCGCGCGAAGGCAGCCACCCGGTCGTCATCGCGCTGGCTGCGGGCGAGGCAGCCGTCCGCCGCGAGCTGCGCCGCTTGCTCGAGGACGCGCCGGGCTTCGAGGTCGTCGCGGAGGCCGGCGACGCCGAGTCGGCCGTCGAGGCGGTGGTGCGCCACGCGCCCGCCGCGCTCGTCCTGCACCTCGACCGGCCCGGGGACATCTCCTCGCTCGACACCATCGGTGGTGTCCGCCAGGCCTCCCCCGGCACACAGGTCATCGTGCTCGTGACGAAGGACGACGCGCGGTTCGTCCGCCACGCGCTCCATGCCGGCGCGGCCGCCTGCGTTCTCGATGACGTGCTCGGCGAGGATCTCATCCAGGCCGTCCGTGGCGCGGTCGCCAAGACGCTCGCAACGGCGCAGCCACAGCCCGGACCACCGCCGGACGACCTCACCGAGCGCGAGTTCGATGTGCTGCGACTCCTCGCCCTGGGCCACACCAACGCCGAGATCGCCGCACAGCTGCATCTCTCGGTGCGCACGGTAGAGGCACACCGTGCGCATCTGCAACAGAAACTGAGCCGCCCGAGCCGCGCCGAGCTCGTGCGGTACGCGCTCGACCGCGGCCTGCTCCACGGAACCGAGGACCCTGCGCGAGGCTAGCGACGGCTCACGCTCAGGGTTGCGCCCGGCGGTCCTCCGCCTGGCATGCCGCGACCGCCGCACGGACGGTTGGGTGGAATCGACCGGAGCCGATGACGGCGCTCACTCTGCCTTCGTCGAATCGGTGGCGCACCCCCGACTTCAGGCGCGCCACGAGGACCGTGACCCCGGCGCGCGCGAGGTCGCGCGTCAGCTCGTCGATCGCCGCGAGGCCGGCGCTGTCGATGTGGGTGATCGCCTCGCCGTCGACGACCAGCCAGTGCGTCGGGGTCGGCGCACCGCGGACGGCCTCCTGGACGCGACCCTTCACGTAGCTCGCGTTGGCGAAGAACACCCGATCGTCGATGCGGTAGACGACCACGCCCGGCGTGACGGTGGCACCGCGATGGACTGCGACGTCCGCATACCGGCCGAGCCTCTCGACCCACCCCAGGACGGCGTCGTGCGGGCGGGCGCTGCGCCGGACGACGTCGATGATCGAGAGGCCGACAGCGAAGACGATCGCCTCGAGCACGCCGGTCAGGAGCACGCCCGCGGCGGTGACGCCCGCGATCGCCAGCTCGACGTGGTCGGTCGCCGCCAGCGCCCGCCACGCGGCGGCATCGACCAGCCCGAGCGCCGCCGCGATGATCGTCGCGCCCAGGACGGCCTTCGGCAGGTCGCCGATCGGGGCGGTGAGGAACAGCAGGATCACGAAGATCACGCCCGCCGACATCAGCGCGCCGACCTGGGTGCGAACGCCGACGCTGTCGCTGACCGCCGTGCGCGAGCCGCTCGCGCCGATCGGGAAGCCCTGGCTGAGACCGGCCGCCGCGCTCGCGCCGGCGAACGCCACCAGCTCCTGCGCCGCGTCGACGTGCTGGCCGTGCTTGCCGGCGTACGAGCGCGCGGTGAGGATGGCGTCGGCGAAGGTCAGCAGGAAGAGCCCGATGGCGGCGGGCACCAGCTGCAACGTGTCGGCCACGGAGGTGCTCGGAAGCCCGATGCTTGGCAGGCCCGACGGGATGGTGCCGACCACCGCGACGCCGTGCTCAGAGAGCTCGAGAGCCGACGAGAGCGCGATCCCGCCTACCACCACGACAAGCGCAGCCGGGAAGCGCGGAGCGAGGAAGCGAAGTGGCAGCAGCACTGCCAGTGCGGCGAGCCCGACCGCCAGCGTCGTCACGCTCGTGTCACCGAGCTCGCGGACCACCTCGACGAGCTGCGGGATCGGGTCGACCGCGTCGACGCTGACCCCCAGGAGCTTGCTCAGCTGGCCGATGATCAGTACCGCGGCAACGCCGTGGATGTAGCCGATGAGGACCGGGCGCGACAGATAGTCGGCGAGCCACGCGAGTCGCAGCAGCCGTGCGAGAACGAAGCACGCGGCGACGAGCAGCGCGAGCGTGGCGGCGAGGCGCGCCGCTTCCTGCGAGCCGGCCGCGGCGAGCCCCAGCACCGACGCGCCGACGAGCGCGGAGATCGAGCCGTCGGGGCCCACGACGAGCTGGCGCGACGACCCGAGGAGGCCGTAGGCCAGCGTCGGCACGAGGAGGGCGTACAGGCCGTTGACCGGTGACAGCCCGGCGACCTCGGCGTAGGCCATCGCAGCCGGCACGGCGACCGCGGCGACCGTGAGCGCCGCGACGACGTCGCGGCGCGCCGTCGACCGGCGATAGCGGCGCAGCTCGGCGGTGACCGGAAGCGCCCGCTCGAGCAGCGGCGCAGCCGGGGCGGGGCGGAACGCGTGCCGCTCCAAGGCCGCGCCGC
>Ga0307502_10000154_pt1 | contig 18035 bp, 15 predicted proteins | sample 16_S_MG_FD_201364 | JGI IMG/M metagenome (GOLD analysis project Ga0307502, IMG submission 201364) | Soil microbial communities from Populus trichocarpa stands in riparian zone in the Pacific Northwest, United States - 16_S | ecosystem: Environmental > Terrestrial > Soil > Riparian zone > Trees... | reverse complement strand
CCCGCTGTTCTTCAACGACGGCGACCTCTGCGCGCGCCTCGCGCGGGCGGGCCGCGGCGTCGAGATCGTCCCGGCAGCGACGGCGGCACACGGCTACGGCACGAGCGTGACGCGCGCGCAGCGCGCCGACCCAGCGCGGATGCGGGCCGAGTGGGTCGCGTCGCTGCGTCGCTACGCGGGCCGCCACTGGTCCATGCCCGCGCGGGCGGCGCTCCCCGCCCTGCTGCTCGCCGACGCGGCGGCGGGCGCGGCGCTGTACCTGGCGCGCCGGGAGGATCCGCGCGAGGTGCGCGGGACGCTCGGCGGCCTGGGCCTGCCGGGCGGACCTGCGCCGCTGCTCACGCCGACCTGGCGGGAGCGGACATGAGCGCCGGCTCGATCGAACCTACGCCGGGTGGACGCGAGCGCCCGAGCGCCGGCTCCGGGCTGCGCATCCGCGCTGCCCGCGGCACGATCGTCAACGCTGCCTTCCTCGTGGGCGTCAACACGCTCGCTCTCGTGCGCGGGTTCCTCGCCTCCGGCTTCCTTGCTCCGGCCGCGTACGGCATCTGGGGCGTCGTGCTCGTCGTCCTCTACACGCTGCAGTTTCTGCGCCAGGTGGGGATCAGCGACAAGTACATCCAGCAGGACGAGGCCGATCAAGAGCTTGCGTTTCGCAAGGCGATGACGTTCGAGCTGACCGTGTCCGGCATCGCGCTGGGGATCGGCGTCGTCATCGTCCCGTTGGTGGCGGTGGTCGTCGGCCGGGCCGAGGTGATCGCGCCCGGCCTCGTCTCGCTGCTCGTCATCCCCGCGACCGCGCTGCAGGCGCCGCTGTGGATCTTCTACCGCCAGATGGACTTCGTTCGCCAGCGCAAGCTGCAGATCCTCGATCCGCTCACCGGCTTCGTCATCGCGGTCGCGCTGCTCGTTGCGGGCCTGGACTACTGGGCTCTGATCGCCGGCGTCGTCGCGGGTGCGTGGATCGGTGCGTTCGTCTCGCTGCGCGCGTGTCCGTATCCCCTGCGGCTGGCATGGGATCGCGACACGCTGCGTTCCTACGCCTCCTTCAGCTGGCCGCTGGCACTCGCCGGCGGCGCTGCGGTCGTCGTCGGCTACGGGCTGCTGCTCGTCGGCGAGGCCGAGCTCGGACTCGCTGGCGTCGGCATCATCACCCTCGCGTCCACGATCTCGCAGTACTCAGACCGCGCCGACCAGGCGATCTCACAGACGATCTATCCGACGATCTGCGCGGTACAGGATCGCGCCGACCTGCTTTTCGAGACCTTCGTGAAGTCCAACCGCCTGGCGCTGATGTGGGGAGCGCCGTTCGGCTTGGGGCTCGCGCTCTTCGCCGAGGATATCGTCCGGTTCGGGATCGGAGAGCAATGGCGGCCCGGCATCGGGCTCATGCAGGCGATCGGCGTCGCGGTCGCCGTGCATCAGATCGGCTTTAACTGGGACGCGTTCTACCGCGCGATGGGGAGGACGAAGCCGGTCGGCGTCGCCGCCGCGATCGCGATCGTCGCGTTCGTGGCGATCGCGCTGCCGCTGCTGTCAACCGAGGGTCTGCGCGGCCTCGCGCTCGCAACGCTGCTCGTCGAGGGGGTGAACTTCGGCGTGCGGATGTACTACCTGCGGCGGCTGTTCGTCGCGTTTCGCTTTATCCGCCACACCGCCCGAGCGCTGCTGCCAAGCGTTCCCGCGGCGGCGATCGTCATCGGGATCCGGCTGCTGCTCGGCGAGGAGCAAACGCTCGTGCAGGCGCTTGGCCTGTTCGCGCTCTACGTCGTGACGACGATCGCGGCGACGGCGCTGCTCGAGCGCCGGCTGCTAGGGGAGATCCTCGCGTACGTTCGCCGCCGGCCGGTGCTGGGGGAGCCGGCGTAGCGGCGCGGTCCCTGCGGGAATGTGTCGTTGCCGACCGAGATCAACGCGAGCGAGAAATTCAGTCTTCGGCGAGTCCGCAGCCGGGCTCGTAGACCAAGACGGTCCAGCGTCCGCCGTCATCCTCGGCCAGTCCGTCTTCGGGATCAGCCCGCCGGACGTCCTGACCGCAACCCAGACATGCCGACGAAAGCGGGATGGAGCGCTGGTCAGTGTGCCGCGTGCCGTGAACGTGTTGGACACCCGCTCGCCGGGCTGCGGCGATGAGATGCGCCCCGCCAATTCGCTGAGCGTCGGGGTCGCGCTGTTCTTGACCGACAGGGTCGAGCCGTCGATCTGATGTGCGATCGTCGCAGGTATCCCGACCGACTCGTGCCGCATGGTGCGCGCTGAGCGGCGGGACCCCTGCCGTACGCTTGCCCAATGTCGACGCTCGTGCTGGGCAGCCCTCCACCGGAGCTCCAAGCGCTGCTCGAGCGCCGCCGTCGGGCGGGCGCCGACCGCCTCGACGAGGTCTGGCAGGGTGTCCACCACATGGTTCCCGGCCCCAGCTTCGAGCACGCGCGTGTCGCCACGCAGCTGACGCTCCTGCTCGATGCGCCGGCGCGCGACGGCGGACTGCTGCTCGCGATGCACGAGTTCAACCTCGGTGAGTCCGAGCATGATTTCCGTGTGCCCGACGGAGGTCTGCACCGGCCCGGAGCGGCCGGAATGTGGCTCTCGACCGCCGCGCTCGTCGTGGAGATCCTCGCCACGGGCGACGAGAGCTGGCAAAGCTCCCGTTCTACGCCGCCCACCACGTCGACGAAATCCTGATCGTCGACCCGACCGACCGGGTGGTCACGTGGCTTGAGCTACGTGACGGCGAATACCACCCGCTCCAACGAAGCGGACTGATCGAGCTGGGACCAGTCCAGCTCGCCGAGCAGCTCGACTGGCCGTAACGACGAAACGCAGAGCACCCACCGAGCGCCCGCTTGGCGCGGGAAGCTGGCGGCGCGAACCACCGGCGTCAGCGTCACAGCCTTGACTTGCGCCGGGGTTTCACATAAAGGCCGGCGGCTGGAGCAACGCGTTGACGTGTTCGGGCGGCGCCGTGCGCGTGGCCTGGATCGCGCGGCGCTCTCTCAGCGTCCGCGGCAGGCCGGCGAGCGCCGCGACGCGCCCGGCGATCTCGACGGCGACGAGATGCCGCGGCCGGTTCGTGCGCAGTTCCAGGGCCATCCGGCGAGCCAGCACGGCGGGTCGCGCCCGCGGCAGGCAGCGCGCCGCGCACCAGGCGCTGTTGCGAGCGACGTAGAAGCGGGCGCGAGCTCTGGACCGGGTCGTGGCGCCGAGCTGGTGGGTGACGCGCGCGCCGGGAACGAGCAGCGCGTGATAGCCGCGTAGGAGCGCTCGAAACGCAAGGTCGACGTCCTCGTAGTACAGGAAGAAGCGCTCCTCGTAGCCGCCGAGCTGCTCGAAGACGTCGCGCCGGAAGACGGGTGCCGCGCCCGGCGCCGCGAACACGGGGTAGGGGTCGGCCGGCAGCTCGTGCAGCGGCCGGTCGCGCAGGAGCTTGTACGCATAGCCCTCGGGCGCGTACTGATCGCCGGCGCTCTCGATGCGGCCGGTCGCAGCACTGACCAGGACGCTGCCGAGCGCCCACGTGCGACCGCTCCGCGAGGCGGACAGGAGCACGTGCAGCCAGTCGGGTGCCGGCGTTGCGTCGGAGTTCAGGACACAGACCCAGGGCGCCGCGGTAGCCGCAACGCCCCGGTTCGCGCCGCCCGCGAAGCCGAAGTTGCGCCCGAGCGCGAGCGTTGCGACGGCCGGGTGCTGACCGTGGAGCAACGCCAGCGAGCCGTCGCTCGAGCCGTTGTCCGCGACGAGGATCTCGTCGGGTGCGAGCGTCTGGGCGGCCAGCGCCTCGAGGCACTCGGGCAGCAGTCGCTCGCCGTCGTAGTTGACGATGACGACCGCGACGCCGGAGCTCATCCGCGGGCGGCGGGGTCGAAGCGCGCGATGAACCCGTCGATGTCGGGACTCGAGAGCAGGTCGACGCGCTCCTTGACCAGCTCGGTCGGCCATTCCCACCACTTGATCCGCAACAGCGCCTCGACCTGCTCGTCGGTGAAGCGCCGCGCGATCTCCTTCGCCGGGTTGCCGACAACGATCGCGTACGGGCGCACGTCCTTGGCGACGACCGCCTTGGTTCCGACCACCGCCCCGTCGCCGATCGTCACGCCCGACATGACCGTCGAGCCGTTCGTCACCCACGTGTCGCTGCCGACCACGATGTCGCCGCGGCCGTGAGTGAAGCCGTCCTCGTAGGCGCCCGGCAGCTCGAGCATCGCGCGAAGCCCGTACAGCGACACCCACTCCACCCGGTGCAGGCCGCCGACGTAGAAGTCAGCGTCCGGGGCGACCGAGGCGAAGTTGCCGACGATCACCCGGCCGGTGTCGCCCTTGTACTTGACGACCCGCGGCGCGTAATAGCTCATCCGGCCCATGACGAGCGTTCCTTCGGAGATGTGACGCTGGGCCTCCTCCTGCAGCGCGACCGTGCCCTCGGCGTTGTTCAGCGATCTGCGCAGGTGCTGAACGGCATGGACCCGGGCCTGCAGTCGCCGGTACTCGTGGATCGCGCGCCGGGCCGTCGAGGTCGCGCTTCGGACCAGGCTCGGCATCGCTCGCAGTCTAGTGCCGCGCTGGCGTCGGCCGGTACGCTCGCATGCGCATGACTGCCGACCCCGCTCTGGCGGCGCTCTACGAGGCCAAAGCGCCGACCTACGCGGCCTTTGGCAACGGCGCGATCGCCGCCCACGCCCTGCGGCTCTTGCCCGAGCACGGGCGCGTGCTCGACATCGGCTGCGCGTCCGGCGGCTTGCTGGCAATGCTGGCATCCCGCGCGGGCTACATGGCCGGACTGGAGCTGTCGGCGTCCGCCGCGCAGGCTGCGGCCCAGATCGGCCACGACGTCGTGACGGGAGCGCTCGAGGATCCCGACCTGCCGTTCGAGCTGGACTCGTTTGACCTCGTCGTGCTCGCCGACGTGCTCGAGCACCTGTCCGATCCCGCGGAGGCGATGCGGCGCGCCGTCGGATGGTGCCGGACGGGCGGGTTCGTGCTCCTGAGCGTCCCCAACGTCGCGCACTGGCGCGCGCGGCTGGAGCTGCTGCGCGGGCGCTGGCCGCAGGAGGAGAGCGGCACGTTCGATTCCAGCCACTTGCGCTGGTTCACGCCCGCGTCGGTGGCACAGCTGCTGGAGAGCGCCGGCCTCGGCGATGTGCAGCTCGACGCGGTCGTCCCCGCGTTGCGCAATCACCTCGGATTGCGACGGGTCGCCGATCGTGCTGAACCGGCATGGCAAGCCCTTGGGCGGCGCTGGCCGGGCCTACTTGGCTACCAGGTGATCGGGATCGGGCGCCGGTAGGGACGTCCGCGAAGCGAAGCGCCGCCGCGTTCACCACGGAGGGTGCTGGATCGCTGCCGGGATGCCGGTGGGCGCTACCGGGTGGGAGAAGAGGTAACCCTGGGCTTGGTCGCAGCCCAAAGTTCGCAGACGGTCGAGCTGGCTGCTGGTTTCGACCCCCTCGGCGATCGAGCGCAGTCCGAGGTTGGCGGCGAGGTCGACCACGGCCGAGACGATGCGGTCGTCCTCAGGGTTGGTGCGCAGACCTTGGACGAAGGATTGGTCGATCTTCACGAAGGTGAGGGGCAGCCGACGTAGGTGGGTGAGTGAGGCGTAGCCGGTGCCGAAGTCGTCGAGGCCGATCTGTACGCCAAGCTCTCCGATGCGACCGAGTTGTTGGAGGAAATCCGCGTCGAGGTCGATGATTGCCGTTTCGGTGAGCTCGAGATGCAGGCAGCTCGGGTGCAGGCCGGTCCGCTGAAGGGTCGTGCGTACGACGCTCGTCAGGTCGCCGGCCTGGAACTGACGCGAGGAAAGGTTGACCGCGACGGTCAGCCGACGCTGCGGGAGGTCGGCTGGTTGCCAGCGGCACGCTTCGGTGCAGGCCATGTGGAGTACCTGCGCGCCAAGCGGCACGACGAGACCGTTGTCCTCCGCGGAGGGGACAAAGGCGGCGGGGAGGGTGACGGAGCCGTCGGGCTCGGTGATGCGAGCGAGGGCCTCGAAGCCGGCGACGGTTCCGCTCGCAAGGTCGATGATCGGCTGGTAGTGGACGATGATGCGATCGTCGTCCAGGGCCGATTGGAGCGTTCGTAGTGCGATCGATCGCTCTTGGACCTGACGTCCGAGGGCCGCGTCGAACACTTCGGCGTGCCCTCCACCATGCGACTTGGCTTGGTACATGGCCGTGTCGGCTTCTTTGAGCAGGGTCTCCGACGTGCCTCGTCCGGCAATCGAGACGCTGATGCCGACGCTCGCTGCAACACGTTCACCATCCTGCGATCCCACGCTGCGGTGGCACAATTCGGTGACAAGCCGCGCGCCGATGTCTACGGCCTGCAGTTGGCTTTCGACATCGGGCGCGAGTACGACGAATTCGTCGCCGCCGATGCGGGCGACGGTGTCCATCGGCCGCAGAACCGCGACCAGCTTGTCGGCGACCTGTCGCAGCACACTGTCGCCCGCAGCATGACCTTGGGTGTCGTTTACCTGTTTGAATCGGTCGAGGTCGACGAACAGGACAGCCGTACACCGGCCGGAGCGCTTGGCGTGCGCCAGCGATTGGTCGATGCGGTCCACGAGCAGAGCCCGGTTCGGCAGGCCGGTCAGCGCGTCATGCGTAGCCTGCCTCGTGAGAGCGACCTGAGCGTCCTGCAAGTCCGCCATCCGCTCGCTCTGCGCCTGGCTGAGGCGGGCGATCTCCCGATCCTGGGCCTTCAGAGCGGTGAGGTCGGTGAACGTCAGGCACGTGAGATGCTCGCCATCCACGACGAGGGGCGAGCTTCCCACCTGGACTGGAACGGCCGCGCCGTTGCCGTCGATGAGATCGAACTCGATGTTGGCACCGAGCCCGTCGGGGCCGCGGATCTCCTCCGAGCCGATTGGGGCGCCGGTGGCAAGGAACGTCGCCAGCGCCGCTCCCACGATCGTCTCTCTGGAGCACGACAGCATCTCTGCCAGTCGGCTATTGGCATACAAGATGAGTCCGCCCGACGACAACGTCGCCGCGCCGTCGCGCATGTTCTCGACGAACATCCGGTACGGCCGGTCAGCGGTCGACAGCGTGAACACCCGCTGACCAGATTCGCCGTCGGAGACGACAAGGGCGTCGACCTCACCGAGGCGGATCGCTCGCAGCGTGTCCTCCGCCTCCGCCAAGCGCAGGAGAGCGTCGGAGCACGTCGCCGCGTGCAGGTCTGCACGGTTTGTCGCGGCGAGCATCTCGACGGGACCGGTATCGATCCCGTCGGCCCGAGGTGCAGCCAGGGGCAGAGGTCGCATCGTAGGGGGCGGGCGCGGCATGTAGCGCCTAGCCGAGCGGTGCCGGAGCGGATTTGGCGGTCATGACAGGCAGTCCGGATGGATCTGCAGACCGACGAGGACACGTTCGGTGTCGGACAGATCGCCGATGATCTTGCGCAACGGCACGGGAAGGCGGCGAACCAACGTCGGAATGGCCAGTATGTCGTCGGTCCGCGCCAGCGACGGGTTCTCGACCAGGTCGATGATCTCGATCTCATAGCGCCCGGCCAGATGCTTTTCGCACAGGCTCTTGAGATTGACGAGCGCGTGCAACGACTTAGGTGACTGACCTGCGACATACAACCGCAGGTGCCAGGTCTCGTGTGCGGTGGCGGCGACAACAGCGGGTTCGTTGACCGCGTTCACAATGCACCCACGTCCAGCTCGCCGATATGGGCGATGTACTCGTCGGTGTCGGCCCGCCGCAGCCGGCCCTGCTCGGCGCGCTGCCCGGCTCGATCTTCGACACCCGTCGAAGCGTGGCTCAGCAGGCGTCCGACGATGTCGGCCTCGTCTTCGAACTCACGCCACAGGGCCGCGGTGTGTGCCTCGACCGATTCCCGGCGCCGTTCGAGGTTGACCCGGCGCTGCTCGAGATCTTCCAGCCTCGCGGTCCCGTCGGAGCGCTCCTGCGCCTCCTGGGCCTGGCGGGCCGACCCGGTGAGCACGCCTTGGGGACCGACGTAGACGTCGGCCAGTTCGATGCCTTGGTCTGTGAGCAAGAACTCGCGGATCTGATTTGAGTGCGCCATCCCGCGCGACTTGAGCACGTACAAGACCCGGTTGTGCTCTCCGTTGCCCTCCATCGTCTTGAGGAGAATCCAGGTGTCGACCAGCGAAGCGATCTGCTGGTCGGCTAGGGCCGGCTCTGCGTCGGAGGTCAGGCTCGTGAACAGGGCTGTTACGCCTTTGGCCTTCAAGAAGTCGACCTGACGGGTAAGCATCGCCGACACATCCGCTCCCGTTCCGATCCGCAGGAGGTCTGAGACGGGGTCCATGACAACCGCGGCAGGATCGAACTCGTCGACGAACTTCTGCATCGCGAAGAGGTGCGCCTCCAGGCCGAGGACGCTGGGGCGAAAGCAGCGGAACTGCAGCAGCCCGGCGTTCACCCACTGCCACAGGTCGATTCCAACGGAGGACATGTTCCGTACGATCTCCGCCTCGGACTCTCCGAATGCGAAGTACAGCGCTCGTTCCCCGCGCCTGCAGGTGGCGTCGCAGAACTGCGCCGCCAACGTCGACTTACCGGTGCCGGCGGTGCCGTTGACCAGGACGGTGCTTCCCTTGTAGAAGCCACCGTCACCGAGCATCGCGTCAAGGCGCGCCACGCCCGTGGACAGCCGTTGCGTGGACGCGCTGTTGCGTAGACCCGGTGACGTGATCGGGAGGACCGACATACCGGATTCACCGATGAGAAACGGATACTCGTTGGTCCCATGCAGCGATCCGCGGTACTTGAGGATTCGCAGTCGCCTCGTGGAGGTCTGCTCGGTCACGCGGTGGTCCAGAACGATCACGCAGTCCGAGACGTACTCCTCGATGCCAAAGCGGGTCAGGGTCCCGTCGCCTCGCTCGCCGGTGATCACCGCCGTCACCCCTCGCTCCTTGAGCCAGCCGAACAAACGCCGCAACTCGGAGCGCAGAACGGCACGGTTCGAAAACGCCCCGAAGAGATTCTCGATCGTGTCGATCACCACGCGTTTGGCGCCGATCGTGTCCACAGCCGTGCCCAGCCGCAGAAACAGCCCGTCGAGGTCCCAGTCGCCGGTCTCTTGCATCTCACCGCCCGGCATGTTGACGTGATCGATCACGAGCAGGCCGTCGTCCTTGGACTGAGCGAGATCGAATCCCAGCGAGGCGACGTTGGCGATCAGGTCGTCGGCGGACTCCTCGAAGGCCATGAACACCCCCGGCTCGTTGAACTGGGTGATTCCACGGACGAGGAATTCCATCGCGAGGAGCGTCTTGCCGCATCCGGCCGGGCCGCAGACGAGCGTTGGTCGCCCCTGAGGCAGACCGCCGCCCGTCACCTCGTCAAGCCCGCTGATGCCTGTCGGTGTCTTCGGCAACTCTTCCATCCGCGCGGCCGCCCCTCGTGTTGTGGTCATCTCATCAGCCCCGGTTACCGTTGCGGCCATGGCGTTTGGCGTCCTCTCGTTCGGGAGGCCACGCGCCGGTGACGACGCGACGGCCATGCCGTCATACGCGCCCATACCATGCGTCGAGGCTGTAACGACCAGTCCTGAGCACCATCCAAGCCGACCGGAGCTACATACGACGCATGTCGGCACGTCGCCCGCGCGGCTTGAGGCGTTGGGGCCTGGCGTCGTCATGTTGGTCGCGCAAGCCGCAACCGAAGACAGGCCCTAAGCTGCCGCCCCCATGGGCCTGCGCGACGTTCGCTACGACATGAACCACGGCGCCGCGCGGCGCATCCTCATGCCGACGCTCCGGTCGTGGGCCGCATCGCATCCGAAGGACGCCGAGATCCTGGAGGTCGGGGCCGGCCATTACGACCACCGGCCGCTCTTTCGCTGCACGCTGACGAAGTTCGACGCCGACGAATCGCAAGGCCCCGACATCGTCGGCGATGCGCACGCGATGCCGATGGACGACAACCGTTTCGACGGGGCGCTCGCGATCTCCGTCCTGGAGCACGTCAACGATCCCTACCAGGTCGTCCGCGAGATGTTCCGCGTGCTCAAACCCGGCGCCCCGGTGCTCGCGTGGATCCCGTTCACGTTCGGCGTGCACGGTTTCCCCGAAGACGTCAGCCGCTTCACGACGTTCGGTATGCGCCAGCTCTTCGAGCGCGCCGGCTTCGAAGTCACGCGGATCGACGAGAAACCGTACTCCGGCGCGTTCCTGCAACTCACGAACCTCGTTCACTTCCTGCTGCCGCGCACGCACCACCGCCGCTGGGTGCGCCCGCTCAACAAAGCGCTGTTCCTCGTCTTCCGGATGGGCTACCCGCTCGACGAGCGCTTCCGTCACCTGAAGATCAAGACGCTCTACACCGGCGCCGAGATCGAGGCTCGCAAGCCGCAGCCGGCGGGCGCGGATCCAGGCTAGTCCCCGAACCGGCTCACGGCCCGCAGCAAGAACGGGCCGAGCGTCGCCGCGAACACCTCGGTGAGGTGGGTCGTGTCCTTGTGAACCAGCGCGCCGCCGACGACCGGAAAGCACCGGCGCCGGCTGCACATCAACGGCGTGAGATCGACTACGTGGATGCGAGGAGATCGCGCCCGGCGACCCGCCACCGCGCCGGCGTCACGCCTCAGGACGCTGCTGCGACGCACGGCGCAGCTGGCGGCCGCAGAACGGCGCGCGGCGATCGCCCGCAGCACGCAGCGGACCGCGCGGCGGGAGTTCAGCGGCGTATCGCGGATGACGACGATGTGCTTGACCGACCGTGGCAGGCGGTTCCACGCGTCGATGTAGCCCCGCACCTGATATTCGAACGCGTTGCGGCCCTTCGGCGCGATCACTCCTGCGGTCGCCCGCTGGGCCACGAACACCGTCCGTACGCTCGGGTGGTCGACGAACCACTGGCGCACGGACGCGTTCCAGCGCGTGCAGCCCGCCCGCTGCGCTCGCGGCAGGGCCGATCGCGCCATCGAGAAGGGGCAGCTCGCGCGCGTAAGGGACACGCCGCGCCAGCGCTTGGATTGTGCGACAACCTCGAACGCTCCCCGCAGGTGCTGGGCGTGACTGTCGCCGACGAGCGCGATCGTGCTCTTGGCCGCCACCGCCCGGGCGCCGAATAGGCAGGCGTAGGGCGAGCTCTTCTGGATTGGGGTGCAGCGGGCGTTCGGCGCGATCAGCGCGTCCATCGGCTCGGGCACGACCGCTAGACGCAGCGCCGGGTTGTCGCAGCGACGGCGCGGATTGCGTGCCGCGGCGCCGAAGCAGGGGGGCTCGACCAGCGGCCTGATCGCCGCGATGACTGGGCCGTTGTTCGGGAAGCGGTCGGTGCAGGTCCACACGTGGGCGCATAGCGTGTCGTCGCGCCAGCGCGTCTCGACCTGCCAGGCGTAGCGGCCCATGTTGAGGTTCACCTCCGCGGGCCTGAACGTCGCTTCGACGGTCCGCGCGTCGGGCCGGCTGACGGCCGCGGACACGGGGCGAACCGTGAGCGCGTTGCCGCGCCCGTCCAGGCGCGAATAGCGCAGGCCCGTCTCGCCCTGCCGCGCAACGACGCAGATGCGCGAACGCTCGCGCGCCTTCATGCCGAAGAAGAAGCGCACGCAGATCGCGCGCCCGGCGCGCGTCGAGAGCTGGTCGGCGCTCCAGTCGCCCGCGGTGCTGACGCGCAGCAGCAGGTCGGTGCCGACCTGGCCGAGCGTCACCTGCACGAGGTCAAGCGGCCCGCCCGCGACCTCGGCGGGCGCGTCCGCATGCGGCCTGGGATCGCGCACGGACTGCGCCGCAGCGGCGGGCGCACAGGTCAGCGCGACGACGAGGACGAGCAGGCCGGTCGCGCGGCCGCGCAGCCGGTGGTCGAGAGCGATCGCCACAGCGCCGACATCATGGCTGTAACTGCCATAGCCGGGGTCCCGAGTACGGTTCCGAGCGAGATGCACGCTCGGACGCTCGTTCTCGTGACCCTGCTCGCGCTATCGGCGCTCGTCGCCGTGCAGGCGACGGCGACCGCCGCCAGCCAGACGCGCGTCTGCGCCGAGCCGAGATATCCGGGCAACGGCTACTTCACGTCGCTCACCGTCAAGGGCGTCGGCTGTGCCACCGGGTCGAGGCTCGCGTTCGCCTACTACCGCTGCCGGATCCGTGCCGGCGGTCGCAAGGGCCGCTGCACGAACAAGGTGCTCGGCTACGGCTGCACCGAGAAACGCAACTCGATCCCCACGGAGATCGACGCCCGCGTGACCTGCAAGCGCGCCGGCCGGACGATCACACACACCTACCAGCAGAACACATAGGCCGGCGCGCGGTTGCCGGCGTTCGGACCCGCGAACGCCGGTGGCCGCCGCGATGGGCGGCCACCGGGTGCGACGCGGTCTCGGGCTCAGGCCTTCGAGCCCGCAGACTCCAGGCCGACTTCGTGGCGAACCCGCGGCAGCCAGCTCAGCCGGTGCGGGAGATACCAGTTCGCCTCGCCGAGGAGCTTCATCGTCGCCGGCAGGAGCACGCCGCGCACGATCGTCGCGTCGATGAGGATCGCGACCGCCAGGCCGACGCCCATCTGCTTGAACTCCAGCGAGCTCAGCGTCGCGAAGATCGCGAAGACGGCGACCATGACGATCGCCGCGCTCGACACGACGCCCGCCGTCTGCTTGATGCCCTGGGCGATCGCGTCGGGCGTGCTCAGCCCGCGACCAGCCGCCTCGCGGATCCGGCTGAGGATGAAGACGTGATAGTCCATCGACAGGCCGAAGAGGATCACGAAGAGGAACAGCGGCAGCCAGGATGTGACACCGCCGATCGACTGGAAGCCGAGCAGGCCCTCGCCATGGCCGTCCTGGAAGACGAGCTTCAGGACACCATAGGAGGCCCCAACCGACAACAGGTTCAGCACGATCGCCACCATCGGGATGACGATCGACCGGAACGTCACGAGCAGCAGCAGGAACGTCAGGCCGAGCACGAAACCGAAGACGAGCGGCAGGTGGGACTTCATCGTGTCGTTGAAGTCCTTCGAGCCGGCCGTCATGCCGGTGACGTTCACCTGCGCTTCGGTCGCGCCGATCGTCGCGGGGATGACATCCTCGCGCAGCCGCGCCAGCGCGGCCTCCGACGCGGCGTCGGTTCCGTTGCCCGCGAGTGGGATGTCGACGAGCGCCAGCGTGTTGTCCGGGTTGGTCGTGACCGCACCGGCTCTGCCGAGCCCCGGCGTCGTCGTGGCCTTCTCCTTCAGCGCGACGATGCCGGCTTGGATGTCGGGCGAGCGCACGTCGTCAGCCTGGATCGCGACGACTGCCGGCTCCGAGCCGCCGGGGAACGCGGCCTCGATGCGATCGTGGGTCTGCATGATCGGCAGCGACCGCGGCAGGCCGGCGAGGCCGGGGTTGATCGTGTGCAGGCCCAGCGCGGGAATCGCGAGTGCCACCATCAGCCCGCCCGCGACCACGAGGGAGACGACAGGCTTGGCGAGGACGCGCCCGATGATCGCGCCCCAGGCCCGCGACTCGCCCCTGTTGCGGTGACGCAGCTTGGCGATGTACGGCACGCGGCCCTTCTCCGTCCAGCCCTTCTCGCCCAGGAACGAGAGCATCGCAGGCAGGACCGTCAGCGAGCCGAGGATCGCGACCGCGACGACGAGGATCGTCCCGACGGCAAAGGACTCGAAGACCGCGTTGCCGGCAAGGAACATCCCGGCCATCGCGACCATGACGGTGAAGCCGGAGACGAGAACCGCTCGCCCCGACGTCGCCGCGGCGGCGTTGAGCGCGGCTTCCGGCGATCGGCCGGCGTCGCGCTCCTCCATCTCTCGGCGCAGGTAGAACATGCAGTAGTCGACGCCGACGGCGAGCCCGACGAGCAGCACGACCGACGAGATCGCCTCGTCGAGCGCCATCAGCTGGCTCACGGGCCCGAGCAGGCCGATCGTGCCCATGACGGCCGTGACCGCGAGCAACAGCGGCAGGCCGGCGGCGACGAGTGCGCCGAAAGCCACGACGAGGATGATGAGCGTGATCGGCAGCGAGAGATACTCGGCGCGCTGGAAATCCTTCTCGGAGGCCTTCGTGAGCGCCTTCGTGGCGCTCGCGCCGCCGAACTGCTCGATGCGCACCCCGGGATGTGCTCGCTGCGCGGCGGCGGTGGCGGCGAGCGTCGTGTCGACGCGGTCGGCGGCCAGCTTGTGGTCGCCGGCGATCTTGAACGTCACGACGGCCGAGCGGCCGTCCTTCGAGACGAGCCCCTCGTCACCGGCCTGATCGGGCGATTGCACGTCGCTCACATGCGTCGTTGCACGCAAGCGGCGCACGACGTCCTGCACGGCACTGCTCAGCTGCGGATCGCCAGCCGTGGCGGCGCCTGTGAGCTGCACGAGCACCTGCTCGCTCGCCTGCTTGGGAAAGCCGGCTGCGATCGCCTGCTCGGCGATGCGGGATTGACCGTTGCCGGTCTCCTCCCGGTTGAGCTGCTTCTGGCCGATCGCGCCGCCGGCGATCGTCGCGATGACGACGAACGCGATCCAGCCGAGGATCGCCTGCTTTCTATGCTGCGCGCTCCAGCGGCCGGCGCGCGCCGCGAGGTTGGGTTGCACGGGGAGCTCCTTTTGGATCGTCTGCACCACTCCAGATTGGAGGTGCGCCGTCCCGCCGGTGATACGGAGATCTGGTGTCTTGGGGTGCGGTCAACCGCACTCGCGGGTTTGAGTCCTCGTGCAAGGACTCGATCGAAATCCCGACTCAGCTGGGGCTATTGCTGGAGCCGGCGTAGCGCACGACGCCATCCTCGCGCCACTCCACGACCCGGCCCTCGTCGATGAGCAGATCGATGTGCCCGAGCACCTCCGACAGCGTCAGATAGGCCTGCGTCACCGCGACGTCACCCCACAGCGCCTGGGCGATTTCGTGCGCGGTCAGCGGCTGCGCAGCGATCACGCGGCGGATCTTCCTCGACCGGCGTGCGTGCAGCGCAAAGCGCTCGTCGATGAGCGCGACGTGGTCGACGACCGGCTCGCCGTGGCCGGCGAGAACGAGCTCGACGTTCTCCATCGCGCGGGTGGCGCGCAGCGATGCCGTGTAGTCGACGAGCGAGCGCGCGCGCTGGGGCTCGCCGCGCTCCTCGCCGCCGTCGATCCAGTCCAGCGGCCGCGAGATCAGCGGGTTGGAGGAGATGTGCTTGATGAGATGGTCGGCGCCGAGGACGATCTGACGCTCGGCGTCGTGGAAGATCGTGTCCGAGGTCGAATGGCCGGGGCGGTGCAGGACGCGCAGCGTTCGATCGCGCAGCGCAAGCTCGCAGCCGTGCGTCAGCCGGTGCGTCACCGTCACGGGTGCGCCCCATCCGCGAAAGCCCTGCCATGCCGCCAGCAGCGCGTGGCGAACGTCCGCAGCAATGCCCTGCTCGGCCATGATCTGCTCGGCGAACGCGTCGTTGGCGTCCATTCCCTCCTCGTAGCGCTCCAGCCACGGCGCGAGCCCGTCCAGCGCCGCGACCTCGGCGCCCGAGCGCCGTTGCAGGATCGAGGCCAGGCCGAAGTGGTCGATGTGCCCGTGCGAGATGACGATCAGCTGTAGATCCTCGACGCGGCGTCCGTGTGCGCCCAGCGCACGATCGACCTCGTCCAGTGAGGTGCCCGAGTTCGGCCCAGTATCGAGCAGCGTCAGCGGGTCGTCTTCGATCAGGTACGCGTTGACGCGCCCGACCTGAAACGGCGTCGGGATCGGCAGGCAGTGGATGCCGGCCTCGGCGGCGCGCGCGAGTGCGGCGGCCGCTTGCTCGGAGCTCACGTCGGGGAGCGGATGATCGCCAGCACCTCGTCGCGGCGGCGCTCCATGTCTCGCATCGAGACGAGCGACTCCAGGCACAGGCGCATGAGCGGCTCGGTGTTGGACGTGCGCACGTTGAAGTGCCAGTCCTCGTAGTCCACCGACACGCCGTCGAGATGGCCGATCTTCGCGTCGCCGTAGCGCTCCTCGATCGTGGCGAGACGGCCTTCGGCGTCCTCGACCTCGGAGTTGATCTCGCCGGAGATGAAGTACGTCGAGCGGTAGTCCTCGAGCAGTTCGCTCAGCTTGGCGTCCTCGACGCTCAACAGCTCCAGGATGAGCAGCGCCGGGATCGTGCCGCTGTCGGCGCAGTAGAAGTCGCGGAAGTAGTAATGGCCCGAGACCTCGCCGCCGAACATGGCGCCCTCGTCTCGCATCCGCGTCTTGAAGAACGCGTGGCCGACGCGGTTGGGATGCGCGGTGCCACCCTCGCGTCGCACCGTGTCGGCGACGGCGCGGCTCGCGCGGACGTCGTACAAGATCGCCTCGCCGGGGCTCTTACGAAGCAGCGAGTCGGCGAGCAGCGCGGTGAGGAAGTCGCCGTCGACGAACGCGCCCGTGTCGTCGATGAAGAAGCAGCGGTCGGCGTCCCCGTCCCAGGCGATCCCGAGGTCGGCGCCCTCCTCGACGACCTTGCGCATGATGAACTCGCGGTTCTCGGGCAGCAGCGGGTTGGGCTCGTGGTCGGGGAACTCGCCGTCGGGCACCCAGTAGGCGGTGACGAGGTCGAGCCCGAGGCGCTCGAGCAGCGGACCGACCATCGGGCCGGCCATACCGTTGCCGCCGTCGACGACGACGCGCAGCGGCTTGACGCGGTCGGGGTCGATGAAGCGCAGCGCGGCCGCCCGGAAGTCGTCGTAGATCTCGACCTCCTCGACGCTGCCGCCGCCGGGCGCGTCGCCGAGCCCGGCCTCGATCTTGCGGCGCACGTCCTGGATGCCGGCGTCGCCGCTGAGCGCGATCGCCCCCTCCTTGACGAGCTTCGCCCCCGTATAGGCCTTCGGATTGTGCGAGGCGGTGCACATCAGCCCGCCGTCGAGTTCGCGCGCACCGACGAGCCAGTAGAGCATCTCGCTGCCGACCATTCCGGCATCGACCACCGTCGCGCCCTCGGCGACCATCCCGTCGCGGTAGCGCCCGGCGAGCTCCGGTGCGGTGAGGCGCATGTCGCGGCCCAGGCCGATCCGCAGCTCGGAGGTCGGCTTGCCCGACAGCTCGGACAGCACCTGTGCAAATCCGCGTCCGACGGCCTCGGCGACGTCGCCGTCGATCTGGTCGCCGTACAGGCCGCGGACGTCGTAGGCCTTGAAGATCTCTGCGGGAATGGTGGCGGGCATCGCCCGAGGATGGTAGTGCGGCGGCCGCGCGAATCCGTTCCACGGAGGCGCCCGCGCGCGATCGATGCTCCCGCTGGCGGCCGGCGTTCTAGAATCGCCCCATGTCCGGTCACTCCAAGTGGGCATCGATCAAGCACAAGAAGGCGGTCGTCGACTCCCGCCGCGGCAAGCTCTTCACCAAGCTCGCGCGCGCGATCACGACTGCCGCGCGTGACGGCGGCGGCGAGCTCGAGGGCAACCCCGCGCTGCAGCTCGCCGTGCAGAAGGCGCGGGACGCCTCGATGCCAAAGGACAACATCGAGCGCGCGATCGCCAAGGGCACCGGCGCCGGCGCCGACGCCGCGGCGATCGAGGACGTCATGTACGAGGGCTACGGGCCCGGCGGCGTCGCGCTCCTGATCGAGGCGATGACCGAGAACCGCAACCGCACGGGCGCCGATGTGCGCCATGTGCTGGGCAAGCACGGCGGCAGCCTCGGGGAGCCCGGCTCGGTCGCCTACCTGTTCGACAAGCGCGGCCTGATCCTCGTCGACGCCGAGCGCTACAGCGAGGACGACCTGCTGCCGGCGATCGAGGCCGGGGCGGAGGACATCGCCGAGGACGAGGGCGTCTTCGAGGTCTTGACCGAACCCGCCGACCTGGCCGCGGTGCGCACCGCGCTGGAGGAGGCGGAGATCGAGATCACCTCCGCCGAGGTGGCGTGGCTGCCCAAGGCGCGCGTGCCCGTGGTCGAGGACGACGCCGCCAAGCTGCTGCGCCTCATCGACGCGCTCGAGGACAACGACGACGTCGATGCGGTCCACGCGAACTTCGACGTCGAAGCGGACGTGCTCGAGCGCGTGGTGGCGGCGCAGTAAGCGCGCGGCGCACAGCCGCGAGCATCTTGGTGCGCGCGTTGTCAAACGTCTGCGCTCACTGCCATGTTCGAACAGATCATTGCCGACACCCGCGCCGGAG
>Ga0307502_10000153_pt1 | contig 18351 bp, 16 predicted proteins | sample 16_S_MG_FD_201364 | JGI IMG/M metagenome (GOLD analysis project Ga0307502, IMG submission 201364) | Soil microbial communities from Populus trichocarpa stands in riparian zone in the Pacific Northwest, United States - 16_S | ecosystem: Environmental > Terrestrial > Soil > Riparian zone > Trees... | reverse complement strand
CGCTCAACGTCCAGGGCTCCTGCAACAACCTCTGTGACGTGGCGCCCGACCCGGCCGAGTACGCGGCTCGCAACCAGGCCAACATCGACTGGCTGCGCCAGACCTTCGCCCAGGCCAAGGCGCACCACGCGGCCGCCGTGATGCTCGTCCTGCAGGCCGACGTCGGGTGGGACCTGTCAGACGCCACCCGCGCTCCGCTGCGCGATCCCAAGACGCTGGCGCAGACCGACGGCCAGCCCGACGGCTTCCACGACTTCCTCAGCGCCTTGCGCGACGAGACGATCGCCTATCGGCGCCCGGTGGCGGCGGTCAACGGCGACTCGCACTACTTCCGCATCGACAAGCCGCTGCAGGACGCCCAGGGCCGGCGCGTGGAGAACTTCACGCGCGTGGAGACCTTCGGCGACCACCAGGAGAACGGCAACAACGATGTCCACTGGCTGAAGGTCGACGTCGATCCGGGCAGTCGCGAGGTCTTCTCCTACCAACCGCAGATCGTCCCGGCCAACCGCACCGCCGTGCCGGCGCCATAGCGAGTCCGGGTCATCCGCGGTGGGTGAGTAAAAAGCTGAGAACGATCTCGGAAGTGCCTAAGATGGCGCGCTGGCAATGGCCGCCACCCTCAGCACACCCCGTGATCTGCGTGCCGAGGCGGTCCGCTTCCTGATCGATGCCTACGCCGGCGTCAGCGTGCGCCACGGCAAGGGCCTTCCACACGCCCAGGCCGTCGCGGACGTCCTGCGCGGCAACGGCAGCGACGAGCGCACACAGCTCGTCGGCCTGCTGCACGACGTCGTCGAGGACACGGCGCGGACGGTCGACGACGTGCGCGAGGCCTTCGGCGAGGCGATCGCGGCGATGGTCGACGCCCTCACCGAGGACGCCGCGATCAGGCGCTACGCCCAGCGCAAGCGCGCCCTGCGCAGCACGATCGTCGCGGCGGGCTCGCCGGTCGTCGACGTCGCCATCGCCGACAAGATCGCCACGCTGCGCCATGCCCTGCTCACCGGCAGCCCGCTGAGCGATCGCAAGCTGCGCCATTACCGCACCATGCTTCAGCTCGCACTCGCAGCCGGCCTCGCGACGACGTTGTGCGCGCAGCTCGAGGAGCTGTTCGCCAGGCTCGCGGCGTCCATCCCTTGACCCGCGCGCTCAGCGGCGGTGCGCGTACTGCAGGTCGAGCTCGTCGGTGCGCCCCGACCAGCGCAGCGTCAGCCGCCAGCAGCCCGGCGCCGGGAGATCGATCCCCGACGGACCGGGGCCGCCCACCACGACGCGCGTGACGGGCCGGCCGACGCGATGGCGTCCGTCCATGCGCTGCGCGTGGATGCGCAGGTCCGACAGCGGCTTCACCGCGCGGCGCGAGACCCAGAGGATCTTGTTGCCGCGGTTCTTCGCCGGTGGCGAGCGCAGCGGGTAGCCGAAGACGAGCGCCGCGATGTCGCCCCCGTGCCCGAGCACGTGCGGCATGCGCGGGCGCGGAGCGCTGAAGCCCGTGCGCGCCCACGTCGGCAGCACGCCGCGGTGCACGACGGAGTGACACGGGGCCGTCGACGGCGACGCCGCGGCGGGCGCGACGGCCACGGCGGCTACGGCGATCAGTGAGGCGACCCAGCGCAACGTCGGCACCCCTCCCATACCCCGCGCGACCGGCGGTGGTTCCCGCTCAGCCCAGGCTGCCGGGGCCGGCGACCCATTCGAGCACCGTGTCGACCCCGGTCAGCTCGAAGATGCGCTGGATCGGCGGCGGACCCGGTACGCAGACCAGGCGCGAGCCGGCATCGCGCGCGCGCCGTGCGGCCGCCAGCACGCCGCTCACCCCGGAGGAGTCGATGAAGGTCAGCCCGCGCATGTCGACCACGGTCGTGGCAAGCCCGCCGCCGGCCGCGAGCGCCGTGCTGAGCTCGACCATCGTGTCGAGGTCGAGCTCGCCGCTCACGGCCACCACGCGCACGCCGTCCTCCGAGGTGACGGTCACCTCGAACTCCGGCCGCTGCGGCAGCACCCCGTTCACCATGCGCGTCATCCTAAAGGCGCGACGGCGCGCTTTGCAGCACGTTCACCCCCCAAAATGGCTGGGTCAGGGGCCGACCGCGGCGGGGAACGGCAGGGCGATCGGATCGGCGGCCAGGCGGCTGCGCCCTTCGGCGTCGAAGCGCTCCAGGCCGAGGAAGGAGACGTCGGTCACCGCCGTCGCGCCGTGCAGGGCGAGGTCGACGGCGATGCGGGCGACGGCGGGCCCCCACATCATCCCGTGGCCGGCCGCGGAGGCCAGGGTGAGCCCCTCGATCGGCTTGCCGCCCTCGGCCAGCGCCGGGCCCAGGATCGGCAGGTGGTCCGGCGTGTAGTCGATCGTCGCCGCCCACGCCTTGCGCAGCCCCAGCGCCCGGGTCATCGGCAGCAGCCTGGCCAGGCTCTCGCGCGCCGCGTGCTGCGCGGCCTCGTCGATGCCGCGTGCCTCGCCCGGCGTTTCGCCGGGATCGCTGACCCCGAAGAGCAGGCCGTCCTCCTCCTGGCGCCAGTACAGGCCAGCCCCGACGTCGAAGCCCATCGGCAGCGGGCCGGCCGCGAGCTCGGGCGCCGGGCTCGTCACGAAGACGTGATGGCGCACCCCGCCGACCGGCGGCGCGACGCCCGCCATGGCGCCCAGCGCGCCCTGGCCCACCCCGCCGGCCAGGATGACGCGCTCGGCGGCGATCACGCCCTCGGACGTCTCCACGCCCGTCACGCGCCCGCCCTGCACGCGCAGCCGGCGCACCGGCGCGCGCTCGCGCAGCCGGACGCCGTGCTCGCGCATCATCACCAGGTAGGCGGCCACGTTGCGTGGCGGGCTGATGGCGCCGTCCTGCTCGCAGTACGTGGCGCCGAGGATGCTCGCGGGATCGAGCAGCGGCAACAGCTTGGCGGCCTGCGCGGGCGTCACCCAGCGCGCGTCCAGCCCGCGCTCGCGCTGCATCGCCAGGCGCAGCTGCGCGGCGCGCACGTCGTCCTCGCTGGTGGCGACGATCAGGTAGCCCAGGGCGCGGAAGTCGCTGTCGATGCCGTAGCGCTCGTGCTGGCCGCGGTAGAAGGCCACGCTCCAGCGTCCGAGATCGACGGCGGTCGGTGTGCCGCCCTGGGTGCGCACCATGCCCGCCGCGCGCGAGCTCGCGCCCTGGCCGGCCGTGGCGGCGTCGACGACGACCACGCGCCCGGCGCCGTCCTCGCGGGCGAAGACCGAGGCCCAGCCGCCGACCGTGCCCGCGCCGACGACGACGAGGTCCGCGCTCTCACTCATCGCGAGGTCTCCCTTCCCGAGTTCACCGAAGCCATGGGCGAGCAATGGCGCGCTGTCATCGGGCGGCCAGCTCGCGCGCGTCGGTCAGCACCGCCATGGCGGCGTTGCGGCCGTTGAGGGCGATCACGCTGCCACCGGGGTGCGTCGCGGCGCCGCAGAAGTACAGGCCGGGCACCGGCGTGCGCGGCGTCAGGCGCTGCTCCCACATCTGGTCGGGGGTGACTTCGCCCTGGAAGATGTTGCCGCCGGTGAGGCCGATGCGCTCCTCGATGTCGGGCGGGCCGAGCACCTCGTAGGCCTCGATGCGGTCCTCGAAGCCGGGAGCGAAGCGGTCGATGAGGTCGATGAACTGGCGCGCGACCTCCTCGCGGCGCGTGTCCCACGTCCCGTGCGCGAGCTCGTAGGGCGCGTACTGGCCGAACACGCTGAGCAGGTGGTGTCCCGAGGGCGCCGGGGAAGGGTCGTAGCCGGTCTGGATGTAGACCTCGCCGAAGCCCACGGCGGGCTCGCCGCGCTCGCACGCCTCGAACGCGCGCTGGGCATCCTCGAGGCCGCCGGTGACGTCGATCGTCGCCCGCGCCGGCCAGCTCTCTCCGGGCGCCGCCGTCCAGTCGGGCATCGCGTTGAGCGCCGCGTTGAACTTGACCACGGGGCTGCGCACCTTCCAGTCCTGGAGGCGCTCGCGATAGTCGCCGGGCACGTCCTGCCCCTCGAGCAGCCGCAGGGCCACCTTCGGGTCGGCGTTGCACAGCACGGTGCGCGCGCGGATGCGCGTGCCGTCCTCGAGCACGACGCCGGCCTCGGGCTCGATGGCCGCCACCGGCACGCCGCAGGCGAGCACGGCCCCGGCCTCCTGCGCGGCGTCGGCCAGCGCGAAGCTGACCATGCCCATGCCGCCCTGCACGTAGCCCCACACCGGTCCCTGCCCCTCGAGGTCTCCCTGGAAGTGCATGAGCTTGATCGAGGCCGTCCCGGCGTCCTTGGGCCCGCCGTAGGCGGCGATCACGCCCTGGCCGAAGAGCGCGTCCTTGAGCCGCTGGTCGTCCATGTGGTCGTCGAGCACCTCGGCGATCGAGGCGCTGAAGACGACGTCGAGCATCGTCTGCTCGCCGCCGAGGAGCTCCTCGATCTCCGCTCGAGTCGGCGTGTCGCCCACCCATGTGTCGCGCGCGCCGGTGCGCAGCTTGCGCCGGATGGCGTCGAACAGATGCTCATAGGCCCAGTAGCCCTCGATGTCCTGGGGGACCACGCCGAGGTCGCGAAGGTTGCGCTCTGTGCGCGCGTCGTCGAGCCACTGCCCGAACGCGGTGCCGTCCTCGAACGGGACCCACAGGTTCGGGTCGGCGACGAAGCACTGAAAGCCGCGACGGCGCAGGTCGAGCTCGGAGATGACGAGCTCGTCGAGGAGGCCGACGACGTAGGCGCACGGGCTCACGACGAAGCGCTCGTCGGGGAACGGGCGCTCGAGCGTGCACGCCCCTCCCAGGCGCTCGCGACGCTCGAGCACGAGCACCGAGCTGCCGGCGCGCGCCAGGTAGGCCGCCGCGGTCAGGCCGTTGTGGCCACCGCCGACGACCACCGCGTCCCACTCGCGCGCGGCGAGCTCGGACAGCGGCGCCGGGAGGCCGACCTCGCCGAGCTTGGCTGCGATCTCGTTCATGCGGCGATCAATCCTTCCGGTTCGGGTTCGTGCGCGCCGGTTCTGACGAGCGCGTCCACGGCAACCGCGCCGTGGGCGTTGACGAGCACGGGGTTGAGCTCGAGCAGCTCGAGGCCCTGGTCGAGCAGCAGTGCGCCCGCTCGTGCGGCGAGCGCGGCGGCGGCCGCGACGTCGACCGGCGCGCCGGTGCGCGAGCCCGCCAGCAGCGGTGCGGCGCGCAGCGAGCGCAATGCCCGCTCCACCCGCGCCGCGTCGGCGGGCAGCGGGATCACGGCGACGTCGCCGAAGGCCTCGGTCCACACTCCCCCCAGGCCCACCGTGAGCACCGGGACGACGGCGTCGCGACGAGCGCTGACCAGCAGCTCGATGCCCGCCGGAGCCATCGCCTCGACGAGCACGCGCGCGTCGGCGTGCAGCTGATCGTTGCTCGCGCGTACGAGGTCGCGGTAGGCCCAGCGCACGTTGCGCTCGTCCTCGAGCCCGAGCGCCACTGCACCGGCCTCGGTCTTGTGCAGCATCCCGACGGCGACGAGCTTGAGCGCGACGGGGCGCCCCAGGCGCGCGAAGATCTCCGCGGCGTCGTCCTCGTCTCGCGCGATGCGCCCCGGCGGGACGCGGATGCCGGCGCCGGCGAGCAACGCCTTGGCGCTTGCCTCGTCGAGCCAGCGCCCGGGCGTGCTGCGCGCAGCGGCCGCGCCTATGGCGCGCAGGCGCTCGGCGTCGCCGGGCGCCCGGCGCAGCGCCGCGGCACAGACGAGCGCCGTGCGCAGGCCGGCGACGGTGGCGACGTCGGCGCAGGCGAGTGCCCACGCGGCCTCGTCGTCGAGCAACTCGGGCAGCGTCGAGGCGACCAGGGTGGGCACGGAGCTCGCCGCGGCGCCCGCGCGGATCCCCTCGCGCACGGCGTCCCAGCTCTCGCGCACCGGGCCTTCCAGGCCGTGCGGCTGGTCGTAGAACACGAGCACGTGGTCGATCCCGGGGTCCGCGCCGACCGCGGCGATCGTGTCGCGCAGCGTCTCGACCTCGCCCCAGACGAGCGCGGTGTAGTCGAGCGGGTTGGCGATGGTGGCCGCCGCTGGGAGCAGGCCGCGCACGCGCTCGCGGGTGTCGGCGTGCAGGGCCGGCAGGGCCAGCGCGCGCCGCTGCGCCTCGTCGGCTGCCAGCCCCGAGTCGCCCCCCGAGCAGGTGAGGACGGCCAGCCCGCAGTCACCGCGCGGGCGAGCGCCCCGCACGGCCAGCACCTTGGCCAGCTCGAGCAGCTCGTGCACGTCCTGCGCCCAGGCCGCGCCGGCCTCCTGCACGAGCGCGCGGAAGGCCGCGTGGTCGCCCGCCACCGCGCCGGTGTGCGCGGCCGCGGCGCTCGCCCCCGCCGCCGAGGCGCCGACCTTGAGCACCGCGACGCCGATGCCGGCGTCGGCGCACAGCGCCAGCGCCTCGCACAGCCGCGCGCCATCGCCGTCGCTCTCCAGGAAGAGGGCGACCGAGCGCACGCCGTCGCGCTGGGCGATGGCGTACAGCCAGTCGCCGGCGTCCACCACCGCCTGGTTGCCGCACGAGACCACGGTGTGCAGGCGCAGGCCGCGCCGTGCCGCCAGCGCGTTGACGGCGACGTTGCCGCTCTGGGAGATGACCGCCACGTGGCCGGCCTCGCGCGCCACCAACGCGTCGCCCCACAACGCCGCACGATCGTGCAACGCGACGATCCCGTCGCAGTTGGGACCGCAGACCGGCAGGTCGTGGCGGGCGGCCGCGGCGCGCAGCGCCTCCTGCAGCCGCGTCCCGGCGGCCGTCTCGCCGAACCCCGCCCCGTAGACCACGGCGCCGCCGCACCCGCGGGCGCCGGCCTGGTCGACCACGTCGGGGACGCCCGCGGCCGGGATGGCCACGACGACGGCGTCGACGGGCTCGGGCAGGTCCGCCAGGGTCGGCACGCACGTGCGCCCGTGGACGCGCCGGCGCGTCGGGTGCACGCCCCACACCCGGCCGGGGAAGCCCAGGCGCTTGAGGTTGCGCAGCGTCTCGTCGCCGTAGGCGCCCGGGCGGCTGGTGGCGCCGACGACGGCGATCGAACGCGGCTGCAGGAGCGGGGCGAGGTCGGTCAATGCAGCACGCGCTCCACCCCGCGGCGCTCGAGCGCGCGCGCCACGATCAGGCGCTGGATCTCGCTCGTGCCCTCCCAGATGCGGTCGACGCGCAGCTCGCGCCACAGGCGCTCGGCCACGTTCGTGCGCATGTAGCCGCGCCCGCCGAAGATCTGCACGGCGCGGTCGGCGCAGCGGTTGGCGGCCTCGCTGACGAAGAGCTTGGCCATCGCCGCCTTGGCGTGCACGAGCTTGGGATCGGCGCCGGCGTCGACCAGCCTTGCGACTTCGAGGCCCAGCAGGCGACCGGCGGCCGCGTCCGTCGCGGAGTCGGCCAGCGGGAACGAGACGCCCTGGTAGTCCATGATCCGCGACCCGCCCTGCTCGCGCTGCAGGGCCCAGGCCGTCGTCTCCTCGATCAGCCGCCACATCGCCCCCACGCCGCGCGCCGCGATGCCCAGGCGCTCCTCGGCGAACCAGCCGCGCTGCAGATCGTCGCCGCCGCCGAGGCCGCCGACGATTGCGTCGTCGCGCACCTCGACGCCGCTGAAGCGCAGCGTCGGATGGCCGTGGGGATAGCTGTGCGTGAAGGGCGGGTCGTCGACCACCTCGATGCCCGGCGTGCCGCGCTCGACGAGGAAGAGCGTCGGCAGCTCGCCACCGTCGACGAGGGCCTTGGCCATGACGATGTAGACGTGCGCGACGTCGCCGTAGGTGACGAACCACTTCTCGCCGTCGATGCGCCAGCCGTCGTCGATGCGCGTGGCGGTCGTCGCGATCCGCGACGGGTCGGAGCCTGCGTGCTCCTCGGTGACGGCGTACGCGTCGTGCAGCTCGCCGCGCAGCGCGGGCTTGAGGTAGCGGTCTATCTGGGCCTGGGTGCCGTGGGCGAGGACGTTGTAGGCGCTGGGCATGTGCCAGGAGAGCGCGTTGGTGGCGCGCCCGAGCTGCTCCTCGACGAGGAACCACTCCGTGTGGCTCCAGCCCTGGCCGCCATGCTCGACGGCATGCAGCCCGCCACCCAGGCGCCGGTCGATCGCCGCGTGGCGGATCTCGGCGATCCGCTCGGCGGGCAGGCGCCCGCGCGCGCGCTCGGCCTCCACCTCGAGCGGCATCAGCACCTCTTCGACGAAGGCGCGGGCGCGCGCCTGCAGCTCGGCCTGCTCGGTGGTCAGCGTGGAAGCGTCGGCGACGATCTCGGTGGTCATGGGTGCCTGGGGTTAAGGTGGACGACATCAGCGGCGAGGTGGGATCTCAGGGACGCGAACGGCTGCTGGACGCCGCCGTCCGGCTCATCGCGCGCGAGGGGATCGACAACGTGCGCATCGCGCGCATCGCCACCGAGGCGGGCGTCTCGGCGGGGCTCGTGCACTACCACTTCGCCTCGCGCGACGCCCTGCTCGAGGAGGCGCTCGAGCACTCCTACGAGCGCGCCGGCAACCTGCGCCTCGCTGCCCTGGAGGACGGGCGCGCGACCGCCGCGCAGCGCCTGGCCGCGATGGTCGACCAGTGCCTGCCGACCGATCGCGCGCTGCACGACGACTTCGTGCTGTGGATCGAGCTGTGGCTGCGCAGCGCGCGCGACCCCGCGCTGCGGCCGGTCGCCGCCCGCCTCTACGGGCGGCTGCACGCGTGGTTCGCGCAGGCGATCGCCGACGGCGTCGCGAGCGGCGAGCTGCACGACTGCGACATCGCGCAGATGACCGACCGCCTGCTGGCGCTGATCGACGGCTACGGCATCCGCGTGCTCACCGGGGATCCGCACATGCCGCTCGAGCGCGCGCGCACGGAGATCTGGGCAGCGGTCGCCGGCGACCTGGGCCTGCCCTAGGGCGCTCGCGCTCATCGCAGCAGCGCCTCGCGCTCGGTCTGGGTCAGCGGCCGCGGCGCGCCGTCCTCGCCGGTCGCGACCACCGTCGCGCCGGCGCTGACCACCAGCGCTCCACCGACCGTCTCGATCGTCTCGCGCGTGCGCACCCCGATGCTCCCCAGCCCGTCGAGCACGCAGCGCACCACGACCTCGGCGTCGCGACGCGCGGGGACGTGGCGGAAGTCGGCCGTCACATGGGCGACGTCGAGGCGCGGAACCGGGTCGAGGCCGCCCAGGCGCGCGTCGAGCCACGCCTCGCGCACCTCGCCCACGTAGGTGAGCAGCACCGCCGGGTGCACGCGTCCGGTGGCATCGAGGTCGCGGCCGCGGATGGGGATGCGAGCCTCGTGGGGCGTCGGCGCCGCCCGCGCGGGCGCGGGCGCAGGCGCACCCGGCAGCGTCACGCCGAGCTCGAGCTCGACCAGCCGGCGCGCCCAGCGCGCCGCCGCCTCGGGCGCGACGTCGTCGGGATGAAGCGTCGTGTGCAGCCCGAGCCCGTCGAGCGCGGCGACCAGGCGCCCGGCCACGTCCTCGGGGTCCGCGCAGTGCCAGCAGTCGCGGCGGTTGCCGTCGGCCAGGACGCTGGCGAGCACGGCGCGCCAGCCGCGCTCGAACTGCTCGAGCGTGCGGCGCAGCTTCTCGGTGTGCACGGCCTCGCCCCAGGCGTCGATCCACATCCGCCACACCTCGCGATCGGCCCAGGCCTCGAGGTCGAGGTAGGCGGCCAGGCGCGCGGACGGATCGCCGTGGCGGCGCGAGATCGCCTGCAGCTCGTCGAGGTCGGCACGCGCAGCCGCCGCGAAGGCCTCGGCGACGACGTCGTCGCGCGAGTCGAAGTGGTAGTTGAGCAGCCCCAGGCTGGCCCCCGCCTCGCCGGTGATGGCGCCGACGGTGGCCTTGGCGAAGCCGCGGCGCTGGATCACGCGCCTCGCGGCCTCGATCAGCTCGGCGCGACGACTGTCGGACCCACCGGGCCGCGCGACCCGCGCCGGCGTCTGTTGCCGGCTCATCCGGTCGGCACCTGCTCTGGCGTCGCCACCGGCGCGGGCGCGACCGCGTCGTCGGCCGCGAGCACGCGCAGGTGCCGGGGCGGCAGATGCACCGAGACGGGATCGCCCTGCTCGTGCTCGTCCTGCTCGTCGTCGTTGGAGACGTCGGCCTTGACCAGCGTCCCGTTGGCCAGGCGCACCCGGACCTCCTGGTGGAAGCCCAGGTAGACGACCTCCTCGACCATGCCCGGCACGCGGTTCTCGCCGGTGGTGCCATGCGCCTCCAGGCGCACGTTCTCGGGGCGGATCATCGCCACCGCATCGGCACCCTCGCCGAGCGCGCAGTTCTCGGCCAGCAGCCCGAAGGAGCCCAGGCCGAGGTGCCTCCCCGCGCCATGGGCCTGGCCCACCGCCACCGGGACGAGGTTCGACGTGCCCAGGAAGTTGGCCACGAAGGCGGTCTCCGGCGCCTCGTAGAGCGCGCGCGGCTCGTTGCACTGCTCGATGTTGCCGCCGCGCATGACCGCGACGCGGTCGCTCATGGTCAGCGCCTCGTCCTGGTCGTGGGTGACATAGATGAAGGTGACCTCCAGCTGCTCCTGGATGCGCTTGAGCTCGACCTGCAGGTCGATGCGCAGGCGCGCGTCGAGCGCGCCAAGGGGCTCGTCGAGCAGCAGCACGGGCGGCTCGAGGACGAGCGCGCGGGCCAGGGCGACGCGCTGCTGCTGGCCACCGGAGAGCTGCGCGGGGCGGCGGTGCCCGTAGTCCTCCATGCGCACGAGCGCCAGCGCCTCGGCGACCCGGCGCTTGACGTCGGCCTTGGTGACGCGCTGGTAGCGCAGGCCGAAGGCGACGTTCTCGGCCACCGACTTGTGCGGGAACAGGGCGTAGCTCTGGAACACCGTGTTGACGCGCCGGCGATGCGGCGGCGTGCGCGACATGTCGGTCCCGTCGAGCAGGATCTTGCCCTCGTCGGGGCGCTCGAAGCCGGCGATCAGGCGCAGCGTCGTGGTCTTGCCGCACCCCGACGGGCCGAGCATGGTGAAGAACTCGCCGGGCGGCACGTGGAGGTCGATGCCGTTGACGGCCACCGCGTCGCCGAAGCGCTTGACCAGGCCGACGAGCCGGATGTCACCGTCGCTCATGCGCGATCACCCCATCTCCATCCCGAGTTGCTGAACCGGCGAGGCCCGCTCCTCGCCGCGGGTCAAGGCCCGGAAGATCACATAGGCGAGCACGAGCGCCAGCAGCGAGACGACGAGCATGATGCTGGCCAGGGCGTTGAGCGCCGGGGTCGGGCCGCCGCGCGCCTGCGAGTAGATGCGCATCGGCACCGTCGTCGTGTCGGCGCCGGACGCCAGGTACTGGCTGACGACGAAGTCGTCGATCGAGAGCGCGAAGGAGACCAGCAGGCTCGCCGCCATGGCCGGCAGCAGCAGCGGCACGAGCACGCGGCCGACGACATGCAGCGGCGGGGCGCCCAGGTCGGCCGCCGCCTCCTCCACGTCGCGCCCGATGGTGGCCAGCCGCCCGCGCACGATGAGCACGACCCACGAGAGCGTGAACGTCACCTGCCCGATCGCCTGCGCGGTGGTGCCCAGGCCGATGAAGCCGAAGGCGGTCGTGAAGAGCAGGAACATGCCGACCGCGAAGACGAGCTCGGGGGTCACCAGCGGCAGCAGCAGCACGATGTTCGCCACGCCCGCGCCGGGTCCGCTCCAGCGGCGCATGCCCAGCGCCAGCGCGGTGCCCAGCGGCGTGGCGATGACCATCACGATCGCCGCGAGGACGAGGCTGTGCTTCAGCGCCGCCTGCAGCGTGGGGTCGTGGAAGACGCTCAGCGTGGGGTCCTGGTAGAACCAGCGCAGCGACCAGCCCTGCAGCGACGTGCGCGAGCGCCCGGAGTTGAAGGCGAAGCGGATCGCCAGCAGCACCGGGACGAGCGACCACAGGATGTACAGCCACGTCGTGACCGCGAGGAAGCGCGGGCGCCCCCACGGGTTGGACAGGCGCGCGCGCAGCGTCGTGGTGCGCCCGGCGGCCGCCGTCTCCACCGACGTAGCGCTCATCCCGCCCCCGCCGCCGCGCGCTGGTCCGCGCGGATGACGCGCAGGTAATAGAGCATGAAGATGAGCAGGAAGGCCGAGAGCAGCAGGGTCAGCGCGGCGCCCAGCGACTTGTCGGGACCGCCCTGGACGTAGCCGTTGATCGCGTTGCCCAGGATGGCCGTCTTGGGGGAGCCCGAGATGAGGTCGGGGGTGTAGTAGTCGCCGAACATCGGCAGCGCGATGAGGACGATGCCGGCCAGCGTCCCCGTCTTCGAGAGCGGGACGACGACCCGCCAGAAGGCCCCGGCCGGCGAGGCACCGAGGTCGCGCGCGGCCTCGATGAAACGCTGGTCGATGCGGTCGAGCGCGGCGAAGAGGGGCAGGATCAGGTAGGGCACGTAGCCGTAGACGAGCGCGAGGATGACGGCGATGTGCTGCCCGCCGAGCCAGTCGGTGCCGTCGAGCAGGCCGACCTTCTGGAACAGCGTGTCGATCGACAGCGTGTGCAGCGCGCGCGTGGCGTAGCCGTTGTCGGCCAGCAGGTTCGTCCACGCGAACATCCGCATCAGGTAGCTGATCCAGAAGGGCAGGACGAGCAGGACGAGGATCGGCCCGCGCCAGCGCCCGGCATGGCGCGCCGCGTACCACGCGACGGGGTAGCCGATGGCCAGCGAGAGGGTCACCGCGACGAAGACGTAGATGACGGTGCGCAGGAACGTGTGCCACGTGCCCCCGCCTGGCACGACGGACTTCAGCGCCTCCCAGATGTAGCCGACGTTCCAGTCCAGCGGGTTCCAGTGCGGGACCGGCTGGTAGAGCGTGGTGACGTTGCCCAGGCCGACGCTGATGATCGCGTAGAAGGCGACGATGAAGAAGACCGCGAGCCACGCCAGGCCGGGGAGCGCGAGCGCGCGCCAGATCCAGCGCGACCCCATCAGCCGTTACGGAACGACGTCCAGGTGTGGTCCCAGAGCTGCAGGCCCTTGGCCGAGAGCGTCAGGTAGGCGTTGCCGTTGGCGAAGGCCTCGCGGGTGACGACGGCCTGGCTCAGGGTCTTGGGCACGAGGCCGTCGGAGAGGAGCTTGCCGCCGTCGATCGCGTTGAGCGGCGGCTGGTAGCCGACGTAGCCTGCGAAGTTGTCGTAGGCGACCTTGTTGTCGAGGATGTAGTTCAGCAGGCGGTGGGCGATCACCGGCTTCGCCGCGTTGGCGGCCACGCAGATGCAGTCGTTGAAGATCGGGCCGCCCTGCGTCTGGTACCAGTACGACAGGACATCGGGCTTGACGCCCTTGGGCATGTAGGAGATGACGCCGGCGATCATGTCCCCCGACCAGCCCTGGTGCAGCAGGACGCGCCCGGCGGGCACCGTCTCGTAGTCGGCGATCGAGACCTTGACGCCGACCTTTCCGTTGAGCTCCTCGAGGTCCTTGCCCGCGCGCTGGAGCAGCTCGGGGTCCTCGGTGTTGAGGTCGGTCACCCCGCGGCGCATGAGCGCCATGCCCGGCGCCTCACGCGAGTCGTCGAGGATCGCCACCTTGCCGCGGTACTTCTCGGCCTGCGGCGACCAGAAGGCCTCCCACGGCTGCTCGAGCTTGCTGGGGTCGAAGTCGAGCAGGTCGTTGCGCCACGCGATGCCCGTCGTGTAGGTGACGTAGGGGACGCTGTAGCGCGGTCCGACATCGTAGAACGGGCTGTGCAGCTCGGGCCAGACGTTCTTCTGCAGGTTGGGGATCAGCTCGTAGTTGAGTGGCTGGACGAGCTTGCGCCCGACGAGCCGCGAGAGCTGATCGGGCGTGGAGAAGATCACGTCGAACTCCAGGCGCCCGGTGCTCAGCTTGGAGAAGGCCTCGTCGAGCGTGTCGAAGGTGGTGACGCGGACGCTCACCCCCTCGCGCTTGCCGAACTCCTTGATCACGGCCGGGTTGATGTAGTCGGCGTAGTTGTAGATCTGCAGCTCGCCGCCGCGCTCGGGCTTGGCCGAGCTCGCGACGACGTCGCCCAGCTTCGGCAGGACGACGGGGTAGTCGCGGCGCGCGAGCGGGATGCCGGCGCTGTCGACCGGCCCGCCGGCGGTCGGGTCGCCGAGGATGCCCTTGCCGCCGCCCGCGCCCGCGCCGTTGGCGGCGACCGGCGTCGTCGTGTTCTCGCAGCCGGCCAGCGCCGCGCCGATACCGGCGGTGGCGGCCAGCGCCCCACCGCGGCGAAACAGCGACCGTCGCGACAGTCCTTCGTCCGGCGGCTTTGAAGGCTCGTTCAAAGCACGCCGACGACTATCCGACCGAGCGGGCCGTTGTCAAGGTTGTCCACGCGTCCTCGACCATCGGGCTCACCATTGTGGACTGAATGTCCATTCAGCCGCGGACGGCCGCGACGGGATGGCGCAGGCGCGCCCGGTTGCGCTCGGCGCGCAGGTCGCGCAGCGCGCGGTGGGCGGCGTTGTGGCCCGAGGCGGCGATGACCCCGCCACCGGGATGCGTGCCGGCCCCGCACAGGTAGAGCCCGTGCACGGGCGTGGCGTAGCGCGCGAGCTCCGGCGTCGGGCGCATGAAGGCCATCTGGTCCAGCCCCTGCTCGCCCTGGAAGATCGAGCCGCCCTCGAGCCCGAAGATCCGCTCGAGGTCGGGCGGCGCCAGCACCTCGTAGTGCACGATCGCGTCGGGCACGTTGGGCGCGTGCTGGGCCAGGAGCGAGAAGCAGCGCTGCGCGTAGGCCTCGCGGGCGCCGTCGGGCCAGTCCTGGGCGGCGTGCGGCCCGAACTGGGTGAACATCGTCAGCACCGTCGTGCCGTCGTCGGTCAGCGTCGGGTCGACGGCCGTGGGCACCTCGACCTCTATGTACGGGCCTTCGGCCGGGACGCCGCGCTGGGCGTCCTGCCAGGCGCGTTCGAGGTAGGGGATCGACGGGCAGATCGCCACGCTGGCGTGCAGCAGCTGCTCGCTCACGCCGTCGGGCGCGTTGACGTAGCGCGGCGGCTCGGAGAGGACGGCGTTGATCTTCACCGAGGCGCCGCGCGTGCGGTAGCGGCGCATGTCCTCGGCGACCTCGTCGGGGAAGTGCTCGGCGCCCACCAGGTCGAGCACCGTGCGCTTGGGATGCGCGCCGGACATGACAAGTGGCGCGCGCAGCGTCTCGCCGCTGACGAGCGTGACCCCGGTGACGCGCCCACCCTCGACGTCGATCGACGCGACCGGCGCGCCGGTGCGGACCGTCGCCCCCGCGGCGCGCGCGCTGGCGGCGATCGCCTCGGAGATCGCGCCCATGCCGCCGCGCACGTGGCCCCACGCGCCCTGCACCCCGTCGACCTCGCCAAGCGCGTGGTGCAGGAGGTTGTACGCGGTCCCGGGCGTGTACGGCCCGGCCCACACGCCGACGACGCCGCTGGAGGCGTAGGCGCCCTTGAGCTCGTCGGTCTCGAAGTGGTCGTCGAGGAGGTCGCCGACCGACATCGTCATGAGCCGGAAGATGTCCAGCAGGTCGCGGCGGCCCAGTCCGGCGGCGCGACCGGCCTCGCGCAGCAGCTCAAAGACGTCGCCGGGGCGCTTGGAGCCCGCCGCCGGCGGCGGACGCAGCATCAGCGGCTTGAGGAAGCGGGCGGCCTTCTCGAAGAGCGCATTGAACGGCGCCAGGGCGTCGGCGTCCTTGCGCGAGACCCGCGCGACCTGGTCGTAGGTGACGCGGTCGTCGTTGGGCAGCAAGATCGGGCGGCCATCGGCGGCGAAGGTCGCGAACTCGGGGTCGAGCGCGATCGGGTGGTAGCCGAACTTCGTCAGCTCGAGATCGGCGACGACCTTGGGCTGCAGCATCGAGACCACGTAGGACGCGCGCGACACGCGTTGCCCGGGCCAGAGCTCCTCGGTCACGCACGCGCCGCCGACGAGGTCGCGCGCCTCGAGCACGCACACCCGCAGGCCCGCGCGGGCCAGATAGGCGGCGGCCGTGAGGCCGTTGTGCCCGGCGCCGACGACGATCGCGTCGTAGTCCGGTCGCTGGCCGTTACCGTTGCCGTTCAGCGCGGTCATGACCCCACCTCCACCGCGCCCGCGAGCGCCTCCATGTAGCGATCGGCGACCATCACGTCGAACTCGTGGACGTCGAACTCCTCGCTCGTGTAGCGCCCCGGCTCGAACCCGCGCGAGGCCATGCCCTTCTGCGTGATCTCGCAGACGTGCCAGTCCTCGCGGTTGACCTGGTCCCAGAAGCCGACCGCGTCGGACGGGTCGAAGTCCGCGGCCTGCATCGTCGCGGGCTCGAAGAACCACTCGCACACGACGTCGGTGCGGTTGAACGCACGCGGCCACAGCGTGTGGAGCATCACGTAGTCGGGGTGCAGCGAGATGAGCGTGTTGGGGAACAGCAGGTAGTAGAAGACCGAGCGCCGGTCGTCCTCGGTCAGCCCGTCGATCGCCGGGCGGGTGCGGCCGGCGTCGCGGCCCATGGTGGCCGCGCCGTCGCGCAGCGTCATCGAGCCGCCGCACCACGCGCCGGCGCCGCTCAGGGTCTCGCCCGAGAGGTAGTGGCTGAGCTGGTTGAGCTCGGGATGGACGCCCGGGCAGTGCAGGCACTCGCTGTAGTTCTCGGCGATCGCCTTCCAGTTGGCGTCCACGCCGTAGACGATCCGCTGCGCGCGGCGCAGGCCGCCGAGCTGGTAGCGCGCCAGCGCGGGCGCCATGTCGCCGACGTGCTCGTCGGGCTCCGGCGCGGTGCCCGACAGGTCGATCATGACGATGCCCTCGACGACCGCCACGCGGACCGCGCGCAGCCCGTAGCACTGCGGGTCGAAGCCCTCGATCTCGTCGGTGTGCGGCGCGCTGCGCAGCGAGCCGTCGAAGCCGTAGGACCAGGCGTGGTAGGGGCACTGCACGCGCGGGAGGCGGCCCTCGTGGTCCTGGACGATGCGCGCGCCGCGGTGGCGGCAGGTGTTCAGGAAGGCGTGCGGGACGCCGTCGTCGTCGGCCACGACGACGACGCTCTCGCGGCCGAGCTCGACCATGAGGTAGTCGCCGCGCTCGCGGACCTGGTCGACGTGCCCGACGCCGATCCAGCCGCCCATGAAGACGTGCTCGACCTCCCAGTCGAGCACGCGCGGATCGGTGAACGCCGCCTGCGGCAGCGCCGTCGCGCGCTCGAGCGGCTCGCGCGTGCGCTGAAGCTCGCCGATCGAAAGCGGCAGGGTCTCGTGGGCCACCGACATGCTCGGACCTCTCCTCGAAAATCGCCCTCAGGGCCGAGCGCAGCCTACCAGTCGCCTGGTCATGTGCCAAGTCGCACAAATGGCGGCACGCGGGCTGGTCGAGCCGTGGGGGTTTGGTCCTCGGGGCGCTGGCGGCGAGGCGCGGCCAACAGAATCACCGAGGGAAGGGAGTCAGTGCCGGCGCGGCCGCTCACGGTCACCTCCGGAGCACGCTGTGCTGCTTTTACCTGGCAGGGCAGGTTGAAGTCAGCACAGCGTGCTCCGGAGGTGACCGCGCGCCGACCGCGCCAACCGCCCTTTCCCTCGATGCGGCAGTAAGCGCCGCGCAGCGCCACAAGCGCCGGCGGACGACAGGCCTCAGCGGCCGGCGAAGCGCGACAGGTACAGCCACGTCGGGCGAAAGCCGCGGCGCTCGTACAGGCGCCGCGCGCCCTCGTTGCCGGGCAGCACGCCGAGGATGAGGTCGTCGACCCCGAGCGCCGCGAGCTCGCGCTCGACGGCGTCCATCAGCGCGCTGCCGATGCCCTCCCCGCGGCGTCCCTCGACGACGCCGAGCGACTCGAGCTCGCCGATCCGCGACCCCGTCTGCCAGGTGTCGGGGATCCACGTGTCCTCGACGGGGGCGACGTGGGCCAGCGCGTAGCCGACGAGCTCGTCGCCGTCGCGGGCGAGCAGCAGCAGGGTGTCGGGCTTGGCGAGCAGCTGGGCGTAGATGGGGCGCTCGTGCGCCCATGTCTCGGCGTCGCTGACGTACGGCGCGAGCTCGGGCATCGACGCGGCGTGTGCGTGATGCACGGCGACCCACAGCGGCTCGAGGGCGTCGATGTCCTCGGCCGAGCCCCTGACGATGCTCAGAGCCAACCGGTGTGCTTGAACTTGCGGTACAGGACGGCGCAGATGCTGAGGACCACCGCGACGACCAGCGGATAGCCGTAGGTCCACTTGAGCTCGGGCATGTGCTCGAAGTTCATGCCGTAGAGCCCGAAGACCATCGTCGGCACCGCGATGATCGCCACCCACGCCGAGATGCGGCGCATGTCCTGGTTGTCGCGCATAGTGATCTGCGCGACGTTGGCCTGAAGGGCGTTGGTGAGCAGCTCGTCGAAGCCGGCGATCCGCTCGGCGTCGCGCAGCAGGTGGTCGTGGACGTCGCGGAAGTACTCCTCGGTGCGCGGGTCCAGCGGCAGCCCGGCCTGCTTGGAGGACAGGCGCTGCATCGGCGCGATGAGCGGGGT
>Ga0307502_10000152_pt1 | contig 18395 bp, 17 predicted proteins | sample 16_S_MG_FD_201364 | JGI IMG/M metagenome (GOLD analysis project Ga0307502, IMG submission 201364) | Soil microbial communities from Populus trichocarpa stands in riparian zone in the Pacific Northwest, United States - 16_S | ecosystem: Environmental > Terrestrial > Soil > Riparian zone > Trees... | reverse complement strand
GGACGTGCGGTACACCGTCTGCTTGATCGCCAGGACGTCGGGGTCGGCGGCGGCCTGTTCGACGAAGCGCTCGACCGACGTGGCAAAGGAGTCGTAGGGATGGTGGACGAGGATGTCGCCCTTGCGCATCTGCGCCATGACGTTGTCGTGCTCGGACTCCGTGCCCTGCAGCCGTGGCTGCGTGACCGGCGTCCAGACGGAATCGCGCAGCTCGCCGAAGCCGGGCAGGTTGTAGATCTGCCAGAGGTCGCTCGTGTCGAGGATGCCGTCGACCTCGTAGATCTGGCGCTCCTCGAGGTCCAGCGCCACGCGCAGCAGGTCGCGCACGCTGGCGTCCGTGCCGTTGTCGACCTCCAGGCGGACCGCCTCGCCGAAGCGCCGCCGGCGCAGCTCGGCCTCGACGGCCTGGAGCAGGTCGTCGGCCTCGTCGGAGACTTCGAAGTCGGCGTCTCGCGTAACGCGGAAGAAGCCGTGGCTGAGGATCTCCATCCCGGGGAACAGCGCGTCGAGGTTCGCGGCGATCACCTCCTCGAGGCTGACGAACGTGTTCGGATCGTCGTCGAGCGCGACGAAGCGCGGCAGCATCTCGGTCGGCACCTTCACGCGGGCGAACGTGTCCTCGACCCCGGTCGGGTCGCGTACGAGCACGCCGAGCGACAGCGAAAGGCTGGAGATGTACGGAAACGGGCGGCCGTGCCCGACCGCGAGCGGCGTCAGGACCGGGAAGATCTGGCGACGAAAGCGCTCGCCAAGCGCCGCCCGGTCGGAGTCAGAGATGTCGGCCATCCCGACGATGCCGATGCCGTGTTCGGCGAGCGCCGGGAAGAGCTTGCCCAGCACGCACTCCTCCAGACGCTGCTGCTGGGAGAGCACTCGCTCGCGGATCGCGTCGATCGTCTGCGACGGCGTCAGGCCATCCGGCCCCGGCTCGGTGAGGCCTGCGTCGATCTGGTCGTGGACGCCGGCGACGCGGATCTGGAAGAACTCGTCGAGGTTGGAGGCCCAGATCGCGGCCAGCTTCACGCGCTCGAGCAGCGGCTGCTCATCATCGTCGACCAGCTCCAGAACGCGCTCGTTGAAGTCCAGCCACGACAGCTCTCGCCCGAAGTACAGCGACTTGTCGTGCAGATCCAGATCGTCCGGCGCGGCAGGTGCCGGCACCGGCTCGATCGCGCCGATCGGTTCTTGCACGGATGTGGTGGCTTCGCGGTCGGTCATGGCACGAGGAAACGCATCCCCATCAGAGTACGCGCGCCGCTCGCCGGGGTGAGCGTCCGGTGAAGATCACGTTGGCGCAGGAGGCGTAACCCGCGCGAGCTGCTCGAACACCACACCCTCGCGCAGCCCGCCCCCGGCCAGCTCCAGCGGGGCGCGCAGCGCCCGTGCGGCCGCGTCGAGCAAGAGGATGCCGGCCGGCAGCAGCCGGACGCGCTCGGTGTGCAGTCCCAGGCGCAGCGCGACCTCGGCCGCAGGATCGGTCACCAGTGTGGCCAGCCCGCAGGCGAGCGCATCGTGGCTCAGCACGACCCCGACGAGACGATGCAGCGATGTCGCGCTGCCACCGACGGCGTAGGCGGCGGCGGGCTGCGGCGCGCTCACGGTGTCGAACAGCGCGGCGAGCTTGTCGCGCAACGCCGCCAGCTCGGCCTCCGTCGGCGGGTCCGACGGCAGGTCGGCGTCGGTCAGGACGCTCGAGCCGACCGGCAGCGACATCGACCAGGTCACGCCACCGGCCTTCGTCCCGACGACGAGCTCCGTCGACCCGCCACCGACGTCGACGACGCCGAGCTGGCCGGCTGGCGGGCGGACCAGCATGCCGACCGCGCCGACGAACGCCAGCCGCGCCTCCTCCTCCTCGCCGAGGAGCTCCATGCGGGCGCCGCAGCTGGCCTCGATCGCCCGTCCCAGCGCCGCGGCGTTGACGGCCTGGCGCAGTGCGGCGGTCGCGACGATCCGCAGCGAGTCGACCTTCATGTCGCGCGCGAGTCGCACCTGCCGCGCGACGACCGCGGCGACCTCGGCGATCTTCTGCGCCCCGATCTCCCCCCGCTCGTCGCGCGCCGATCCCAGCCGCGTGAAGGCGCGCTCGGCGAGCAGCTCGAGCATGCGCTCGGCGTCGTTCTCCGCGACGAGCAGGCGCGTCGTGTTCGAGCCGATGTCGATGCAGGCGCAGCGAGCCAAAGAGCAACGCGAGCGATCTTGTCATGATTCCCAGCCGTGGAATCTGCTCCCGCCATCCTGGTGCGCGACCTGCACAAGTCCTATGGCAACGTGCACGCGGTTCGGGGGATCGACTTCGAGGTTGCGCGCGGTGAGGTCTTCGGCCTGCTTGGTCCGAACGGCGCCGGCAAGACGACGACCGTCGAAGTGCTCGAGGGCTACCGCGCGCGGACGAGTGGGATCGTGTCGGTGCTCGGCCACGATCCCGGCGGGCGCCCGCGCGCGTTGCGCGAGCGCGTCGGCATCGTGCTGCAGAGCAGCGGGACGTACCGCCATGTGACCGTGCGGGAACTCGTCACGCATTGGGCCGGCTTCTACCCCTCGCCGCGTAACGTCGACGAGGTGATCATGCTCGCGGGTCTCGACGAGTCTCAGGACGTCCGCGCGCGCAGGCTCTCGGGCGGGCAGGCGCGACGGCTGGACTTCGCGCTGGCGCTCGTCGGCGATCCCGAGCTCATCTTCCTCGACGAGCCGACGACCGGCTTCGATCCCGCGGCCCGGCGGGCGGCCTGGGAGACGATCCGGGCGCTCGCCGAGCTCGGCAAGACCGTCTTGCTGACGACGCACTACCTCGACGAGGCGCAGGCGCTGTGCGACCGCGTCGCGATCGTCAAGGACGGACGGATCCTCGCGGTCGGCGCGCCGGCGCAACTCGGGGTCGGCGCCTCCTCGCGCTACCGCGTGAGCTGGCGCGACGAGAGCGGCGAGCAAATCTCCCGTGAGACCGACGACCCGACCGCGCTGCTGCATCAGCTCACGAGCGCGGCGCTCGCACGGGGCGTCGGGCTGGAGGATCTCAGCGTCACGCGCCCGTCGCTGGAAGACGTCTACCTCGAGCTCACCGCGAGCGGCGACGAGGCCGAGCAGGGGAGCGTGCGATGAGCGATGCGCTCGCGCTGACCTGGCGCCAGTACCGCCTCGAGCGCAAGATGTTCTGGCGCAACCCGAGCGCGGCGTTCTTCAACTTCGTCCTGCCGCTGCTGTTCCTCGCGCTATTCGGAGCCATCTTCGCCGGCAGCCAGAAGGACCTGAACGTCATCGTTCCCGGCATCGCCGGGATGAGCGTCATGACAACGACGTTCGTCGCGCTGGCGATGAACATGGTCTTCCTGCGTGAGCAGGGCGTGCTCAAACGGCTGCGTGGCACGCCCCTGCCCAGCGGCGCCTATCTCGCCGGCCTGGCCGCGCACGCCGTCACCAACACCGCGATCCAGCTGTCGATCGTCATCGGCTTCGGCGCGCTGCTGTTCGGCGTCGGACTGCCCGACGACTGGTTCATGCTCGCGGTCTTCGTCGCCGCCGGCGTCGTCGCCTTCGCCGCGCTCGGTGTCGCACTTTCGCATGCGATCCCGAACTTCGATTCGGCGCCGGCGTACGTCAACGCGATCTTCCTGCCGGTCATCGTCCTGAGCGGTGTCTTCTACGACGCCGACCACGCGCCGCTGTTCTTGCGCGATGTCGCCCAGGCGCTACCGCTGACGCATCTCATCGACGGGCTGTCGGCCGCGATGGTGACGGGCGCCCCGTTCGCCGACCACGTCCCCGACCTCGTCGTAATCCTCCTCTGGGGCGTACTCGGGATCGTGCTGGCGGTGCGCGGATTCAGCTGGGAAGCGCGGCGGGGCTGAGCCGCGCGCCGGGCGGGCGGGCGGCGCAGCGCCGAGCAGGCGCAAGGCTGCGCCCAGCGGCATGATCAGCCGCCGGCAGGCCGAAGAGCGGCCCGATCATGGTTCGCAGAGCGTCGATCCTCGGGCTTCTCGCAGGCCTGATCTGCTTGGTCGCGGTCTCGCCGCGCGCCGGCGCCCGCGGGCGCGCCGACGTCGCGGCGCTGCAGGTCGCCCTGCGGTCGGCGGCCGCGTACAGCGGCGCGGTCGACGGCATCCGCGGGCCCGGCATGGCCGCCGCAGTGCGCCGAGTTCAGTCGCGCGCCGGCCTGCGTGCTGACGGGATCGCGGGCCCGCGAACGCGCCGAACCCTCGGACGCAGCGGCCGCCATCGCTACGGCAGCCGCGCGATGCGCGCGGGCGATGTCGGCTGGGACGTCGCCGCACTGCAGTTCAAGCTCGCCGTCCACGGGTTCCCGTCGGCGAGCGTCGACGGCGCCCTGGGTCCGCACTCGCTCGCCGCGCTGCAGCGCTTTCAGCGCTGGACCGGCCTGGCGGCCGACGGGATCGCCGGCCCCGCGACGCTGCGATCGCTGCGGTCGCCGCCGCCGCGCTCGCCCGTAGGGCTGCTGTGGCCGCTGCGCGCCCCGATCGGCAGCGGCTTCGGCCCGCGCGGGACCGGCTTTCACGCCGGCATCGACCTCCCCGCCGCATCCGGGGCGCCGGTCACGGCCGCCGGCTTCGGCACCGTCGTCTTCGCCGGCTTTCACCCGTCGGGCTGGGGCAACCTCGTCATCGTCCGCCACCGCTTCGGACTGCGGACGCTGTACGCGCATCTGTCGGCGATCTCCGTCCGCGTCGGCCAGTTCGTGCCCGCCGGCGGGCGCGTCGGGCGCGTCGGCGCGACCGGTTCGGCCGACGGGCCGCACCTGCACTTCGAGCTCCTCCTGCGAGGCGCGAACGTCGACCCGCTGAGCGCGCTGGGTTAGTGCCAGTTGATTGGCAGTCTCACAGACGCGACAGGAGGCGTCCGATGTCGATGTGGATCTGGTGGTCAGCCGGATCGGTCCATAGGCGCGAGCGCTCGTGGATCGCGGTCAGCGTGAGCTTGATGTCGCGGGCGCGCCGCCCTATTTCCGTGGCCACCCACTTAGCGATGACGAGCGGTGCCCCCGAGGCGGTGTGCGGTTCGGCGGCGAGACGGCCCGGCTCCAGATCGAGCGGAAGAGCTCCCCGCGGTCTGCGGCGTTCAATCTGATCCAGCAGGCGAAGCAGCGACGGCTGCAGCCGTGTGAGCAGGTCGGCATGAACGCCGGACTTGGACTGCGCTTGAACCATGTCGGGAGTGGGGCTTCGAGAGGACACATCGAGCCTCTCGCCCAGCCGAGCGAGGATGGCGCCTGTCGCGTCGTTGAACTGGAGCCAGGCCCGGATCGCCCGAAGTGCCGCGGCCAGTTCCTGGAGCATGGGCTCGATCTGGTCGCTGGAGACGTGAGGATACGAACGCCGGGCCATCACATCGACGACTAGCATCACGGCAGCCTCGAACCGAGTGCCCGCCTTCTCAAGCTCGCCGAGGTCGATGAAATGCTCTCGGTGAACCGGAGTACCCCTTGGGTCTTTGGGATAGCGGTACGTGTAGCCGCGCGGGTCGAGCTTCTGCATCAAGGCTAGGTACTCGTCCTGTTCGGCGCAGAAGCGTGCCCATTCGCTCGATAGACCGCTGGTCGCGAGGGCGTGCTTGCAATCGCGCCTGAGCAGGTCGAGCCGGTGGTACGGCCGCACAGTCGCTTTGGCGCGTTCGAGCAGCAACTTAAGCCCGAGCTCGGCACGGTGACGGTGACGGTGGAGGAATACGACACCGAGTCCGAGATCGTCATCTGCGGCGCTGAAGCGCCCTAGCTGATCAGAGAGGAAGGCCGTCAGGCGGCCGAACCCGATGAACTGCGATTCCCAGGTGCCGATCCACTGCGTCTGCATTAGCGACGCAGGACGCGGCGAGCTGCGAGGAAAAATGCGGTCGTTCAGAGTCATCGCGCCTCACAGGTCGGCCGGTCCGACCGCGCGTGGCAGTCGTTCAATTGCGGGAAGCGCGCGCACGATCACGGCGGGCTACGTCGACAAACCTGACGCAGGAGGCGGCGTTTGGCGCGCTCCTCAGCCGCATGAGTAAGCACGCACTCAAGGAGGCCCCATAACGCCAGCACGTAAACGACGCCTTGGACGTGCCACGGCGCCCCCGCGAACTCGACTGCGGCGGGTGACGTAATCCAGACGACAGGGCTCACTTTGGCCATAGCTTCGATGATGGCTAGTCAACAGACCAACTCGGGGCGCGCAAGCTCGAACATAGCCGATTTGTCATTGATTCCGCCTAGGGAAGAGCGTGGTTTGCAGGTGTTTCACAGCCCGTCGATGTGGATCCAACTTTTGGCGGACGTGAGGCGCGCGGACTGCTCGAAGGCGTAATTGGCGCGGTACGTCCTCCTGGAGACCTTGTGCCCTTGCTTGACTCGCACCTAGCGAGCGACCACGAACGCCGGCGGCGGGGCGCCGGTCACCGTGACGTCCACCTCGCGCAGCGGGCCGGATTCCCATTCGCTGCGCAACAGCCCCAGGACGACGACGTCGAGCGCCTGTTCGCCGTGGCGGTGATAGCGGCGCAGCACGCCCTCGCGCTGGAAGCCGACGCGCTCGAGCGCGCACTGCGAGCGGAGGTGATCGACGTTCGAGTACGCGCCAAGGCGGTCCAGCCCGAGGACCGCGAAGGCGAGATGGCACATGAGCGCCTTGGACTCGCGGTTGGCGCCGGTTCCCCACCAGGAGCGCCCGAGCCAGGTGCCGATCGACGCGCGGCGGTCGCGCACCGAGAGCTCGCTCAGGCCGCTGATGCCGATCGGCCCGCCGTCGAGATGCTCGACGACGAGATCGAGTTGCTCGCCGCGCTCGCGCTGGGCGGGCAGGCGCACGAGGTACGCTCGCGCCTCGTCCTCGGACAGGTAGGGCCCCCACGAGAACCAGCGCGTCACCTCGTGGTCGGACGCCTCGCGGTAGAGCGCCGCGGCGTCGCCGGTGCGCGGGATCCGCACCCGCAGCGTCGGGCCCGTGACGGCGAGGTCTTCCACGGCGGGTAAGACTACGGCGATGCTGGCGCTGCTCTATGACGTCCACGGCAACCTTCCAGCGCTGGAGGCCGTGCTGGACGACGCCGGCACGCAGGGCGCGAGCGAGTACTTCATCGGCGGAGACGTCGCGCTCTTCGGTGCCTGGCCGGAAAGCACCGTGCAGCGCTTGCGCGAGCTCGAGCCCGCGACCTGGATCCGCGGCAACGGCGAGCGCTGGACCGCCGACCCGAACTCCGCGCCCGAACCCGTGCGCGGTGCCACCGCGGCCGCGCGCGACGCGCTCGGCGATGCGGTGGTCGACGAGCTCAACGCGCTCGCGCAGTCAGCGCAGATCGGCGATGACGGGAGCGTCCGCGCCTGGCACGGCTCTCCGGTTAGCGACGTGCGCTCGTTCCTGCCCGAGCCGGCCGAGGACGAGGAGGAGCTGCTGGCGGGCGTCACCGAGCGGCGCCTGATCTTCGGGCACACCCACCTTCCGTTCCGGCGCGCGTCGCCGATCGGCGGCATCGAGCTCGTCAACCCCGGCAGCGTCGGGATGCCGTTCGACGGCGACCACCGCGCCGCGTATGCGCTGCTCGCTCCAGACAGGACGATCGAGCACCGCCGCGTCGCCTACGATCACGCGGCCGCGGTCGTCGCTCTGCGTGAGCGCTACGGCGCCGCGCCCTGGGTCACCGCGCCCGCGTACCGATTGACCCACGCGCGGCTCGAGACCTCATGACCTCGGAGCTCGAGCTCGCCATCGCGCTCGCGCGCGAGCTCTTGCACGGCTCGGGCGCCCTGCGCGTGAAGGTCGCACTCGACGCCGCCGAGCCTGCCGTGATCGAATGCGAGCGCCTGCGCGCGATCGTCGTGCACAGCGAGGACGGGCAGATCGAGCTGCCGCACGACGCCGCAGGCGCTGCAGAGCTGCCCGAGCTGCCGTTCATGCGCCAGCTGCCGCCGTTCGAGGTCGACCCCGAGGAGGGGACGGTCGCCGGCGTGCTCGGCGGACTGGAGATGCTCGGCCGCGCGATCAAGGACATCGCGGCGCAGCTCGCGGGCGCGAGCGTCATCGCCGCCGAGTACGAGACGAACCATCCCGCCGTCCCGCTGGGCATCGCCGGGCGCTCCGGCGAGGCGCTCGTCGTGCTGCTCGGCGAGCACGAATTCGAGCTGGACCCGGCGTAGCGGTCAAGAACCCTGGAGCTCGTCGGCGGCGCCGAGACCCAGCTCGCGGACGTTCATGCGATCGGCAGCTCGGCGGGCTTGGCACCGACGATCGCGCGCGAGTCGGAGCTGCGGATAAGGATCAGCGCCATGATGATGCCGATCACGGCAAAGGCCGTGCCAGCCATGAATGCCGCCTGGAACCCCTCCGTCAGCGCGCCGGGCACAGCCGCCGGGTCGCCCCCTGCCCCGGCCATGAGATCCGAGGTGCGCGAGTTGGCGATCGCGGCGAGTATCGCGAGGCCCAGCGCACCGCCGATCTGCTGCGCGGTGTTGATCAGGCCCGACGCCAGCCCGGAGTCGTCGTCCGAGACGCCGCTGACCGCTGCGATCGTCACCGGCACGAAGGCGAAGCCGAGCCCGACCGCTGCCAGCAGCATCGGCCCGAGCAGGTCGCTCACATAATCCCCGCGCGCGGGCACCTGGGCGAACCACATCAGACCCACGGCGACGAGCGCCAAGCCCGATACGAGCACGGGCTTGAAGCCCCACTTCGTCACAAGCTGCGAGGCGATGCCGGCCGAGAGGATGATCGTGATGGCGAGCGGCAGGTAGGAGAGGCCGGCCTTGAGCGCGTCGTAGCCGAGAACCTGCTGCATGTACAGCGAGATGAAGAAGAACATCGAGAACACCGCGACGCCGATGAACAAGCCCGTGACGTTGGCGCCCGTCAACGTGCGCAAGCGGAAGATCCGGAACGGCACGAGCGGAGCCGAAGAGCGCTGCTCGATGACGACGAACAGGCCGATCAGCGCGACCGACACGACCAGCAGCGCGATCGTCTGCAGCGACTCCCAGCCCACCCGGTTGGCGTCGACGAGCGCGAAGACGAGCAGTGACAGCCCGGCCGTCACCGTGACGGCGCCGGCGACGTCGAACGTGCGCGTCTCGGATTCGCGGCGACTCTCGACGAGCAGCCGCGGCGCCAGCAGCGCGGCGATGATGCCGATCGGGACGTTGACCCACAGCACCCACTCCCAGCCGGCGTACTCCGTCAGCAGGCCGCCCAGCAAGACCCCGGCAGCGCCCCCGGAGCCCGACACGGCGCCCCAGACGCCCAGCGCCTTGTTGCGCTCCGAGCCCTCCGCGAACATGACGGTGACCATCGACAGCGCGGCCGGCGCGATCAGCGCGCCGCCGAGGCCTTGCAACGCCCGCGCCGCGATGATCTGGCCCTCGTTCGTCGACAGGCCGCCGAGCAGCGACGCGAGCGAGAAGAGGACGAGGCCGCCGATGAAGAGCCTGCGGCGGCCGAGCAGATCGGCCATCCGGCCGCCGAGCAGCAGGAAGCCGCCGAACGTCAGCACGTAGGCATTGACGACCCACGGCAGATCGTCCTGCGAGAGCTTCAGGTCCTTGCCGATCGACGGCAGCGCGACGTTGACGATCGCGGCGTCGAGCACGATGACGAACTGCGTCATCGCAAGGAGCGCGAGCGCGATCCACTTGCGACGCTCGGCCAGCTGGGCTTCTGTCATCGGTGGCGCTCCGGGGGTTTCCGCGTTAACATGAAGGTCGGTTCCGTTTGTCGCCGAGACTATACGGAAGGGTAATTCCGCTTGTCAACCATCGCTTCACGTCCACTCCGCGCCGACGCGCGACGCAACCGCGAGAAGGTTCTCGTAGCGGCCGCCGCCGCGTTCGGCGAGAGCGGCATCGAAGTTCAGGTCGAGGACATCGCGCGACGCGCGGGCGTCGGTGTGGGGACGGTCTACCGCCACTTCCCGACCAAGGACGCGCTCGTCACCGCCATGGCCGAGGAGCACTTCCGTCGCCTGGCGGAAGCGATCGAAGCGGCGCTCGAGCAGGATGGCGAACCGTGGGAGGTCTTCGCCGCGGCGATCTGGCGATCGGCCTCCGAGGCCGCCGCCGACGTCGCCTGGTGCGAGATCATGGCCGGGCACCCGAGTGCCGTCCATGCGGTCACGGAAGGCCGGGAGCGTCTGTCGACGGCAATGGCAACCCTGATTCGCCGGGCGCAGGCCGGCGGGACGATGCGCGCGGACGCCAGCGTCAAGGACATCAGCACGATCATGAGCGGTTTCGGCCACGTCGCCGCAGCACAACACGCCGGCGCACCACTGGACTGGGAGCGGTACCTCACGATCGCGCTGGATGGGCTTCGCGCCCGATGACGTGGTCACAGCGGCTGCTCGCTCTCGCCTTCGCGGCGGCGGGGACGTTGCACTTCGTGCGCACGCGGATGTACGAGGAGATCATGCCCGCCTACCTGCCGGCGCATCGCGAGCTCGTGCTCGCCAGCGGCGCGGCTGAGATCGTCGGCGCCGCCGCCGTCCTGCATGCGGGCACGCGCCGCCTTGCCGGCTTCTGGCTCGCCGCGACGCTCGTCGCGGTCTTTCCGGCGAACGTCCAGATGGCGCTGCACCCCGATCGCTATCCGGGCTTCGCCCCCGCGCTGTTGTGGGTCAGACTGTCGCTTCAGCCGCTCTTGGTCTGGTGGGCGCTGCGCGCGACCCGACCGCGCAAACAGCCGCGCGCCGGCGAAAGTTAAAGGAGTCCTGAGCCGCGGCTTACTTGGGATTGAGGTGCTGGGTCCACAATGCGTCGCAGGTTCCTGTTCGTCGGTTTGGAGACCCCTCCCCCATCTGGACCGACCCGCATACGCCCCGGTGTTGAAATCGGAGCGGTGAGCAAAGGAACCGCGTGTCGCGCTCCCGATACTTGACGCGACCGCAGACCGCGAGGGTGGTGGGGCGGCGGACCGATGCCGCCGCCCCACACCCCGCGCGTTGCGCCGACCTTCCCCTGCCGGCCAGCGCGCGTGAGCGGGATCGGTGCCGGCGCGCCTCGCGCGCCGAACGCCGGTCCCGCTCGCCTTCGCGAGCCGCCGGTTCATTCTGGTCTACAGCGAGCGCGCGGCCGGGAGCGTCGATGCTTCGCCGCTGCTCGAGCGCATCGTGGACAACGCGTCGATGAGCTCGTCGAGCGTCGAGACCACGAAGCCACCGCTCTGGACGATGAAGGACTCGACCTGAAGGTTGATCGAGACGCCCGGCTCGCCACTCTGGCGCAGGTCCGAGCGAAGCCCAAAGCAGCGCAGACCCAGTCCAGCCGCGAAACCGACCTCCGCAGCGGTCCCTGAATCCGGCTCTTGGCCGTCGAGGAACGCGGCGAGGAGCGCCGAGCGCCGGATCGCGTCCGCGTTGCGCCGCCCGATATCGAGGGCAAGTTCGCGCTCCCGGCCGGCGGCGCGCGCATCGGCGACCTCCGCCTCGGTGGTCAGAGCCCATGGATCCACCGGCTCGACGACCTGCGAGAGCGCTGGCAGATACACGCTCTCGTAGTAGTAGCGCCCAGCGTCGGTGAATCCGAGTGGGCTGGCGATGTAGCAGAGCGGACGATCCACCAAGCGATGAGTATTGCGCGTGTTGACCTCGCAAAATGCGAAGACGACCGCGCCCATGGCCAGGCGCGGCCGTCTTCGATGCTGCCGCTCGGGAGGGGGAGGGACCGAGCGGGACTACGCGCTGATGGCCTTCGCGCGCGCAGGTTCGAGAGCGACTTCGAGCACCTCGTCGATCGTCATGACCGGGTGGAACGTCATCGCCTCGCGCACATCCTCGGGAACGTCGTCGAGGTCGGCGCGGTTGCGCTCGGGCAGGATCACATCCGTGAGCCCGGCCGCGTGCGCGGCGAGCACCTTCTGCTTGAGGCCGCCGATCGGCAGCACCCGACCCTGCAGCGTGACCTCGCCGGTCATCCCGACGGTGTGACGCACCGGGCGGCCGCTGAGCAGCGACGCCAGCGCCGTCGTCATCGTGACGCCCGCCGACGGGCCGTCCTTGGGAATCGCGCCCGCGGGAACGTGGACGTGGTACTCGCGGTCCTCGAAGGCGTCCTCGTCGATCCCGAGCGCCGCCGCGTTGCCGCGGACGTACGTCAGCGCGATCCGCGCGGACTCCTTCATGACGTCACCGAGCTGACCGGTCAACGTCAGGCCGCCCTTGCCCTTCATGACGTTGGCCTCGACGAACAGCACGTCACCGCCGACGCCGGTCACCGCCAGACCGGTGGCCACGCCCGGCACCGCCGTGCGCGCCGCCGCCTCCTGGAAGACCTTCTGGCGCCCGAGCGCGTCGCGCACGGCGTCGAGGTCGACCGTGATCGGCGCGATCGACTCGTCGGAGGCGATCTTCGTCGCGGTCTTGCGCAGGAGCGTCCCGAGCTCGCGCTCGAGCTGGCGCACGCCCGCCTCGCGGGTGTACTCGCTCACGACGAGCTTGAGGATCTCGTCATCCGCGACGACCTCGTCCTCGCGCAGCCCGTTGCGCTCGCGCTGGCGCGGCCACAGGTAGTCGCGGGCGATCGCCGTCTTCTCGGCCACGGTGTAGCCGTCGAAGCGGATGACCTCCATGCGGTCGATCAGCGGCCCGGGGATCGTCTCGGCGACGTTCGCCGTGGCGATGAACAGGACCTGCGACAGGTCGATCTCGATGTCGAGGTAGTGATCGCGGAAGGCGTGGTTCTGCGCGGGGTCGAGGACCTCGAGCAACGCCGCCGACGGATCGCCGCGCCAATCGGCGCCGACCTTGTCGACCTCGTCGAGCATGATCACGGGGTTCATCGTTCCCGCGTCGCGCAGGGCACGGACCAGCCGGCCGGGGAGCGCACCGATGTACGTACGCCGGTGGCCTCGGATCTCGGCCTCGTCGCGGACGCCGCCGAGCGACATGCGCACGAACTCGCGTCCGGTCGCACGCGCGATCGACTCGCCGATCGACGTCTTGCCGGTGCCGGGCGGACCGATCAGAGTCAGGATGGCCCCGGCCTTGCGGTCCATCTCCACGCCACGCTCCTCGCGCAGCTTGCGCACGGCGATGTACTCGGTGATGCGGTCCTTGACGTCCTCCAGGCCAGCGTGATCGGCGTCGAGCACCTCACGCGCGTGGACGGGATCGAGAACCTCGTCGGACTGCTTGCTCCACGGCACTGCGACGAGCCAGTCCAGGTAGGTCCGGATCATCGACGCCTCACCGCTCTGCTCGCCGGTGCGCTCCAGGCGGTCGAGCTCGCGCTCTGCCTGCTCGAGCACCGCGTCCGGCATGCCGGCCTCGGCGATCTTCTTGCGGTAGCCGTCGGCGGCCGACTCGTCCTCGCCCAGCTCCTTGCGGATCGACTCCATCTGCTGGCGCAGGAAGTACTCGCGCTGCTGCTTCTGTGCGCCGGATTCCACGTCGTCGCGGATGCGACGGCGCACCTGCAGCTCGGCCAGGCGCTCGCGCTGGAGCTCGAGTGACAGAGCGAGGCGCTCGGTCACGTCGATCGTCTCCAGGACGCGGATCTTCTGCTCGACCGTCAGGTCGGGGCTGTAGCCGGCCGTGTCGGCCAGCGGACCGGGATCGGTGACGGAACGCAGGAACGCGCCCACGCGATCGTCAGCGCCGCGCTCGGCGAGGATCTCCTCGACGACCGCGCGGTACTCCCGCTCCAGCTCGCGGGTGTGCATGTCCACGGGCTTGGGGTCGACGTGCTCGGTGACCTCAGCGCGCAGGCGGCCCTGCGAGTCGGTTTCCGCCGAGCCCGAGATGACGCCGCGGGCGACGCTCTCGAGCGACACGCCGCGACCGCCGCCGGGCAGACGGATGGTGTCGGTGACGTTGGCAACGGTCCCGACCTTCGCGTACTCGCCGTTGTGCCGGGGCACGAGCAGCACGCGGTCCTCACCGGACGCATCGACCGGGAGGCTGATGTCCATCGTTGGGAAGACGACTGTGTCGTCTAGAGGGATCAGAAGAAGTTTGGCCATGGTTTCCTTTCGTTGCACGTGCAACCATACCAAACTGCTTACCAAAGGTGAGCTACTTACGAATGCGCGTCCCTACGCGTCGAGGAAGAGGTCGACCAGCAGGTCGGCGTCTGCTGTGTATGCGTAGCTGCTGAAGTCCGTGACGCCGGCCTCGGCGAGGACCTCGTCGTCGATGAAGAAGTTGCCGGTCGTCTCGCGCGCCGGACGGGTGAGGATCGCGTGCGCGGCGTCGGCCACGATCTTCGGCCGCCGCGAGCGCGCCATCGCCGCTTCGCCGCCGAGCAGGTTCTGCACGGCCGCGGTCGCGATGATCGTGCGCGGCCACAGCGAGTTGAAGGCGATGCCCGCGTCGGCGTGCTCGGCCGCCATACCGAGCGTACACATGCTCATGCCGAACTTCGCGAGCGTGTAGGCGAGGTGCGGGCCAAACCACTTCGGGTCGAGGCTGAGCGGCGGGCTGAGCGTCAGGACGTGCGGGTTCTCGGCCTCGCGCAGGTACGGCACGCAGGTTCGGCTGAGAAGGAACGTCGCGCGCGCGTTGACGTCCTGCATGAGGTCGTAGCGCTTCATCGAGATCGATGCGCTCGGGCTGACGTCGATCGCGCTGGCGTTGTTGACGACGATGTCGACGCCGCCGAAGCGCTCCACCGTCTGCTCGACCGCGTCGGCGATGACGTGGTCGTCGCGGACGTCGCCGACGATCGCGAGCCCGTTGCCGCCGGCGGCCTCGATCGCCTCGGCGGCGGTGAAGACCGTTCCCTTCAGGCGCGGGTGCGGCTCGGCGGTCTTGGCGATGAGGGCGACGTTGGCGCCGTCCTGCGCCGCGCGCAGTGCAATCGACAGGCCGATTCCACGGCTGCCGCCGGACATGATGATCGTCCTGCCGTCCAGGCCCCCGGCCATCGGCTCCAGCTACCTCGCCCCGACTACCGGTGGGCCGGTGCTGCGGCCGCTCTCGAGCCTGAACGTGCGCGCCGGATCGATGTCGACGCTGACCTCGAACGTGCCGTCGTCGCCTGTCTGCTGGTCGGCGAGCGTGCGCCAGCTCCCGTCGGGTTCGCGGACGGTCACGCGCGCGTCGCGGCGGCCGTCGCCCGGACGGACCAGACCCCAGAACGCCACGCTGTCCGCGCCCTGGCGGCGCGCCACGAGGCCGAGCGCGAATGCTGCGCGCGCGGGCTTGGGACGCCCGTCCGCGAAGCGCAGTCCGGACTGGTAATCGCCCCAACGAGCGGCAAGGTCGTGACCGTCGCGAACGGGCAAGTCGCGTACCAGGAACTGGGCGACGCTGCGCACCTGTGGCTGTGAGCGAGCGACTCGTTCCCCCTCGATCAGCCAGCGCGCCTGGTCTTCGAGGCTTACGCGCCAGGTCGGATCGGGGGGGTTGGTCTGGTAGCCGGACTCCGTGAGGTACAGGGTCAGCGGTTTGAGCGTGCGTCCGGCCGCGTGCAGGCGGTGCAGCAGATCGGTAAGCCGCGAGAGGTCGCCCATGCGCGCGTTGTCGGAGCTCGGGTCGGCCTGCGACGGCGCGAGCTCGAGCGAGTAGGGATGGTGCGACCAGCCGTCGCCGGGCAGCGGTTCGAAGCCGTCGCACTCCGGGCCGCGCAGCGGTCGCAACTGCTCGTCGACGCAGGCCATTTCGCGCAAGAACGTCAGCGGCGCCATCCGGTCGCCGCGATCGTGGCCGGTCTTGGCACCGACGGAGGACGTCGCTCCGATCAGGACGAGCGCGTTCGGAGCGGCGGCCTTGATGCGCGGTAGCGCGGCCTGCACCATCGCGCGGTACAGATGTGGTGAGGCCGGCCGCCACGCGCCATCCTTACGCTCCCACTGCGGCAGCAGGAAGGCCGGGTGGTTCGGCTCGTTCCAGACGGTGAACGCGACCGCTCGCGGGTAGCGGCGCGCGGTCGCCTCGGCGAAGTCCGCGTAGGCGCTTGGGTCGATCGAGTCGCGCGGGCGCTCCGAGCGACCGGCGGCGCGGGCGACCGCCCACCGCGGCGCCCAGAACGCGATGTCGATCGCGACCTTCATGCCGCGGGCGCGGGCCATCGTGTAGACGCGGTCCAGGCGACTCCAGACGTACGGCGGGTACTTCGTCGGGTCGCTGGCGTCGAAGGCGGGGCGCCTGCGCGCGCGGGGGGCGGGAGCCATCGCTGACCAGCCGGCCGTCACGCGAACCCAGTCGACGCCAAGGCTGCGCATGTCGTCGAGCGTCGCCGCGATCTGGCGCGGCGAGCGATGCAGAAGCTCGGCGTCGTCTTGGACGACGGTCGCCACCGTCGGGGTGGATTGTTCGCCTCCGCAGCCGCTTGCGAGGGCGGCGACAACGAGTGCGACGGCGCCCGCCCTGGCGGCACGCATGACGCTGCTCAGGCCTGCTTCGTGCTTTCTGCCCGAACCACTTAGTACCCGAGGCGCGCGAGCCGTTCGCGCTCGGCACGGCGCTTGGCCTCGCGCTGCTCCTTGCGGATCCGCTCGCGCTCGCGGCGCTCCTGGTCCTCGTCGTGACCCGTGACGATGCGGATGCTCTTGCGCAGCGTGCCGTCCTGACCGTGAGATGCGTACTCCTGACGGCTGGGTCGATCGTCCCGGCGGGGACGATCGCCGCGGCCGCCGGTGCGCGGGCCGCCGCTGCGGCGACCGGTGCCCTTGCTGTCACGACCGGGACGCTCCTGCTCGGCGGGACGCGGCAGCTGGGCCTTGACCTCTCGAACGGGCGTGGCGGCAAGTCGCACCCAAGCATTGAAAACGGGATCGCCCGGTTTGAGGCCCTCGGCCGACTGGGCACAGACGGCTGCCCACTTCATCGGCTGACCCTTCTCGTCCTGCTTGGGCTTCAGGGCCTCCTTGATGATCTCCGGTCCGCCGACGCGCTCGATCGCGGCGGTGACGCGCGCGGGCGAGGTCGGGGAACGATCCGCGTCGGCGGTCGGCGTGGTCGCGTCGGCCTCGGCTGCCGGCTGCTCGGGCGCTGTGGGCGCCGTCGTCTCGGTCTCGGTCTGGGCTACAGGCGCCGGTGCGTCGGCGGGCGGCGCCTCGGCTGACGGCGTCTGCGCTGCCGCGTCGCCTGGCTCCTCCGGCGCGGCGGACGCGGGCGCGCTGCCACGGCGAAGATCGGTCAGCGCGGAGAAGAAGGCCCGGCGGTGGCGCTCAGCGGCTGACAGCCGGCGACGGCGCTTGCGCGGCGGGGGTGCGAGCTTCGAGGACGGGAGCGGCTTGGGCTCCTCGGCGACACCGAGGATCCTCGGCCCGACGGCCGGCCGTTCGGCATCCGGGACGACGGGTGGGGCCTGCGGAACGACGTTGGCTGGCGGCGCGGCGGGCGTCTCGACCACCGGCGTCTCGGCAGCTGCCTCGACGGTGGGCTCTCCGGTCGAAGGCGCCTCGACAGCGGGCGCCTCGACAAGAGGCACCTCTACAACCGGTTCCTCAACAACCGGTTCCTCGACAACCGGTTCCCCGACAGCAGCCAGCTCGGCCACCGGCTCCTCGACGGCGGGCGCCTCGGCCACAGACTCCTCGACGACGGGCGCCTCGGCCACGGACTCCTCAACAACAGGCGCTTCGACCGCGGGTGCGTCGGTGGCGGGCTCGTCGGCCAGAAGGTCCGCAGCTGCGGACTGCTCGACTGCAACCGGTTCGGCGACGGGTACCTCGGCGGCGAGGTGTGCGGCGACCGGCTCGGCAACAGAGCTGATCGGCTCGTCGGCGAGCCCCTCCGACTGTCCGTTCGAAGACGCGCTTTCACCAGCATCGGCCCGCGCGTCGTCCTCGGGGGCGACAGCCTCCGCGCTCGCGGTCGTGCTCTCCCCCGTAGGTTGGCTAGCCGTTTGGCCGTCGTGTTCGGCCGTCATCTCGGCTGACGAATCGCCAGTCACTGGCGTCAGGTTAGCGAGGCTTGAGGCAAACCCGCACCCTCGTTGCAAATTGGCTCGTTGCCGGAGAGTCGAACGGCGCTCCCAGCGGTCTTCAACGGCGACTTCGACGTCCCCCCGCACCCTTCGTCGTACCGGCTAGCCAACCCTGCCCAGGCGCGCGCGCGAGCGCTGGCGTAAAGTGAACGCGTGCGTCAACAGAAGACGGTCACCGTCGCAGTCGTGTCGACGATGGCGCTCGTCGTGGCGGGCTGTGGGGTCTCGGGATACAACTCCAACTGCAGCGGCAACGTCTGTACGTACGCCTTCAACGGCGCACAGACGCTACAGCTCGACTTCATCAGACGGGGCTCGAAGATCGCGCTCAAGGACTTCGGCGGCGGGCAGATCAAGGTCGCGGCACACGGTCGTGAGGCAGCCGTGCCCGTCGGCAAGCGCGTGACGTTCGCCGGCTTCGTCCTCGACCTCGAGCGGCTCGACGGCGACAAGGGGACGCTGCTGATCCGCAGCGCCGGCTAGGCCTCGACCGGCTACGGCACCGCCACGTCGGGCGTGGCGGCGATCGCCGCCGCCACGACGAGAAGGTGGACGTGGG
>Ga0307502_10000151_pt1 | contig 18398 bp, 17 predicted proteins | sample 16_S_MG_FD_201364 | JGI IMG/M metagenome (GOLD analysis project Ga0307502, IMG submission 201364) | Soil microbial communities from Populus trichocarpa stands in riparian zone in the Pacific Northwest, United States - 16_S | ecosystem: Environmental > Terrestrial > Soil > Riparian zone > Trees... | reverse complement strand
CTCGAGCTGCTGGCGCGCCTCGACGAGCTGCTCGACCTCGGCAGGCCGCTCGTGATCGGCACGTCGCGCAAGTCGTTCCTCGGCGCGATAGCCAACGGCCGCGGGCCGGGCGAGCGCCTGCCCGCCACGATCGCCACCAACGTGCTGGCGCTCGCGCGCGGGGCGAGCGTCTTTCGCGTCCATGACGTGGCGGAGGTGTACGACGCGCTGCTGGCTGCGGCGGCGGTGTTGCGAGCGCGCTCGGCGGTGCCGAGCGCTGGCTAGCGGCGCCACGGCGCGACGCGGTAGGGGTCCGGCCCGGAGTGCAACGAACACTGCTGCTACGTTGCGCCGCTCAATGTCTCCCGCCGACAACGACTTCGACGACGCCCTGGACGACGACGACGACTTCGACGACGAGGACGTTCGCGTCCACACGGTCGTGACGGTCGAGGTCAACGGCCTGTCGCTGTACACGCACCACGGCGTGACGGCGGCCGAGCGCGAGGTCGGCCAGCGGCTCATCCTCGACATCCGCCTCGAGCTCGGCGAGGCGGACGCGACCGTCACCGACCGCCTCGAGGACACCGTCGACTACGGGCGCGTCTGCGAGGTCGCCTCGCTCGTCGCCACACAGCGCTCGGACAAGACGCTCGAACGGCTCTGCGCCGCGATCGCCGACCGGCTGCTGCGCGACTTCGACGCCCAAGCCGTCTCGGTCAAGGCGTCCAAGCCGGAGCCCCCGATCCCGCTGACCGTCGAGGACGTCTCCGTCGAGGTCTGGCGCGAGCTCGACGACGAGGAGTAGCCGTGCGCACGGCCTACCTCGGGCTCGGGTCCAACGTCGGCGACCGGCGCGCCACCCTCCAGGCGGCGGTGCAAGCGCTGGCCGCGCGCGGCATCGAGGTGCTCGCCAGCTCCTCGACCTACGACACCGACCCGGTCGGCGAGCTCCTCGACCAAGCGGAGTTCCTCAACGCGTGCCTGTGCGTGAGGACCGCGCTCGAGCCCGAGGCTCTGCTGGACGCGGTCAAGGCCGTCGAACGGGAGCTCGGCCGCGAGGCGGACGGCCCGCGACACGGACCGCGGCCGGTCGATGTCGACATCCTGCTGCTCGGCGACGTCGAGTACGCGTCCGAGCGCCTGCGGATTCCGCACGAGCAGGTGCTGGCGCGCCGCTTCGTTCTCATTCCGCTGCTCGAACTCGACTTCGACCTCGCGACGCCCGCCGGCGAGCGCCTCGCCGACGCCCTCGCAGCGCTGCCGGTCGGCGAGGGCGTACGCCGCGGAGGCCCACCGCTGAAGCTCGCCGGCGCGAGCGACCACCGTCCCTCCGCGAAGTTGGGCGCCCGCGACACGGCCGGCCGGCGTTCTGCGGCCGAGGAGGCGCGCACCGTGGTCGCGACGACGAACTCCGGCGGGCTTGCGACCCTGAGCGACGGGGGCGCACCGTGGTCCTCGCTGATCGTCTTCGGGACGATGGCCGACGGTGCGCCCGTGCTGCTGGTGTCGACGATGGCCGAGCACGGGCGCAACCTGCACCACGACCCGCGAGCGAGCCTGTCCATCGCCGATCCGGCCGCGGCCCACGACCCGCTCGAAGGCGGTCGCGTGACGCTCGCCGGCCGCGTCGTTCAGCCGTCGGGCGAGCGCCTGGAAGCGGCGCGAACCGCGCACGTCGCCGCCATCCCGGGCGCCGAGCTGTACGTCGAGTGGGAGGACTTCACGCTGTGGGTCCTGGAGGTCGAGCGGGTGCGCTGGGTCGGGGGCTTCGCGCGCATGGACTCCATCAGCGCAGCGGACTACGCGGCCGCCGAGCCCGATCCGACCACGCCGGCCGCCGCCGGCGCGGTGGCGCATCTCAACGACGACCACGCCGGCGCGCTGCTGGCGATGGCGCGCGGGCTGGCCGGCCACCCGGACGCCACGTCGGCGACGTGTACCGCCATCGATCGTTACGGCCTGGACCTGAGCGTCGTGGACACGGAGACCGCCACCGTGCGGATCCCGTTCGCCGAGACGGCGAACGCGCCGGCAGACCTGCGCTCGGCGACCGTCGAGCTCGCCCGCCGCGCCCGCGCCGGCTGAGGAAGCCGACGAGCCGGCGAAACGAGATTGCTCGCACGCCAGCCACACGGCACACTGTGCGCCCATGCGGATCGGGTACCTCGGGATCGGCTCGAACCTCGGCAACCGGCGCGGGCAGATGCAGGCCGCCGTCGACACGCTCGGCGCCTACGGCGTGCGCGTGCTCGACAGCTCTCCGGTCTACGACGTCGATCATCCGCTCGGCTTCAGGGTGCAGCAGGCCTTCCTCAAAGCCGCCGTGCGCATCGAGACCGAGCTCGAGCCCGAGGAGTTGTTTAACGCGACGCTCGAGATCGAGCGCGAGCTGAACCACGACCGCTACGACCCGCGCACCCCACCGCGCCCGATCGACATCGACGTGCTGCTGCTCGGCGACGTCGAGCACGTCTCCGAGCGCCTGCGGATCCCACACGAGCAGATCGTCGCCAAGGGCTTCTACGTGATCCCGTTGCTCGACCTCGACTTCGAGCTGACGACCCCGGACGGCGAGCGGATGGCCGACTGGCTGCCGAAGCTGCGGATCGCCGAGGACTACCGCGAGGCCGGCGGGTCGCTGCTCGTGGATTGAGCGCAGCAACTCGCAGCGGCCGCGCTCGTGCAGTGCATAGAGTCGTGGACATGCTCCTCGCCGTCGACGTCGGCAACACCCAGACGCATTTCGGCACCTTTCGCGGCACCGAGCTGATCGAGCACTGGCGCTTCGCGACGGTCGTCGCGTCGACGGCCGACGAGCTCGGCGCGGTCCTGCGCGGGCTGCTCGAGCTGCGCGGCATCGGCCTCGCGGACATCAGCGCCTCGATCGTCTCCTCGACCGTTCCGGTGCTCGAGCCGGAGTGGCTGGCGATGGGCACGCGCTACCTCGGCCACACGATGCTGAGCGTCGGGCCGGGGCTGAAGACCGGCATGGCGCTGCGCTACGACAACCCGCGCGAGATCGGCGCCGATCGGCTCGCGAACGCCGTCGCGATTCGCGAGCGCTTCGGCGGCCCCGCAGTGTGCGTCGACTTCGGGACGTCGGTGAACTTCGACATCGTCGGGCGCAGCGGCGACTTCCTCGGCGGAGTGCTGGTGCCGGGCGTCGAGATCTCGCTTGCCGCGCTCACCGAGCGCGGGGCGAAGCTCCCGGCGATCGACCTGCTGCCGCCGCGCACGCTGATCGGCAAGAGCACGGTCGACGCGATCCGCTCCGGCGTCATCTACGGATTCGCCGGCGCGATCGACGGCATCCTCGTGCGGTTGCTGGCAGAGCTCGGCGAGGACACCGACGTCATCGCCACCGGCGGCCTCGCCGGCGCGATCGTCCCGTTCACCGAGCACATCGACGAGGTCGACGACATGCTTACGCTCACGGGGCTGCGGCTGCTGTTCGAACGCAACTCCTGATCGCGCCTACCATGAGCCCCGTGCGCACCCTCAACGATCCATGGAGGCTCGGCCCGCTGGACGTTCCCAACCGCGTCGTGCTCGCGCCGCTGGCCGGCATCGGCAACTGGTTCGTGCGCCTGCAGGCCAAGCGCTACGGCGCGGGGATGGTCGTCTCGGAGATGGTGTCGAGCTTCGGCGTCCACCACGCCAACGAGAAGACGTGTACCGAGATGCTGCGCATCGAACCCGCCGAGCGCCAGGGCGGGCCGGTCGCTATTCAGCTCTTCGGCCAGGAGCCGGACGTGATGCGCTCTGCTGCGGCGCGCGTGGCGGAAGCCGGCGCCGACCTCATCGACCTGAACATGGGCTGTCCGGTACCGAAGGTCTGCAAGACCGGAGCCGGGGCTGCGCTGATCGACGATCCCGACAGGGCGGTCGCGGTCGCTCGCGCCGCGCGCGAGGGTTCGAAGCTTCCGGTCACCGTCAAGCTGCGCTCGGGCAGGAAGGCCGGCGCCCGCGACGGCTTCGATCTTGCCCACCGCCTCGTCGACGAGGCCGGCGTCGTCGCGATCGGCTTTCATCCGCGCTCCGCGCAGGTGCACCACAAGGGCTCGCCCGACCTCGACCTCGCGCGCGCGCTCGTCGAGAGCCTGAACGCGCCCGTGATCCTCAGCGGCGGCATGAGCGATCCCGACGCGATCACGGCCGCCTTCGAGCACACGGGCTGCGAGGCGGTGATGCTCGCCCGCGGTGCGCTCGGCAACCCGTGGCTGTTCGCTCGCCTGCTGGGAACCCGCGACGAGGAGCCCACGACGCCGGAGATCCTGGAGGAGCTGGAGTGGGTCATGCAGCGTGCCGTCGAGCATCTCGGCGAGCGCCGCGCGGGTCGCTACCTGCGCAAGTTCTATCCCTGGTACGTCGACCGCCTCGGCGGCTCGAAGGCGCTCCAGGCCGCGTTGCAGGCAACCGACACCGTTGACCAGGCACGGGCCGTGCTCGCCGGGGTCGACGTGCTCTCGGCAGCCGCTTGACGCCTTGCTATCCTGCGGCGTCGCGCGCGGACGATTTGCGCAACCTCCCCGCCACGAGCGGGGTTTTTCTATCTCCTGAAACCATGCCCAAGGACGTCATCCTCACCGCCGACGGACTCGAGAAGCTCAAGGCGGAGCTCGCGCTGTTGCAGGGTGACAAACGTCGCGAGGTCGCGCAGCGCATCAAGGAGGCGCGCGAGTTCGGCGACATCACGGAGAACTCCGAGTACGACGACGCCAAGAACGAGCAGGCGATGCTCGAGGCGCGCATCGCGCAGGTCGAGGAGCGGCTGCGCTCCGCGACGGTCGTCGACGCCAAGGACGTCTCGACCGACAGCGTGCAGGTCGGCTCGGTCGTCAACGTCAAGGACGAGGCGACGGGCAAGGCGCAGAGGTTCACCATCGTCGGTTCCCCCGAGGCCAAGCCGCCGGAGCGGCTGTCCTACGAGTCCCCCGTCGGCAAGGCGCTGCTGGGCCACAAGCGCAACGACGTCGTCGACGTCCCGCTGCCCAACGGCAAGACGCTCAAGCTCAAGATCACGAAGATCGACGTCGGCCTGTAGCCCGCTAGGGTCGGGCGATGAGCACTGACCTGCTGGCGGCTCGGCGCGCCAAGCTCGAGCGCCTGCGCGCCGACGGGATCGATCCGTTCCCGCACGAGTTCCCCGGCGTGGAGCCGGTCGCCGATGTGCTCAACGGTCACCAGGGGCTCGAACCCGGCACGGAGACCGACGTTCGCCATCGCGTCGCCGGCCGGCTCGCCGCGCGCCGCGGCCAGGGCAAGATGGCGTTCCTCGACCTCGTCGACCGCTCGGGACGCATACAGCTTCAAGCGCGCGTGGACGTCCTCGGCGAGGAGTCGCACGAGCGCCTCCTGACGCAGGTCGACCTCGGCGACATCATCGGCATCGACGGCACCGCGATGTGCACTCGCCGCGGGGAGCTGACGCTCAAGGTCGACGACTTCGCGGTGCTCGCGAAGTCGCTGCGCCCTCCCCCCGAGAAGCACCACGGCCTGCAGGACGTCGAGACGCGCTACCGCCGCCGCGAGCTCGACCTGATGGCCAACGAGGAGGCGCGCGAGCTGTTCATCGCCAGAGCCAAAGTCGTCACGGCGGTCAGGCGCTTCCTCGACGAAGCCGGCTTCATCGAGGTCGAGACGCCGATATTGCAGCCGCTGTACGGGGGAGCGCTGGCACGCCCGTTCATCACGCACCACAACGCGCTGGACCGCACGCTGTACCTGCGCATCGCGACCGAGCTGTACCTCAAGCGCTGCATCGTCGGCGGCCTCGAGCGCGTCTACGAGCTCGGCAAGGACTTCCGCAACGAAGGACTGTCGACGAAGCACAATCCCGAGTTCACGATGGTCGAGTTCTACGAGGCGTACGCCGACTACCTCGACGTGGCCGACCGGCTCGAAGCCCTCGTCGCCTCCGTCGCGCAGCAGGTCGCCCCCAAGGGCGCGATCGATTTCGCCACGCCCTGGCGCCGCATCACCCTGCGCGATGCGATCCTCGACGAGACCGCCATCGACATCCGCGAGCGCCGCGAGCGCGACAGCCTCGCCGAGGCGATTGGCGAGCGCCTGCCCACCGACGGGCGCACCTGGCCGCAGCTCGTCGACGACCTCCTATCGAAGTTCGTCGAGCCCGAGCTCCAGCAGCCGACGTTCGTGATGGACTATCCCGTCGAGCTGTCGCCGTTCGCCAAGGCGCACCGCAGCGAGGAAGGGCTCGTCGAGCGCTGGGAGGCGTTCTGCGGCGGCGTCGAGATCGCCAACGCCTTCACCGAGCTCAACGACCCCGACGAGCAGCGCGCGCGCTTCGAGGCCCAGGCGCGACTGGCCGCCGAGGGCGACGAGGAGGCAGCTCCCTACGACGAGCTGTTCGTCCAGGCGCTCGAACAGGGAATGCCGCCGACCGGAGGCGTCGGTTTGGGTATAGACAGGCTTGTGATGGCGCTGACCGATCGTTCGTCAATTCGCGAGGTCGTGCTCTTTCCGGCGATGAAGGAGCCGACCCATCCCGATGCGTGACGAACGCAACATTAGGGGAGCACCTGCGTTGGTAGACTGCCCCATGCCCGCCTTCTGGACCCGAACACTCATCCGTTTCGCTTGCGGAGCCGAAAGGATGAACATGTCGGGCGTTCCGCCGTCCCACCAAACACATTTTCATCCGGACAAAGCATTGAACCGAGGCTAGAGGCCCGCCCCAGCAGGAAGGATCAAGCAGCATGTTCGAGCGATTCACAGAGCGAGCCCGTCAGGTGGTCGTTCTCGCGCAAGAAGAGGCGCGCACGCTCAAGCACAACTACATCGGGACCGAGCACATCCTGCTCGGCCTTCTCCGTGAGGAGGAAGGCCTGGCGGCTCGAGTCCTCGAGAGTCTCGACATCACCGTCGAGCGCGTGCGTGCACAAGTCGTCCGGATCGTCGGATCAGGCGAAGAGGTCACCTCCGGGCAGATCCCCTTCACGCCGCGGGCGAAGAAGGTTCTCGAGCTTGCGCTGCGCGAGGCGCTGAGCCTGGGCCACAACTACATCGGGACCGAGCACATCCTGCTCGGACTCGTGCGCGAGAACGAGGGCGTTGCCGCGCGCATCCTGCTCGACTTCGATGCGGACTCCGAGAAGATCCGCAACGAGGTCATCCGCATGCTGTCCGGGCCCGGTGGGCGCCGGCAGGCCGCGGGTGCGGGCGCTGGCGCGGGAACGGCGTCCGGTTCGTCCGGCGAGGGCAAGAAGTCCTCCAAGCTGCTGGACCAGTTCGGCCGCAACCTCACCAAGCTCGCCGAGGAAGGCAAGCTCGACCCGGTCGTCGGGCGCGCCACCGAGATCGAGCGGATCATGCAGATCCTCTCGCGACGCACGAAGAACAACCCCGTGCTCGTCGGCGAGCCCGGCGTCGGCAAGACCGCCGTCGTCGAGGGCCTCGCCCAGCGGATCACGACCTCCGACGTCCCCGAGCTGCTCAAGGGCAAGCAGATCTACACGCTTGACCTCGCAGCGCTGGTCGCCGGCTCGAAGTACCGCGGCGAGTTCGAGGAGCGCCTCAAGAAGGTGATGAAGGAGATCACCCAGCGCGGCGACATCATCCTGTTCATCGACGAGCTGCACAACCTCGTCGGTGCCGGCGCGGCGGAGGGCGCGATCGACGCGGCCTCGATTCTCAAGCCGGCGCTGGCGCGCGGGGAGCTGCAGACGATCGGCGCGACGACGCTCGAGGAGTACCGCAAGTACCTCGAGCGCGATTCGGCGCTGGAGCGTCGCTTCCAGCAGATCCGCGTCGAGCAGCCGACGACCGAGGAGACCGTGCAGATCCTCAAGGGCCTGCGCGACCGCTACGAGCAGCACCACAAGGTGCAGATCACCGACGAGGCCCTCGAGGCCGCGGCGGAGCTCGCAGACCGCTACATCGCCGACCGCTTCCTGCCCGACAAGGCGATCGACCTCATCGACGAGGCCGCGTCGCGGATGCGCATCAAGTCGATGACGTCCCCGCCGGTCTATCGCGAGCTCGAGGAGGAGATCGAGACGACGCGTCGCGACAAGGAGTCCGCGATCGAGTCGCAGGCGTTCGAGAAGGCCGCCAACCTGCGCGATGCCGAGCGCCGCCTGACGCAGCGCAAGCGCGAGCTGGAGGAGCAGTGGGAGGCCGGCGAGGCCGAGACCGAACGGCCGGCGATCGGCGAGGAAGAGATCGCCGACATCGTCTCGATGTGGACCGGCATCCCCGTCTTCAAGCTCACCGAGGCGGAGACGGCGAAGCTCATGCGCATGGAGGAGGAGCTCCACAAGCGCGTGATCGGCCAGCACGCGGCGATCGAGGTCATCTCCAAGGCGATCCGGCGTTCGCGCGCCGGGTTGAAGGATCCGAAGCGGCCGACCGGCTCGTTCGTGTTCCTCGGCCCGTCGGGCGTCGGCAAGACCGAGCTCGCACGGACGCTCGCCGAGTTCCTCTTCGGCGACGAGGACGCGATGATCCGCGTCGACATGTCGGAGTACATGGAGAAGCATTCCGTGTCCCGGCTCGTCGGCTCGCCCCCGGGCTACATCGGCTTCGACGAGGGCGGTCAGCTCACCGAGGCGGTCCGGCGCAAGCCGTACTGCGTGCTCCTGCTCGACGAGATCGAGAAGGCGCATCCGGACGTCTTCAACATCCTCCTGCAGATCCTCGAGGATGGCCGGCTGACGGACTCGCAGGGGCGGACGGTCGACTTCCGCCACGCGATCGTGATCATGACGTCGAACATCGGCGCATCGGAGATCGCGCGCAACACGCCGCTCGGCTTCGCCGTCTCGGACGACGAGACGGGCATCACGTACGACGACATGAAGAACCGGATCATGGGCGAGCTCAAGAAGGTCTTCCGGCCTGAGTTCCTCAACCGGATCGACGATGTCATCGTCTTCCACAAGCTGCAGCGCGACGAGATCAAGCAGATCGTCGACCTGCTGCTGCGCCGCATCCGCGCCTCGATGGCCGACCGCGGGCTCCAGCTCGACCTCACCGACGAGGCCAAGAACCTGCTCGTCGAGAAGGGCTGGGATCCGGCGATGGGCGCACGGCCGTTGCGTCGCGCGATCCAGCGCTACATCGAGGATCCGCTGGCGGACTTCGTCCTGCGCGCCGAGCTCACGCCGGGTGCGACGGTCCTGGTCGAGAAGGCGCCCGACGAGGACGACCGCGAGGTGTCGCTGACGGTCGTCGAGCCCAAGAAGGTGCCTGCGGGCGTGGGTGGCGGCGGCGACGACGCTCCCGCCGTCGGTGGCGTCACGCTCGACAAGCCCAGCGCGGAGGAACCGAGCGCCGGCTGACGTCTCTGACCACGGTGTGTCGCCCTTTGTGAGCCGAGGCGTACGAAGACGACACTCCGTAGGTCGCCTGCAGCCCCGGATCAGGGATCGAGCGTACGCCGGGCGACGCCGAGATCCAGGTGCGTCTCCCAGCGTGCGATGAGGCCGTCGCGGACGGTCCACAGGTGTGCCGCGGCCCAGGTCAGCTCGTCCTGGCCGCCGCGCGGCGTCGCGCTGATCGACACGAACGCGAGGACGTGCTCCCGGTCGACGGGCACGAGGGCGTCGACGGTGATGTGCATCGCCTCGTAGCCCTCCTCCCAGCGCGCGACCCACTGGTGCCAGCCCTCGATCCCACACAGCATGGTCTCGTAGGGGCGCAGCGGATCGCAGATGAGCTCGACCGCGGGATCGACGCTGTCGGTCAGGACTGACAGCCCATCGGTGTTCCAATGCTGATAGAGACTGTCAGTGACCTCGGTGGGAGTCGGCACGATCTCAACATACGGATCGCGGGAGACCCGATAGCCGGGTGTTCGATCGCGTTGCGCTCAGCCGACGCGCAGCCCGACGCCGAAGATCAGGCACGCGGCTGCTGGCGAGAAGTTGGCGTCGCTGCGCGACGAGCCGCTGATGAAGACTGTCCGTTCGCGCGCCTGCAAGACGAGCTGGAAGAGCGAGTCGGCAAGGCTGATGATCGTCACCGGCTGGTTTTTGCCGGCCGTGAACACGATGCCGTCGCGCCCGCTGGCGATGTCGCGGCCGAGCAGTCGCGATACGTTCACTCCGTCGGGATCGAAGCCCGTGAACGTGATGATCGTCTGGGTGGACTCCATGCCCGGCGTCGGATCCTGGTCGCGGCACTGGGCATCGAGGCGGCCGATCTTGGGGATGATCGCCAGCGGCACCGTCCGGCCCCCCTGGTTGTCCTCGACGCGCAGGTACCGCGTCAGCGACGTCGAGGCGCCGCGCATGACGCCGTCGAGGAACCTCGGCGGGATGCGTCCCTCGCCCGGCCCGGCGCCGGCCGTTGCGACGAGCTTGCCGGCGGCGCGCGACAGCGATGCCTGCGCCCCGACGGCGCTCTTGCCGTCGACCGCTCCGGCGTTGCGCGCGTAGTCGACGGCGGCGATCGCCGTGCCCGAGAGCGCGACGATCAGCGCGATGATCGCGACCACCATCGCTGGTGAGGGCCTTCTCGGGCGCATCCGAACCACCTCCATGCGGCGACCGTGAGCCCCGTACCCACGGTCTGTCAGGCAGCACGGTACCCCGCAATACCGACATCTGCGCTAACGAGCTGTGCATGGAGGGGGCGAACTCGTCGGGGCCGCACCCTAGTCTCAGCGTATGGCTCGGCCGACGACGATCCACGTCTGCTCGCAGTGCGGTCACAGCACGGCCCGCTGGCACGGGCGCTGTCCGGGCTGCCAGGCGTGGAACACGCTCGTGGAGGAGCGCGCTCCCAGCCCGCTCGCGCCGGCCCGCACCGGCTCGCGCGGCCGTGGCGGGGCCGGCGCCGGCACTCCCGGGCGCCCGGTGAGGCTGGCCGACGTCAGAACGGAGCAGGTCCCCCGCCTGCTGACGCAGATCGGCGAGCTCGACCGCGTGCTGGGAGGCGGTCTCGTGCCCGGCTCGCTCGTGCTGATCGGCGGCTCGCCGGGGATCGGAAAGTCGACGCTGACGAATATGGCGCTCGGCAACCTCGCCGCGGTCGGGCGGCGCACGCTGTACGTGTCGGGGGAGGAGTCGGCGGCCCAGATCCGCCTGCGGGCAGAGCGCCTCACTGCCGCCACCGCCGGCGCGCTCGAGGTCCCCGTCCTCGCGGAGACCGATCTCGACACGATCCTCGCCACGCTGCGCGCCGAGCATCCGGAGGTCTGCGTCATCGACTCCGTGCAGACGCTCCACGCGGCCGATCTCAGCGGCGCGCCGGGCTCGGTCGGCCAGGTCCGCGAGGTCGCCGGACGGATCATGCAGGTCGCCAAGGCAGACGGGATCGCCGTGCTGCTCGTCGGCCACGTCACGAAGGAGGGCGCCCTCGCGGGGCCGCGCGTGCTCGAGCACCTCGTGGACTGCGTGCTGCAGTTCGAGGGCGAGCGCGAGCGCACGTACCGCACGCTGCGCGCGCTGAAGAACCGCTTCGGATCGTGCAACGAGGCCGGGGTCTTCGAGATGCGCGGCAGCGGCCTCGTCGAGGTGCTCGATGCCAGCGCGCGCTTCGTCGCCGAGGCGACCGGCAAGCCGGGATCCGTCGTGCTCGCTGGGATGGAGGGCTCGCGGCCGCTGCTCGTCGAGGTGCAGGCGCTCGTCTCACCGTCGGAGCTCGTTCCGCCGCGGCGTGTCGTCAACGGGCTGGACCGCAGTCGACTCGCGCTCGTGCTCGCGGTTCTTGGCCGTCATGCGGGTGTCGGCGTCGGCAGCGCCGACGTGTTCGTCAACGTCGTCGGCGGCGTGCGCGTCGACGAGCCGGGCGCTGACCTCGCGATCGCGCTCGCGGTGGCGAGCGCGGCGAGGGGCGTCGCGCTGGCGTCGGCGGCCAGCGGCGGCGGTCCCGTCGCGTGCTTCGGCGAGCTTGGTCTCACCGGCGAGCTGCGCTCGATCGCCCATCCCGACCGTCGCCTGCGCGAGGCCGCGAAGTTCGGCCTGCGCGATGTCGTCTCGCCCGAAACGGCGCCCACGCTGCGCCAGGCGCTGCGGTCGGTGCTGAGGTCGCCGGCGGCCGGCCGCGAAGCCGCATGAGGCTCTGAGCCTGGGTCGCCGAGGCTCACCCCGCGAATCCTAAGCACGCGCTAAAATCGCCTGGATGGTCCAAAGAGTCGGGGATGAGTCACATGAGCTCGAGTCACGTCAAGAGCCCCGGCTTGTCAAGGCGCTCGAGATGGTGGCTCCCGGGACCACGCTGCGCGAAGGCATCGACAACATCGTCCATGCGCGCACGGGCGGTCTGATCATCGTCGGCGAGGTCGACGAGCTGAGCTTCCTCTTCTCGGGCGGCATCAAGCTCGAGATCGATTACACGCCCGCGCTCCTCTACCAGATCGCCAAGATGGACGGCGCGATCGTGCTGAACGCCAACGCGACGAGAATCGCGATGGCCAACGTTCAGCTGATGCCCGACCCTACGATCCTCTCGATGGAGACCGGCACGCGTCACCGCACCGCCGAGCGTGTTTCCAAGCAGACCGACGCGCTCGTCATCGCGATCTCCCAGCGCCGCGAGGTCGTTTCGCTGTACGTCGACGGCACGAAGTACATCCTCGAGGAGATTCCGGTCGTCCTCGCGAAGGCCAACCAGGCGCTCGCGACGCTCGACAAGTACCGCACGCGCCTCGACCAGGTGTCGACGCGCCTCACGGCCTTGGAGTTCGAGGGCGGCGCCACGCTGCACGACGTGCTGACCGTTCTGCAGCGCTCCGAGCTCGTGACGCGGATGGCCGTGGAGATCGAGCGCTACATCGTCGAGCTCGGTACGGAAGGCCGCCTGATCGAGATGCAGCTCGAGGAGACGATGGTCGGGACGGCCGCCGACAAGTCCGCGCTCGTGCACGACTACCTCGCCGAGAACGTCGACGAGGAGTTCGCTGCCGCGCTGGATCAGATCGGGCGTTTGCCCCATTACGATCTGCTCGATTTCGGTCGACTAGCCGAATTGCTGGGTTACGACCGGAAACTCAACACACTGGACTATCCTGTATCTCCGCGCGGCTTTCGCATCCTCGGGCGCATCCCGAGGTTGCCGAAGCTCGTCGTGGCACAGATCGTGGCCGACTTCGGTGGGCTCGACGAGCTGCTGGCCGCAACCGATGCCGAGCTGGAGACGGTCGGCGGCGTCGGCGAGATTCGAGCGAAGGACATCCGCGAGGGCCTTCGCAGATTGCAGGAGATCAACCTCGTGGACCGTTATCTACAGACCTGATTTCAGGGCGGGGACGTAGCCGTTTGCTGCCGGCCGGGGCCGGCGTTCAAGAACTAGGAGGACATCATTCCCGAAGCCATCGAAGAGCAGCTGCTGGAAGATCTCGCGACCCGGACGGTCGAGAACATCGAGTTCGAGCTCGGTGACAACGTCGTTTATCCGCATCATGGCGCCGGACAGGTCCTCAAGAAGGAGCGACGCACGATGTTTGGCGAGGAGCGCGAGTACCTCACCATCAAGATCCTGCATAACGACATGACGGTCATGGTTCCGTGCGAGAACGCCGGCGTCGCGGGGCTTCGGCGCGTCATCGACGAGGAGACGGTCAAGAAGGTGCTCGACGTGCTCGCCGACGACGTGTCGGAGATGCCGAAGAACTGGAACCGCCGCTTCAAGCACAACCGCGACAAGATCAAGACGGGCGACATCTACGAGCTCGCAGAAGTCGTGCGCAACCTCGCGATCCGAGAGCACGAGAAGGGCCTGTCGACCGGCGAGAAGCAGATGTTCACCCGCGCCAAGAAGATCCTTGCCTCTGAGCTGATGTACGCGCTGGACAAGGACGAGGACGAGGCGGAGCAGCATCTCGACGATCTCCTGGCCGACAGCGCGGGCGTGGCGGTGGCCAAGTAGCGATCGCGCTTGTCGTAGCTGCTGGACGTGGAGAACGCCTTGGGTCCGGGGGGCCCAAGGCGTTCGTCACGCTCGGCGGACGTCCGATGCTCGCGTGGAGCATCGACGCGCTACAGGCCGTCGAGGCCGTGACGCAGATTGTCGTAGCCCTGCCGCACGGGGTGTCCGAGGCGCCACCTGGCACGATCGGGGCGCCTGGCGGCGAGCACCGGTCGCAATCCGTGCGAGCCGCGCTGCGGGCCGCGGCCGGCGAGGGCGACCCGGTCATCGTGCACGACGCCGCACGGCCGCTCGTGACGCCGGCGATCTTCCAGGCCGCACTCGACGAGCTCGCCGCGGGTGGCTGGGACTGCACGATCGCCGCGATGCCTGTCATCGACACGATCAAGCGAGCCGCGGACGGCATCGTCAGCGACACGCTCGACCGCTCGACGCTATGGGCGGTGCAGACGCCACAGATCTTTCGCCGCGCGGCGCTGGAGCGGGCGCTGGACGTGCCGGAGAGCGTCCTGCGGTCCGCGACTGACGATGCATGGCTCGTCGAGCGTCAGGGCGGCAGCGTGCGGATCGTCGCCTCTCCGCCGGAGAACTTCAAGGTCACGACGCCCGCTGATCTGCGGGCAGCTGAGCTGGCGCTGCGCGAACGCGCCGGCGTGCACGCGTGAGCTCGATCACGATCGGGATCCAGGACAGCAGCACGACGCCGACGATGATGAGCTCGATGTTCGCTCGCACGAAGTCGACGCGGCCGAGGTAGTAGCCGAGCGTCGTGACGCCGATGCCCCAGCCGATGCCCCCGAGCACGTTGTAGGTCACGAACGTCCGGTAGCGCATCTGCCCGACGCCGGCCATGACGGGCACGAACGTCCGCATGATCGGCACGAAGCGTGCGATCAGGACCGTCCGCGGGCCGTAGTGTTCGAAGTACTCGCGGGTCTTGTCGACATGCGCCCTGCGAAAGAGGCGGCCGTCGGGCTTGTTGAAGACGGCGGGGCCGGACTTGCGCCCGATCATGTACCCGACCTGGTCGCCGGCGATCGCCGCGATCGGGATCGTCACCAACAGGATCTCCAACGCCGGCAGCTTGCCGGTCGACGACAGCAGGCCTGCCGTGAACAGCAGCGCGTCGCCCGGCAGGAAGAAGCCGACGAGCAGCCCCGACTCGACGAAGACGATCGCCAGGATCCCGGCCAGGCCGAACGTCTTGATGAGGAAATCGGGGTCGAGCCACCTCGGGCCAAGCGCCAGTGGGAGCTCCGCCAGGACAGAGAGCACGTCCCGGACAGGCTAACGATCCGCCGTGTGCTGGAATCCAGCGCCTCGATGCTGACCGACTATCACCTGCACCTGCGCCCGGACGACCCGGGCACCGATGCCTCGGAGTACTTCACCGGCGCGAACGTCGACCGGTACCGCGCTGTCGCCGAGGAGCATGGGATCGCCGAGCTCGGCTGTGCGGAGCACATCTACCGCTTCGCCCAGGCGCTGGAGGTCTGGCGGCACCCGCTGTGGCTTCAGACCGCGCGCGACGACCTCGATGCCTACATGGAGTTCGTCCGTGGCGAGACCGACCTGAAGCTCGGCATCGAGGCCGACTTCATCGTCGGACGCGAGGACCGGATGGCGACGCTGCTGCAATCGCGCGACTGGGACTTCGTCGTCGGCTCGGTGCATTTCATCGGCGACCACGCGGTGGATCACGACGAGTACGAGATCTGGGACCACCGCTCCCGGCGCCCTGACGAGCTCTGGCGGCGCTACTTCGTGACGCTCGGCGAGGCGGCCCGGTCGGGGCTCTTCGATGTGCTGGCGCACCCGGACCTGATCAAGGTCTGGGGTGGACGCAGGCCCGTGCCGGAGGGCGACCTGCGGCGCTTCTACGATCTCGCGATGGACGGCATCGCCGAGTCGCAGATCGCGGTCGAGGTGTCGACGGCCGGGCTGCGCAAGCCGGTCGGCGAGCTGTATCCGGCGCCGGCGTTCCTGGAGATGTGCCTCGATGCGGGCTGCCCGGTGGCACTCTCCAGCGATGCCCATGTGCCGGGCGACGTGGGCCGCGACTACGACGCCGCGCTCGAGCTGCTCGATCGCCTCGGAGTGCACGAGCTCGCCGTCTTCGGTGGCCGCGAGCGGGTGCTGAGGCCGATCGGATGAGCGGTCTCGTCCGGACCGGGTTGGGCTGGGACTCGCATCGCTTCGTCGCCGGACGGCCGCTGATCCTCGGCGGCGTCGCCTTCCCGGAGGCGGAGCTCGGGCTGGACGGGCACTCCGACGCGGACGTCCTGACGCACGCCATCATGGACGCGCTGCTGGGCGCGGCGGGGCTGGGCGACATCGGGGTGCTGTTTCCGGATACAGACGGCGCCTACGAGGGCGCTGACTCGGTGAAGCTGCTCGGCCAGGTGCTGACGGCCGTCGCTGCTGCGGGGTGGCGGGTGGTGAACGTCGACACGACGGTGCTGATGGAACGCCCGCAGGTTGGACCGTTCCGGGACGCGATTCGCTTGCGGCTTGCCCAGGCGCTCGGCATCGAGGCCGGAGCGGTGAACGTGAAGGCCTCGACGGGAGAGGGAATGGGCTTCGTGGGGCGGCTGGAGGGGGCGGCGGCGCTGGCAGTGGTGACGGTGGAAGCGCTGGCGGTTGCGCGGGACTAATCCTCCAGCGCAGGCCACCCGTCGGTCAGGAGGTACGCGTAGGCGTAGGCCCGCATCAAATACGCGCGGTTGATGACGGCCATAAACCAGGCACGGGAGAATGTCGACTTTATGGGCGCACGATGTAGCTGCCCGCGGACAATGCCGATGAGCCCGCGTATGAAGGCGTCGTCATCGGCTGAGCCTGGCACGCCGCTGAGCGGCGCGGACGACGACGCGATCGCGCGCAAGGCGGCGCTCGTCGAGTTCGCGGAGGATCCGATCATCGGCCTCACGCTCGATGGCGTCATCACCGACTGGAACCCCGCCGCCGAGCGGCTGTACGGATACTCGGCGATCGAAGCGCTCGGCGCCTCGATCACCATGCTGGTACCGCCCGAGCGCCGCGGGGAACCCGGCTTCCTGGAGCACCTGCGAGGCGAACAGATCATCCGCCAGGTGCAGACGCAGCGAATGGCCAAGGACGGTCGCCGTATCGACGTGTCGATCTCGATGTCTTTGATCAGAGACAACGACGACGTGATCGTCGGCGCGGCCGCCTTCACGCGCGACGTCAGCGCCGGGATCCACGCCGAGGAGCGCCTGCGCCGCAGCGAGGCGCGGCTGGCCGAGGCGCAGCGGGTGGCGATGGTCGGCAGCTGGGAGTGGGAGATCGCCAGCGACACGATCGAGTGGTCCGACGAGCTATGCCGCATCTTCGGCATCGAGCACGGCGTGCATCACAGCTTCGAGACCTTCATGGAGTCCGTCCACCCCGACGATCGCGCGCACGTGCAGAGCCTCGTGCAGGAGGCGTTCCAGTGCGGCAGGCCGTTCTCCTTCGAACATCGGCTGATTCGCTCCGACGGCGTCGAGCGCGCGATGCTCGCGCGTGGGGAAGTGGCGCTGGGCGCGGACGGAAAGCCGGCAAGGATGCTCGGAACGGGGCAGGACATCACCGAGCGCAAGGAGACCGAAGCGGCCCTGGAGGCCACCGAGCGCCACCTCGAGCGCAACCTGCGCCAGCAGACGGCGGTCGCGCAGCTCGGTCGCCAGGCGCTCGAGGGAGAGGATCTGCGAGATCTCGTCGACGACGCCGTCGTCCTGCTGCACGACGTGCTCGATCGCGATGTCGGCGCGACCATCCTGCCGGCGGCGGACGGACGCCGGATCGACGTCGGCACGCGCCACGATGACGCCACGCGCATCGCGATTGGCGCCGATGAGGCTCCGTTCGGCGAGCTGCATGTCGCGCGCTGCCCGACGCTTCGACCCGACGAGCTGCTGTACCTCGAGGTCAGCGCGAACGTCCTGGCCGACGCGATCACTCGCCTGCGCGCCGAGCAGGAGACTCGCCATCGGGCACTGCACGACCCGCTCACCAGCCTGCCCAACAGGGCGCTGTTCGCCGATCGCCTCACGGTCGCGCTGTTGCAGTCCGACCGCCGAGGGATGGTCGCCGTGCTGTTCCTTGACCTCGACCACTTCAAGCTCATCAACGACAGTCGTGGCCACCGTGCCGGTGACGAGTTGCTGCAACGGCTCGCGGCGCGCCTGACGACCGTGATGCGACCCGGCGACACGCTCGCGCGCTTTGGCGGCGACGAGTTCTGCATCGTCTGCAGCGGTCTGACCAGCAACGACGAGGCGGTGCGGATCGCGCAGCGCCTGCTCGAGGAGCTCTCGCTGCCGTTCTCACTGACAACCGGCGAGCACTTCGTATCGGCCAGCATCGGGATCTCGCTCGCTGACGGGCCGCGCCGGTCGGCGGAGGATCTCATCCGCGAGGCAGACGCGGCGATGTACCGCGCCAAGGACGAGGGTCGCGGCCGCTTCGAGATCTTCGACGAGGTCATGCGGGCCAACGCCACCCACCGGCTGTGGTTGGACAACGACCTGCGGCGGGCGCTCGAGGAGGACGGGGACGAGCTCGTCGCGCATTACCAGCCG
>Ga0307502_10000150_pt1 | contig 18465 bp, 11 predicted proteins | sample 16_S_MG_FD_201364 | JGI IMG/M metagenome (GOLD analysis project Ga0307502, IMG submission 201364) | Soil microbial communities from Populus trichocarpa stands in riparian zone in the Pacific Northwest, United States - 16_S | ecosystem: Environmental > Terrestrial > Soil > Riparian zone > Trees... | reverse complement strand
ACCGGTCGCCGGTCGCGGCGCTGGTCGCGCTCCTCGACGTCCCGGTGGTGGTGATCGCGGCCGACCCGCTGCCGCTCGGCCGTCCCGGCGTCGCCATCGAGGTCGCGCGCCCGCACCGGACCGAGCAGCGGTCGCTGTGGCGTGCCGTGCTGAACGGCCAGGCGGACCAGTCCGCGATCGAGCAGGCGACGATGCAGTTCGACCTCGGCTACACGGACATCGCCGACGCCGAGGGCGCGGACGCCACGGAGGGCGCCGGCGGGTTGTGGGGGCTGTGCCGGGTCCGGTCCCGCGCGCGGCTGGACGACCTGGCGCGGCGCATCGAGCCGAGGGCGGGCTGGCGGGACCTGGTGCTGCCGGCCGAGCAGACGGCGTTGCTGCACGACATCACCGCGCAGGTGCGGGGCAGGTCGAAGGTCTACCACGACTGGGGGTTCGAGCGGATGTCCCAGCGGGGGCTGGGCATCGGCGCGCTGTTCACCGGGACGTCCGGCACCGGCAAGACGCTCGCCGCCGAGGTGATCGCGGGCGAGCTGGGGCTGGACCTGTACCTGATCGACCTGTCGGCCGTGGTGAGCAAGTACATCGGCGAGACGGAGAAGAACCTGCGCGCGGTGTTCGACGCCGCGGACAAGGGCGGCGCGGTCCTGCTGTTCGACGAGGCGGACGCGCTGTTCGGCAAGCGCACGGAGGTGCGGGACAGCCACGACCGGTACGCCAACATCGAGGTCAGCTACCTGTTGCAGCGCATGGAGAGCTACCGGGGTCTCGCGGTGCTCACGACGAACCTGCGGTCGGCCATGGACCAGGCGTTCCTGCGGCGGCTGCGGTTCGTCGTGCACTTCCCGTTCCCGGACAACACGCAGCGGGCGGAGATCTGGCGGCGGATCTTCCCGAGCGAGGTGCCGACGCACGGGCTCGACCCGGCCAGGCTGGCGCAGCTGAACGTGGCGGGCGGCAACATCCGCAACATCGCGCTGACGGCCGCGTTCCTGGCCGCGGACGCGGGGGAGTCGGTGACCATGGCCCACGTCCTGCGCGCTACGCGGGGCGAGTACGCCAAGGCCGAGAAGCCGCTGACGGCCGTCGAGACCGGGGGCTGGGTATGACGGACTTCCGGTTGGAGATCGGCGAGCTGGCCGTGCACGGCGTCGACGTCGTGCGGCCGGAGCGGCTGGGGCCCGCGGTGGAGACCGCGCTGGCTCAGCTGCTCCGCGACCGCGGGGTGCCGGCCGACCCAGGCCCGCTGACTGCCCCGGTCACGATCGTGGTGACACAACCGGTCCGCGCGGAGGTCTTGGCCGAACGACTGGCCCACGCGATGTACGAGGGACTGACCGGATGAGCGGCGGCGCGGAACGGACGACGGCCAGCACGACGGCGGCGGCCCCGGCGAAGGACGGCACGCTCGCCGCGAGTACCCGTCTGCCCGTGGCGACCGCCGGGCCGGTCACGGACGCCCTTCCGGCACGGGCAACGGCCAACACCTCAGCTGCGGTTCCGGCGAAGGACGGCAAGCTTGCGAGCACCCGTCCGCCCGCCACTGCCGGGCCGGTCACCGACGACGATCCGGCGCGGGCCGCACTCACCGCGCGGCTGCTCGGACAGCTGGCCACCCAGCTCGGCTTCCCGCTCGCCGACGCGCGGGTCCGGGTCGACGACGAGGCCGCCCGCCGCACCGACACGCGGGGGGCTCGCGGCCTCACCACCGGCGCCACGATCTGGCTGCACCCTGCCGAGTACGACCCCCGCACCGCCGGCGGCCGGGCCCTCCTCGCCCACGAGGCCACCCACGTCGCCCAGCGCTCGGCCACCGGCACCGCCCAACCGCTTCATGCCGCCGAGGTCGAGGCCGCCGCGGCCGCCGCCGCCTTCGCCGAAGGCCGGGTCCTGAGCCGGCCCTCGATTCCGCTCCCCGCCGGTGTCACGGCCGCCGACACGGGCCCGACCACCACCGCGCCCAGCAACGCCGCCGCCACCCTGCCCGAGAGCACCCCGGCCACCGCCGTCCCGACCCTCCGCGAGGCCTACGCGCGGGACATCGTCGCCATCCGCCACAACCTCGACGCCGGGTTCTTCAGCGGGGTCACCGAGGAGGACGTCTCCACCGTCCTCCTCCTGCTCGACCAGCACGAGCTCGGCACGGCCACCGCGATCATGCGCGAGGTCGGCCCGCCCTACCGCGAACGTCTCGCCGACCACGCCAACGACGGCCACCGCAGGCGCCACCGCCAGGCGATCCTCGCCACCTACGGCGCGATGACCACCGAGGAGCGCGCACACCGCGACGCCCACCTGTTCGACGGCATGGGGCTCACCGACCTGCCGCCCGCCGAGCACGCCACGGTCATCGAGGTCATGCGCAACCTGTCCGACCCCACGCTCCGGCAGCTCCTCGCCGGCGACCGGCGCGGCGCCGTGCTCACGCTCATGCAGACCCCGGTCGACGACCAGGCCAAGGCCGACGAGCACAAGGCCACCCTCGCCGCGCTCCAGGCCAGGGTCGAGGCGCGGCCCGTGCCGGACGACGACAAGGCCCTCCGCGAGCTGATCACCGAGACCGGCTCGCTCCTCGCCAACCCGAACGCCGAACGCGCACACAAGGCACTCGACCGGCTGCGGCCGTTGCTGCCCGCGGTCGCCGAACCAGCGCCCGCCACCGGCGGAAAGGCGCCGACCGAACGACCCCGCTCGGCGAAGCTGACCTATGTCGTCGCGGCGTTGGAGGAAAGCGGCGCCATCGCCCGGCTGGTCGACGCCGTGCCCGACGGCGACCACTTCGAGGGGAAGCCGTACGGCGACGCGTTCCTCGAGGTGATCCGGCACCGGCCGGTCGCGGCCAACATCGCCACGGTGCAGGACCGCCTGTCGTTCGGCATCCTCGACTGGCTCCTCCGGCGCCGCGACGACAAGGCGTGGCTCGCCTACCAGATCGTGCGGCGGCTGCCGCCCGCCGACCAGGACCGCTGGCGCGACCTGGACAACGGCAAATGGTTCCGCCGCCTGGAGGACAACATCTCAGACGCGCGGTACGAGGGCGTCGTCGTCGAGAAGGACCGGGACGGCGGGTTCGTCGACGTCGCGTCCCAGCTCGCCGGCGTGCTGTCCGGCGAGCCCGGTCGCACGATATGGACGAAGATCGACACCGCGCGCCGCAAGGGTGTCGGCGCTCCCACACTGCTCGCCATGATCGACGCCGTCGGCCAGAACCTGCCGGCCGAGGCGAACCCCGCGGAACTACGCCGCGCGGTGGTGCACCGCCTCGACCTGACACGCCAGCTCGACAGGATCCTCGCCGCCCTGCCCGACCGGTGGCTGTTCGAGATCGACAACCTGAACCTCCTGCGCGCCGTCGTGGCGCTGCGTGACCCGGCCCAGCTGCGCCGCCAGGTGTACGACCTGGTCAAGCGCAACTTCTGGCGCCAGCTGCCCGTCCTCGGGTTCCTCTTCGCGGACTTCTCGGTCTCGGCCCACGAGGCCTTCGTCGCCTTCCAGCTCGCCCGGCTCCTGCCGCCCGCGGACCGCGCCGAGCTGGAGGCCAGCGGCCGGTGGTCGGCGATGGTCGGCGCGCTGACCCAGGAGATGCGGATGGCGAGCGGCATGCACCTGGCCGCCGACCGGGACGGCAGGGAACGCGAGCGGGTCGTCGACCGGTTGCGGGACAACACCCTCTGGCGCGGCGACCGTGCGGCGGAGCTGCGCGCGCAGGTGAACATGGCGATCGAGCTGGGCCTGCGCCGGTTCGTGTTCGACCGGTCCCGCGACACCAGGGCGTTCGAGGTGGCGGAACTGCGGCCCATGGTCGACAGGTTCGGGCTGTACCTCGAACCGGGCCGCACCACCTACCAGCCGGAGCGGCTCCCGCCGCTGCAGAACCCGCTCCTGCGAGCCGGGACCTGGCTGTGGGTGAAGCTGGACGCCCTGGCCTCGACGCTCGGCAGCGTCCACACCGGCATGCGCGAGGTCGGCGTCGTGGACCTCGACCTGAACAAGGCGCGGAACCTCCCGTTCGTCAGCTCGCTCGTCGACACGGATGTCGTGCGCCCCGCCGACGCGCCGAACCGCCTCACCCTGCTCTACAACCTGGACGACGAGACGCTCCGGATGGACCTGCCGGAGCTGCGCATCACCTCGCTGAACCAGCTGAGTGCCGGGTTGGGCGTGAAGGCGGGTGAGATCACCCTGCGCGGCATGAAGGTCCGGGCCCGGTTCCCGAAGACCGCGCTCGACAAGCCCGTCGAGATGTGGCTGGACCTGGACACGGCCATCGTGGCCGACCTCCTGGTCACCGGCGACAACCTGCTGGTCGCCGTCGCCACGGCCGTCCTGCGCCGGCTCGGGGTGCACCTCGGCCGCACGAGCGTCGCGGGGCCGGTCCCGCAACCTCCCGGCAGCGACTACCACCTGCCCATCCCGGTGCTCTGGCCGGTCATCGAGCTCGTCACCAACGCCATCCGGCTTGGCATGCGCTCCGGCGACGCCAAGAGGGAGCTCACGCAGCTGCAGGGTTTCGAGGTCAGCGTGGCCGAGCTCCGGCTGGACGGTGTGGCCGAGGGCTCGGGCACCACCGCGAGGACGCTGGCGATCCGCGACCTGTTCGTCGGCGCCGGACTGAACAGCGCGGCGTACCTGCACGCGCTGCTCGAGGTGCTGCGGCGCAGGCTGCGCCGAGCCCGGCCGGAGCAGCGCGGCGACCTCGAGAAACGGATCGCCAAGGCCGAGAGCGCGCTGACGGGTCAGGCGGCGGCCGACAGGCGGCTCGCCGAGCTGCACGCCAAGTACGCCCGCGATCCCGGCAGCCTCAGCGAGGCCGAGCGGCACGAGGCCGCGGCACTCGAGGGCGCGCTGACCGGCGGCGCGGTCCTCGACATCGGCAGGCTCGAGCTCGACGGCCTCGGTGGTGACGTCCGATTCGAGGACGCCGTGGTCAACGGCATCACGGGCGAGGTGGAGTCCCCGCTGTTCAGGCCGTCCCCGTCGGTGTTCGTCACCGACGAGGAGCGGATCGCGGAGTTCAGGCAGAACACGCCTCGGGTCCCGCTCATCGCCACACTGCCCGCCCGCGTCGAGGACGTCGAGCTGTCCAACGTGCGTGCCGCGGGGGAGATCCCCACGAGCAAGTCCCTCGCGGTCCAGCTCGACAAGCTGCCGCCGGGGGTGCCGGAGATGAACAGGCTCCGGCTCGTCGCCCTCCTCGACGCCGTGCGGGAGTACGAGAAGCTGGTCAGGGCGCAGCCGCTCAACGACGCGGGCAGGCGGTTGCTCGCGGCCCAGCGGGACAAGCTGCGGTTCGAGTTCGGGTTCCGGGCCGCGCTGGTGCGGGCCAGGGGAATCGGCGCGGACCTGGTGCTGGGGCCGGGCCTCGGGGAGCTGGGGCTGGGCGGGGGAGCCGAGTCGTTCACCGCGACCGACGTGGCCGCGCTCGGGTTCTTCCACGCCGACGAGGTGTCCGGCACCGATGTCGGCGGCCGCGTGCGGACCCCGCCGGCGAGGCGCGGCGACCCGGTGCGGCAGGAGGTGACGTTCCACGCCGGTGAGCTGCGGGCCAAGGGCGCGACCATCGACTGGGCGGGCAACCAGGCGCGGGACATCGGCATCACCGGCGTCGCGGGCGCGGTCGAGCTGGAGCGCCCCTCGGCGGACGCACCGCCGACCGGCGTCCGGATCCCCGCCCTGACCGTCGTCTCCGCCTCGGTCGCCGGCGTCGACTACCGCACCGCCACCGCGTGGGTGCACTCGGAGGGCGCCACCCAGGTCACCGGCATCTCCCTGTCGGGCAAGATGACGACCGTCGGCGGCAGGTCGGACATGACCGTGGACCGGCTGCACCTGGACCGGCTCAGCGCCGACCGGCTGGTCGTCGAGAACAACGGCGGGGGCACCCCGTTCCGCGCCGAGGTGACCTCCGGCGCCCTGCTCGGCATCGACGTGCTCGACCTGAAGATCCCCGGTGGGGCGGGCCTGGTGCTGCCCGGCCGTGCCGAGCTGGGTGGCATCGACCAGCTGCGGGTCTCCTTCGTGGCGAACGCGCTCAGCGGGCCGGTGTCGGGCTCCGGTGTGCTGTCCACCGTCACCGAGACCGGCGCGCCGCGCAGCACCGGCTCGGTCGTCTTCCAGAAGCTGGCCGGCACCCCCAAGGGCGGCGAGCAGGTCGACCTCAACGGGCTGCGGTTCACCGGCACCGAGATACGGACCCCGAACGGTCACGTGGTGATCAGGAAGCTGGGCATCGGCGCCTCGGTCCACCACCGCGCGGGCGAGGACACGTGGACCGTCCGCAGCTTCGACGTCCCCGAGCTGCGGCTCGGCGCGCTGCGCTGGCGCGCCGGCGACGGCACGGAGGTCACGTCGACCGGCGGCGCCACCCTGCTGGGCCTCACCGCCAACGGCTACGTCGTGGCGCCGAAGGGCAAGCCGCGGCGCGTCCACGTCGACGAGCTGTCCATCGACTCGATCGCCGCGGACAGCCTGCGGTTCCGCCAGGACCCGATCGACATCGTGCTCGGCCCCCCGTCGCCTGTCACCCGCCCCGGCGGGCCGCCGCTGGAGATCCGCGCGGTCCGGCTGCGCGACCTCGACTGGACGCCCGAGGAGCACTTCAAGGCGGGCACCCTGGACATCGGTTCTGCGGGCATCGCGTTCGGCGGGCTGCTCGCCGCGCACCTGCGTGCCGACACCACCCTCGCGCTCACCTCGGTGCACGCCTCGTTCCTCAAGGGGGACCGGCTCGTCCTGCGTGCCCGCGGCTCCGCCGACGCGAACGTCCAGTGGTGGGACATGTCCGGCAGGACGACCAAGGAACTGTCCACGCACGTGGCCGTCAACGAGCTGGACACCGGCGACGTCGAGATCGGGCCCGGCGCCATCGAGTTCGGCCACGGCGACGCGGCAGGCCTGCGGATCGCGGACATCACCGTCGACAAGATCGACTACCAGTCCACCGACCTGGCACTGACGAGCATGGCGGGCGGCCGGGGTGCGGTGGTCCGCCATCCCCGCGGCAAGGTCCGCATCGAGCTGCGCGACGCGGCCGAACGCGCCGCGGCCGGCGGCCCGGCCACCTCGGCGATCAAGCGGATCCTGGTGCGGGAGATCGGGATCGAGGCGATCGAGATGGACGGCGTGCACGTCACGCTGCCGAACCTGGTCGCGCCGGACCCGGGCGGCGCCGCCCACCCGGTCGAGCTGTGGCTGCCGCCGGGGGAGACCGCGGTGGTGCGGGACATCCGCCTGGTGCTGCCCGCCGAGGGCCTCGCGATCACCCCGCCCGACGCCGCTGGCAAGGCCTGGACGATCCCCGAGCTGAACCTGCAGATCACCGGACAGACGGCGGACGGAGGCCAGGGCCCAGCCGTGCTGGTCCCGTCCCTGCGGGCGAAGATCGCCGGCGTGCTGGACAGCGCGACCGCCCGCGCCGAGATCCAGCGCGTCGAGGTGGGCCTGCTCAGCGGCGGCGGTGTCACCGTCGACCTGCGCAGGCCCAGCGTCACCGCGATCGAGGCGCTGCTTCCCGGGCACCGCCTGCGGTTCCGCGGTCTCGCGCCCCTGGAACGCCCGGAGGCGGGCGGTGTTCGTGCCGAACGCGTCCAGCTCGACAGCCGCACCGGCGCTCTCACCATCAGCGACCTGGGGGCCAACCGGCTCCGGTACGAGAACGAGGACCTCGGGCTCGAGGTCGAGGTGGACCGGGCGACGGTGCCGGGCGACGTCAAGGCCACGCTGCCCGCGCCGGGACGACCGCTCTCCGGCGACTACTTCAAGCAGCTGTCCATCGAGGGCGCCTGGTTCCGCGTCGACTTCGAGGCCATGCGGCGCCGGGCGGCGTCGAAGAAGCAGCAGGAGAAGAAGGAGCCGCCGCCCTCGCAGAAGCCGTGGACCGACCTGCTCGCCAAGCTCGGGCCAGCCGAGCGGGTTCTCGACACGATGCAGGGCCGTATCGGCCTCACCGTCCACCTGGACCTCAGCGGCGTGAAGGGTGCGCTCGCGCCGACCGACATCCCGGTCGACCTGCGGCTCGCCGACGGACGGCTCGACTACCAGGCCATCACCAAGCAGTTGAAGGGCCGGGCACTGAACCTCCTGATGTTCGACCTGAGGCCGAAGGCGTCCGAGCTGCGGCTGGTCCTGCCCCCGCTCGTCGGCGGCGCCGACGACGCGTCGGGATACCAGGACCGCCTCATCCCGATCGCGATCTGGCGGCTGCCCACGGCGGAGCTGGCCGACGCCGAGGAGAACCACCGAGTCCGCCTCTGGCGGTTGCTCGACACGCAGGGCCTGGTCCGGGATGCGTTGCTGGACAAGCAGGACACGCCCGAGAAGGACGAGGAGAAGGAGAAGAAGGACCCGATCCCCGTCACGCTGCGGGACATCGACATGGACGTGGCACTGCGCAGCGCGATCCCCGTGGAGATCAACCTGCCGGCGCTGTCCGACGGCAAGATCACCGGGACGGTGACCCTGGCCCGCGGCGCGATCGCGAACGTGCGGATGGCGGGCAACCTGCCTGGCGTGCTGGCGCAGGGGCCGAGCGACCTCGCGCACGCCGAGGTGGCGGGCACCGACCTGAGGTTCGGCGGCGGTGGGGTGTCCACCGGGCAGATCACCGTGGACGACCTGCACGACCTCCAGTTCGTCATGGGCCAGGACTGGTCACCGACGGTGCTCTCCGGCCGCATCCGGCGCGCGACGGCCACCGGCATCCACTGGAGGCTGCCATGATCTCCTTCCACCGGGCCAGGAAAGCCTCGACGCCACCGAGCGGCCAGACCAGGGCCCTGGCACGGGCCGAACACGAAGCCGACCACGTGGCCGACGCCGTGCTGGACGGCGGCGGGGCCGGCCACCGCCCGCACGCGGAGGTCCCGGACACCGGCACCGCGGCCGTGCCGGGCATCGGCGTTCCCCTGGAACCTGCCCGCCGCGCGTTCTTCCAGCGCAGGCTGGGCGCCGACCTCAGCACCGTGCGCGTCCACGAAGGCGCGGCCGCGGACCGGGCGGCGCGCGACCAGCACGCAGGCGCCTACACCGTCGGCGAGCACGTGGTGCTGGGCGACGAGGCCGACCACACCGTGCTCGCCCACGAGCTGGTGCACGTGCTCCAGCAACGCGGCGCGGGCCGCAACGCCGTGCAACGCCAGGAGAAGCCCCGCACCGGCGGCATCGGGACGGCGCCACCCAAGGTGCGCTACGACGTCGTCCGCGACCCCGCGCCCACCGAGGACGCCCGGGTGTACTTCGCGCACGACTCGGTGACGCCCACCGGCCTCGACCCGGCCGCGCTGCTGCCGAAGCTGGCGACGAGCCGGCCACTCATCGTCGACATCGACGGGTACGCGAGCACCGAGGGCGACTCCGCCTACAACACCAACCTCTCCGCCCACCGCGCCGCGGTGCTGAGGGCGCTCCTGCTGCCGCTGTTGCCCGAGGGGTCGGAGGTGCTGTTGCACGCACACGGCGCCACCACGGGGTTCGGCGACCCCGCCGCCAACCGCCGGGTCGGCATCCGGATCAGGGAGGCGCCCGTCCAGCTCGTCCCGCCCCTGTCCGCACCCCCGTTACGCCGGGACCGGCCGCAGCTGCTGCCCGACCTGCACCTGCGTCTCGACCCCATGTTCACGCCCCTGCCGCCGGGCCTGCAGCCACCCGGCACGCTGCCGCCGATCCCCGACGTGCGGCTCCGCGATCCCGCGACCGGCGAACCGTACCGGTCGGACGACCCGGCGCGGACGCCAGAACCAGGCCCCGTCGGGCCGCCGCACATCCCGGACCTGCCGCCGCCGGGGCCCGAACGGCCGCCGCAGCTGTTCCCGAGGCTCGTGTCGCCGAAACGGTCGGTCGTCAACTGGGGCGACGTGGGGCAGGTCCTGGTCGACCACGGCGCGGGGCCCATGGACCAGAAGCTCGCCAAGGCCGCCGAGGAGTTCGCCGACCTCTGGTACCACCGCTACCTCGCCGCGGGGCTGTCCGACGACCGGGCCCACCAGCTCGCCAACCTCGGCCTGAAGCTGCTGATCGGCAACGAGCTGGCCAAGGAGGGCAACACGCCCGCCGACCGGATCGACAACGAGCTGCGCCGCCAGGGGCTGCCCACGCCGATCGGCGGCAGCGTCGACCTGCTGGACCTCCTGCGCAGGGTGCGAAAAGAACGGGGAGACAAACGATGAGCCCACCGAACGCGCCGAGGGTCGTCCGCGGCGGCATCGTCGTGCTCGACGCCGTCACGAACACCGTGCGGCGGACGATTCCGTTGCAGTACAACCCTGATCTGGTCGCGCGCAGCTTCCAGGTGCGTGGCGCCGGCGGCGAGGCGGGCGCCCGCGCCGAGGCGCTGCGGCTCACCGGTCCGCCCACCCAGACCATCACGCTGGACGCCGAGCTCGACGCGACCGACCAGCTCGAGTTCCCGGACGCCAACCCCACCGTGGTCGACGTCGGCCTGCGGGCCGCGCTCGCCGCGCTGGAGACGCTGGTCTACCCGGCGCTGGCCGACGTGCGCACCGCGGCAGGACTCGCCGCGGCCGGGGCGCTGGAGATCGCGCCGGCGGCGGCCCCGCTGACGCTGTTCGTGTGGTCGCGCAACCACATCACGCCGGTACGGATCACCGAGTTCTCGATCACCGAGGAAGCCTTCGACACCCAGCTCAACCCGATCAGGGCGAAAGTCCACCTAGGACTCCGGGTGTCCACCGTCAACGACGTCGGCGCCAACACGAGAGCGGGCACCCTGTCCATGACCCACCACCAGCGACTCGAACAGCTCGCCGCCCGCCAGGCTCCCGCCGGCATCGGCGCGCTCGGCGTCGGGCGGCTGCCATGACCATCCCCGACGTGACGGCGTTCCTGTCCTCGGTGACCGCCGGCCGGGCCGAGCACCAGGCGCAGAACAGCCGCTACCGCGACACCCCGACCGCCGAGCTGGCCAACGCCGACGGCACGGTCACCGTGTACCTGCGCCGCCGGTTCCTGCCGCGGCCGGAGAAGCTCGCCACGCTCGGCACGGCCACCGTCCGCGACGGGCAGCGCGTCGACACGCTGACCGCCGACGTGTTCGGCGACCCGACGCTGTTCTGGCGCCTCTGCGACGCGAACCTGGTCAGCAGGCCCGCCGACCTGGTCGCCGTGCCGGGCCGGGTGCTGGTCGTCGCGTCCCCGGAAGGCATCCCGGGAGGCCAGGGTGCTTAGGGGAGTCACGCTCACGCTGATGCTCGGCGCCGTCCGGGCCACCCCGGTGCCGGCCGAGGTCGCCGACGCGCTGCTGTCGGCCCAGGTCACCATCTCGACCGGGCAGCGCAGCGGCTTCCAGCTCACCTTCGCACTGGCCAAGGACGGCATGCTCAACCGGGAGGTGCTGCCCGGCCGCGCGCTCGACCCGCCCAACCGGGTCATCCTCGTCGCGCACCTCGACGGGGTGCCGACCGTGCTCGTCGACGGCGTCGTCACCCGGCACGACGTGGCGCCGAGCAACGAGTCCGGCCAGTCCACCCTCACCGTCACCGGCGTCGACGTGAGCCAGATGATGGACCTCGTCGACATGAGCTGGCTCTCGCTGCCCGGCCTGCCGCCGGAGGCCTGTGTCGCGCTCATCGTCGCGAAGTACGCGATGTACGGGATCGTGCCGAAGATCGTGCCGAGCGTGTTCTTCCTGGCGCCCAACCCGTTGGACGAGATCCCGCACCAGCAGGGCACCGACTACGAGTACGTCAACCAGCTCGCCGACGAGGCCGGGTACGTCTTCTACGTCGAGCCGGGGTCCCGGCCGGGGCAGAACACCGCCTACTGGGGGCCGGAGATCCGCACCGGCCAGCCGCAGCCCGCGCTGTCGGTGAACATGGACGCGGCCACCAACGTGGAGTCGCTGTCGTTCTCCTTCGACGGCATCTCCCGGTCGGTCAGCCTCGTGGTCGGGCACATCCCGGCCGCGCACCTGACGATCCCGATCCCGGTCCCGGACATCAACCCGCTCAACCCGGCACTGGGGCGCAAGATCCCGCTGCCGCTGTCGGTGAAGCCGCTGTCCGCGGGCCGCCGTCTCGCGGAGAACAGCACGGCCACGGCGAGCGACGACGCGACCGCCAAGTTCGACATCGTCAAGACCACCGCGCGGGCGCTGGCCAGGGCGTCGCAGGCGGCCAACGTCATCACCGCGTCGGGCTCCCTCGACGTGCTGCGGTACGGCCGCCTCCTCACACCTCGCAAGCTCGTCACCGTGCGCGGGGCGGGACCGGCCTACGACGGCGCGTACTTCGTCAGGAGCGTCACCAGCTCCCTTCGGCCCGGCGAGTTCAAGCAGAGCTTCAGCCTGAGCCGCAACGCGCAGATCTCCACGACAGGAACGGTTCGCCCATGAGCAAGAGCTACCACGGCAAGTACCGCGCGACGGTGAAGAACAACATCGACCCGAAGCTGACCGGCCGCCTCCTGGTGGAGGTGCCCGACGTGACCGGGCCCGTCGTGCCGGCGAGCTGGGCGGAGCCGAGCTTCCCGATGGCCGGGGTCCAGGCGGGGGCCTGGATGATCCCGCCCGTCAACGCGGAGGTCTGGGTCGAGTTCCAGCAGGGCGACCCGAACCACCCGATCTGGACGGGAAGCCTGTTCGGCAGCGCCGCCGAGGTGCCGGCCGCGGTGCTGGCCACCCCGCCCGGCGTGCCGAACATCGTCCTGCAGACCACCGGCCAGAACTCGCTGGTCATCTCCGACCTGCCCGGGCCGACCGGCGGCATCATCCTCAAGTCCAGCACCGGGGCGCTGATCTCGATCAACGCCCTCGGCATCACGATCAGCAACGGTCAGGGCGCCTCGATCACCCTCACCGGGCCCTCCGTGGCCGTCAACGGCAGCGCGCTGGTGGTGACCTGATGCCCGGCCTCGTCATGCACGTCGGCGCCACGGTCAACTGCGCCCACACCGCGCCGGCGCAGACCGTCTCCTCGAACTCCCGGGTTCTCGCGGGCGGCGCGCAGGTCGCGACCATCGCCGACCAGACCACCGTCACCGGGTGCCCGTTCGTGGTCGGCACCAAGCCGCAGCCATGCGTGGTCGTGCAGTGGTCCGTGCCGGCGGCGCGGGTCACGGTCAACGGCCAGCCCGCGCTGCTGTCCACCAGCCCCGGCCTGTGCAAGAGCGCCGAGCAGATCCCGCAGGGGCTGGCGATCGTGGGGCCGACCCAGACCAGGGTGGTGGCGTCGTGACCCACATCGGGGTGCCGCTGCGCATCGACGGGTCGGGCCGCGGCGCCGTGGCCACCGGTCCCGACTACCTCCGCGCGCTCATCCGCGAGGTCCTGTTCACCCGGCCGGGGGAGCGGGTCAACCGGCCGGACTTCGGCAGCGGGCTGATACAGCTCGTCTTCGCGCCGACCGACGACGCGCTGGCCGCGTCCACCCAGCTCACCGTGCAGAGCGCGTTGCAGCGCTGGCTCGGCGACCTCATCGACGTGGCGGCCGTCGAGGTGGAGAGCGACCAGGAGACGCTGCGGGTGCTCGTCGCCTACACCCTGCGCGGTTCGGGCCTCGGCGTCACAGAAGAGTTCAGGCAGGCGCTATGACCAGTGCGATGACGGGCGTGTTCGTGTGCGCCGACGACGCGAGGCGGCGCAAGGTCGCCGCGAGCACCACCCACAACGGCATCGACTTCCTTGAGGTCGACCCGGCCGACCAGCGGGTGCTGCTCGTCCACTTCCTGCACCCGCTGCCCGGCCAGCAGGCCGGCATCCCCACCGGACCGCCGCTGGAGCCGGCCAACGTCGTCATCGAGGGCGGCGAGCGGATCACCACGTTCCGGGTGCTGTCCGTGACCGCGGCCGGCGAGGTGCTCACCGTGACGGTCGACCGGCCGGGCGACTTCTCCACCTACCGGCTGCGCCTCGTGGCCGGGGTCGCCGGCGACGACGCGCCGGCCGGGTTCGACCCGGTGCTGACCGCGGTGCCGTTCTCGTTCAAGGTCACCTGCCCCAACCCGTTCGACTGCCGGCCCCGGCCGGCGGCACCGGGCGCACCGCCGCAGGCCGCCACGCTCGACTACCTGGCAAGGGACTACGAGGGCCTGCGCAGGATGCTGCTGGACCGGCTGGGCGCGCTGATGCCGTCGTGGACCGACCGCGGTCCGGCCGACCCGTTCGTCGCGCTGGTCGAGCTGCTGGCACACCACGGCGACCAGCTGTCCTACCTGCAGGACGCGGTCGCCACCGAGGCGTACCTGGACACCGCGCGCAGCCGCATCTCGGTCCGCAGGCACGCCCGCCTGCTCGACTACCCGGTGCACGACGGCGGCAACGCGCGGGCCTGGCTCGCGATCGACGTCGCACCAGGCTCGGACAGCGACGGCCTGACCGTGCCGGCCGGCACCCCGGTGCTGCTCGGCGCCGCGACCGACGCGCCGACCATCAGCATGGCGGAGGCCCTGGCCTCGACCGCCAGCGCGTTCGAGACGATGCACCCGCTGCCGCTCGTGGCCGCGCGGTCCCGCATCGACGTGCACACGTGGAGCGCCGACGAGTACTGCCTGCCGGCCGGCACCACCGGTACCACGCTCGTCGACACGGGATTCGCCCTCGCGGCCGGCGACGTGCTGCTGTTCGAGGAGACCGCAGGACCCGCGACCGGGCTCGCCGTGGACGCCGACCCCGCGCACCGGCAGGCCGTGCGGCTGACCTCGGTGCGCCGTCGCCGCGACCCGATCGAGGGCGTCGACATCGTGGACGTCACCTGGCACCAGGCCGACGCGCTCGGCTTCGCGCTGGCTGTGCTCGCGGCCCCGGGACCCGGCGAGCCGCCGGTGCGGACCGCGCGGGTGCGCGGCAACGTCGTGCTCGCCGACCACGGCCTGCGCGTCCGGGCCCCGCTGCCCGAGGTCGACACCACGCGCTACCGGCCGGTACTGCCGGGCGCGCCGGTCAGCCAGGCCGAGCCGTACCCACCCGGCGTGGCGGCGACCCGGCCCGCCGCCGACGCGCTGGTGCGTGCCCCCGGCGCCGCACTGCCCCAGGTACGCCTGTTCGAGGGCGACGACATGTGGGTGGCGCGGGCGGACCTGCTTGGCAGTGACCGGTTCGACCGCGCCTTCGTCGTGGAGACCGAGCGCGACGGCACGGCCGTGCTGCGCTTCGGCGACGACGTCTACGGCCGCCGCCCGGTCGCCGGCACCGCGCTGACCGCCGAGTTCCGGATCGGCAACGGACCGGACGGCAACGTCGGCCACGACACCCTGCGCCGCCTGGTGTGGGTGCGTGCCGGGATCACCAGGGTGACCAACCCGCTGCCGGGCACGGGTGGGCAGCGGCCGGAGTCGGTCGCCGAGGTCCGCGAGTTCGCGCCGCGGGCGTTCCGGGTACAGCAGCGCGCGGTGACCGAGGCCGACTGGGAGCGGGTCGCCGGCGAGTACCCCGAGGTGCAGCGGGCCAAGGCCCGGTTCCGCTGGACCGGCAGCTGGTACACGGTGTTCCTGACCATCGACCGGTTCGGCGGCCTCCCGGTCGTCGAGGACCCGGTCTTCCTCGACGGGCTGCTCGCCCACCTGGAGCGCTTCCGGATCGCCGGCTACGACCTGGAGGTCACCGGGCCGACGTTCGTGCCGCTGGAGCTGTCCCTGTTCGTCTGCGTGCGGCCGGAGTACTTCCGCACCGACGTCGAGCAGGCGCTGCTCGACGCCTTCTCCACCAGGCGGGGCGGGTTCTTCTCCCCGGACAACTTCACGTTCGGCCAGCCGCTCTACCTGAGCGAGGTCGACCGCGTCGCCATGTCCGTCGCCGGCGTGTCGTTCGTGGAGATCACCGCGGCGCACCGGTTCGGGCGTGCGCCGGCCGGTGAGCTCGCGGCCGGCGTCATCACGACCGGCGCGCTCGAGGTGCTCCGGCTCGACAACGACCCGAGCCTGCCCGAGCAGGGGCAGCTCCACCTCGACATCCAAGGGGGGCTGTGATGAGCCAGGACACCTGCGGCTGCACGGCGGTGGACACCACACCCATCGTGGTGCCGACCAACCCGCCCGGCCTGGACGCGCTGGCCTACCGGGTCGGCACGCGGGCGGCGTTCGTCGAGGTGATGGAGCGGGCGCTGGGCGCCGACCCGGTGCTGCGCGGTCTTGGTACCCGCGAGCTGGCCGACCCGATCGTCGCGCTGCTGGACGCGGGCGCGTCGACGCTGGACGTGCTCACCTTCTACCAGGAGCGGATCGCCAACGAGGGGTTCCTGCGCACCGCGACCGAGCGGCTGTCCGTGCTGGAGCTGGTCCGGGCCATCGGTTACGAGCTGCGGCCGGGGGTCGCGGCGTCCACCATGCTCGCGTTCACGGTCACCAAACCGCCCGCGCTGGTCTCCGTGCCAGGCGCGCCGGACCTGCCCGTCTCGGCCCTCGCCGTCACCACCCCGCCGGTGGTGCGGATCCCGGTCGGCACCAAGGCACAGAGCGTGCCCGGCCAGAACGAGCTGCCCCACACGTTCGAGACCGTCGAGGAGATCGAGGCGCGTCCCGAGTGGAACGCGATGCGGGTGCCGGTGTCCGTGTTGCGGGCGCCGCAGCCCACGGAGACGCAAGTCTTCCTCGCCGGCACGGCCACCGGTCTCGCCACCGGCGACCAGCTCCTGCTCGTCGGCTTCCCGCCGGAGGAGGTCTGGGAGGTGCGCAGGGTGCGCGAGGTGCGTGTCGTCGAGCGTGCCGGCGCGCCGTACACGCTCGTCACCGTCGACCAGCCGCTCGAGAAGCACGCGGAGACCGTCTACGCGCTGCGGATCCGGGCCGCGCTGTTCGGCAACAACGCCATGTCGTGGGAGACGCTGCCCGCGTCGCTGCGGGTCGGCGAGTTCGTCGGCGACGACTCGCACTTCACCGACGGCCCGTACAAGAACCGGCAGAGCAGCTGGGTCGACGCGACCTTCGCCGAGGACAACGCCTTCCTTCACCTCGACCGCGTGCACCCCGGCATCGTCGTGGGGAGCCAGGTCGTGCTCGCCACGCCGGAGCACACCGCGCGGTTCGACGTGGTGGAGGTGGTCGAGGTCGGCGCGGCCGACTTCGGGTTGTCCGCACAGGTGACCCGCCTTGGCGTGCTCGGTGCGGGGATGAACGACTTCTCGCCGAGGAACGCGTCCGTGTACGCGCGGTCGGAGCTCCTGGCGATGGCCGAGAAGCCGATCGACAAGGGCGTGTTCGGGCGCGAGATCGAGCTGGCCGAACCGGTCGACGGGTTGACGGCGGGCAGGTTCGTCGCGGTCCGCGGCATCCGGGAGGACACCGGCACGCCCGCGTCGGAGGTGCGGCAGCTCGCCGAGGTGTGGCAGCCCAACGGCGTCACCGTGCTCGTGCTCACCGAGGACCTCAGGTACTGCTACGTGCGGGAGTCCGTGCGGATCAACGCGAACGTCGCGCCGGCCACCGAGGGCGACACGCGCACCGAGATCCTCGGCAGCGGGGATGCCGCGAGGCTGTTCCAGGAGTTCACGCTGAGCGGCAGGCCACTGACCCACGTGTCGGCGCCGACCCCGTCCGGCGGCAGGTCCACCCTGCGGATCCGGGTCGATGGCGTGCTGTGGACCGAGGTCGACGCGCTGTTCGCACAGCCGTCCACGGCTCGCGTGTACATCACGAGGCTCGCCGACGACGGGACCGTGACCGTCCGGTTCGGCGACGGACGCACCGGCGCCGTGCTGCCGACCGGGCAGGACAACGTCGTCGCCACGTACCGGGTCGGCACCGGTCTCGGCGGCAACCTGGGCGCCGACCGGATCAGCCTCCTGCTGACCAGACCGCTGGGCGTAGACGAGGTGATCAACCCCGTCGCGGCAACCGGCGGCGACGACCCGGAACAGCTGGCGAAGGCCCGCCAGAACGCGCCGAGGACGGTGCTGACGCTCGACAGGGTCGTGTCACTGCGTGACTACGAGGACTTCGCGGGCTCGTTCGCCGGGGTCGGCAAGGCACGCGCGAGCACGAGGTGGAACGGGGAGCGGCGGATCGTCCAGCTGGTGGTGGCCGCCGCGGACGGCGCACCTGTGGATCCGTCGTCGGCGCTGTTCGCGAACCTGGTGGCCGGCATCGACGCGGCGAGACACGCGGACGGCCACCAGGTCGAGGTCGACTCGTTCCGGCCGAGGCCGTTCGAGGTGGCGCTCGGGGTGGCGGTCACTTCTGACCGGCTGGCGTCGGACGTGTTCGCCGCCGTAACCGCCGCCCTGACGGCGACGTTCTCGTTCGAACGCCGCGACTTCGGGCAGCGGGTGGCGGCGAGCGAGGTACTCGCGACCGTCCAGTCCGTACCGGGCGTCCGCGGTGCTGTGCTGACCGCCCTGCACTTCACCGGCACCTACGCCGAACGCGTGGAGCTGTTGCCGGCCGAGCCGGCCGACCTGCTGACCGTCGCGGGTGTCGAGTTGACCGAATTGTTGGAGCCGTTGTCATGACCACGATCACGAGTCGGCGCGGTTTCGAGTTGTTGCCCGCGGTCCTGCTCACCGTCCCCGACTTCGGGCCGGC
>Ga0307502_10000149_pt1 | contig 18538 bp, 20 predicted proteins | sample 16_S_MG_FD_201364 | JGI IMG/M metagenome (GOLD analysis project Ga0307502, IMG submission 201364) | Soil microbial communities from Populus trichocarpa stands in riparian zone in the Pacific Northwest, United States - 16_S | ecosystem: Environmental > Terrestrial > Soil > Riparian zone > Trees... | reverse complement strand
CGTGACCGCTACCTGGCGCTCGCAGCAAACAACGACGACCACTTCGTCGCGCCCGGCGGCATCACCCACGAGCGTCGCCCGCCGGCACCGACGCCGTTCGGCTCCGCCATCCTCGCCTATCGCCACTTGCACGAAGTCGCCTTGGAGCAGGCGTGCCGGCTGGGTCGCAGCCGTGGCGACGAGTCCCAGGCGATGGCCCGCGAGGCCGCCGCCCAGCACTTCCTGACGGATGCCATCACGGCGGGGCACATGCGCACGCCGGTAGCCGAGATCCGCAGGTTCTGGCGCTCGCGGTACCCGGCGTTCTGGGAGAACCTGCAGCGCGAGGTCGCCTCGGACACGGCGTCGGCCCTGAGGGAGCTGGCCTGGGCGCTTCGCCGCTTGCCTGCCCGTTACCTGCACGGGTGCACGCTCGCCGCGGTCAAGCTGAGGACCGACCGTTTTCCCGAGCTCTCGCTGGGAGATTTCGTGGCCCGGCTCTTTCATGACTGGGACAACAGCCACGGCCTGACGATCGACGCGGGCGGCGTCGTGTTCGGTGACGGCCACGTCGACCACGGAGTCACACGGGAGCTTGCCCTGCGCGCGGTACGGGCGGGGATCGACGATGTCGTGGCCGCCTACGAGCTGGGGGCCTCGGGGAGCCGCCTCGGCGGAGAACCGCTCTATCGCGCGGTGCGTGCCGCCACGGGCGCCCCTGAGCACAGGTTCCTGGCTGAGACCTGGATCCCTCGGCCCTCGGCCTCCAACGCGCCCCAGAACTGGCGCGCGACAGACATCGAAACCTTGTGGCAGACCCCGATCGTGGGCTCCGCAGGAACCACGGTGGGCGAGGCGCTGGCCGACATGATGGTGCCCGACGGGCACTTCATCCGCCAGCTGGACTGCCTCGGTCAAGGCCTCGTGGAGGCGTACGGCCTCCTGGCGGTCCCGATCCTCGGCGACTGGCTGGCCCGCAAGGGCTGTCAGGCCTATCACCGCGGCTTCGTCGACCCGCTGGCAGCGCAGCCCAGACGGGTGATCCTCTCGGTCCTGCACGAAACACCGGTCCCGGCGCAGGCGCCGACAAATGTATCTTCGGCGCGTGAGTACGGACGATCGGCGTCAGCGGCTGGCCCTCGTTGCGGCGATCATGGGGTCGTTCGTCGCCGGACTTGACGCGACAGCGGTCAACGTCGCGCTGCCGGCGATCCGCAGCGACCTCGGCGGCGGCCTTGCCGGGCAGCAGTGGATCTCCAACGCCTACCTGCTCACCCTGGGCTCGCTGATTCTCGTCGGGGGATCGCTCGGCGATGTCTTCGGCGAGCGCCGGGTGTTCTCGATCGGAGTCGCGGGCTTCGGGCTGGTCTCGTTCGTGTGCGCGATCGCGCCGAACATCGAGCTCTTGATCGCAGGTCGCGCGCTTCAGGGCGCGTTCGGCGCGTTGCTCACGCCGAGTGCGCTGGCGGTCATCATCGCCGCGTTTCCGGCCGCTCAGCGCGGGGCGGCGATCGGCTCATGGACGGCATGGTCCGCGATCGCCACCGTCATCGGTCCGCTGGCGGGTGGCTATCTGGTGGACGCGGTGTCCTGGCGGCTGATCTTCGCCATCAACGTCCCGTTCGTGATGCTGACCATGCTGCTCATCTCGCTCGCCGTGCCCGCCCGCGAACGCACAGCAGCACACGCTCGCGTCGACTGGCTCGGCGCCGCCCTCACCTGCTTCGGCCTGGCGGGTCCCGTGCTCGCGCTCATCCGTCAGCCGATCGTGGGTTGGAGCAGCCCGCAGGTCTGGGTTCCCGCGCTCGGGGGGCTGGCGCTGCTCGGCGCGTTCCTGGTTCACGAGCGCCGTACAGCACAGCCGATGCTCCCGCTGGGCCTCTTCGGACGGCGCAACTTCGCCGTCGGCAACGTGCAGACGTTCGCGACGTACGCCGGGCTGAGCGTCACCTTCTTCTTCCTCGTGCTCTTCCTGCAGGAGGTCGCGGGCTACGGCGCGCTGCAGGCCGGCCTCGCTCTCATGCCCGTGACGCTCGTCATGTTCGTCGTGTCCAAGCGCGCCGGGCGGCTCGCCGACCGTTTCGGACCCCGCCCGTTCATGGGAGCGGGTCCGCTGACCGCAGCTGTTGGTCTGGCGCTCATGTTGCGCCTGGACGCCAGCCTGGACTACGTCACCGATCTGCTGCCCGCGCTGCTGATCTTCGCGATCGGCCTCGCCTGCACGGTCGCGCCGCTCACCGCTGCGGTCCTTTCCGACGCCGACGAATCCAACGCGGGCATCGCATCAGGTGTCAACAACGCGATCGCCCGCGTCGCGGGACTGCTCGCCGTCGCGGCCGTCGGCGCCGTCGTCTCGGCGCAGTTCAGCTCGACGCTGGATCGCCGCCTCGACGCGCGCGAGCTGTCGCCTCCCGCCTGGGCCGCCGTCGCGCAGGCACGGCGCCAGACATTTGCCCGTGTCGATCCCGTGCGCGCCGGCGCTGAGGTCGCACGCGCCGTGCAATCCGCGTCGGTTCACGCGTTCCACGTCGGGATCGGCATCTCGGCGACGCTCGTGGCGCTCGGCGGGCTGCTCGGCCTCGCGGGGATCCGCAACCCCCGCCGCGTCGTGCGCTGCGAGGACTGTGCCGGCGGCCAGCTCGCCGGCCAGCCGCTCGACGCCGCGCGGGCGCGCGCCCCCGCGCTTTCGGGGGCCCGCCGGTCCTCCTGACAGAATTGCGGTCATGGCGCTGTTTTCTCGCGGCTTCAGCGGCGGTCGCCGGGTTCCGCCGGAGCTGGCGGATCGCGTGCCGCCCGGCCAGTACGTGGAGCACGGCTTCCCCGTTCTGACGGCGGGCCCGACGCCGAGGGTCGACCCCGACGAGTGGGGTCTGCGGATCGACGGAATGGTCGCCGAGCCGCGCCGGTGGACGGCAGCACAGTTTCGCGAGTTGCCATCTGAGGCCGTGCCCTGTGACATCCATTGCGTGACGAAGTGGTCGAAGCTCGGCACGAGCTTCACGGGCGTGTCGGTCGACGTGCTGCTCGACGCGGTCGAGCCGCTGGGCCCGTACGCGATGGCCTACTCCTACGGCGACTACACGACCAATCTGGCGATCGAGGATCTCAGCGACGGCAAGGCGTGGGTGGTCACCCAGCACGAGGGCGAGCCGCTGGCGCGCGAGCACGGCGGGCCAGCGCGTCTGCTGGTGCCGCACCTGTACTTCTGGAAGAGCGCGAAGTGGGTCGCCGGCCTGCGGATCATGGACCACGACGAGCCCGGCTTCTGGGAAACGAACGGCTATCACAACCGTGGCGACCCTTGGAAGGAAGAGCGCTATTGGAACGACTGACGCCAGTCGCGCCGCGGGCGCCCGGCCGCTGGCAGATCGCGACGGTCGCCTCGATCAAGGCGGAGACGCCGAGCGTGAAGTCCTACCGCCTGGCGCTGCCGATGTGGATGCCCCACCTCCCCGGCCAGCACTACGACGTGCGGCTCACCGCGCCCGACGGCTACGTCGCGCAACGCTCGTACTCCGTCGCGTCCTCGCCGCTGGATGAGGGCGAGATCGAGCTGACGATCGACTGCCTGGCCGACGGCGAGGTCTCGCCGTACTTCCACGACGTCGTAGAGGAGGGCGACCAGGTCGAAGTGCGCGGCCCGTTCGCGTCGTACTTCGTCTGGCGCGGGACCGAACCGGCGCCGGTCGTGCTCGTCGGCGGCGGATCGGGCGTCGTGCCGCTGATGGCGATGCTGCGCCACCGCCGCCGCAGCATGCCCGAGACCGACATGCGACTCGTCTACTCGGTCCGGACCGCCGCGGACGTCATCTACGCCGCCGAGCTTGATGACGACACGGTTCTCACCTTCACCCGTGAGCCGCCGGCCGGCTGGAGCGGCCACACCGGGCGCTTGGACGCCGGTCTGATCGGTGCGGCGGCAGCGGATGCGATGGCCGCCTACGTCTGCGGCTCCAACGGATTCGTCGAGACGGCGAGCATGCTGCTGCTCGAGGCCGGACTCAAGCCGGAGTGGATCCGCACCGAGCGGTTCGGCCCGACCGGGTAGGAGATTCGACCGAGTCTCTGGCAGCTCAGGTTTGGCAAACGCCGGTCCTGGGTAGCGACGCCGGTGCCAAGCGGCGAGAGGTAGCGGTTGTGCTGGAGAAGGTCGATCTTGAGGTTGAGCTTCCTCGCGCGAACGCCGCACCAGGGCTCGCCCGGCTGGCGATAAGACGTTTGTGCGCAGATCGCATCGAAGGCGACCTGCTGGCGGATGCAGAGCTGCTGATCAGCGAGCTGACCAGCAATGCCATCCTGCACGGGGAAGGGCAGACGATCACCCTCCTCGCATGGCTCGACGACGACCGTCTGCTGGTCGAGGTCATCGACGACGGTTCCGGGTTCGAGCGCGAACTGCGGCGCAGGGAGTTCGAGCAGGTCGGCGGATGGGGACTGGAGCTGGTCGAAGACGTTTCCAGCCGTTGGGGCGTGCGCGAAGGCACGACCCACGTCTGGTTTGAGTTGGAGCTCCCGGGACCGCGACTCGGCGAAGCCGGCATGCCCTGACCGTCGCCCGCAAGCCCAAGCTCAGCCTCAGTCCAGCACCCAGGTGTCCTTTCCGCCGCCGTGCTGGGACGAATTGACGACGAGCGTGCAGGCGTCCAGCGCGACGCGGGTGAGTCCGCCGGGCATGAGTTGCACTCCGTCGCCCGAGAACGCGAACGCACGCAAGTCGATGTGACGAGGCTCCAAGCGCCCGTCGCACACCGTCGGGTGACGCGAGAGCGCCACGATCGGCTGGGTGACGTACCGCTCGGGGTGAGCCTCGAGCTCCCGGGCCAGACGATCGAGGTCGTCCGTGGCGGCGTGCGCCCCGATGACCACCCCTGTGCCGCCACTGCCGTGGCGCGGTTTGATCACGAGCTCGCGCAGCTCGCCGATCGTCAGCCGGCGCTCAGCCGGCGCTCAGCCGGCGCTCAGCCGGCGCAGATACCGTGCTCGTGGGCACCGAACGGACCAGTGGCTCCTCGTCGAGGTAGAAGCGAATGCAGTCCTCGACGCAGCTGTGAACGAGCTTGTCGTCCGCAAGACCGTTGCCGAACGCGTTGACCAGTCCGATCTGCCCGTCCAACCACGGAGCGAGCAGGACCTGCGCGACCTCGGTCAGCTCCCCGTTCTCGTCGCGGACGCGGTCCTCGTTCGTTCGCCGGTAGACGACGTCCACGGGCCGGGTTTTTCCGCTCGCGAGGCGGACGTGCAAGCCGTCGTCGTCGCGGTGCATATCGGCGGGCGTAGCCAGCGCGGCGCCGAGCCGGAGAGCAGCCTGAGCATGCTCGTAGTAGGCGACGTTGGCCGGCCCATCGGTGAGCACGACGACCGACGGGTCGTCGCAAGGGCGGGGCGCCGCGCCACGCATGACGCCCTCGAGCAGCTCGTATGCGATCGGGTCCACCGGGCGCGGCTCGGGAAATCCGGGCGGAAGCGCGCCGGTGAGCGCTTCGCGCGCAGAGAGCGCGTACGCAAAGCCCGATGGTGTCCGAAGGTTGTCCTCGAGTACGAGAAACTCGCCGCCGGGGTCGCGCACCACATCAAACCCGATGACGGTCGCGGGCGACCCGTGCTCGGGCAAGCGTCCGACCAAGTCGGTTTCATAGCCCTTCGCCTCCTCGATCATCTCGGCGGGGACGACGCCCGACTGCACGATCTGGCGCTCACCGTAAGCGTCGAGCAGGAAGCGATTGAGTGCGCGCGCGCGTTGGGCCAGGCCCTCGGCGAGCGGATCCCATTCGGTGGCGGAGATGAGGCGCGGCACGGGATCGACCACGAACGCCTCTGCTCCAAAGCTGACTCCACGTCGCTCGAGCTGCTGCGCCACCGCCCGGCACAGGTTCTCCAGATCGGTACCGGCCAGGGCGCGAAATGCCTCGGCGTACCCCGCCCGGTGCGATCCCGTCGTGTCGCGATCCTCGTCGTAGCCGGCGGTGAAGGCGTGCTGGTCAGGTCCGCTCATGGCGCAGGACGGTGCTCAGATCCCATGTCGTCTGAGCCAGAGCTCGAGCAACGCGAGTTGCCAGAGCTTCGAGCCTTCCAGCGTGGTGAGATGATCGTTCGGCGCCGCGAGCAGTGCTTCGACGTGGTCGGCGCGAAAGAGTCCGCGCGCTTTGGCTGGCGGCGCGTCGAACGTCTCGCGTACCAGCGCGAGCGTGGCGCCCTCCAGACGCGATAGAGCCGGCACCGGAAAATAACCCTTCGGGCGGTCGATCACGATGTCGGGCACCAGCCCGCGCGCCGCCTTCTTGAGCACGCCCTTGCCGCCGGCTGCGAGCTTGAGCTCGGGCGGGCACGCGGCCGCGAGCTCCACGAGCTCGTGATCGAGAAACGGTGTGCGCGCCTCCAGGCCCCAGGCCATCGTCATGCTGTCCACGCGTTTGACGGGGTCTTCGACGAGCATGATCTCGCTGTCGAGTCGCAGCGCGCGGTCCACCGGTCCATCCGCTCCATGCCGCCCGAAATGCTCGTCCAGGAAGGCGCGGCTCGGATCTTGGTCGAGGAGATATCGCGGCTCGAGCGTATCGGCCATCTCGGCGTGCGGCCGGTCGAAGAACGCTGCCTGATAGGCGTCGGCTCCGGTCCCGTCAGCGTCTGCGAGCGGCGGGTACCACGAGTATCCGGCGAAGACCTCGTCGGCGCCCTGACCCGACTGGACAACCTTGTGCGATTGGGAGACCTCCTGCGCGAGGAGGTAGAACGCAACGGCGTCGTGCGAGACCATCGGCTCGCTCATCGCCCCGATCGCCCCGTCGAGCGCAGGCAGCATGCGGTCGACGGCCACGTGGATCTGGCGATGCTCGGTCTCGAACTCCCGGGCGATCGCGTCCGAGTAGAGAAATTCGTCGCCCTCACGGTCGCCGACAGCATCGAACCCGAGGCTGAACGTCGCCAGCCCGCGCTGGCCGCCATCGGCCAGCAGCGCCACGATCAGGCTGGAATCCAGACCGCCGGAGAGCAGGACGCCTACAGGAACGTCAGCCACCATCCGGCGGTTGACGGCGGTGCGCAGGGCGGCGCGCACAGCCTCAGACCAATCGTCCTCATCCCATCCGGCGTGCTCCGGTCGGCGGCTGAAATCCGGTCGCCAGTAGGTCTCGCGGCTGCGCCGCCCGTCCGCCTCGACGATCATCACGGTCGCCGGTTCCAGCTTGCGCACGCCCTCGAGGATCGTCCGCGGCGCGGGCACGACCGCGTGCCAGCTCAGGTAATGGTGCAGCGCGATCGGGTCGAGCTCGGTGTTCACCGCTCCTCCGGCCAGCAGGGCCGGAAGCGTCGAGGCGAATCTCAGCCCGCCTGTGAGCTCGGCGAGGTAGAGCGGCTTGATGCCGAGCCGGTCGCGAGCGAGGATCAGGCGGCCGGACTCGTGCTCGTAGAGGGCGAACGCGAACATGCCGGCGAACCGCTCGACGCATCGGTGGCCCCAATGTCCGTGCGCCTTGAGGATCACCTCGCTGTCGCTGGTCGACGAGAAGCAATGACCCTCGTTTTCGAGCTCGCGGCGAAGCTCGCGGTGGTTGTAGATGCAACCGTTGAAGACGATCGTCAATCCGAGCTGAGTGTCGATCATCGGCTGGTCGCCCGCACTCGATAGATCGATGACCTTCAGACGGCGGTGAGCCAGCGCCACCTGTCCTTGCGCCCACGCCCCGGCGCCATCGGGCCCGCGGTCTCCCATGGTCTCGGCCATGCGCTGTACCGCGACGCGGTCAGGCCGTCGACTCGTCGCAAACTCGCCGGCGAATCCACACATGACGTCTTGCGCCGGATTAGGCGAAGCGCGTCTCGCGCGCGCTCACCTCGTCCGTTGGATGAGGCTGGCGTCGCCGAGGTTCTTCGCAGCGTTGCGTGGCCCGGGAAGCTTGCATGCGCGATTCGCTACCCACACAGCGGGGGCGCCATGCATCGCGCGCGCCTCTCCAAGCGGTCGTGCGATGCACCCCCCGGGCTCAGCGCGTCCAGCAGCACCCTGAGAGCTCTCAGGTTCACAGACGCCCGCGGCCAGCGCAGACTGCTCGCGCAGATGCAGTGCAGTGAAACCGATCACAACCCAGCAGGCGCTCGACGGCCGTCGAGCTGGCCGCCGTGCGCTTCGCTACCGACAACGACACAGACACCAAGGAGCCATCCCATGACCGCTATCTCGCCGTCCGCCGAGCGCGCCGTGAGCGCCGTGAGCCGACGTCGCCGCGGACGCCGTTTCGGGCGAGTCGGCGGCACGCTCGCGGTCCTCGCCGCCGGTGCCGCGATGCTCGCTCCGTCGGCCAACGCGGCGCTGCAACCGTGCAGCCCGCTCGGATTCGAGGGCAGCGACGCGAGGTCGCTGTGCGCCCGCATGACGGGCATCGACGCCGGATCGACCCTCAAGGTCCGCAGCGCGCCGAGCCTCTCGGCCAACGTCGTCGGTCGCCTCCGCAACCACGCGATCGTCGAGGTCGACTGCTGGACCAAGGGCACGCCCAGCCACGGCGATCCCTACTGGGTCGGTCTGTACGGACCCGCCGGACCGACGTACGTCAACGACTGGTACGTCACGACCGGCAATCCGGCCGCCTGGACCAAGCAGGTTCCGCACTGCTGAGCCTGGATCCGTGGCCGGCTCCTCTCCGGGGCCGGCCGCGGCTTCCGCACTGACGCGCGCACCGGACACGCCGCTGCAACGCATACCGGCGGCGTGCATTCGCCTGCCGTTATTCAGCTTCCGATTGCCCAGCAAGACCCTCATTCACCAATACGCAAAACCGCACAAGGAGTCTCATCATGTCGTTCACCCTGACGCACCAGACCCGCCGGCGTGCCGCCGGTGTCCTCGTCCCGCTCGCGGCCGCGCTGGCCGCCGCGGCGATGCCGGCGGCGGCGTCGGCCGGTCCGGTCTTTCCGACCGCGTCCGACGACCCGTCGGGCCTGGTGATGCACGCGACGCCGAGCACGGGCGGGGCGCGCGTGGGCCGGATCCCGGCCGGCGGCTCGGTCGAGGTGTTGTGCCAGACCACCGGCAGCCAGGAATCCGATCCGAAGTACGGGACGAGCAGCATCTGGGACCAGGTGAAATTCACCGGGGACGGGACGGTCGGCTTCGTCACCGACCTGTACGTCCTCTCAAACCAGGATCACATCGCGGGCGTCGGCGCCTGCGACGGTGCGGCGCCGGCGCCGGCCCCGGGGCCGGGACCGGCCCCCGGGCCTGCCCCGGCCCCCGGCGGCTCCGCGGTCGACGGCCCGATCTCGCGCAGCGAGGTGATGGCGCGCTCCCTGCCCTGGATTCAGCGTCGCGTCATGTATAGCCAGTCGCGCTACACCGACGGGTACCGCCAGGATTGCTCGGGCTACATGTCGCTGGTCTGGCACCTGAAGGGGTCACCGAACTCACCGACGCTGCGCTCGTCGAAGTACACCCGGATCATCTCGAAAGGCGAGCTGCAGCCCGGCGACATGCTCGGCCACCCTGGCCACGTGGCCCTCTTCGTCCGCTGGGCGGCGCCCGGTCGCGCCGTCGTCCGCGAAGAGTACGACGACGGGCATCCCGCCAGCGAACGGACCTGGTCGGTGAAGAACACAAGTCAGAACACGGCCTACCGCTACAAGAACATCCGCTGACGCCCGGCGGTTCCTGAGGGATCGAGAGCGGCCCGCGCCGATCGTGCGCGGGCCGTCTTGGTCTCGGAGTTCACCAGCGGCTTGCCGTTACGCGCGCCACACCGTGTCGCCCAGAGCCTTTGTGGTCAGGGTCACACCGTCGCGCGCGGCGGCCTCACCCCGGCGGCGCCAGTAGTCGAGCAGCGCCTGCGGCGGCGGCTCCTCGTACATCAGCGCGATGACTACCGGCCGGCCCCGCAGGCTCGGGTGCGTGTTGACCATCTGCCCCGTCAGGGCGTAGCGCAGGTAGGTCCGAAGCTTGCGTTTCAGGCGGCCCCGCTCCGACCCGTCCGCCGACCATGCGCCGCGTTGGACGATCGACAGCAGCGCGTTGCCGTCGACATCTTCAGCGATGACGTCGATCTCGTCGGGATCGTCGATGCCGGGCATGCACGCAAGCGTACGACTGCGCGCCCGCGCCTGCACGGCCGCCAGCTGATTCTTTCCGACGCGCGCTTACCCGACCGGTTCGAAGCGCGCGGTGAAGTGGCGCAGCATCGGCGGATCGTGCACGATCCGCAATCCGCGCAGCTCGCTCGCCCGAGCGGCGACCGCCAGCACGACCTCGATGACGTAGTCGATGTGGCTCTGCGTGTACGTCCGCCGCGGGATCGCAAGGCGCACGAGCTCCACAGCCGCCGGCTCCTCCCCATCCTCGCGTCGACCGAACATGACGCTGCCGATCTCGCAGCCGCGGACGCCGCCCTCGGTGTACAACGCGCACGCGAGCGCCTGGCCCGGGTACTGCAGCGGCGGGATCTGGGGCAACAGCGCGCCAGCGTCGATGTACACGGCATGGCCGCCGATCGGTCGCACGACGGGCACCCCGGCGGCGTGCAGCGCGTCGCCAAGGTAGGCGGTGGAGCGGATGCGATAGCGCAGGTAGTCGTGCTCGACGACCTCGCGCAAGCCCTGGGCGATCGCATCGAGGTCGCGACCGGCAAGGCCGCCGTAGGTCGGAAAGCCCTCCGTGAGGATAAGCAGGTTGCGGCACCGCTCGGCGAGATGATCGTCGCGCAGCGCCAGCCATCCGCCGATGTTCGCCAACCCGTCCTTCTTCGCCGACATCGTCATGCCGTCGGCGAGCGCCGCCATGTCGCGGACGATGTCGGCAACGGCGCGTTCGCCCTGGCCGGGCTCGCGCTCGCGGATGAACCAGGCGTTCTCGGCGAAGCGACAGGCGTCGAGGAAGAGCGGCACGCCGTGGCGGTCGCAGACGGCGCGCACCGCTCGGAGGTTCGCGAGGCTCACCGGCTGCCCGCCGCCGGAGTTGTTCGTCACCGTGACGAAGACGACCGGCACGTCTTCAGCTCGGGCCTCGAGCAGCGCCGTCAGCGCGGCGACGTCCATGTTGCCCTTGAAGGGGTGCTCGATGGCCGGCGTGCGCGTCGCAGCGATCGGCAGGTCGATCGCAACCGCCTCTGAGAACTCCACGTTCGCCCGCGTTGTGTCGAAGTGCGTGTTGTTGGGGATGACCCGCCCCGAAGCACCGAGCACCGAAAAGAGAATCCTCTCCGCAGCGCGGCCCTGGTGCGTCGGAATGACGTGGGGGAAGTCGAAGAGCTCGCGCACCGCGGCCAGGAAGCGGTACCACGATGGTGAGCCGGCGTAGCTCTCGTCGCCGCGCTGCAGGGCCGCCCATTGTTCAGCTGACATCGCCCCTGTCCCAGAGTCGGTGAGCAGGTCGACGAGCACGTCCTGGCTGCGCAGCATGAAGAGGTTCAGGCCTACCTGCTCCAGGTAGGCCTCGCGCTCGACCCGATCGGTCATCCGGATCGGCTCGACGGCGTGGATGCGAAACGGCTCGATGATCGTCCGAAACCGCTCCATGTTCAGCGAACGCTCGTGCAGGGACGATCAGCCGGCGATGATGGCTCCCAGCAGGTTCGCCTTGAACGGCTTGTAGCCATTGACCAGTTGTACACCGGTAAATGCGCTGTGGGCGCGCATGTACGTCAGCTCGCGCGCGAGGTCGCCGACGCCGTTTGCGAGTGGCAGTGGCGCCAGGGACAGCGTGCTCAACACCCCGACGGCTTGGCCGCGGGCGTTGAGAAAGCCGCTACCGGAGTCACCCGGGATTCCGGGCGTGACCGTGTAGACGACGCGACTCCAACCGCTACCTGGGAGCTGGACGACGAGTCCCTGCTTCGGCCGTAGCGCAGCGAGGCCCAGACGCAGCTTGGAGTTGCCGTGGGAGAAGACCGCGGCGCCCTTTGCGGCACCGCCGATCCCCGTCGGGCCGCCGAGGCCGGGCATCGTGGGATCGATCTTGTCGGTGTCGGCCGGATCGAGCCTGATCAGCGCGAAGTCGTTGAACGCGCACGCGTCGGGGTCTGTCTCGTGCGTTGTCTGCATCGCAAGCCACGAGCTGTAGGCCAGTGTGCCGGGCTTGCTGGCGCCGGTCACGGTGACCGGGGTGCCGAGCGGCAGCGAGGTCGCGGTGCAGCCGTTGGTCTTGTTCGCGCCGCCGGTGCCCGCGCAGTGCGCTGCCTGGCCGATGTACGTGCCCGCCGCGTCGGCAAAGACGAAGTTCGCGGTGCACTGCGCGCCGGCGGTGTAGGTCTGCACGCCCGGATGGACCGCTCCGGCCGGCGCTGCCATCGCGGCCGGCGCCCCGGCCGCCGCCATTGCCGCCAGCGCCGCCACGACGCAAGCTTCGACGGTTCGTCGTCTCATTGATGATGCCTCTGCGATCGATTTGACGTTTCTGTGCCGCGCCCGATGTTCGTCGGCCTTCGGCAGCCGGGTCCGTGCACGCCGCCATGCTTGCGGATCCGACGTAAGGCCATGGCCGTAGAACCTGGTTCGGCGATGTCAGGATCGTAATGGTCTGTGGGGCGTCAGCCTGGCAGCCGGTACCGCAGCGCGGTGATGGCGGTCAAACGTGGCCCTCATCTCGCGGCGCGATCGCAGCGTGGCAACCGGTCGTTCGTCGAGGAACGTGTCGCGCGAGACCGGCTCGAGGCTTCGCGGCAGTTCGGTGACAGCCGGCGAGGTCATGGTGATGTCCCGTCCCGGCCGTTCATGACTCTCGGAGTCTCACGGAAGTCAGGCTCAGGCCGCCTGACGCTCCTGCTCGCGATCGGCGTAGTACAGCTCGAAGCGGGCGTAGGCATCGCGCTTGGCCGCTTCGGCGTGGGCGATTCGATACAGCGTGTCAGCGTCGTCGCTGGCGGGCTCCTGCCTGCGCACGGTGCCCCCGCCACAGGTCGGGCAGTTCCCGCGATCACATTGGTAAGGCGACCAGTTCACGACGCATTCTGAGCAGTAGTAGGACATGAGCGCTTCCTCGAGAGTGGGTGTGCCGTGCTCTACTCGGCCGCCGGCGCCGAAACGAAATGGCGCGTTGTACGAATTGCGGGCTGAATTTGTGCATGTCGTCACGTCCGGGCCAGCGCGAAAGAGATGGCGCGAGGACGCTTGTGCAGGCCCCAGATCGGCCTACTCTCAAGACGCTTGACGATGGGGGCCACCGATTTCGAGTTTCCGGCCGTCCACGGCGCCGCATGACCGCCGCGCCGGGCCACCACAATCTCTTCGCCTACGAGGAAGACGGGTCGCTGGTCGATCGCGTGGCGCCGTTTCTTGCGGAGGGGCTAGGCGAGCACGAGGCGGTCGTGCTTGTCGTCAATCCTCGCAAGCGTGCGTTGCTGAGCGACGCGCTTGGCGACCTGGCGCGCCGCGTCGAGTACATCGACCGCGATAGCTACTACAGCCGCCCAGAGGATGCCCTCGCTAACTATGACGCCAAGATACGGCGTTATGTCAAGCAGGGCGCACCGCGAGTCCGCGTCTTCGGCGAATTGCCGCTCTGCCGGACCCAGGAGCAGAGCGACACCTGGATCATGTACGAGGCGCTGCTCAATCCGGCGTTCGCCCATCATCCGGTGACGATCGTGTGCGGACTCGACGCCCGCGAGCAGCCCGATTCGGTTCTCGAAGGGTCATGGCAGACGCATCCGCGGACCATGAACGAGCGGTGGCACGACAACGACCACTACCACCGCCCCGAGGACATCGTGCGGGCCCGGACTCCCGCGGCGGATGATGTGTCGGGCTTGTCCGCGGTCCCGGTCGAGACCGACGCCCGCGCGCTGCGCGTACGGCTGCTGGCCGAGATGGCGGTCGCCGACGTGCCCGAGGAGAGGGCCCACAACATGCTCATCGCGGTCGGAGAGGTACTGGCCAACGCGCACCGTCACGGCGGCGGTGCGCGAGCGCTGCGCATCGGTCGAGTCGGGTCGCAGTTCGTTTGCGAGATCTCCGACCACGGCGGCGGCCTCGACGACCCGCTGGCCGGCTATCTGCCTCCGCACTCGGGGCATGCGCGAGGAGCTGGGCTGTGGGTCGCCCGCCAGATGACGCGCCGCGTCGACATGGTGTCTTCATCCCTCGGCCTGACGACGCGGCTCTGGGTCTGAGCCCGAAGGCGGCGCCGCGGGCGCTTGATGGTCGGCCGTCGGCGACCGTGGCCTTGGGTTCGTTTCGCACCGCGCTGGGGATCATCGTCGTGACCCCAGTTCCCGGAAGGAGCGCGCATGAGAGATCTCGAAGATGGGCCCGTCACGCTGACCGACGACGAGGTTGAAACACACCGCTTCGCCAGCTCCGCGATGGCGAGTACGGACGACGCCGCCGACGCCGCTGATGACACGGGCGACGACACGGGAGACGACACGGGCGACGCGGGCGACACGTCCGACACGTCGGATGCCGGCGACGCGGCGGACACGGGTGATGACGCCGGCGACGACGCCTAGCGCCGGCATTGCGGCGCCCGCCCGGCCGCGGGCGCCGTCAGCTCGAGCTGACGCTCGATCCGATCGGCCGGCAGGAGTTCCTTGACGACTACTGCGACCGCCGCCCGCTGATTGTCGCGCGCCGCCAAGCGCGTCGCTTCGAGACGCTCCTGTCGGACGCCGATGTCGAGCGGCTCGTGTGCGAGACGGCGATCCGCTCGCCGGCGTTCCGGCTCGTGAAGGATGGCGCGCAGCTACCCGTGTCGGGCTACACAACGGACATCCCCTGGCGGCCCGGGAGCTTCTCGGCGACCGCGCTGGTGGATCGCGTCTGCGAGGAACACGCGGCCGGCGCGACGTTGGTCCTCCAAGCGCTGCATCTGCATTGGCACGCGGCCGCCGTCTACTGCCGCGGACTGGAGACTGCGCTCGGCTGGCCGGCGCAGGCCAACGCCTACTACACCCCGGCGTCGGCGCAAGGCTTCGCCGTGCACCACGACACGCACGACGTCTTCGTGCTTCAGGTTTCGGGTCACAAGCGCTGGCGCATCTACGAGCCCGTCGTCGAGCTGCCGCTGAAGGACCAGCGCTGGCAGCCCGCGGAACGCATCGGAGAACCGCTGCACGAGGTCACGCTGATGGCCGGAGACACGCTCTACATGCCGCGCGGCTGGCCGCATGAAGCGGCCGCGGCTGACGCCGACTCGCTGCACCTCACGATCGGCCTGCACCCACCGACGCGAATCGACGCCCTGCGCGCCGCGCTTGCCGAATGCGCCGCCGACGTGGAGTTTCGGCGAACGTTGGATGCACACGGCGAGCTGCCGGGCGAGCTCGTCGAGCGGCTCGCCGGCCGCCTGCGACCGCAGGAGGTGGCTCGCCGCGCGCGGCGGCGCTTCGTCGACGGACGCCGCGCGATTCTCGACGGTCAGCTCTCACAGATCCGCTCGCTGGAGCGCCTCACGCTGGACACGCTTCTCGAGCGCCGTCCGACGGTCATCGCCGACCTCGAGAACGTGTCCGGCGGTGGCATCGCGCTGCGCTTCGAGGGCAAGCAGGTTCGCTTCCCGTCACAGGCGTTCGAGGCGGTTGCCGCGCTGCATGCCGCGACCGCGCCGTTCACGGCCGCGCAGCTGCCCGGCCCGCTCGACGCCAGCGGACGCCTCGTGCTCGTGAGGCGGCTGGTTCGCGAGGGATTCCTGCTGCAACGGCACCCTGGCGAGCCATGCGGTAGGACTCGCCCGTGATCGCGCGCCTGCTCGCCACGGCCGCCGTGCTCGTATCCCTGATCGCGATCGCCGGTTGCGGCGGTGACGATCGCGGAGCGGGCGGTCCGAAGCCGCGAGAGGTCACGCTGGCGCTGGATTTCACGCCGAACCCCGTCCAGGCGCCGGTGTTCACCGCCGTCCGCGAGGGCCTCGACCGCCGGCGTGGCATCCGTCTGCGCATCCGCCAGCCCGGTCAGGGTCCAGACGGTGTCAAGCTCGTGGCCAGCGGGCGCGCGCAACTGGCGCTACTGGACATCCACGACCTGGCGCTTGCTCGGGAGAAGGGCGCTGACGTCGTCGCGGTCGGTGCGCTTGTCGGCCGGCCGCTCGCGGCGCTGCTGGCCCAGCCCGGCATCGGCCGTCCGAGAGATCTCGAGCACCGAACGGTGGGCGTTTCGGGGCTGCCGTCCGACCCGGCGTTCCTGAAGGCCATCATGCAGGCCGACGGCGCGGATGCCGGCACGGTGCGACAGGTGACGATCGGCTTCTCCGCTGTCCAGCGGCTGCTCACCCGGCGTGTCGACGCCGTACCCGCCTTCTGGAACGCCGAGGGCATCGCGCTGCGCGAGCGCGGCCGGCCCGTCAAGGCGTTCAAGGTCGAGGACTATGGCGCGCCGCCGTATCCGGAGGTGCTCGTCATCACCTCGCGCGAGACGCTGGCAGCGCGGCGAAACGACATACGGGCGGCCATCGCCGCACTGGCCGCCGGGCTCGAAGACACGCTGTCGCATCCAGAGCTCGCCGTCGCGCGGGTCGCCGACGCTGCCGCGGCGGCCGACCGGGACCTCGTCCGCGCTCAGTTGCGCGCGGTCGCGCCCACCTACGCACGCGGGCTACGTCTGAACCGCGCGGTGCTCGAGCGCTGGGCGGTCTGGGAGGCGAAGGTCGGCATCGTCAAGCGCCGTCCCGACGTCGCAAGGGCGTTCGACTTCGACCTCGTGCCTTCCTGACGGCGCGTTCATCGCGCGGTATGTATCGCGGGCGGCGTCCAGTGCCTCTTACTTCTCGATGGGCCCCGTCAACCTCCACCCTCTCGCAGGCCGTTCTGGCGGTGGCATTGCGGCCCGCCGCGCAGGTGCCGGCCCTCTCGCCACGAGCGATGACCCGCGCATCGCGCGCAGCATGGACATCGGGGTCGTCGAGGATGAGCGGACACGCGAGCGCGACTGCAAAGGTGGGCTCACGCTCGTCGAGGGGTCCGCAGGGATCAGCGCCGCCGGCGCAGTGCCCAATCGCGCCGAGGCGACGACACCAAGCCGCACGCTGAGAAGCGCTGCGCAGGGCACGCCCGCGTTCGGAGCGGCGCGCTCGCTGCTGCCGCGCCGGGTGATCCCGCCGCTGTGGCGCGAAGCCCGTGCGGCAGGCCTCCTGCTGAGCATGCTCCGGGGCGGTCTCGCGCCGCCGCAGCCAGATCCGGTCTCCTCCGGCGCGCCCGTGCTGCTTGTACCCGGACTGTTCGCCGGCGACGACTCGCTCGAACCCTTGGCGAACGCCCTTGACGATCATGGATGGGCAGTCTGGCCATCCAGCATCCGAAGCAACGTCGGGTGCTCGGGCACCATGGTGCGGCAGCTGGTGACGCGCATCGAGGCGATCGCCGCCCACCGCGGGGGTCGCGTGGCGCTCGTCGGACATAGCCGTGGCGGACTGCTCGCCCGCGCAGCAGCGCAACGGCGCCCGGATCTTGTCAGCGGCGTCGTGACGCTCGGCTCGCCACACCGCGACCAGCTCGCGGTACACCCGGTGCTCTGGGCCAACCTCGTAACGCTTGCCGCGCTTGGCAGTCTCGGCGTTCCCGGGCTGATGCGGTTCGGGTGCCGTGGCACGCGGGAGTGCTGCCGCGGATTCGACCATGACGTCTGGGCCCCCCTGCCGGCGAGCATCGGCGCGGTCTCGCTGTTCTCGCGTCGTGATGGCGTTGTGGACTGGCGCGCCTGCGTCGACCCTCACGGCACGAACGTGGAGATCAGGGCGACACATTGCGGCATGCCGAGCGACCCGGCCGCGCTGCGAGCGATCCTACGTGCGGTCGAGGGCTTTCAGTCGTCTCCGGAGCTCGAGCGGATAGCGGCCTAGCGGCCTGCCGAGCGGGGCGATCTGGACGCGGTGTCGACCTCGAGCTTGTCGAGATCGCTTCACCGACCTGGTCGGTATGGCGCCCAGCACCTACCCGGCGCCACGAGGCGCGCGCGACAGCGGGGATGCCGTCGTACGTGGCGAAACAGGTGACCAAACCGATCAGGAATCGAGAAGCGCCGGTCGCCGAGCCGCAGCTAGAGTGACCGCCATCGGCATCACCATTCATTCGACCTTCCTCCCGCATGACGACCCGGACGCATTCCTGGCCTTCTATCGTGACGCTCTCGGCTTCGAGGTCCGCAACGACGTCGCATACGGCGGGATGCGCTGGATCACGGTCGGCCCCACCGACCAGCCCGGCACGTCGATTTCCGGGCTTCCCGTTCGTCTTTAAGCTCGACAAGACACACGGGTCGATGTGACCCACGACTTCAGGAGTGACCATGACCGGCTCTTCCACCCAGGGAATCAAGACCGTGCTGCATCCCGTGTCCGACCTGGCGACGGCCAAGGCGGTGTACGCCGCCCTGCTCGGCGTTCCGCCGCAGGCCGACGGTTCCTACTACGTCGGCTTCGAGGCCGAGGGCCAGCACATCGGGCTGGTGCCGGGCGGCGGACCGCAGGGCATGACGTCACCGGTGGCCTACTGGCACGTGCCGGACATCGAGGCGAAGCTGGCCGAGGTGACCGCCGCGGGTGCCACCGTGAAGGAGCCCGCGCACGACGTCGGTGGCGGCCGCCTGGTGGCCACCGTCACCGACCCCGATGGCAACGTCCTCGGGCTGCTTCAGGACCGATAGGGATGGC
>Ga0307502_10000148_pt1 | contig 18572 bp, 18 predicted proteins | sample 16_S_MG_FD_201364 | JGI IMG/M metagenome (GOLD analysis project Ga0307502, IMG submission 201364) | Soil microbial communities from Populus trichocarpa stands in riparian zone in the Pacific Northwest, United States - 16_S | ecosystem: Environmental > Terrestrial > Soil > Riparian zone > Trees... | reverse complement strand
CTGCGAGGAGAGGCACAGCGAGCGGCGGCCGTCGCGGTAGCGCATGAGCACGGCCTCGACAGGACGGCCGTCGCGGGTGTGAAAGAGCGATTTGACGGTGCCGTCGCGCGCATGCGCCTCGTCGGCAAGGGTCAGCGTGGAGAACGGCACCTCCTCGACGAGCCGCGCGCGCAGCGTCGCCGGCAGATCGGTCATCGCCTCGTAGCCGCTCGCGCCGCGAGCGGCCCAGCCCCATACCTGCCGGCTCCGGAACGCGGGCTGGCCGGCGTCGGCGAGCGTGCGGTCGAGCAGGTCGAGGTCCATCGTCCCATCGTAGGGCGGCTGGCCGGGGCGCTTTATTCATGCCGTGCATGGACAACGCGCCCAGGCCCGGGCGCTACGCCAGGTCGTAGAACTCGAAGCTCGCCGTGCCGGCAGCCGAGAGCATCCGCACGCCGCTCGCGGCGAGGTCGTGGGCGCCCTGCGTATGGAAGTGGTCCGGGATGTCCTGGCGCCCGCCGTGCTCGGGCTCGATCGCGTAGGCACCGGGGTGCATCTGCGACGCCGCCTCGCGGACGAGCGCCACCCACTCCCGCAGGCGCTCCTCGCCGCCCATGCGCGAGGTCATGGCAGTAGCGCGCAGCCCATCCTCGGTGACCGGTTCGAGGACGATCGTGAGGCACTCGGGGTTGCGCACGAGGTGCTGGCGCTCGTTGATCGCGCCGTCGTAGAACGGTCCGCGCCGCAGGCAGACGCGGCGGATCGGCTCGAGCTCGGCGACGGCCGCCGCGATGTCCGCACCCTGCGGCACCGCGACCGCGGCGTACGTCGGAAAGAACCGCTCGAGCGCGACAAACAGATCGTGCTCGTCGGCCCACGCGCCGGCGATCGCGATCAGCTCCTCGCGCAGGCCGTGCAGCGGCAGTGCGAAGGCCGTCATCTCCGGGAGGAACGGGTTCGGGATGACCATGCGACCATCGTATGCGTGCGCCTCGCCAAGTTCCTCGCCCACGCCGGGGTCGCATCGAGACGCGGCGCCGAGGAGATCATCCGCGCCGGACGGGTGACGATCGCGGACGAGACGGTCACCGATCCGGCCCGCGATGTCGATGTCGACAGCGGCGTGGCCGTCGACGGGCGCTTCATCGAGGGTGCCGAGGAGCGGATGGTCTTCGTCGTCCACAAGCCCGTCGGCGTGCTCTCGACGGCCACCGACCCGTACGGTCGCCGGACGATCGTGGACCTCGTCCCTTCGCGCGGGGCGCGGCTGTATCCCGTCGGGCGCCTGGACGCCGACAGCAGCGGGCTCATCGTCGTGACGAACGACGGCGATCTCGCCCAGCGTCTCACGCACCCTTCGTTCGAGGTTCCGCGCACGTACCGCGCGACGGTGCGCCCGTCGCCGGTCTCAGAGCACGCGCTGCGCACGCTGCGCGAGGGCGTCGAGCTCGACGACGGTCTGACCGCGCCGGCGAAGGTGCGCCAACCGCGCCCGGGCGTGCTCGAGCTGACGATCCACGAGGGCCGCAACCACCAGGTTCGCCGGATGTGCGAGGCCGTCGGCCACCGCGTGCGCACGCTGCAGCGGGTTCGCTTCGGACCGCTTCGGCTCGATGATCTACCGGAGGGAGCGCACCGCCGGCTGAAGGCGGCCGAGGTCGAGCGGCTGCGTCGCGCGGAGCGGTAGGGGGCGAACTTCGCCGCGCTGCGACCTCATGAGGGTGGATGCCGGAGGTCGACGAGAGAGGACAGGAGTACGATGACCGCTGTGCCGGTTGCGGAGCGCATGACCGCGGACGAGTACCTCGCCCAGGACAACGAGGATCGCAGGACGCAGCTGATCGACGGCGAGATCGTCATGGATGAGCCGCGGCCCCTGCACCAGGCGCTGGTGGGCCAGCTCCACATCGCGTTGACCGATTGGATCCGGGCTGCCCCGAGCCGCGGACGTTCCTGGCTGCCGCTCGACGTCGTCATCGACACCTACAACGTCTACGCCCCCGATCTGCTCTGGTACGCCGACGATCGCGGTCCCGGTCGTCGTGACAACCGTCCCTCGCCGATCCCGGACGTGGCCGTCGAGGTTCGCTCGCCATCCACGTGGCGTCACGACATCGGCGCCAAGAAGTCAGGCTACGAGCGTGCCGGCCTACGCGAGCTCTGGTTGATCGACTCCGCGGCCGACGAGGTGCTCGTCTTTCGCCGCAGCGCGCCGGACGTCCCCGCGTTCGACGTCAGCCTCCGGCTCGGGCGCGACGAGACGCTCACGTCCCCCTCGCTGCTCGGCTTCGCGCTGGCGCTTGACACGCTGTTCACCGAGGAGGACCACTAGAGTCGCCGCATGCGGCTCTACGCTTTGCGCGGGGCCTCGTCGGTGGACCGCAACGACGCCCACGCCATCCTTGGTGCGACGGAGTGGTTGCTGCGCGAGATCCTCAAGCTCAACGACCTGCACCCCAGCGACGTCGTCAGCTGCATCTTCACGCTGACCGACGATCTCAACGCCGAGTTTCCGGCGGTCGCCGCCCGCAACATGGGCTTCTCGCAGGTACCGCTGCTGTGCGCGCGCGAGGTGCCTGTGCCGGGTGCCCTGCCACGCGTGATTCGCGTGCTCATGCACTACTACGCGCCCGACAACCACGTCGTGCGCCATGTGTACCTGGGGGAGGCGCGGGCGCTGCGCCTGGACCTCGAAGGTGCGCAGTAGCCTTCGCGACAAACGGCATGCGCATCGAAGAGACGTTCTCCGTCGCGCGCCCGCCGAAGGTCGTCTTCGACTACGTCATACAGGCCGGCAACCTCGCCGACTGGCAGACGTCGAAGACGTTCGTCGAGCAGATCACCGAGGGGCCACCGCGGCTCGGCACACGCCTGCGCGAGCGCACGAAGGTGCCCGGACGCAAGGAGTGGGAGCAGATCGTGGAATTCGTCGAGTTCGAGCGGCCGCGGCGCTTCGCGGTGCACATCGTCGAAGGCCCGACCCCGATCGACGGGAGGTGGACGTTCGAGCCCGACGGCGAGGGGACGCGCGTGCGCTTCGAGGCGTGGGGCGAGCTGGGCGGTGCGATGAAGCTGCTCCTGCCCGTGGTGAAGCGCCTGATCGCACGAGACTTCGCGAAGTACCACCGAAACCTACGGCGCAACGTCGAGGCGCTTTGACGAACTCCGCCGCCCGTCTCCTGGCAAGCGGCCACGACAGCGAACCCGGCACAGGCCCGCACGACGCGCTGCCCGCCTTGACAGCGGGCGTCGATCTGTGGTCACGTACGTCGTAGCGGCGACGAACCGTCCTGGTCCGGGATGGCGAGCTGGAAGAGGCAAGGGGAAGCGGTGTCCACAGCAGGGCAGGGACTGCACGCGGCGGTGGCGGCGTCCGGCACGGCTCCGACGCCACCGCTGGACGAGATGCTCGACCTGCTCACCGTCGGCGAGCCGCTCATCTGCCTGACGGCCGCGGGTCGCATGGCCGCTTCGCCGACCCTGGCGAAGTCGATCGGGGGCGCCGAGGCCAACGTCGCGATCGGGCTCGCGCGGTTGGGCCTGCGCGCCGCCTACGTCTCCCGTGTCGGCGCCGATCCGTTCGGTGACGAGATCGTGCGCACGCTCCGCGGCGAGGGCGTCGATGTGTCGCGCGTGCAGCGATCGGCGGCGCGCCCGACCGGCCTGATGGTCAAGGAGCTGCGCTCGCCCGGCGACGTGCGCGTGCACTATTACCGGCAGGGATCGGCGGCGAGCGAGCTCGACGGCATCGGTGCGATCCCCGCCTCGCGCCACGTGCATGCCACTGCAATCACGCTCGCGATCGGCCCCGGCCCCGCGGCTGCGGTCGGCGAGTTGCTTGCGGCAGCGCAGCGGATGGGGGCGAGTGTGAGCTTCGACCCGAACATCCGCCTCAAGCTGTGGTCGATGGACGATGCCGTGATCGCGGTGCGCGAGGTTCTGCCATACGTCGACGACCTGCTGCTCAGCGAACGCGAGGCGCTGGCGATCGCCGGAGCCGGCGAGCTCGGCGATGCCCTGCGCCGGCTCTCCGCTCACGGGATCGCGCGGATCGTCGTGCGCCGAGGTGCCAAGGGGGCCGTCGGAATCGCCGACGGCGTCCTGGTCGAGGTCGCGGCCGAAACCGCCGGACCCGTGGTCGATTGCGTCGGCGCCGGCGACGCGTTCACCGCTGGATACCTGTTCGAGCGCCTCTGCGGCGCGACCTTCCAGGCCGCGATGGTGACGGGGGCGTGGGCGGCGGGGCACGTCGTCGCGCATCTGGGCGACTACGAAGGCCTGCCCGACCGAGCCGACTACGACGGCTGGCGCGGCCTCACGCCGGTGATCGACCGATGAGCCCGCAGCCGGCGAGCTTTCGGACCCTGCTCGCCGACCGGCGCGTCATCGCCGTCGTGCGCCAGCACGATGACGGCGCCGCCGAAGCGATCGCCCGGGCGGCGGCCGGCGGCGGCCTGCGCGCGGTCGAGATCACGACCAGCGTTCCACGCGCGGCGGCGCTCATCGCGACGCTGCGCGCGTCGCTCCCCACCGACGTGCTCGTCGGCGCCGGCACGGTGCTGTCGGTGCAGCAGCTCGACGACGTGCTCGCCGCCGGCGCACAGTTCGTCGTGGCGCCGGGGCTGGATCGCGTCGTGGTCGAGCGTTGCGTCGACGCGCAGGTGCCGATCGTCCCCGGAGCGCTGACGCCGACAGAGGTCATGGCGGGCCGCGCGCTGGGGCTCGACGCGCTCAAGCTGTTTCCGTCCGATACCGCAGGTCCGGCTCACCTGCGGGCGCTGCGGTCGGTGTTCGCAGACGTCGCGTTCATCCCCACCGGCGGAGTGAGCAGTGCCAACGCCGCTGGCTGGTTCGATGCCGGCGCACACGCGCTCGGCCTGGCGGGCGAGTTCGACGCCGCCTATCGCGCCGGCGGCGCGGACGCCGTGCGGCGCCTGGCGCGGCGCCTCAGCCAGAGCTTTGAGATGGTCAACACCAACCGATCCGTCTGCGGTGCCCCGAAGTAGGAGAGAGGTCCGATGCACAAGATCAGTCGAAGATCACTTATCGCCGCGATGGCGGCGGCCGTGGCCGTCGGGCTTGGCGCCTGCGGCTCGCCGGAGACCAAGACGCAGCCCTCCTCCAAGGCGAGCGAGGGGCCCGCCGATCTGTCCAGCGCACCCGTGCTGCCGGCGAAGCCGATTAAGCTCAACGTGATCGACGGCGGAGGCGATCTGCAGCTCTCCCAACCGGCGATCGACGAGTTCGTCAAGGACAACCCGAAGCTCGTCGAGAAGGTCACGTACTCGAAGTCGACCGGCCCCGAGCTGGCGGGCAAGATCCAGGCCGGCCAGCGCGCCGGCAAGGTGCAGTACAACCTCGTCGTCGCGGGCTATGGCGAGATCGCCACGGGCGCTCAGCAGGGCCTCTGGCAGAAGCTGCTGCCGAACTTCGAGAAGACCCTCGGCGATGTCGCGAGCAAGTACCAGGAGGGTGCGTTGAAGATGTTCAAGCAGGTCGACGGCTTCGCGCTGACGAGCTACTACAACCCCAACGGGCCGCTGCTGGAGTACAACCCCGCGAAGGTCTCCAAGCCGCCCAAGACGGCGCAGCAGCTGCTCGCCTGGGCGAAGGCGAACCCGAAGAAGTTCACCTACGCGCGGCCGGCCAACTCCGGCCCGGGACGGACCCTGCTGATGGGGCTGCCCTACATCTTGGGCGACTCGAACCCGCGTGACCCCGACAAGGGCTGGGACAAGACGTGGGCGTTCCTCAAGGAGCTCGACGAGTACATCGACCACTACCCGTCCGCCACCGGTGTGACGATGGACGAGCTGACATCGGGCGCCGTCAACATGATCGCCAGCACGACTGGCTGGGACGTCAACCCGCGCGCTCTCGGCGTCGTCCCGAAGGACTTCAAGATCCAGCCCTTCGATGGCTTCCACTTCGTCGCCGACGCGCACTACATGGCGATCCCGCGCGGTGTGCCCGAGGGTGAGCAGGCGGTGATCCTCGAGCTGATGAAGTTCATGCTCACGCCCAGGGCGCAGGCGTACGCCTACGACAAGGGGTACTTCTATCCCGGTCCTGCAGTGAAGGATGTTCCGCTGTCGCTCGCGCCCGCCGGCAGCCAGAAAGTCGTCAAGGAATACGCGCGGCCGGAGTACGACAAGCTGTTCAAGACGATCCCCGTCGAAACGCAGCTCGACCCCGACGACATCGTCTACATGTTTGATAGGTGGGACCGAGAGGTGGGTGGATCGAAGGTCAAGGAGTGACCGCGACGCCGCGGCTGCGCGAGCTCGTGCTCGACGGCCTAAGCCGCAGCTTCGGCAAGCAGATCGCGCTCGCCGCCCTCGATCTGAGGATCGAGGGCGGCGAGTTCATCGCCCTGCTGGGACCGTCGGGCTGCGGGAAGTCGACGGCGCTGAACTGCATCGCCGGCCTGATCGCGCCGACTGGCGGCACGATCTTCCTCGACGGCCGCTCGCTCGACGGAACGCCCTCGGAGAAGCGCGGCTTCGGCGTCGTGTTCCAGAGCTACGCGCTGTTTCAGCACATGACCGTCCGCGCGAACATCGCGTTCGGGCTGCGCATGCGCCGCCTGCCCAAGGAGCGCGTCGCCGCCCGCGTCGACCAGGCGCTCGCGCTCGTCCAGCTCGAGGGGCTCGCCGACAGGTACCCGAGCCAGCTCTCGGGCGGCCAGCAGCAGCGCGTCGCGATCGCCCGGGCGATCGTCATCGAACCGCCGCTCGTGCTGATGGACGAGCCGCTGTCGAACCTCGACGCCAAGCTGCGCCTGGAGATGCGCACCGAGATCCGGCGCCTGCACCGCGAGCTGGGGCTGACGACGATCTACGTCACCCACGACCAGGAGGAGGCCTTCTCGCTCGCCGACCGGCTCGTCGTGCTGCGCGAGGGCGTCGCCCAGCAGATCGGCGCTCCCGACGAGATCTACTACCGCCCCGCGAACCCCTACGTCGCCGACTTCGTCGGCTTCCGCAACGCGGTGGCGATGACGCTCGAGCGCCGCGACGGCTACGTCGGCCTCGCCCGCGGGCACGGCCTGCGCGCCAGCGGCAGGGTGTCGGGCGTGGGATCGAGCGGGCCGGTCACGCTCGCGATCCGCCCCGACGACCTCGTCGTCGGCGGCTCGGGCGAGAACGCCTTTGAGATCACGGTCGACGCGGTGGAGTTTCGCGGGCGAAGCTTCGTCGTCGAGGGTTTGACAGACACGGGGCAGCGCCTGCGCGGCACGTCGGCGGCGGCCGTGCCGATCGGCGACGCCGTCACGCTGCGCGCGCCGTCGGATCGAGTGCTGCTGTTCACGGGAATGGCCTGAGCGTGCGCCGTCGACTCGCCGCTCACGGGATCGACCGCGCGCTGCTGCTGCTTCTGCCGGCGGTGGCGTTCGTGGCCGTGATCTTTCTGTACCCGTTCCTCTACGGGCTCGTCCTGTCCTTCAAGCCCGAGCGCTACGTCGGCGCCTTCGGCAACTACCAGCAGTTCTTCGCCGACCCGTTCCTGCGCGACACGATCGCGATCACGCTCGGCCTCGCCGTTCCCGCGGCGCTGTTCAACGTCATCGCTTCGGTGCCGATCGCCTACCGGATGCGCGGAACGTTTCGCGGCAAGCGTCTGCTGATCGGGATGCTCGTCATGCCCGTCACGCTCGGCACGGTCCTGATCGCCAAGGGGCTGCTGACGCTGCTCGGCGCCCGCGGCTGGGTCAACCGGGCGCTGCTGGATCTCGGGCTCGTCGAGGACCCGGTGCGGTTCGTCAACAACTACTGGGGCGTGCTGCTGACGCTCGTCATCACCGGCTTCCCGTTCGCGTTCTTGCTGACGCTGTCCTACCTCGGCGGCATCGACCCGATGCTCGAGCGCGCCGCCGCGACGCTCGGCGCCGGACCGCGACAGCGCTTCTGGCGGATCACGTTCCCGTTGCTGCTGCCAGGGCTGGCGATCACGTTCATCCTCACGTTCGTCCTCGCGTTCGCGGTCTTCCCGTCGGCCGTCCTCGTCGGCGAGCCGGCGGGCGAGACGCGCGTGATCTCGATCGTCGCCTACCGCGCCGCCTACGAGCAGTTCGACGCCTCGATGGCTTCCGCGATCGCGATGATCATGGGCGCCGTTCAGCTTGCCGTCGTCGTCATCGTGCTCGGCGTGCGCGGTCGCCTGTACCGCGGACCGAGCGGCGGGGGCAAGGGATGACCGTGATCGCCCGGCGGCCCGTCGCCGCAAGCCCGCTGGCGTGGCTGGCGTGGGGCTTCGTCGGCTTCTTTCTCGTCTTCATGCTCGCGCTCGTCGCCGCGGTGCTCGTCAACTCGCTGGGGACGCGCTGGCTGGACCACTGGCTCCCCGATGGGTACACGACGCACTGGTACGGCGACGCCTGGCGCGAGTTCGGCCTGACCTCGGTGATGCTCGTGACGATCGAGATCGCGGCCGCGGTCTTGGCGCTCTCGCTGCTGATCGGCGTGCCGGCCTCCTACGCACTTGCCCGCCGCTCCTTCCCCGGTCGCGGGCTCGTGATGCTCGCGTTCCTCATCCCGCTGCTGCTTCCGCCGGTGACGTACGGCATCCCGCTGGCGACCGTCCTGCTGCGCCACGACCTCGGCGGCACGCTGACCGGCGTGATCCTCGCCAACCTCGTCCCCAGCGTGCCCTTCGTCATCCTCACGATGACGCCGTTCATCGAGCAGATCGACCCGCGGATCGAGGCTGCCGCGCGGACGCTCGGCGCCGGAACCGCCACGATCTTCGTCCGCGTCCTCGGTCCGTTACTGGTCCCCGGGATGCTCGCCGCCGGCCTGCTCGTGCTCGTACGCACGGTCGGCATGTTCGAGCTGAGCTTCTTCACCGCCGGGCCGGGGACGCAGCCGCTCGTGGTCGTGCTGTACTACGCCGCGTTCGCCCCCGGCGTGCGCGCGTCGCAGTCGATCGACGCGATGGCGGTGATCTACATGGGCCTGATGCTGATGCTGCTGGTGGCGGCGCTGAGCTTCGTCAACCCGACGAACCTCGTCGCCCGGCTGCGGGAGAACACATGAGAATCGAACACGCCGAGGTGATCGTCACGAGCCCCGGGCGCAACTTCGTAACGCTCAAGATCGTGACCTCCGACGGCGTCGTCGGCTATGGCGACGCGACGCTCAACGGCCGCGAGCTGGCCGTCGCGAGCTACCTGCGCGACCATCTCCTGGCGCTGCTGATCGGCCGCGACGCGCACCGCATCGAGGACACGTGGCAGTACCTCTACCGCGGCGCCTACTGGCGCGGCGGCCCCGTGACGATGACGGCGATCTCCGCCGTCGACGTGGCGCTGTGGGACATCAAGGGCAAGGTCGCCGGCCTGCCCGTCTACCAGCTGCTCGGCGGCGCGTGCCGCGACGCATGCCTCGTCTACGCTCATGCCTCCGGCCGCGACGTCGACGAGCTGATGCAGAGCGTCGCGGCCAAGTTGGAGCTCGGCTACCGCGCCGTGCGCGCGCAGGTCGGGGTGCCGGAGCTCGGAAAGGTCTACGGGGTCGCGGCCGATCGCGGCGGCTACGAGCCGGCCGCGCGCGGTGCGCTGCCGGTCGAGGAGGCGTGGGACGCGTCCGCGTACCTACGTCACGTCCCGGCCGTGTTCGCGGCGCTGCGCGCGCAGTTCGGCCCCGAGCCCGCGCTGCTGCACGACGCCCACCACCGGCTGACGCCGCTGCAGGCCGCGCAGCTCGGGCGCGCGCTGGAGCCCCACGACCTCTTCTGGCTGGAGGACATCACGCCGGCCGAGAACCCGGACCTGCTGCGCTTCGTGCGCGAGCATACGGTCACGCCGCTCGCGATCGGCGAGGTGTTCAACACGATCTGGGACTGCCGCACGATCCTCCGGGACAGGCTCGTGGACTTCATCCGAACGTCCGCGACGCACGCCGGCGGGATCAGCCATCTGCGGCGCATCTTCGCGCTGGCGGAGGTGTCGCAGATCCGCTCGGGCTGTCACGGCGCGACCGACATCTCGCCCGTCGGCATGGCAGCCGCGCTGCATGTCGGGCTCGCGATCCCGAACTTCGGCATCCAGGAGCACCATTGCCACGAGCCGCTCGTCGACGACGTCTTCCCGCACGCCTACCGCTTCGCCGACGGCTGCCTGCATCCGGGAGACGAACCGGGGCTCGGCGTGTCGCTGGACGAGACGCTTGGCGCACAGCACCCCTACTCCGCGGCATATCTGCCCGTCAACCGCCTCACCGACGGCACGATGCACGACTGGTGAAGGGCTTGGCGACGGCAGCACTGACGCGCCGCGGTCTCGGCGCGCGCGGCGGGGGCGACGGGAGGGCGCCGATCCCCGCGGACGCGCCGGCGCAGGCGGGCATCGTCCATCTCGGGCTGGGCAGCTTCCATCGTGCCCATCAGGCGCTGTACACCGCTCGCGCGCTCCAGCGCGAGGACGGACCATGGGGGATCGTGGGCGTCGCCAGCCGGTCGCGCCGGATCACCGATGCGATGCGCGCGCAGGACGGCCTGTACAGCGTCCTGGAACTTGGAGGCGACGGGTCGGCGCCGCTCGTCGTCGGCGTCCACACCGAGTTGCTCGTCGCGACCGGCGAACCGCTCGCGGTCGTCAACAGGCTCGCCGATCGCGCCACGCGGATCGCGACCCTCACGGTGACCGAGAACGGCTACACCGCCCGCAGCTCGACGGGCGCGCTGGACACGGGGCTCGCGCAGGTGCGTGCCGACCTCGCAGGCGCGCCCCCGAGCACGACGATCGGCCTGCTCGCGCGGGGGCTGCAGCAGCGCTGGCGCGGGCACGGTGAGCCGATGGCGATCGTCAGCTGCGACAACGTCGGGCGAAACGGGGAGCACACGCGGGCGCTCGTGCTGGAGTTCGTCGGGCTGCTGCCCGAGCCGGACGCCGCCGAGCTACGCGGCTGGATCGAGCGGTCGCTCGGCTTCCCGTCCACGATGGTCGACCGGATCGTGCCTGCGACGTGCGATGAGCATCGCGCCCGCGCGGACGAGCTGCTCGGGCTTCACGACGCGGCGCTCGTCGTCGCCGAGCCGTTCAGCATGTGGGTCCTCGAGGACCGCTTTCCCGCCGGGCGCCCGCGCTGGGAGGTCGCCGGCGCGATCTTCAGCGACGAAGTGGAGCGCTACGAGCAGCTCAAGCTGCGCCTGCTCAACGCGACCCATTCGCTGATCGCCTACCTCGGCCTGCTCGCCGGGGCACGATCGATCGCGCAGGCGATCGCGCGGCCGGAGATCCGCGCCGCGGCCGAGCACGTCGTCCACGCCGAGCTGCGGCCCACGCTCGACGCGCCTGCGCAGGTCGACGTGGCGGGCTACGCCGACGAGCTGTTCGCGCGCTTCGCCAACCGCGCGATCGATCACCGCGCCTGCCAGGTCGCGTCCGACGGCTCGGCCAAGCTGGCGGTCCGCATCAGCGCGGCCGTCCTGCGCCACACCGCGCGCGGCAGCGTGCCCCGCGGGCTCGCGCTGACCGTCGCCGCCTACATTCGCTGCCTTGCCACGCCGGGGGCGTACGACGCCGCCGGGCTTGGCGCGATCGCCGACCCCCAGCGCGAGCGGCTGGAGGATCTCGGGGCCCAGGCGCGCGATTCGCGCGAGCTCGTGGAGGCGGTCTTCGAGCTGGGGATCTTCGCGCCGGCCGTCGCGGAAGCGAGCGCGTTCGTCGCGGCGGTCGCCGAGCTGCACGCCGTCCTCGTGGCGCACGGTCATCGCGCCGCCATCGACGCCGCGATCCGATGAGCGAGCCGCTGACCATCCACCCGCACATCCTGCTGCCGCCGTCCGAGCCCGCGCGCGGCGTCGCAGTTGAGCTCTATACCGAGATCGCCGGGGCGCCGATCGTCTCGCCGCATGGGCACGTCGAGGCGGCGCTGCTCGCGCAGGACACGCCGTTCGGCGACCCGGCCGCGCTGCTCGTCACGCCCGACCACTACGTCACGCGGCTGCTGCACGCCCATGGCGTCGCGCTGCACGAGCTGCGCCCTCCGGCGCAGCCGCGCTCCATCTGGCGGCATCTGTGCGAGCACTGGTCGCTGCTGAGCGGGACGGTCGTGCGGCTCTGGCTCGAGCTGATCCTGCACGACGTGCTCGGCGCGCGAATCGCGCCCTCGGGCGCGAGCGCGGACCTGCTCTTCGACGAGCTGTCGCAGCGCCTGGCGCGTGCGGAGTTCCGCCCGCGTGCGCTGTACGAGCGTTTCGGAATCGAGCTGCTGGCGACGACCGACGATCCGGCCGACGACCTGCGCTACCACCGCGCCCTCGCTGCGGACCCGCGCTGGGCCGGCCGCGTCATCCCGACGTTCCGCCCCGATGCCTACTTCGATCTTTCACGTCCCGGCTGGCCCGCGCAGATCGAGCGCCTCGCGGCAGCGGCGGACATGCCGATCGACTCCTACGAGGACTTCGTCGCGGCGCTGGAGCGGCGGCGAAGCTTCTTCGCCGAGCACGGGGCGACATCCAGCGACCATGGTGTCGAGCGGCTGGCGACCGAGCGCCTGGACGAACGCAGCGCCAGCCGCATCTTCGCCGCGGCGCTGCGCGGCGACGGTGAGCCACACGAGGCCGTCGCGTTCAGCGCGCACATGCTCGACGAGATGGCACGCATGTCCTGCGAGGACGGCCTCGTCATGCAGCTGCACCCGGGCGTGCTTCGCGACCACCACGGCGCGACGCTCCACGCCCACGGGCCCAACGCCGGCGCCGACATCCCCGTGCGGGCGGAGTTCACTTCGGCGCTGCGACCGCTGCTCGAGCGCTACGGGACCCACCGGCGCTTTCGCCTGGTGCTGTTCACGGTCGACGAGACGACGTTCTCGCGCGAGCTCGCGCCGCTCGCGGGCTTCTACCCCTCGGTCTATCTCGGGGCGCCATGGTGGTTTCTGGACTCGCCGGCCGGGATGCTGCGCTTTCGCCGCGCCGTCACCGACACGGTCGGCTTTCACCGTACGGCGGGATTTGTGGACGACGCCCGCGCGCTCTGTTCGATCCCCGCGCGTCACGAGGTCGCCCGCCGCGTCGACTGCGCCTTCCTGGCGGAGCTCGTCTGCGAGCACAGGATCTCACTCGCCGAGGCGGCGGTGATCGCGCGCGACCTCGCCCACGATCGCCCGCTGCGCGTGTTCGGGCTCGGCGCGGGATGACGCCCCGCGAACACTGGCCATCGTGGCAGCACCACTTTTGCGGGTCTGGAGGGCCCATTCATGGGCAATAGGAGCTAGGGGCCGATGAGGCCAATCGATATTCCTACCGATTGGGCTCAAGTACCGCTATCTGAAAGCCGATGGTTTGATTGGAACGACCGGCACGCCAGGCCTGACCGGGTCGGGCATTCCCCTCGTCCAGTTCGGCGTGCCCCCCAATCCACTTCGGCATGCTCCAACTCCCGTTCAAGTGAGGCGACCCCACATGAAGTTGACGTGGATTTCCGAGTACAAGGCGCAGCCGGGACAGCTGATTGAGTGGAGGCTGCATCCCACGACGATCGCCGCTGCAACCGAGTTGATACAGGACCCAAGGCCGCCCTCCTACATGCAGGAGATACACGTGCGAGCGGCGGCGCTTCAGCGCGAGATCGGCGTAGAGGCTCCGACATGGTTGGGGACCGCGTTCGATATCCCGGGTGCGCTGGATCTCGACGCGCTGGAGTCGGCGCTGCTGCAGTGGATCGCACGACATGAGACGCTCCGTAGCGGCCTGCGCCTAGCGGGAGACGACCTGGAGCGCTTCACGCTGAGCCCCGAAGCCGTCTCGCTGGATCGAACCTTGGTGGATGACTTCTTCCAGGGTGCGGACGTCCTTCGCTACCTGGAGGATCGCTTCGACGATGCGACCAATCCGCTGACGTGGCCGGCCTACCTCTTTGCGACGGTCGGCCGCGACGACGGGTTCACGGTCTACCTCGCCTTTGACCACAGCAACGTCGACGGTTACTCGATCGTCCACATCCCACACGAGTTTCATGAATTGTATGAAGCGGCCGTCAAGGGGCGCCCCGCGGAGCTCACCGAGGTGGGCAGCTACGTCGACTTCAGCAGTGTCGAGCGCGAGGCCGCCGACAGCGTCGACGCCAGCCACGACTCGGTGCTGCGCTGGCGAGACTTCGTCGACACCTGCGGTGGAGGCCTACCGGGATTCCCGCTGGACCTCGGCGTTGCGCCGGGCGAGTTGCCCCAGCAGGTCGGCGTGTGCGAATGGCTGCTGGACCTGGCCGACACGAAGGCGTTCGCTGCCATCTGCAAGGCCGCCGGTGGCAACTTCCTCGCGGGCGTACTGGCAGTCGCAAGCCTCGTCGCCTACGAGCGCGGCGACCAGCCGGTCTACCGCACCGTCATCCCGTTCCACACCCGCTCCGAGGAGCAGTGGGCGACGTCGCTGGGCTGGTACGTCGGGCTGGCCCCGATCGAGATCGCTACCGCCCAAGCGCGTGACTTCCACCACCTCGTCGCTATGGCACACGAAGCGGTGCGCGCGGCGAAAGCCGTGGCGCAGGTGCCGTTCGGGAAGGTCTGCACGCTGCTGGGTACGGTCGTTCGTCCGATGTCGATCATCTCCTACATGGACGGCAGGATGATTCCCGGAGCCCGCCAGTGGCGCGGCTGGAACGCGCACGGTTTCGGCAAGGTCTCATACGGAGCTGAGGCGTTTATGTGGGTGAATCGCACGGTCGACGCGCTCTATGTGACCTGCCGTTACCCGGGCACCGACCTGGGACACAAGAACGTCAGCGGCTTCATCGAGCAGAGTCGCGACCTCCTGACGACGGTCTCCAGGAGCGGCGGCTACTCCTTCGCCGGCGAGTCTGATCTGAGAGTGGCTGCGTGACGACCGATCGGCGAGGCACAGCTCCTCGCGAGGGGACAAACCGGCGGCGTTCACCAGACGACGTCGACGAGCCCCCAGGCATCGAGCTCCGCGGCGAGCCAGGCGCGCAGATCCGCGGCGGCACCGAGCCGCACTGGGTCGGTGACGACGCCTACCGTGACGCGATCGCGGTAGCGGATCAGGGCCGTCAGCGCCTCGTTGCCGATCGGGAAGCCGAGCAGCGCCACGTCACACGCGTCGTGGCGCCCGACGCGCAACATGCGCTCGGGGACCGGTCCGATGTTGGATGCGCAGCCGTCGAACTGCTGCGCGGCGCGGGCGGCAAACCGGAAGGTGAGCGCCTCGGGCAGCAATCGCATCGCGTCGCCCGCTCCGCGGACCACGGGCGCCGACCCGGTGTCGGCGACGAACGCGGCCTTCATGCGAGCGCGCAGCTCGCGCAGGTCCCCGTGTACAGGCGGGCCGCCGGGCAGCAGGACGGCGGCGGTCGTCATCTGCGCGGTGGGACCGGAGGAGAGCGCTCCTGTGTCGGCGAGATCGCGGTCGCGCAGGTCGATCGGCAGCAGTAGCCGCAGGGTTCGTTCGGCCGCACCACCGCGAGCGATCCGTGCACGTCGCAAGAGGTTCGCGGCGACCGCGGCGAGCAGCGTGTTGCCGCTGCCACCGCGCTGAAAGGCGGCATCGTCCCAGGCCGAAGCAGGCAGGCAGGCGATCGCCGACACGCGCAGGTTTGACGGTGGCCGGCGAGTCCGGTCGCGGCCGCGCGGTCGCTTCAGCGCAACGGGACCGTGAGGCGGGGCGCCGCGGCGAATCGCGCGCACGGCGGAGGGCGCTTCGCTCGACAGTTGCGCGGCACCGCGCATCCCGAGCCTGAAGCGCTCGCCGACGCCACGCGCCTCGTCCCGGAGGCTGAAGCTGCTTGCGCTCGTGAACGGGGTCTCCGTCGTACCGACCGACGGGTCTTCGTCGCCCTCTCCGTAGAGCGCACCGAGGATGCCGCGTCCGGTGCCGAACAGGTGATGGCAGACCACGAGGACCGCCGTGCCGCCGTCGCCGGTCGGCGTGGCCGCGAGCCTCCAGCCCGCGTCGTGCTCGGGGTCGAGCAGGACCCCGAGCTGACGGTCAAGCCATGCGGCGAGTCCCGCGGGGCCGATCGCGGGCGCCTCGGCGATCTCGCAGGGCGGTGGCTCGCAGGACGGGTGCCAGCGCTGGCGGCCGCCAGGCAACCGCGGAGGCGCGATGCGCCGGCCGAGGCCGTAGGGCGTCGCCGCGAGGCGGCGCGCCTCCTGCTCGAGCTCAGCGCGCGAGACGGTGTCCGCAAAGCGCAGCAACCATGCTATGTGCGGCAAAACCGAGCCGATCCGGCCGGCGCGTAGGACGAGGCTGCCCCAGTCGGCCACCGGGATCGCGGCCGCCGGATCGACGGCAGGCATCGCCGGAGCGCTCGCTGCCGCCCTCAGCTCGCCCCGGGGTTCGGCATGCGGGATTTCGCGTGTATGGATTCCATCACTACATCACACGGACGGCCCGCCAGAAGCGGGCCCCGTCCGACCGCTAACACCCGGCCAGCGCACAAGCTGCCGGGTGCGCCGGCGAGACAGCCTGGGTCAGGAGCCGGCTGCCTGGAGTCTGACGTCGTCCACGCCCGCGCGCAGGGGGCCGATGTTGTCGACCTGGGCGAAGCGCAGGCGAACCTTCTTGCCTGCCCAGTGTGAGAGATCGAAGGTGATCGCCCGCGGGCCGAGCTTGCCCCGATCGCCAGGCGCAGTTGCAAAGATCCTGGCCAGGACGTGTTTGGTAGCCACCGAGTCGACGGGCGCGGTGGGATCCATGAGATCTACGCGGAACTGTTGATTGGGCTTGTGGATCTCGTGATCGAGACTCGCAGGGGACGCGAACTCAGGCGCGTGGCCGCTCACCTTGAAGTTCACGTAGAACAGTGTGAAACGCAGCTTGAGGCGGCCGTCGAGCTTGACGTCGCGGTAGAGGATTCGTGATCCCGGGCCGCTCATATCTGTGACCGCGGCGAACGTGCCCTCAGGGGGCTGGGGCACGTTGAACGGAAAATTCGGATCGCTGACTGCCGGGTCGGGCGGCGTCGAGCCATCCGCGTAGACATACCAGGCTCCGATTCCACTAAAACGCGTCTTCCAGCCTGAGAAGTCACCGCTCTCGAAGTTCCAGTTCCCCGATTGGGCGCCGGAGGCGCCGGTCGTGGTTACCTCGTCGGCTTGGGCGTCTCCTCCATCGTACGCGGACAGCGAAGCCGCGACCGCGACGATGGCGAGGCTCGCGAGAAGCCCGCGGGGGACAAACGAACGCCGCTCGATTTCAGGCCTGGCGTCGCCGGGCCCACGTCGACGTGTGATCCGGGTGAAACGCTGCATGGTGCTCCTCCGGTCGTCATTGATGTTCGGTGTGAGCACTATCGGTGGGTGCGGGGCGACTCGGCTACGCGGCGCGACCCGCCGCGCTACGACCACATGACGACCGCGCAACCGGACGGTCCGACGCCAATCCGACGTTGACGCGGGCGTGCACAGCCGCTACGCGCGGGAAGGCGGTATGTCAGTTTGCGAGACTGCTCGCAGTTCACGCCGTCGCAGCGCTGGTCGCTTACGCTGGCGCCATGACCAGCCCCGACATCGCGTTCTCGACGATTGTCCGCGACAACCGTGAGCGTTTCCAGCCACTGCGGCGCGAGTTGGGCGTGAGCTCGTTCGGGATGAACCTCATCGTGCTCCAGCCCGGCCAGCGCGGACGCATCCACGCCCATGAACATCAGGAGGAGGTGTTCCTCGTGCTGGAAGGTCGACTGACACTGCTCGTCGAGGGCGTCGAACACGTGCTCGGTCCCGATCGCCTCGTACGCATCGGTCCCTGCCCGACGACCTACCCGCGGCCTGACCTGAGGTTCAAAGGCGGGTTAGTCGGTGCGCGCGCTGGTGTCGTCGCCGCCGACGGCGACTGAGGCTTTGGCCGTGACGAGGTGATAGAGGATCAGGACTTGGACGATCGCCAGTGACTCTGAGCGGTGGACGTCTGCGCCGATCGTGAATTCGCCGAGTCGTTCGGTGCGCAGTTGTTGGGCGAAGTGCATCTTCTCCCAGATCGCTTCTTCGATCTCGGCGCCGCGGTCGGGGTCCAGGTCGCCGGGGATCCGCAGCAGCCGCGTGTCGGTGCGCTCTTCGATCGTGATCGCGTGCTCTTCGTCATCCAGCAGGACGGACAGGTCGGGGTGGGGAAGGCCTTCGCTGAGCGTCAGCTCGGCATCGAGCTTGTCGGGGTTCTCGCTGGGTTGAAAGGAGACGACGAGGTCGGCATGGCGGCGTTGAGGGCGGATGAACGCCTCGGAGTCCGGTTCGCGCTTCTCGAGCTCGGTGAGAACCTGCGCTTCGTCATAGCCGCGCTTGGCGGTGTCGCGCTTGATCTTCCACTCGTGGCGCAGGTCTTCGGGGGGCGCGAGGAAGACGCGCACGTCGTAGGCGTCGCGCAGCTCTTGGGTGTGGTAGCCCAGCAGCCCTTCGATCACCGCAAAGCGCTTGGGCACGACGTACTGCGGGGCGCCGAAGGTTCCGTCGCTGTGGCCGTAGACGGGCTTGAGGATCGCTTCGCCGTCGCGCAGGTGACGGATGTGCTGAGCGATGATGTCGATGTAGTTGCAGTCAGGATCAAGCGGCGTGATCCCCAACTCCGCGCGCTGCACACGGTCGTAGCGGTGGTAGTCATCGGTCCCGATGTGCGTCACGTTGTCCGTCCCCAAGATCTCC
>Ga0307502_10000147_pt1 | contig 18584 bp, 21 predicted proteins | sample 16_S_MG_FD_201364 | JGI IMG/M metagenome (GOLD analysis project Ga0307502, IMG submission 201364) | Soil microbial communities from Populus trichocarpa stands in riparian zone in the Pacific Northwest, United States - 16_S | ecosystem: Environmental > Terrestrial > Soil > Riparian zone > Trees... | reverse complement strand
GCACCCTGGAGGCGGTCGGCAGCTTGAAGTCCTTGCGATACCAGCCGACGCCACCCAGGAACGACTGCGGGGTGTCGTCGCCGACGTTCCACGCGTTGGGGACGGTGATCTGCTTCCAGCCGGCGATCCCGGACTCGAGCTGCGGGCCGCTCTGGTGGTTGTCGAGCTTGAACAGCCACGTGCCGTCCATGAGGTAGCGCCCCGTGGGGCCGGTCTTGTAGAGCGTCTTGGCGCTCGGTGTGGAGACGACCGACTGGGCGCCCGCGGGCGCCGCGGCGGCCAGCAGAGCGACGAGGGCAATGGTGGCGGTGGTGACGGAGAGGCGCATGCGGAAGCTGCTGAACACGGCTGGACCCCCGACGTTGCGGCGGGCGCGCGCGAGTGTCAGCACGAGCCCTGCGAATCGATCGGGACGCTGAGGGCGCGCAGGTTAATCGCTCGCCCGGTCAGCACGCTGCCCTTCCGCTGCACCTCCACGCACTGCACCACCGGCAGCTGGCGGTTGACGATCGTCCATGCCACCCGGGTCGGCCCGCTCGCGGCGCCGAGCGCGTAGGCGGTCGACGAGGTGTAGGCGAGGATCTTCACGTCGCCGGGCCGCGCCAGGCGCCGCACGTTCGTCTGCACGGCGGCGCGGCAGCGCTGATCGCAGCCGTCCAGGCGCCGCAGCACGGCGCGCGCGTCACCGCGCGCCTGGTCGCGCAGGAGGGCGTAGACGGCGTCGCGCTCGCGGTTCTCGGTGCTCAGATAGCGCGCCAGCAGGAGCGAGACGCCCAGGAAGAGGACGACACCTGTGGCGATCAGCAGCTTGGTGCGGCGCGACACGGGCGCCGCAGGCTAGCCACCCCGCGGTCAGGCCGTCTCAGGGAAGTCGTCGCCGCTGAGCTCCAGGAAGCGACGCACCGAGGCCTCCTGGTGGTCGAGGCGCTCGGCCATCCGGCGCGCGTGCTCGGCGGCCAGCTCGGCGAAGTCCTCCAGGCAGCGCTCGGGATCGTCGGGCAGTGGATAGACGCGCGCGACGTCCTGCTGGGCGCAGGCGATGCCCATCGGCGGGCGGCCCTCGGCCAGCGTGCGCGCGCCGCACACCGGCGCCACGGTGATGTGCTTGTCGGGCGCGACGAGGGCGATCGGCATGAGGCGATGGGCCGGCAGGCGGACCTGGAGGTCCACGGAGCGGTCGACGCCCACAGGCGCCTCCGCGAGCGCCTGCAGCGGCTCGCGCCAGATGGCCAGCACGGTGTCGGCCGCCAGCAGCGCGTCGCGCAGCACGCGAGCCTGCTCGGCGTAGGCCTCCTCCGCCTCGCCGCGCGTGCCGGCGTCGCCGAGGTCGAGGTCGCAGGGGACGCGCAGCAGCTCGTCGGCCCCGATCGCGCTGCCCGCGCCGCGCGGGCCGTGCGCGACGTAGGTCTGGATCGTCCCCAGGTCGGCGCGCCCGTGGAAGACGATGGTGAGCGCGTGCGTGAGGGCGAGACCGCCCACGCGCATGGCCACGGCGACCGACGCGTCGGGGTCGATGAGGGCCCGGCGCAGCAACTCGTCGGCGTCTTCGCCGGCCGGTCCGTGCTGCTCGTCCATCGCTCCCTCCTTCCGATGCTGCGATTCGCAGTGCGAAGGCTGAACTACCGGGGTACCCATGATTATCGACACATCGGCGGAAATTCCATACCACCCGGTCGAATAGCCTGGTCGCGATGAAGCTCATCTACAAGCCCTTCGGAATCATCTTCGGCATCCTCGCGGGCTTCCTCTCGAAGAAGCTCTTCGAGGCGGTGTGGGGCGTCTTCGACAAGGAGGAGCCGCCGAAGCCCACGACCCAGCAGACGACCTGGCCCAAGGTCCTCGGCGCGGCGGTGGTCGAAGGCGTCACCTTCAAGGTCACGCGCGCGGCCGTCGATCGCGCCGGCGCCAAGGGCTTCGCGCGCGTCACCGGCTTCTGGCCCGGCGAGAAGGAGCCCGACGAGAGCGAGACCGCCGAGGCGGTCCGCGACTAGGGCAGCCGGCGCTCCAGCACCGCCACGACCCCGTCGGAGTGCCCGAGCGGCTCGCGCCGCCCCGTGTCGACCAACCCCGGGCGCTCATACAGCGCTGCCGCGGCCGCATTCCCCTCGCTGACCGACGTCGTCAGCCTGAGCGTTCCCCGCCCGGCGGCCGCCCGACGCTGCCACTCCGTCGCGCAGCAGATCGGCCTCGCCGGCGCCCAGCCGGCGCACCGAGGGGCTCATCGCCCGCCGCTGCGCAGGACGAAACCGCGGTCGGCCAGCGACTGCAGGTCGTCCTCGAAGGCGGCGTAGTCGCGCGCCAGGAGGTGGTCGAGCGGACGGCCGTTGGGCCCCGTCGAGCGGACCCAGCGGGGCAGCACCCCGCCGGCCACGCGCTCGGCGGCCTCCTCGGTGAGCGCGAGCAGGATCGGGAGCTGCGGCTTGTGGTCGAGCTCGCCGGAGATGACGGTGAGCGGGTCGACGTCGAGCACCACGCACAGCTCGTCCTCGCTGAGCCCGAGGCGGTCCATGAGCAGGGAGGCCGCGGTCGACGTCACCACGTAGGTGATTGCGGAGGGCGAATGAGCAATCAGAACAGCTGGTTCTCGCCGCCGAACACTTCACTGACGCTGTCGTCGGTGAAGATCCGGCGGATCGAGTCGGTCAGCAGTTCGGCGCAGCTGAGCACGCGCAGGTTGTCGGGCGCGCCCGCGCGGACGGGGATGGTGTCGGTGACGACGATCTGCTCGAAGCCGGCGGCGGCCAGGTTCTCGTAGGCCTTGCCGCTGAGCAGCGGATGGGTGGCCGCGGCGTAGACGCGCGAGGCGCCCTCGTCGAGCACGGTCTGCGCAGCGGCGCGTAGGGTGCCGGCGGTGTCGATCATGTCGTCGACGAGCACCGCGGTCTTGCCCTTGACGTCGCCGATGACGTAACCGATCTCGGCCACCTGCTGGGCCGGGCGCTCCTTGTCGAGGATGGCCAGCTCGGCGCCCAGCTTGGAGGCGAACTTCTTGTTGAGCTTCACGCGGCCGGCGTCCGGCGCGACGACGACGAGGTCGGTCAGGCCGAGGTCGTCGAAGTACTGGGTGAGCATGAAGAGCGCGGTCATATGGTCGACCGGGTTGCGGAAGAAGCCCTGCGTCTGGCCGGCGTGCAGGTCCATCGTGAGCACCCGGTCGGCGCCGGCCGACTCGATCATCCGCGCCACCAGGCGGGCCGAGATCGGCTCGCGCGGGGCGGACTTCTTGTCCTGGCGGCTGTAGCCGAACCACGGCGTGACGGCGATGACCCGGTGCGCGCTTGCCCCGACCGCCGCGTCGATCATGAGCAGCAGCTCCATGAGCGCGTCGTTGGCGCTCAGACCGCGCTCGGGGTTGGCGCACGTCGGCTGGATGATGAAGACGTCGGCGCCGCGGATCGACTCCTCGTAGCGGCAGTAGACCTCGCCGTTGGTGAACGTCTTCAGCGTGACGGGGCCGAGGTCGACGCCGAGCTTGTCCGCGATCCGCACCGCCAGCTCGGGGTTCGCGCGCCCCGAGAACAGCATCAGGCGTTTGTCGTAGTCGATCGGAAGGCTCGTGGCCATGGCCGGCTGCACCTGAACGCTCACGACGCCGCTCAGTGTACGCGGGGCTCACGACGGCGTGTCAGGAGCCTTCCGCGCGCGCTTGCGCTCGGCGTAGCCTTCGATGTTGGTCTGGCGCGGGCGGGCGATCCCGAGCGCCCCCGGCGGCACGTCCTCGGTGATGGCGGAGTTCGCCGCGACGTAGGCACCGTCGCCGATCGTCACCGGCGCGACGAGGGTCGTGTCGACCGACGTACGCACGTCCGCGCCGATCGTCGTGCGGTGCTTGCGGGCGCCGTCGTAGTTGGCGGTGATCGTCGCGGCGCCGAGGTTGGTGTTGGGCCCGACGTCGGCGTCGCCGATGTAGCTGAGGTGCGGCACCTTGGTGCCCTCGCCGATGTCGGAGTTCTTGATCTCGACGAAGCTGCCGGCCTTCGAGCGCTCGCGCAGCAGCGTGCCCGGGCGCAGGTAGGCGAACGGCCCGACGCTCGCCCCGGCGCGCACCTCGCACTCGACGAGATAGGAGTGCGGCACCCGCACCTCGTCGCCCAGCGCCGTGTCGATGAGCGTGGTCAGCGGACCCACGGCGCAGCGCTCGCCGATCGTCGTCTCGCCGCGCAGGAAGCAGGACGGCTCGACCACCGTGTCGGCGCCGATCGCGACGGTGACGTCGATCAGCGTGCTCGCGGGATCGACGATGGTGACGCCGGCGCGCATGTGGGCCCGATGGATGCGCGCCTGGGCGAGGGCGCGCACCTGGGCCAGGTCGGCGCGATCGTTGACGCCGAGCAGCAGCGTCGGGTCGTCGAGGCGCTGCGCGCCGACGCGGTCGAGCAGGTCGAGCGCGGCGGGCAGGTAGAGCTCGCCCTGGGCGTTGTTGGGCGTCAGGCGCTCGAGCGCGTCCTTGAGGGCCCGGCCGTCGAAGGCGTAGACGCCGGCGTTGACCTCGCGGATGGCGAGCTCCTCGTCGGTCGCGTCACCGGCGACCTTGGTCTCCACCACGCGCGCCACGGACCCGTCCGCCCGGCGCACGACGCGCCCGTAGCCGGCGGGATCATCGAGCTCCATCGAGGCGACGGTCGCCTGGGCGCCGTCGGCCGCGTGCGCCTCCAGCAACGCGGTGAGGGCCTCGGCGGTGACCAGCGGCACGTCGCCGTTGAGGACGAGCACGGGCTCGTCGCCGAGGTGCGCGGCCGCCGCCTGCGCGGCGCCGCCGGTCCCGTTGGGCTCGGGCTGCACCGCGAGCTCGACACCTTCGGGCAGCTGCCCGTCGAGCGGCCGCTCTGGGCCGTCGACCACGACGACCCGTCCGGCGCCGGCCGCCAGCGCGGCGGCCACCGGCCACGCGATCATGGGCTGCCCGCACAGGTCGTGCAGGACCTTCGGCGTGCGCGAGCGCATGCGCGTGCCCTGGCCCGCGGCGAGGATGACGACGGTCGGTGCGGTCACGGAGCGGATGCTAGAGGCCCATCGCGGGCGCCCACGTGGCGCGCGGGTGGTCGTCAACATCGGCTCGGTCTTCGCCGCCACCGGGATGCCGATGCGCGCCGCCTACGCGGCCAGCAAGCACGGCGTCGTCGGCCTCACGAAGGTCCTCGCGACCGAATGGGCAACCCGCGGCGTGCGCGTCGTCGCGGTCGACCCCGCCTACGTCCGCACGGCCCTCGACGACGCCGACCAGCGCGCCGGCGGCTACAGCGAAGCCGACATCGCCCGCCGCACCCCGATGGGCCGCTACGCCGAGCCCGCCGAGGTCGCCCGCGTGGTCGCCTTCCTGGCCTCCGACGCCGCCTCCTTCGTGACCGGCAGCGAGATCGCAGTCGACGGCGGTTGGCTCGCCTACGGGGGCTGGTAGACGCCGCTAGGCGGGGTGCGTCGCCGCCATCGGCGGCCCCACGACGTCCATGCCGACCTGCGCCCCGATGCTCCGAAACGCCCCCGGATCGACCGGTCCCGCGGGCAGCGTCGCGAAGCGATCGAAGAACCGCTCCATCCCCGACGGGGTGAACATCACGATGATCCGCGCCGGGTGCTCGCCGACGTTCTGGAAGCAGTGCTGCGTGCCTCGTGGCACGAACACGAACGAGCCCGCCGGCGCGCTGGCGATCTCGTCCCCCAGCCGGAAGCGCAGCGCCCCCTCGAGCACGTACCACGACTCGTCCTCGTCGGCGTGCGTGTGCAGCGGCGGCCCGTCGCCGGGAGCGATGACGTTCTCGAACAGCGTCAGCGCGCCGTTCGTCTGCTCACCGCGCGCCTTGAAGGTCAACGGCCCGCCGGCCGGACCCTGGATCGTCACGCCCTCCCCCGGCGCGACGGCGTATGGAGTTGGCCCGTCGGGCATCGCCGTCCTCCTCGTGCTCACGGAAAATCGAGCTGGGGAGCCCGGATTCGAACCGGGATAGCGGGTGCCAAAGACCCGAGTCCTGCCGTTGGACGACTCCCCAAGGGGAGGCGAAGCGTACCTCCGTGCTCAGCGGTCGCCCGCTCCCGGCTCGTCCTCGGAGGTGTGCTCCTCGTCGGCCTCGCCGTACTCCGCGTCGAGCGCCCCGGCCTCCTCGTCGTACTCGCCGGCGTCGTCGATCGGGGAGGGGCCGTGGCGGTTCTCGGCGCGCTCGATCAGCTCGGCCTCGGCCTCCTCGAAGCCCTCGGCCTCGCCGCCGCCGCCCTCCTCGACCGGGCGCCAGGCCTCGTCGCTGATGCCCGCCGGCCGTGAGTCGCGCTCGATGTAGTCGAGCTCCTCGTCGCGGTCGCCGCCGATGTGGGCGGCCTCCTGGGCCGCCGCTTCTTCCTGCTCGCGTTCGAACTCCATGTCGCCGAGGCTACCGGCGCGGCGGCTCGGGCAAACGCCCGCGCACCAACGCGGCGAGGTCGGCCGGCGCGAGCGGGTCGATGGCCAGCGCCCGCGCGTCGCCCGCGCTGGCCAGCCGGCGCTCGTGGCGCAGCATCCCGAGCGTCACGCCGCCCTCGGCGAACGCGCCGAGAACCCCGCCGTCGAGCAAGCGCTCGACCAGAGCCAGCAGCTTGGGGTCCGGGCGCGGGACGGCGAGGATGTAGGGCCGCGCGTCGTGGGCGGCCCCCAGGACGATGTCGCAGCCGGCGGCGAGATCGTCAAGGGCGGCGCGCGCCAGGCGCTGGTCGAGCGCCGGCACGTCCGGCGCGGCCAGCAGGACGGGGCCGTCGTGGCCGTGCAGCGCGGCCTGGGCGGCGCCGAGCGTGGTGGCCTCGAAGCAGCGACCCGGCGCGACCTCCGAAGCCCAGCGCCGCGCACGGGCGGCGAGCTCAGCACGCAGCGCCCGCGCGCCATCGGCTCCCAGGAGCTCGTCGAGCGCGGGATCCTCCGGCGCGGCGAGCGAGCCGACGATGACGGCGGCCACCGCGCCGAGCTCGTCAGTCCCAGGAGAAATGCGTCCCCACCGGCTCGGGAGCCGCCGTCACGCGCGGCACCGCCGCGGCCAGCGTGCGCGCGAACGTCTCGGTGCTGGCCTGCACCAGCCGGATGAGCTCCTCGACGGGCGTCGGCGCCTCGGGCTTGACGCCGTTGGCGTAGTCGGTCGCGTAGCCCAGCAGCGCGTAGGGGAGCTTGGCCTCGCCGGCGAGGACCGTCTCGGGCCCGGCCGTCTGCGAGACGGCGGTCACCCCGGCGCGCATGAGCATCCGGATCTCGCTCTGCGTGTTGAAGCGCGGGCCGTCGACGTGGCCGTAGCAGCCGCCGTCGTGTACCGCGCCGGCGGTCTCACGCGCGGCGTCGAGCAGCACGCGGCGCAGGGGATCGCTGAACGGCCGGTCGAAGATCCAGTGCCCACGTCCCGGCGCCCCCGGCTCGGTGTGCAGCGTGCACAGCGAGCCGTCGGGCAGACGGTTGACCGGGAAGTACAGGTCGTCGAAGACGATCAGGGTGCCGAGCGCGAGCGCGGGGTCGAGCGAGCCGCACACGGTGACGGCCAGGATCGCTTCCGCGCCGCGCTCGCGCAGCGCCCAGATGTTGGCCTGATGGGTGACCGCGCTGCTGAGGCGCCGATGCCCCTGACCGTGGCGGGCGACGTGCAGGACGTCGACCTGCGCGAAGCGTCCCTCGGAGACCAGCGCGTCGCCGAACGGCGTCGCCACGGGACCGGGAGCGCTCGTCTCCAACGCGGGCAGGGCGTAGGTGCCCGACCCGGTGATGATCCCGATCCGCATGGTGGCGGATCGTACGGACCGGACGGCGTGCTAGCCGTCGGCGACCGGCGCGTCGTTCGGGGGCGGCCCGTTCGCCTGGTCGGGTGCGACTGCGGGCGCGGGTGCCGCGGCGGGCTGCTGCGAAGGCGCCGGCGTCGCCGGGGCCGGAGCGGGCGCCGCGCCGTTGGTCTGGTCGGGGCCGGCCGCGGGGGCCGGTGCCGGAGCGGGCGCCGGTGCGGGTGCGGGGTTGCTCGCCGGGGCCGGCCCGGTGGAGCCGTCCGAAGGATCGGGCGCCGGCGCCGGGGCGGGCGCGTCGTCGCGGGCGCGGGCGGCGCTGTCGTTCGCCTCGGGCGCCGGCGGAGTCCCGGTCGCCGGCGGCGTCTTCGGCGCGTCGGCCACGAGCGGGTCGCGGCCCTCGGCGATCTCCTGGGCGCTGGGGGTGCCATCGCCGTCGGGATCCTCGACGCCGTCTGCAGCGCCGTTGCCGTCGGAGTCCGTCAGCGACGGGTTGCTGCCGATGCGCAATTCGGTGGCGTTGGAGAGGCCGTCGCCGTCGCTGTCGAGCGCCGCGTCGGGCTGGCCGGGGCTCGACTCGCCGCTGGCGGGGTCGAGGTGCAGCGAGACCTCCTCGGCGTTGGTGAGGCCGTCGCCGTCGGTGTCGACCTGCCCGTCGGGCACGCCGTCGCCGTCGGAGTCGGCCACCGCGGGGTTGGTGCCGAGCGCGACCTCGACCACGTTCGGGATCCCGTCGCCGTCGCCGTCAACGGACGCGTCCGAGATCGGGCTGCCGGCCGAGCTGGCGTTCTTGGGGTCGAGCGAGAGGTCCTGCTCGACCGCGTTGCTGAGGCCGTCGCCGTCGGAGTCGTCGTCGCCGTCGCTGGTCCCGTCGCGGTTGGAGTCGCGAGCGCGCGGGTTCTCGCCGGCCTTGAACTCGGTGAAGTTGCTGAGGCCATCGCCGTCGGGGTCCGTGGCGGCGTCCTGGGCGTTGGCCGGATCGAGGTTGTGCTGGCGCTCCCAGCCGTCGGGCAGGCCGTCACCGTCGGAGTCGGCGCTGCGCGGGTTGCTCCCGGCGCCGGCTTCGACCGAATCGGGGATGCCGTCGCCGTCGGAGTCGCGATCGCTGGCCGCCCTCGCCGTCCCGCCGGCCGGCATCGTGGCGCTCAGGCGCCCGGCAGGGTTGAAGGCCACGCGGACCGGGGCGGCCGCCAAGGGTGCAACTCCGGCGAGCGGCGCGACGCCGCTGCCCGGGGTACCACCCCCCACCTGGCCGTCGCCACCGGACCGCGCGCGGCGAACGAGGTCCGGCGCAGCGGCGAGCTGCTGCCGGACATCGCCGTGCCCGCCCAAGGTGGGCCACCCGATGAAGGGCAGCACGTCGCGGCTGAGGCCCAACAGGCTTCCCCCTGCGAGCGTGCCGGCTACGACGATGCCGAGCAGAGAAGCCCAGCGAGCCCGCGCACGGGGGGAGACGCGACCGAAGTCCATATCCCGTCTATCGGCGGGTGCGCGATTAGCTCAAGGGGCGTTCGGCAATCGCTTATGTGGGTTTGAGCAAAACCCCGGTAAGTGGCCGGATATCTCAGTTGAGCGGGGGCTAAACGGCCAAATTGGCGCGTTGGCGCTATGTGCGGCGCGGAACGCGGCCTCCGCCGGCCCCAGCCTCGGTGGCTGGGCCGCCCCGGTGGGCGATGCCGAGCACGCGCATGGCCTTGAGCCCGAGCGACAGCTTCTCGCGCCCGTCGGTGGAGCCGACGTCGAGGCCCGAGAGCTCCTTCACCCGCTCCAGGCGGTAGCGAATGGTGTGGCGGTGGGTGAAGAGGCGCTGCGCCGTGCCCGCCACGTTGCCGTCGGCCTCGAGGAATGCCTCGACGGTCTGCACCAGCCCCGTCTCGTACTGCTCGTCGTAGGCGACCAGCGGCTCCACCGTCTCGGCATAGAAGCGCTGCAGCTCGGCGGGGTCCTCGCTCATCGCGCTCAGCAGCAGGCGGTAGGCACCGGACTCCTCGAAGGCGAGGATCGGACGGTCGGCGTCGCCCTCGGCCACGTTGGCCGCCAGCAGCGCCTCGGCGCCGGCGCGGTGCAGATCGACGGGGTCCGGCGCCGGCCGGCTGCGTCCGAGCGCGAAGGTGTGGCCCGGCAGGGCGCTCTGCAGCTCACGCAGGATCGCCTCGGCCGCGCGCGCGGCGGTCGCGTCGTCGGCGCCCGGGAGCAGGACGACGATCTCCGCGCCCACCGCCTCGGCGCGCGCGGCGAGGACGGCCGCGGCCCCGGGCAGGATGGCGCGCGCACCGCGATCGGCCACGCCGAGCACCCGCTGGCGCCAGCCGTCCTCGGTCGGCACGTGCGAGTGCGCGCGGGCGACCACGATGCTGGCGCCCTCGACCAGGTCGATCCCGAGCTCGCCCGCGCGCCCGAGGATGTCCTCGCGGCCGGAGATGTCGCGGTCGAGCAGCGCGTGCAGGAAGCCGCCGAGCGCCTGCTCGGACGCGCGCTCGGGCGCGCGCAGGCGCTCGACCTCCGAGGCGATCAGGGTGGTCACGAGCTTGACGAGCGCAGGGCCCGCCTCGCTGCGCGCGCGCATGCGCAGCGTGCCCACGGTCGCGTCGGCCACCCGAAGCTCGATCGCCTCGACCCCGGCCGCGTCGTCGAGCAGCGAGCGCTCGTCGGCCGGCGAGCGCGCCGCCACGGCCAGCACCGCTCCCGCGCGGTCGGTCAACACGAGGCTGGCATCGAGCGCCCGCGCCGCCGCACGCACGACCTCGGGCAGGCCGGCGCCCGACTCGACGGCGTCGGTGATCGCGTCCAGCGCAGCGAGGTCGAGCCCGGTCGCCGGTCCCTGGGCCGGGGTGGACATGCACCGATTCTATGGCGAAGCCCGTGCTGAAGCCCGTCGGAAGCCGCTCGTTAGGCCGTTATTCGATCCCAAAACCAAATGACTGCCGCGCCGCCGACCACCCCCAGGATCAGGAACCCTGCCAGCACGTACAGCGTGAGAAGAGTCGCGGCCAGGCGCTCCCAGACGCGGCTGTAGGCCGTCCAGGCGGGCACGACGATGAGGCCGACGTAGGCCGCCAGGCCGAAGACGCCGCTGGAGGCGGCGACGAGATAGATGATCGACTCGTTGCTCATCGCGAGGGCTTACGTTGGAGGTGCACGGTCGAGTTGGTCGAGCAATGGCGCGCTGTCAAGACGGTGTGGCGTTGGGCGCCCGTGCATTGTTCCGCACGTAGCCGATGACCAGCGCGACGGTGCCGCAGAGCGCGAAGAGCGCGGCCGCCAGGCCCCAGCCGCCGACGACGTCGGAGAGGTAATGGGCACGCAGGTAGATCCGGCTCAGGCCGACGGCGGCGGCGATCGCTGTCGCCACGGTCACGAAGGCGAAGCGCGAGGCGAGGTTGGGCAACGCACGGCTGAGCGCCACCGCGACCGCGACCCACGTGACGGCATACGCCGCGTGGCCGGAGGGATAGGCCGCGCCGTCGACGTCGACGAGCGCGCGCGCCGGCCGCGGGCGGTCGACGGCGTCCTTGGTGATGTGCACGGCCGCGTAGGTCAGCACGAGGCCGGCGGCGAGCGTCAGCCCGTCGCGCAGCTTGTGGCGCCACGCGAGCGTCGCGCCCGCGATCGCCACGAGGGCGATCGCCGCGGGCAGGGAGCCCAACGCCGTGACCATCTTGGCCACGCTGACCAGCGCGTCTGTGTGGAGGCGGTCGGCGAGGCGCAGTGACCCGGCGTCGCCGGCGAGCAGGCCGTTGTCCTGCTCGATGCGCACGAGGTCCCACACGAAGACGAACGCCCCGACGCTGGCCACCGAGAGCAGCGTGGTGAACTCGAGGCCGAGGTCGCCGGGGGTGACGCGGTCCCACACGAAGCGGGCGGGCCGCCGCGAGGTGCGCACGATCGGCCGCAGCACGCGCGCCAGCGGGCGCAGCGCCGGCCGGTCCGCCTGATGCTCGATCCACGCCCGCGCCCGGGCGCGGTTCTCGGCGTTGCGCACCCAGCGGACGAGCCACACGATCGCGACCACGAGCACGATGACCGCGCCCAGCGCGAGCGCGCCCTTCTTGGCGTAGTCGACGAGCTGGCTGAAGCTCTGCCAGAAGATGTAGCCCAGCAGGACGAAGCTCGAGCCCCACAGGCCGGCGCCGACGACGTCGTAGGGCACGAAGCGCCGCAGCGGCATCCCCGACGAGCCGGCCAGGAACGGCGCGATGGCGCGCACGAGGCCGACGAAGCGCCCGATGAGGATCGCCTTGCCGCCGTGGCGGTCGAAGAAGCGCTCCACGTGCTCCAGGCGCTCCTCGGTGATCTGGACCCGCGCGCCGTGCTTGACCATGAAGGCGCGGCCCAGGCGCCGCCCGAGGTAGAAGCTCGTGAGGTCGCCGGCCACCGCGGCGGCCCATACCACCGCGATCATCGTGAGGACGTCGATCTGGCCCTGGCCGGCCACCAGGCCGCCGAGCAGCAGCGCGGTCTCGCCGGGGGCCACGAGCCCGACGAAGGCGCCGGTCTCGAAGAAGGCCAGCGCGCCGACGAGCAGGTAGGTCCATTTGCCCAGCCGCTCGCCGACGTCGATGAGCAACTGCTCGAGATCGGGGAAGTGGATGACGTCGAGCCCGTAGACGAAGGCGGCCGCGGCGACCAGAGCGCCGCCCGCCAGCAGGGTGGGCTCCAGGCGCCGCCGGCGCCAGATCAGGAAGGCGAGCAGCGCGGCGGCGAAGACGAGCCAGACGGGCTTCACAGCGTCGCCCCCCAGGGGGCGACGGCGATCGGGCGCGGGTCGCGGTCGGACAGTCGCGCGGCGGCGCCGCGCGCGCCCTGCAGGTCCGCGAAGAGCCCGATCACCGTGGGGCCCGACCCGCACACCAGCGCGTGGTGGGCGCCGGCGCCGCGGGCCGCCGCGAGGGCGACGTCGATCTCCGGGCACAGCGCCCGCGCCGCCGGCTCGAGATCGTTGACGACGAGCTCGCCCGGGAGGTCGCCGGCGGCCGTGGACACCTCGCGCAGCTTGGCCGCGAGCCCGGCCGCGTCGCGCGGAAGGCCCTGGCGATCGGCCTCGCGGTAGACCTCGGCCGTCGACAGCTCGACGCGCGACGGGAGCACGAGTACGCCGTAGGGCGCCGGCGGGGGCAGCGGGGTCAGGCGCTCGCCCGCACCGGTCGCCAGATAGCGCCGCGGGCGCACCTGGGCGGCAACGTCGGCCCCCAGCTCGGCGCCGATCTCGCGCAGCAGCGCGTCGTCGTCGATGCCCGCCGCGCGGGCGACGAGCCGCAGCGCCGCTCCCGCATCGGCGCTCCCGCCGGCCATCCCGGCCGCGATCGGGATCCGCTTCTCGATCCGCAGGCGCACGGGCGAGCCGTTCCACCCGGTCCGCGCGCGAAAGCGCGCCAGGGCCAGCGTGGCGAGGTTCTCGCCCTCGACGCCCGGGCAGATGACGCGGTCCATCGCCGACCCGAGGCCGGCGGGCTCGAGCTCGACCTCGTCGGCGAGCCCGATCGGCTGGAAGATCGTCACGAGCTCATGACGGCCGTCGGCGCGCGTCGGGCCGACGTAGAGGCAGAGGTTGAGCTTGGCCGGCGCCGAGTCGTGCAGGCCGGTCAACGCAGCGCCTCCGCCAGCGCGCGGAACTCCTCGGGCGCCAGGCGCTCGGCGCGCTCGTCGGCCGGATGCCCCAGCTCCTCCAGCGCCCGGCGGGCGCGGTCGCGCACGTCGGGGCCGAGCCCGGGGGCCAGCGCGAGCGACCGCGCCAGGGCCTTGCGGCGATGCGCGAAGGCCGCGCGCACGAGCGCGCGCAGGGCGGGCGACGCCGCGGGGCCGGTGCGGTCGAGCACCACGAGGACCGAGTCGACGTTGGGCACCGGGTGGAACACCGTGCGCGAGATCGAGCGGTGGACGCGCACGTCGCATGCGAGCTGGGCGAGCACGCTGGGGACGCCATAGGCCGCGGTCCCGGGCGCGGCGGCGAAGCGCTCACCGACCTCGCGCTGGATCATGGCCACCCAGCGCGTGACGTCGTCGAGCTCCTCGATGGTGCGCAGGATCGCGCTCGCCGCGATGCCGTAAGGGAGGTTGGCGACGACCCTCGTCGGCGCCGGGCTCAGCGCGCGGAGGTCGAGCTCGAGCGCGTCGGCGACATGCAGGGTCGTGTTCGGATGCGCGCCGAGTGCGTCCTCGAGCGCGGGCACGAGCGCGCGGTCGAGCTCGACGACGTGGACGTGGGCCGCGCGCGCCGCGAGGTGCTCGCTGAGCACCCCTAGCCCGCCGCCGATCTCGAGCACGACATCGTCGTCGGCGAGCTCGGCCGCGCGCTCGATGACGCCGAGGATGTTCGAGTCGATGAGGAAGTTCTGGCCGAGGTCGCGCTTGGGGCGCACGCCGAACTGGCGCATGCGGCGCAGGCTCGGCTGGGTCGGGAGCTCGCCGGTCACCACGCGAACAGGGTGGCAGCGTTGGCGTCGACGAGGCGCTCGAGCTCCTCGTAGGAGACGCCGCGGCGCTCGGCCACGAAGCGCGCAGTGTGGGTGACGAAGGCCGGCTGGTTGCGCTCCTTGCGCACGGGCTGCGGCGTGAGGTACGGAGCGTCGGTCTCCACCAGCAGGCGGTCGTCGGGGACACGCTGCGCCGCGTCGGCCAGGTCGGTGGCCTTCGGGTAGGTGACGTTGCCGGCGAAGGAGATCCACCAGCCCTCGGCGAGGCACTCGTCCAGGCGGTCGGGCATCGAGAAGCAGTGCATGACCACCTGCAGCCCGTGGGCGCGCGCCTTCAAGGTGGAGAGCGTGTCCTGCTCGGCGGCGCGGGTGTGGATGATCAGCGGCTTGCCGGTCGCGCGCGCAAGCTCGATCTGGGCGTGGAACGCGCGCTCCTGGTCGGCGCGCGGCGCATAGTCGCGGAAGTAGTCCAGGCCCGTCTCGCCGATGGCCGCGCAGTGCGCGTGGCCGGCCAGCGCCTGCAGGTCGGCCAGGTCGGCGTCGTCGAAGCCCTCGGCGTGATTGGGGTGGCGCCCGACGGCGGCGCGCACCTGCGGGAAGTCCTGCGCCGCCTGCAGCGCCGTGCGGTTGGTCGCCGAGTCCATGCCCACCGTGAGGATGCGGCTGACGCCCGCGCCCGCGGCCGCCGCGACGAGCTCGGAGTTGGGCGGGGCGCACGAGTCCAGGTGCGTGTGGCTGTCGTTCACTCGTGCGGCTGTCGATCAGTCGTGCTTGGGGAAGAGCTGCCCGAGCTCGCCGACCGCCCCGATCGTGCCCGCGCCGAAGCGCGCGTTGGCGAGGCTGATGTCGGGGGCGCCCAGGGCGTCGAGGAGCTTCTCCGCAGCGCCGGGGATCCACGGAGCCAGCAGCACGGCGACGACGCGCAGTCCCTCGGCCAGCGTGCTGAGGACGCGATCGAGGTCGGCCGCGCGCTCGGGGTCCTTGGCCAGCTGCCAGGGCGCCTGCTCCTCGACGTAGCGATTGAGTCGCCGGACGCGCTGCCAGATGTCGTCGAGCGCCGGCGTGAGCTCGACGCGGTCCATGCGGTCGGCGACGCGCTCGGCGAGGCCCTCGAAGTCGCCCGCGAGCGCCGGGTCGACGTCGGCGGCCGGGACCGTGCCGTCGCGGTAGCGCCCGATCATCGACAGCGTGCGGTTGGCGAGGTTGCCCAGCTCGTTGGCCAGCTCGGTGTCGTAGCGGCGCTCGAAGGCCTCGGTCGAGACCGAGCCGTCCTCGCCGAAGGTGACGTCGCGCAGCAGGTAGTAGCGCAGGGCGTCGGTCCCGAAGCGCTCGATGATCTCGAACGGGTCGAGCACGTTGCCCAGCGACTTGCTCATCTTCTCACCGTCCATCAGCAGGTATCCGTGGACGAAGATGTGCTCGGGCACCGGCAGGTCGGCGGCCATCAGCATCGCCGGCCAGAAGACGGTGTGGAAGCGCAGGATGTCCTTGCCGATGACGTGGTAGGTCGCGGGCCAGAACTGCTCGGTGAGGTCCTCGCCCTCGCGGGCGAAGCCGAGCGCGGTGTAGTAGTTCAGCAGCGCGTCGAACCAGACGTAGAAGACGTGGCTGGTGTCCCACGGCACCGGGACGCCCCAGGTCAGCTGCGCCCGCGAGAGCGAGATGTCCTGCAGGCCGCTCTTGATGAACGACAGCGCCTCGTTGTAGCGGACGCGCGGGGTGACGAAGTCGGGCTGCTCGGCATAGAGCGCCTCGAGGCGCTCCTGGAAGGCGCTCAGCGCGAAGAAGTAGTTCTCCTCGCTGTGGCGCTCGAGCTCGATGTGGTGGATCGGGCAGCGATTGCCCTCCTCGATCTCGTTGTCGACCTTGAAGTCCGCGCAGCGCGGGCAGTACCAGCCCTCGTAGAGCCCTTCGTGGACGAAGCCGTTGTCGTAGACGCGCTGCAGGACGTCCTGGACGCGCTTGACATGCTCGGGGTCCGAGGTGCGGATGAAGAAGTCGTTCGTGGCCTCCAAGACCGGGGCCAGCGCCTTGAAGCGCTCCGCGTTGCGGTCGGCGAGCTCCTTGGGCTCGAGGCCCTGCGCCTTGGCCGCGTCGGCCACGGGCTCGCCGTGCTCGTCGACGCCGGTGAGGAAGAACACGTCCTCGCCGCGCTGGCGGTGGTGGCGGGCCATCACGTCGACCGCGATCGTCGTGTAGGCGTGCCCCAGATGCGGGGCGGCGTTGACGTAGTAGATCGGCGTGGTGACGTAGAACGAGCGCTCGGCGGCCATGAGGCTCGGACGTTACAAGGCGCCTGGCGAGGACCTACGGCGCGTCGCGCCGCGTCAGCCCGGCGCGCTCGACGCTCGGGCGAGCACCGCGGACGTTGCGGCGCGCCGGCGCCGGCGGCGGCGCACCAGGCCGCCGACGGGCAACGTGGAGGCCACGAGGGCGAGCGCGGGGTAGGCCGGCCACGGCAGACGATGCGATGCTGTCGCCCGCAGCGCCGCCGGCGCGAATGCGGGAGGCCGCCCCGCCGGGCGCACCGGGCGCACCGGGCGCACCCGACGCGGCGGGCGCATGCGCAGCGCCCGCGGCGCCGGACCCAGGCGCGGGGGCGCCGCGTGCCCGTCGGCCAGGAGGGTGAGCGGGTCCAGGTAGCCGCGGCGATCGCCAGCGCGGCGCGCGCCCAGGCGCAGGCGCCCGATCGGGCCGAGCGCGCCGAGGTCCTGGCCGCGCCCGACGCGCAGCCCGGGGCGGACGGCGAGCCGCCTCAGGCCCAGGTAGGTCGCCACCAGCTCGCCGCAGCGCACGCTGACCGCCAGCCCGCGGCGCGGCAGCGCCCCGGCGAAGGTCACGCGCCCCGGGCACGCGGCGCGCACGACGGCTCCGGCCGGCGCCGAGAGGTCGATGCCGCGGCGCTGCCCGCGCGCGAAGGGCGCGTCGGGTGAGACGTGGAACGCGCCGACCACCGGCCCGCGCAGCGGCCAGCGCCAGCCGGCCCCGGCGGCGCCGCGTGGCATCACCAGCGCCATGACGAGCAGACACCCGAGCACGAGCGAGGCGAGGACGACAGGGTGAGGACGTGGGGCCATGCGCCGACGGTACGGCCGCGATGGCGCGCAACGGCCGGCCGCGCCTGACTTGTTGCAGTCCGTGCGCTACTTCGTGTCAGTCAGCGCGCGATACAGCGCATTCGCGCTCGTCCCAGTCAGCTCGGCCACCACTCCGGCCGCCGGCCGCGCCCGCGCTCCACCCTCGTCGACCAGCCGCCGCAGGGCGGCGAGTGCAGGCCCGAGGGGGATCTCGTCGGCCTGCGCGGCGCCGATCACGAGGACCACCTCCCCGCGCGGGCCCTCCTCGGCATAGCGCGCCGCCAGCTCGGAAGCCGATCCGCGCACGACCTCCTCGTAGAGCTTCGTCAGCTCGCGGCACACCGCCACCGGGCGGTCGGGGTCGAGCGCCGCCAGCGCCGCCAGCGACGCGCCCACCCGCCGCGGCGACTCGAACGCCACCACCACCTCGGGCGACGCGAACACCTCCGACAGCGCGCCCTTCTTGCGCGGCAGGAAGCCCACGAAGCGCCACGTGGCGGCCTCCATGCCGGACGCGACCAGCGCGGCCAGCGCCGCGCTGGGCCCCGGCAGCACCTCGACCTCGAGCCCCGCCGCCATGCAGGCCTGCACGAGCACGAGCCCCGGATCGCTGACCAGCGGCATGCCGGCGTCGCTCACCAGCGCCACGACGGCGCCCGCGCGCATCCGCTCCACCAGCCGCGGCGCCACGCGCCGCTCGGCATGGGCGTCGTAGCGCACGCGCTCGGCCGACACGCCGTAGCGATCGAGCAGCACCTTCGTGGTCCGCGTGTCCTCGCAGGCGATCACGTCGGCGTCGCGCAGCGCCGAGAGCACGCGCAGGGTGACGTCCTCGAGGTTGCCGATCGGGGTCGGGCAGACGATGAGCCGTCCGCTCATGCGACGGGCACCCCGGCCACGTCGAGCGCCATGCAGGCCGCGCCGAGCATCCCGGACTCGGCGCCGAAGCGTGCCGAGGCAAGGCGCACGTCCTCGCGGTTGACCGGCAGCGCGCGGCGGGCCACCACCTCGCGCGCGGGGGCCAGCAGCAGCTCGCCGGCGGCGATCGCGCCCCCGCCGACGACGACGACCTCGGGGTTGAAGATGTTGACCAGCGTCACGACGCCGAGCCCCAGGCGCTGGCCCATGGTCGTCATCACGTCGCACGCCGCCGGGTCGCCGTCGTGGGCGAGCTCGGTGACGAGCGCGCCCGTGATCTCGCGCCCGGAGTCCAGCGCGCGCCCCAGCGCGCTGTTGGGGGCCTGGCGCGCGAGCCGCAGCCCCTCGGCGCCGATCGCGTGGCCCGACACGAACGCCTCCAGGCAGCCGTGGTTCGGACAGCTCCCCGGGCATGGCGGGCCGTCGGCGTCGACGATGATGTGGCCGAGCTCGGCCGCCG
>Ga0307502_10000146_pt1 | contig 18634 bp, 13 predicted proteins | sample 16_S_MG_FD_201364 | JGI IMG/M metagenome (GOLD analysis project Ga0307502, IMG submission 201364) | Soil microbial communities from Populus trichocarpa stands in riparian zone in the Pacific Northwest, United States - 16_S | ecosystem: Environmental > Terrestrial > Soil > Riparian zone > Trees... | reverse complement strand
GGGGTCAGCGTCCCGGGACGTGGCAGGTCGCGCTGGCGCCGCTCGACGCGCAGGCCACGCGCGAGCTCGTCACGGACATGCTCCCGGGCGCCGACGCCCTCGCCGAGCGCGTGGTGGAGGTCGCCGAGGGCAACCCGTTCTATGCCGAGGAGATCGTGCGTCACCTCGAGCACGGCGGCGGCACCGAGCCCGAGATCCCGGCCACCGTGCGGGCGCTGCTCGCCGCGAGGATCGATGCGCTGCCCGAGGCCGAACAGGACGTGCTCCAGCACGCCGCGGTGGTCGGGCGCAGGTTCTGGCCCAGCGCCCTGGAGCCGCGGTGGAGGCAGGAGCCGCTGGCGCCGGCTCTGCGCTCGCTCGAGCGGCGGGGCTTCATCGTGGCGCGGGCGACGTCGTCGCTGCCCGGCGAGCGCGAGCTGGCCTTCGTGCACGGGCTTACGCGCGAGGTCGCCTACCGCTCGATCCCGCGCGGCGCTCGCTGCCGGGTCCACGCCGCGGTCGCCGCCTGGCTCGAGGCGCTGGCCGGCGACCGCCGCGAGGAGTACCTCGACGTGCTGGCCCACCACTACGAGGCCGCGGCGGAGCCGGCCGATGCCGCGCTCGCGTGGCCCGAGGATGCGCCGCAGCGCGAGGAGATCCGCGCGGCCGCGGTGCGCGCGCTGGTGCAGGCCGGCGAAGCCGCCCACCGGCGCCTGTCGCTGGCTCAGGCGCTGCGCTTCGCCGACCGTGCGCTGGCGCTGGCGGACGCGCCTGCGGAGCGCCTTGCCGCCTTCGAGCTACGCGCGCGCAGCCACCACGCCGCCGTGCACGGCAACCAGGCGCTCGACGCCTATCTGGAGGCGATCGAGCTCACGCGCACGCTCGGCGACGCTCGGGCCACGGCGCACCTGCGGGGGTACGCGACGCTGCTGTGCAGCCGCTATCCGGGCTCGTTCATCGGCACGGAGTGGAAGGACCACGCCGACGACCTCGTCGACCGTGGCCTGGCCGAGGCCGGGGAGGATGGCGTGGACTTCGCGACCGCCGCCCTGCTCATCGGCCGCGCGTGGGGGACGTGGCGCTGGCGCGATCCGATCGCCGAGGACCTGCCGCGAGCCAAGCGCGACGCAGAGCGTGCCGCGGAGATCGCCGAGGCGATCGGCTCGTCGCTGCTGGTCTCGGTCGCACTCGAGGCGCTGACCTGGATCGCCTTCAGCCAGGGCGACTGCGAGGCGGTGGCGCTGGGCGAGCGCCACCTGCACGCGGCGGCGACGCTCGCCGATCGCTTCGAGGCGCATGAGAGCCTCAACATGGCCGTCATCTGCTTCGTGCGCGCGGGCCGCTTCGATCGCGCCCGCGAGCTCGCCGCCGAGGCCGCGCGGCAGGCGCCCGGGATGAGCGCGCACCGCGCGCTGCACGCCGTCGCCTCCGAGGCGATCGCGCTCATCCCCGGCGGGAACTTCGAGGCGCTGCTCGACGCCACGGGCGGCGTCGAGGAGCTGATCGCCGAGGAGCGCGAGCACATCTGCGCCAACGCCCTGGTGGCGCTGGCGGCGCGCGTCGTCGTGCTGCACGAGAACGGCCAGCGCACGGCCGCGGCTGCGGCACTCGAGCTGTTCGACCGTGTCGCGCCGCCGGATCGTCCACTGGTGCGCTGGGGGCCTTGGATCGTCGAGGTCCTGCGCGCCGTCGTCGGGCTGGAGGCGACCGTCGAGCGGCTGGGCCACGTCGAGGTCAGGCACGGGGCGGGGAACGCGGTCGACATCCTGCGGACCGAGCTCCAGGTGCGGGCGCTGGGGGGCGAGTGGGAGCGCGCCGCCGAGCTCGCGGGCCAGACGCGCGCGCTGGCCGGCTCGAGGTGCGCGCCGGGGCTGGGCTTCGTCGCCGACTGGGCCGGCGCGATGCGCCTGGCCGCCGACGGAGACCACGCGCGGGCTCTTGAGGCCGGCGGTGCGGCCACCGCCGCGCTGGCCGACCGCGGCGAGCGCTACATCGCGGCGCGCCTGATGACCGACCTGCTCGCCCGTCTCGGCGACCGCGCTTCGCCGGATCTCGTCGCGCAGACGGTCCAGCGCCTGGAGGCCATGGGGGCGCACGCCAGCGCCGCGGCCGCGCGCGGCCTCGCGTACGCGCGCGACGCCGGCGCCTGAGAAGCTGCCGCGCATGGTCCACGGGCGCCCCTCGTTGTCGAGCCTCACCCGAACGCTGTCGGACGTCTGCATGGGTCGCCAGCCCGCCGACCTCGTCATCACCGGCGGGCGACTGGTCAACGTGCACACGCGCGAGGTCCTCGACGGCGTGGACGTCGCCGTGAAGACCGGGCGCATCGCCATGTTCGGCGACGCCGGCCACACGCGCGGGCCGCAGACGCGGATGCTCGACGCCGACGGCGCCTACCTGGTGCCCGGCCTCATCGACACGCACATGCACGTCGAGTCGGCGATGGTCACCGTCGGGCGCTTCGCCGAGGCCGTCCTGCCGCAGGGCACCACGACCGTTCTCATCGACAACCACGAGATCGCCAACGTGCTCGGGCTCGAGGGGATCCGCTGGATGCTCGAGGAGGGCAGCGCGCTGCAGCTCAAGGTGCTGCTCGCCGTGCCTTCCTGCGTTCCCGCGCTGCCGGGGTTCGAGGATGCCGGCGCCGTGATCACCCCCGACGACATCCGCGAGGCGTTGGGCTGGGAGGGCGTCGGCGGCCTGGGCGAGATGATGAACATGCCGGGCGTCATCGAGTCCGACCCCGCGACCCACGCGATGATCGGGGCGATGCTCGACGCGGGCCTGCCGGTGACCGGGCACTGGAGCCTGCACGGCTGGGACGACCATCGCCTGCACGCCTACGCCGCGGCGGGCGTCGACTGCGACCACGAGACCGTGCTGCGCGGCGACGCGCTGGCCAAGCTGCGCGCGGGGATGTGGGTGCAGCTGCGCGAGGGCTCGGCGTGGCACGACGTCGAGAAGCTCGCGCCGGTGCTGCTCGAGGACGGCGTCGACTCGCGCCACGCGCTGCTCGTCACCGACGACATGCACCCCGAGACGCTCGCGACGGTGGGCCACCTCAACCACGCCGTGCGCACCGCGATCGCCGCGGGCATCGACCCGCTGGTGGCGATTCAGATGGCGACGGTCAACGCGGCCGAGTACATGGGCCGCCGTCACGACATCGGCTCGATCGCACCCGGCCGCTGCGCGGACATCCTGCTCGTCGAGGACCTCGCGCAGATGCGTCCCCACGCGGTGCTGGCCGACGGCGAGCCGATCGGCGCCGAGTCGCCGGCCTACGAGTACCCGGCCCGCGCCCGCGACACGGTTCGCGTGTCGCAGATGCCGACCGCCGAGGACCTGCGCATCGCCGCCTCGGGCGCGAGCGCGCGCGTGCGTGCGATCGGGATGGTCCCGGGCGAGCTGGCCACCGAGCACCGGGTGGTGCAGGCGCCGGTCGTCGACGGCGCGGTGCCCGCCGATCCGGCGCTCGACCTCGCCAAGGCGGCGAGCATCGAGCGCCACGGCGGCCCGGGCACGATCGGCGTCGGCTTCGTGCAGGGCCTCGGGCTGCAGCGCGGCGCGGTGGCCAGCACGGTCGCCCACGACAACCACAACCTGCTCGTGGTCGGCATGGACGACGACGACATGCTCGCCGCGGTCGCGCGCCTGTGCGAGACCGGGGGCGGGATGGTCGCCGTCGACGGCGGCGAGGTCATCGGCGAGGTGCGCCTGCCGATCGCCGGCCTCATGTCGGACCGCTCCGTGGCGGAGGTCGCCGACGAGGTGCGCGCGCTCGACGGCGCCTACAAGGCGCTCGGGTGCCCGCTGGAGTACCCGTTCATGATGGTCTCGTTCCTGTCGCTGGGCGTCATCCCGGCGCTGCGGCTGACCAACCGCGGGCTGGTCGACGGGCGCGAGTTCACCCTCGTGGACCCCGTGGTGGCCTGACGGGCCGGCGAAGTAGGCTGCCCCGCCATGGGCATGATCCGCGGGGAGACGACGGTCGAGATCGACGCGCCGGTCGATCGGGTGTTCGCGATCGCCGCCGACATCGAGCACGCGCCCGAGTGGCAGCAGTCGCTGAAGGACGTCGAGGTGCACGAGCGCGACGGCGACCGGCGCGCGACGAGCGTCGAGACCGAGTCCGATGCCAAGGTCCGCACGATCCGCTCGCGGCTGCGCTTCGCCTACGACCCGCCGACTCAGATCACATGGGAGCAGGAGCGCGGCGACGTCAAGGCGCTGCACGGCTGGTGGCGCCTGGAGGACATCGGCGCCGGGCGCACGCGCGCCACCTACGGCCTCGAGGTGGACCCGGGCCGCATGCTCGGCATGCTGCTGCGCGGTCCCGCCGAGGGCAAGGTGCGCGACTTCCTGGTCGGCGGGGCGGCCGAGGGGCTCAAGGAGCGCGCGGAGGCGCGCTGAGCGCGACCGAGCCCACGCCGTCGTGGCCGGCGCTGGCCGCCGGTTACGGCACCGAGACCCGCACGGGCGAGCCCGGCGACGCGCTCCCGTGGGCGACGGTGGTCGCCTGGCTGACCGACGCGCGCAACTACTGGCTGTGCACCGCGCGCCCCGACGGGCCTCCCCACGTCAAGCCCGTGTGGGCGCTGTGGATGGACGCGACGTTGGTCTTCTCGACATCGCCAGAGTCGGTGAGCGCGCGCCACCTGCGCTTGGAGCCCCGAGCGACGGTCCACCTCGAGGGCGCGCACGTCGCGGTCGTCGAGGGCGTCGTCGAGCCGCTCGCGGTGGCGCCGCACGGGTTCGTCGAGGCGTACGAGGCCAAGTACGGCTGGCAGATGGACCCGGCTGACCCCGGCACGCCGCTGTTCGTTCTACGCCCGCGCACGGTGGTGAGCTGGGACGAGGGGGAGCTGGCGGCGACGATGACGCGGTGGACGTTCGCTTAGGGCGTCCGCCGTCGTTTCACGCTCTGCGCGGCGCTCAACTGCATCATCGAGGGAAGGGAGTGTGCCCGGGCGCAGGCGCCCGCGGTCGTCCTCGGGCGCGAACCAGTCTGAGTTAGACCCGGTTTCCGAACCCAACTCAGACTGGTTCTGGGAACCGCCCGCGCTGGGGCCCGGCCGCCCGCGCCCCGACCGCCGCTGACTCCCTCCCTCGATGCGGCAGACCTACGACACCCGAGCGATCCCGATCTCCGCGCACCCGGCCTGGAGCGCGTCGAGGCCGAAGCCGTCCACCGGCCCCAACGCCCCGGTGCCCTGCAGGCCGCCCGCGGCTGCCGTCTGGGCGCCCCAGGCGAGGAAGCCGGCGGTCAGCTCGTAGCCGTTGATCCCCTCCAGGCGGACGTCGGCCAGGCGCGTGCCGGAGGCGTCGTAGGCCTCGGCGAGGATGAGCGAGCGGCTGGTCGCGCGTGCCGCGGCGTCGGGCCCGCCGGTCGAGCCCTTGACGAAGCGGGCGAAGAGGGCGTCCAGACCGTCGCGCGCGCCGGGCAGCTTCAGCACGGGGGTCATGGCGGCCGTCATCGCGCGCAGCGGCTCGGAGGCGGGGCCGAACCAGCCCAGGTAGACCTCGACGTCGCGCAGCGTCGGGTGGATGCGCGGCAGCGCGAAGTGCTCGGAGCTCGCCGCGCTGACCGCGCGCGCTCGCTTGCCGGGGGCGAGCTCGAACGCGCGCCCGTGGCGCGCCGGGCGCTCGTCCACGAGCCGCCCGCCGTGCCAGGCGAAGCCGGGCGAGAGCATCACGCCGGCGGCGCTCGCGCGCGTGCCGCCGCTCATCGACGAGGCGCCGGCGCCCGGGTTGAAGTAGCCGACCTCCACGCGCGTGGCGGCCTCGCCGGCGTCGCGCAGCGCGAGCGCGCCCGCGAGGTTGCCCGGCACCCAGTCATAGCCGAAGGCCGTCAGCAGCCCGCAGCCGGCGGCCTCGGCACCCGGGCCGAAGCGCTCGAAGATCGCGCGGATGAAGCTCCCCTCGCCCGTCGAGTCCAGGTAGTGGGCGCCGGCGCCGATCGCGGCCTGCACGGCCGGCTCGCCCCAGCGCTCGAACGGGCCGACGGTCGACACGAGTACGTCGCCGCGCTGCACGAGCGCGCGCACCGAGTCGGGCCGGGAGACGTCGGCGACCGCCCACTCCAGGTCGCCGAGCTCCTCGGCCAGGGCACGCACGCGCGCCTCGCTACGGGCGGCCAGCACGGGCCGCGCTCCACGATCGACGAGGGCGCGGGCGGTGAGATCGCCCGTGTAGCCCGTGGCGCCGAAGACGACGATGCGCTCTGCCATGGGCGCCGACCCTACCGTGCGCACACCTGCGAAACCCCCTGTTCGCCTGATCGGCGCTGGGGTGGGTGGGGCCGTGATTCGCGGCGAGCCCTATCCTGGCTGGCCATGGACGAGCACGTCCTCGCCGAGCGCCTGATCACCTACGACACCGCGTCGAGCGAGGGCCTGCGCGCGGCCGCCGGGTTCGTCAAGGGCTGGCTGGAGGCGCGCGAGCTCAAGGTCGACGGCCGCGACCACGACGGGCTGCCGATCATCCTCGCCGAGGTCGGCCCGCCCGACGCCCCGACCGTCGTCCTGCACGGCCACCTCGACGTCGTGCCCGCGCGCGACGGCCAGTTCACGCCGCGCGTCGAGGGAGACCGGCTCATCGGCCGCGGCGCCTACGACATGAAGGGCGCGCTGGCGGCCATGATGTGCGCGCTCAAGGACGTCGCCGCGCAGGACCAGGTCCGCGTGCAGTTCATCTGCGTCCCCGACGAGGAGTCCGAGGACGTGTCGCGGCGCTCGACCGACGTCCTCGTCAAGGAGGAGGGGCTGCGGGCGGACTTCGCGGTCACCGGCGAGCCCACCGACCTGCACATCGGCATCCAGGCCAAGGGCGTGCTCGCGGTGCGCCTGGAGATCTCCGGCACGGCCGCGCACGGCTCGACCCCGTGGCTCGGTGACAACGCCATCCTCAAGGCGCACGACGCCTTCCGGCGCATCGAGACGCTGCCGTTCAGCCGCGAGTCCTCCGACCTCTTCGACCGCCCGTCGATCAACCTCGCGCGGATCATCGGCGGAGACGCGTTCAACAAGGTCCCCGACGTCTGCACGATCGACGTCGACATCCGCTTCCTGCCCAACCAGGACCCCGGCGACATCATGACCCAGATCCGCGCCATCGGGGACCTCGAGATCGTCAAGTTCTTCACGCGCGCGCCGGCGATCGTCTCGCGTCACAACGTCTACGTCCTCGCCCTGCGCGACGCGATCGGGCGCTCGGTCGAGGGCGACACGCTGTCGATCGGGCGCGACGGCGCGTCCGACGCGATCTCCTTCCTGGAGGCCGGCATCCCCGCGGTCGAGTTCGGCCCGGTTGGCGGCGGCCATCACGGGCCCCATGAGTGGGTCTCGATCTCGTCGTTGGCGCTCTATCGCCGCGCCCTGACCGACTTCGTGAACCACCTGCCGGCCTGGCTGGAACGCCAGGAGCAGCCCTCGCTGCGTGCCGTCGACGGCGGCCTGGCCTAGGCCACCTGCACGGGCCCTCCGGCCGCTCGCCTACCCTCTACGGCTCGCGCATGAGCCCGTTCCCCGACGAAAAGCCGCCACGCGTCGCCTTCGGCATGTACAAGCGCTTCGCGCTGGCGGGGGTGCTGATCACGCTGCTCACGGCCGGAGCCGTCGCCTCCGCGGGCCTGCTCGAGGTCAAGGACCTCGTCAGCGTGATCAAGGAGGAGAGCCAGGGCCACGTGATCCCCGGCCTCACCGGCGCGCTCGACGACGTGCCCGCCGGCAAGCCCCAGACGATCCTCGTCCTGGGCTCCGACCGGCGCTTCGTCGACATCAAGCAGGACAACCCGGCGCGCTCGGACACGATGATGCTCGTGCGCCTGGACCCGTCGAAGGAGGCCACCGCGGTGATGAACATCCCGCGTGACCTCAAGGTGCCGATCCAGGTGCCCGGCGGGGGCATCGACACGACGAAGATCAACGCCGCCTACTCCTACGGCGGCCCGGCGCTGGCGGTCAAGACCGTCCGCAACCTGCTGCACATCCCGATCAACCACGTCGTCAACGTGAACTTCGGGGGCTTCCAGCGCGCCGTCAACCGCCTGGGCTGCGTGTACGTCGACGTGGACAAGCGCTACTACCACTCGAACGCCGGCCTCCCGGTCAGCGCGCAGTACGCGGAGATCAACGTCCCCGCGGGCTACCAGAAGCTGTGCGGGGCGAAGTCCCTGGACTACGTGCGCTTCCGCCACGCCGACGACGACCTCGTGCGCTCCGCGCGCCAGCAGGACTTCCTGCGCCAGGCCAAGGACCAGATCGGGCTCGGGCGCCTGTTCGGCGACCGCAAGGAGCTGCTGCGGATCTTCGGGCGCTACACCGACACCGACCTGCACTCCAACTCGGCCATCCTGCGCCTGCTCAAGCTCGCCTTCGAGTCCTCGGGGCATCCGATCCGCGAGGTGCGCTTCCGCGGCGACATCGGGCCGGAGTTCGTGACCATCTCGCCCGACAACCTCGAGCTCACCAAGCAGGAGTTCCTGCACGTCACGGCCTCCAAGGGCTCGCGCCAGCTCGGCCGCGAGAAGAAGCTCACGGGCAAGGCGCGCAAGAGCGCTCGGCGCACCTCGCCCGGGTTGCCGACCGGCGTCATCGACGACAAGACCGGGGGCCAGAACATCGTCGCGCAGGCCGCGGCGAAGCTGAGCTTCCCGCTCTACTACCCGCAGGCACGGCTGGCCCGCGGCAGCTACTCCACCGACGGCAGCCCGCGCATCTACGACATCTACGACACCCACCATCGCCGCTACCGCGCCTATCGCGTCGTGGTCGCCACGGGGCTCGACGGCCAGTACTACGGCGTGCAGGGCATGACCTGGAAGTCGCCGCCGATCCTCGACGACGCCTCCAGCACCACGCGGATGCGCGGTCGCACCTACAAGCTCTTCTACGATGGGACGCGACTGCGCCTGGTGTCGTGGAGCACGCCGCGCGCCGTCTACTGGATCTCCAATACCCTCTCCGAGACGTTGACCAGCAAGCAGATGCTCGCTATCGCGCGGTCTCTGAGCCGCTTCGGCGGCCGGTGAGCCCGTATCCGCAGGAGGGCCCCCCGCGCTTGGCGCGGGGGATGTACAAGCGCTTCGTGCTGGCGGGCGTGATCATCACCTGCCTGTGCGCCGCCACCATCGCCTCCGCCGTGCTGCTGGAGGTCGACACCGGCTTTCGCATCTTCAGGGACAACACGACGCCGATCGACCCGCAGGTCAAGGCGCTGCTGGCCGACGTCGCGCCGGGCAAGCCGCAGACGATCCTCGTCATCGGCGACGACCGCCGCAAGTCCGAGGCGCTGCAGAAGCATCCGCCGCCGACGCGGTCGGACACGATGATCCTCGTGCGCCTGGACCCGCACCAGCGCGCCACGGCGCTGATGTCGCTGCCGCGCGACCTCGTCGTCGACATCCCCGGCCACGGGCGCCAGAAGCTCAACGCCGCGTTCGCCTACGGGGAGGACCGGCTCACGCTGCGCACCGTGCGCAACCTGCTCGACATCCCGATCCACCACTACGTGCGGGTCACCTTCTGGGGCTTCCGCGGAGCCGTCGATCGCCTCGGCTGCGTCTACGTCGACGTCGACCACCGCTACTTCAACGACAACCACCCGCCCAACGGCGGCGGCGGCCCGTACGCCGCGATCAACGTCGGGGCCGGTTACCAGCGGCTGTGCGGCACGGGCGCCCTGGACTACGTGCGCTACCGCCACCTCGACAACGACCTCATCCGCGCCGCGCGCCAGCAGTCGTTCCTGGGCGAGGCCAAGAACCAGATCGGCGTCGGGACCGTCTTCTCAGACCGCAAGGAGCTGCTGAAGATCTTCGGGCAGTCGGTGCGCACCGACATCGACTCCAGGTCGGCCATCCTCTCGCTGCTGCGCCTGGTCGCCGAGTCGGCCGGCAAGCCGATCCAGGAAGTGCAGTTCCCCGCCGAGGACGCCGGCGACGGGTCGGGCAACGTCGTCATCGGCGACAAGACGCTGCACAACACCGTCGAGAGCTTCCTGGCCGCACGCGCGACGAAGGGGCCCCGCGGCGTGGCGAAGTCCACGACGGCCAAGCGCAGCAAGAGCAAGCGCCGCCGCCAGCCGGTCCAGGTCGCCGGGCTGATCCGCAACCGCGACGCGAGCGAGAACATCGCCGCGCCGCTGCAGGTCAAGCTCGGGCGCCTGCCGGTCTACTACCCGACGCTGATGTCCGCGACCGGCAGCTACCGGGTCAACGACTCGCGCGCCTACGACATCGTCGACCGCGCCGGCAAGCGCCACCGCGCCTACCGGATGGTCGCCTACGAGGGCAGGATCGGGCAGTACTACGGCGTCCAGGGCACCGATTGGCGCTCGCCGCCGATCCTCGACAACCCCAGCTCCACCGTGACCTCCGGCGGGCGCACGCTCAAGCTCTTCTACGACGGCGGCCGGCTCAAGCTCGTCGCGTGGCGCACGCGTCGCGGCTCCTACTGGGTCTCCAACACGCTGCTGCGCACGCTGACCAACAAGCAGATGCTCGCGCTCGCGCGCTCGGCGCGGTCGCTCGGCGGCCGCTAGCCCGCGGTCGGGTCGATACCCTCCGTCGCCGCCTCATGAGCACGCAGCGCGAACCCATCGGCGTCATCGGCACCGGCTACGTCGGCCTCGTCACCGCGGCCGGCTTCGCCGAGCTCGGCCACGAGGTGTGGTGCATCGACATCGACGCCGACAAGATCGCGCGCCTGAAGCGCGGCGAGATCCCGATCTACGAGCCCGGGCTCGGCGAGCTCGTGACCAAGCACCGCGGGCGCCTGCACTTCTCGACCGACATCGCCGACGCCCTCGCGCACGCGAAGCTGCTCTTCGTCGCGGTCGGGACGCCGCCGACCTACTCGGGCGACGCCGACCTGAGCGCCGTGCACGCGGTGGTCAACGCCATGCCCGCCTCCGAGCATCACGCGCTGGTCATGAAGTCGACCGTCCCGGTGGGGACCGGCACGTCGATCAAGCGCGTCTTCGGCGAGCAGGGCAAGGAGGGCTTTCGCTACGTCTCGTGCCCGGAGTTCCTCAAGGAGGGCTCGGCGGTGCGCGACTTCCTCGAGCCCGACCGCGTCGTCGTCGGCGACGACGGCGACTGGGCGGGCGACGCGGTGGTCGAGCTCTACGCGCCGCTCGGCGCGCCGCTGGTGCGCACCGACATCGCCAGCGCGGAGATGATCAAGCTGGCGGCCAACGCCTTCCTGGCCACCAAGATCTCGTTCATCAACGAGATCGCCAACGTCTGCGAGGTCACCGGCGCCAACGTGATCGAGGTGGCCAAGGGCATCGGCCTCGACGACCGCATCGGGCCGAAGTTCCTGCAGGCTGGGGTTGGATTCGGTGGTTCATGTTTTCCCAAGGATGTGACGGCTCTCAAGCAGCTGGCCGGCAACTCCGGCTACCACTTCCAGCTGCTCAACGCGGTCATCGAGGTCAACGAGCTGCAGAAGCGCCGCGTCATGGCCAAGCTCGAGAAGCACCTCGGCACGCTCGTCGGCAAGACCGTGGCGCTGCTCGGCCTGGCCTTCAAGCCCAACACCGACGACATGCGCGAGGCGACGTCGCTGGTGCTCAGCGCGCGGCTGCAGGCCGCCGGGGCCAAGGTCCGCGCCTACGACCCGGTCGCCGAGCAGGAGGCGCGCAAGCTGATGCCGGGGCTGGAATTCGCCGACGACGCGCTGGGTGCGGTGACCGGCGCGGACGCCGCGGTGCTCGTGACCGAATGGGACGAGTTCAAGGAGCTCGACTTCGGCGCCGTGGCCTCGGCCATGAGCGGCAGCCTGATCATCGACGGGCGCAACGCGCTGGACCCCGGCGCCGTGACCGCGGCCGGGCTGACCTACGAGGGCATCGGGCGATCGTGAGGAGGCGGACATGCAGGCGGTGATCCTCGTCGGCGGCGAGGGGACGCGCCTGCGCCCGTTGACCTCGACCGTGCCCAAGCCGGTCGTGCCGCTCGTCGACCGGCCGTTCATCGCCTACATGCTCGAGTGGCTGGCCCGGCACGGCGTCGACGACGTCGTCATGTCGTGCGGCTTCCTGGCCACCGCGGTGCGCAACGTGCTCGGCGACGGCTCGCAGTACGGGCTGCGGCTGCGCTTCATCGAGGAGCCCGAGCCGCGCGGGACGGCCGGGGCGCTGAAGTACGCCGAGGACTTCCTCGACCAGCGCTTCCTGATGCTCAACGGCGACGTGCTGACCGACCTCGACCTCACCGCGCAGATCGCGCAGCACGAGGCCACGGGCGCCGTCGGCACGCTGGCGCTCGTGCCCGTCGCCGACCCCACCGCCTACGGCCTCGTGCGCCTGCACGAGGACCAGTCGGTCAAGGAGTTCGTCGAGAAGCCCAGCGCCGACCAGATCGACACCAAGCTCATCTCGGCCGGCGCCTACGTGCTCGAGCGCGCGGTGCTCGACCTCATCCCGGCCGACCGCAACGTCTCGATCGAGCGCGAGGTGTGGCCGCAGCTGGTGGGCGACGGGCTCTACGGCTTCGCCGCGGACGCCTACTGGCTGGACATCGGCACGCCCGAGCGCTACCTGCAGGGCACCTTCGACATCCTCGAGGGCAACGTCGCGACGGCCGTCGCGGACCGCCTGGGGCCGGGCTACCTGGCCGTCGGCGAGCGCGTGCAGGCCGAGGGGCGCATCGTGCCGCCGGCGCTGGTCGAGCGCGGCTGCGAGATCGCCGCCGGGGCGCACGTCGGCTCGCTGGTCGTGCTCGGCGAGGGCGTCACGGTGGGGGAAGGCACGACGATCGAGCGCTCGGTCGTCCTCAACGGCGCCGAGATCGGCGCGCACTGCGTGCTGCGCGACTGCATCGTCGCCGCCGGCGTGCGCGTCGGCGAGGGCTCGGAGATCTCGGGCGGCGCCGTCCTCGGCGAGGGCGTGACGGTGGGGGCACGCAACGTCCTCTCGCGCGGCGTGCGAGTCTTTCCCCAGACGGACCTGCCCGAAGGCGCCATCACGTTCTGAGGAAAGAGGCCGATCTTGGCCAGCACCGAGCAGCTCGAGCTTGACCGCGAGACGATCGGCCGGATCGATCCGACCGACCAGCTGACCGACGTCCTCGCCATCCCCGAGCACCTGCGCGATGCGCTGTGGAAGGTGGAGTCCGCCGGCCTGGAGTCCTGGGACTCGCCCGACGGCCTCGTCGTGGCGGGCATGGGCGGCTCGGCCATCGGCGGCCAGCTCGCCCGGGCGATCCTCGGCGACCACGCCTCGCGCCCGCTGCTGGGCGCGCGCGCCTACGGCCTGCCGCCGTGGACGACGCCCGACACCACCGTGCTGTGCGCCTCCTACTCGGGCAACACCGAGGAGACGCTGGCCTGCTACGAGGCGGCGGGCGTGATCGGCGCGCGGCGCGTCGTGGTCACCACCGGCGGCAAGCTGGCCGAGCTCGCGCGCCACGACCACGTCCCCGTGGTGCCGGTGGCGGGCGGCTTCCAGCCGCGCGCCGCGGTCGCCTACATGACGGTCGCGGCGCTGCAGGTCGCCGCGCTGTGCGGCGTAGGCCCGGGCATGAACTCAGAGCTCGACGTGGCCGCCGACCACCTCGAGGAGCTCGTCATCGAGTGGGGCCCCGAGGGCCCGCCGGACGGGCTGGCCAAGAGCCTGGCCCGCGCGCTGCACGGGACGGTGCCGGTGGTGGCCGGCGCGGGGCTGACCACGCCGATCGCCTACCGCTGGAAGACCCAGGTCAACGAGAACGCCAAGATGCCCTCCTACGCGCTCGAGCTGCCCGAGCTCGACCACAACGAGATCGTGGGCTGGGGCTCGGCGAGCGAGTTCGGCCGCTTCTCGGCGGTCTTCCTCGACGACGCCGACATGCATCCGCGCGTCAAGACGCGCATCGACCTCACCGCACAGCTCATCGCGCCGGGGGCCGTGGGCGTGCATCGCGTCGAGTCGCGCGGCCAGACGACGGCGGAGCGCGTCTTCTCGCTCGTGCTGCTCGGCGACCTCGTGTCGGTCTACCTCGCCGCGCTGCGCGGGGTCGACCCCGAGCCGGTCGACGCCCTCGGGCGCCTGAAGGCCGAGCTCGCCGCCGCGGGATAGCCGGCCGCCCCGCCGGCTCGCGTTCTCCTGCCCATCGCGGGCAAGCCCGCATAGGCTTGTGCCATGGGCGTCCGGCCGACCGTGGCCGTCTCCGCGGGCGAGGTTCTCGCGGCGCTGTCGCTCGCCACCGACCTCGGGACCGACCAGCCGCTCGAGCACGGCCTGCGCACCGCGGTGCTGTGCTCGCTGCTCGCGACGGCGGCCGGCGGCGACGAGGCCCTGCGCGCCGACGCCTACCACCTCGGGCTGGTGCATTCGATCGGCTGCACCAGCGACTCCCACGAGGCGGCGGCGGCCTACGGCGACGACCGGCCGCTGCGCTCGGACTTCGCGACGATCGACAGCGCGCGCTCCAACGAGCTCATGGCCTTCCTGTGGCGGCGGACCGCGGAGAGCACGGCGCCGCACGTGGTGGCCTTCGCCGGCGCGGTCCTCGGGGGCGCACGCCGCGCGCGCGCCGGGTTCACCGCCCACTGCGAGGTCGGGCGGCGCTTCGTCGAGCGCCTGGGCCTGCCCGACGGCGTCCGCGACGCGCTCTGGCACGTGTTCGAGCGCTGGGACGGCAAGGGGCTGCCGCGCGGCAGCGCGGGTGCCGAGATCCCGCGGGTGGCGCGGCTGCTGCACCTCGCCCGCGACGCGGACGTCCTTTGGCGCCTGGGTGGTGCCGAGCGCGTTCGCGCGGCGCTCGTGGCACGGTCGGGGAGCGCGTACGACCCCGAGCTCGCCGACCTTGCGCGCAGCGAGCTGCCACGGGCACTCGAGGCGCTCGACGAGCAGCCGGCGTGGGAGGCCGCGATGCAGGCCCGGCCGGCGCAGCCCGCGGCGCTGGCGGGCGATGCGCTGGACGAGGCGTGCCGGGTGATCGGCGAGTTCGCCGATCTCAAGTCGGTCTTCACGCTCGGGCACTCGCCGGCGGTGGCCGAGCTCGCCGAGGCGGCCGCATGGCGGCTGGGACTCGCCGAGGCCGATGTCGTCGTCGTGCGCCGCGCCGGCCTCGTGCACGACGTCGGGCGCGTCGCGGTCTCCACGGGGATCTGGGAGAAGGCCGCCCCGCTGAGCAGCGGCGAGTGGGAGCGCGTGCGCCTGCACCCCTACTTCGGCGAGCGCGTGCTCGCCCGCTGCGCAGCGCTGGCGAGCGTGTCGGCCATCGCCGCGCGGCACCACGAGCGCCTGGACGGATCGGGCTATCACCGCGGCGCCACGGTTGGCGACCTGCCGCTCGGCGCGCGCGTGCTCGCCGCCGCCGACGCCTGCCAGGCGATGACCGAGCCGCGGGCCCATCGCCCCGCCCTCACCCCGCAGGCGGCGGCGGGCGAGCTCGACCGCGAGGTCGCAGCGGGACGGCTCGACGGCGATGCCGTGACGGCGGTGCTGCAGGCGGCCGGCGTCCGCGCCGGCGCGGCGCCGCGCGCGTTCCCCGCGGGCCTCACCGCGCGCGAGGTCGAGGTGCTGCGGCTCGTCGCGCGCGGGCACTCCAACAAGGCGATCGCGACCGCGCTTGGCCTTTCGCCGAAGACCGTCGGCCACCACGTGGCCCACGTGTACGCCAAGGCCGGCGTCTCCACGCGTGCCGCGGCCGCCCTGTTCGCGGTCGAGCACGGCCTGCTGGGGCCATAGGGCGTTCGCCCGATGCCGGGCGGGGCGCGCGGACCTAACGTGCGCCCATGACCAGCGAGACCCCCACCACCACCACCGGCGCCGACCTCGCCTACGCGGGCGTCGCCCGCCAGGCCGAGCTCGTCCGCGCGGGCGCCGTCTCGGCGCGCGAGCTCGTCGAGCTCAGCGTCGAGCGCATCGAGCGCCTGGACCCGACCCTGAACGCCTTTCGCGTCGTCCGTGCCGAGCGCGCGCTCGACGAGGCGCAGCACGCCCAGGAGCGTCTGCGCGCGGGCGACGGCGCGCCGCTGCTCGGGGTCCCGATCGCCGTCAAGGACAACGTCGACGTCGCCGGCGAGCTGACGACCCACGGCACCGGCGTCGTCACGCGCGTGGCCGAGGCGGACTGCGAGCTGGTGCGCCGGCTGCGCGCCGCCGGTGCGATCGTCGTCGGCAAGACGAACCTGCCCGAGCTCGCGCTGTGGGGCCAGCTGACCGAGTCGCCGACGTGGGGCGCCACGCGGAACCCGTGGGACCCCGGGCGCAGCCCCGGCGGCTCGAGCGGCGGCAGCGCCGCTGCCGTGGCCGCGGGCATGGTGTCCGGCGCGCTGGGCTCCGACGGCGGCGGCTCGATCCGCATCCCCGCCGCGCTCTGCGGGCTGTTCGGCATCAAGCCGCAGCGCGGCCGGATCTCGCTCATGCCCGACCCCGAGCACTGGCTCGGGCTCACGCACTTCGGGCCGTTGACGCGCAGCGTCGCCGACGCCGCGCTGCTGCTCGACATGCTCGGCGGGGCCGCTCCCGGCGACGCCGACATGCCGCCCGCGCCCGCGCAGTCGTACGTGCAGTCCGCCCGCGAGGCGCCGCCGCGCCTGCGCGTGGCCGTCTCCACGAAGCCGATCCTGCCGACCAAGCCGGGCGCCGCGGCCCGCGAGGCGCTCGAGTCGACCGCGGACCTCATGCGTTCGCTCGGGCACGTGGTCCGCGAGCGCGACCCCGACTACGGCGAGCTGCGCCCGCTCATCGTCCCGCGCTACACGCGTGGCGCATGGCTGGACGCCCAGCGCCTCGAGCGTCGCTCCGAGCTCGAGCGCCGCGCCCGCGGCATGATGCGGATCGGGTCCGCGATGGGTCGCATGGCTGCCCGCAGCCGTGCCCGCGAGGCCGCGCGCGTCGCGCGCATCAACGCGATCTTCGACGAGCACGACGTGCTGATGACGCCGGTCACCGCCGCTGCGGCCCTGCCGATCGGGCGCTACGACGGCGCCGGGGCCTTGCGCACCTTCCTGGGCGGCACGGACTTCGTCTCCTACACCGCGGTCTGGAACTTCACGGGCCAGCCGGCGGCGTCGGTCCCCGCGGGCTTCGATGCCGACGGGATGCCGACGGCCGTCCAGCTCGTGGCACGCCCCAACGACGAGGCGACGCTGTTCGCGCTCGCGGCGCAGCTCGAGCAGGCGCGGCCGTGGGCCCACCGCCGGCCCGCGCTGGGCTGAATCGGCACCCCGTACGGCCAGGATCGCCCTCCCAGAGGGAGGGTTTGGCTTGCAGAACCTTGACACGATCGTGGTAAGGTTGCCGGCGTGGACGCGCTCACCATCCACGAGGCGGCCCAGACCACGGGCTGGTCTCCCCGCATGCTGCGCTACATCGAGCGCGTCGGGCTCCTCGACGCCGCGCGCTCCGATGGGGGCTACCGGCTCTACGGCGCCGCCGAGCTCCAGCGTCTGCGCACGCTGCGCGAAGTGCTGCAGGACTTCGACGTAGGGCTCGGCGAGATGGCCTTCGCCCAGCGCCTGCGCACCGACTCCGAGCTGCGGGCCTCGGTCGACGCCTGGTTCGAGGCCCAGCCGCAGCGCCCCGAAGACGTCCCCGCCCGCGACTGGCTGCGCTTCGAGCAGGACAAGCACGAGCGCCTGCTCGCCGCGGCTGCCGCCCTGACATGACCTCCGTCCCCGAATCCAAGGACACGATGACCACCACCGCCACGCTGACCGAGAACGACTTCAAGGTTGCCGACCTCTCCCTGGCCGAGTTCGGCCGCAACGAGATCCGCCTTGCCGAGCACGAGATGCCCGGGCTGATCAAGACGCGCGAGGAGTTCGCCGCGACGCAGCCGCTGAAGGGCGCGCGCATCATGGGCTCGCTGCACATGACCGTGCAGACCGCCGTCCTCATCGAGACGCTGACCTCGCTCGGCGCCGAGGTGCGCTGGGTGTCGTGCAACATCTTCTCGACCCAGGACCACGCGGCCGCGGCCGTCGCCGTCGGCCCCAACGGCACGCCCGAGGATCCCCAGGGCGTGCCCGTGTTCGCCTGGAAGGGCGAGACGCTCGAGGAGTACTGGTGGTGCACCGAGCAGGCGCTCACCTGGCCGGGCGGCGAGGGTCCGAACATGATCCTCGACGACGGCGGCGACGCCACCATGCTCGTCCACAAGGGCACCGAGTTCGAGAAGGCCGGCGCCGTCCCCGATCCCTCGACGGCCGGCTCGGAGGAGTTCCGTGTCTTCCTGACGCTGCTGCAGCGCACGCTCTCCGAGGACCCGCAGAAGTGGACGCGGATCGGCGAAGGCATCCAGGGCGTCACCGAGGAGACGACGACCGGCGTGCATCGCCTCTACGAGCTGGCCCAGCAGGGCGAGCTGCTCTTCCCGGCGATCAACGTCAACGACTCGGTCACCAAGTCGAAGTTCGACAACCTCTACGGCTGCCGGCACTCGCTCATCGACGGCATCAACCGCGCGACCGACGTGATGATCGGCGGCAAGGTCGCCGTGATCCTCGGCTACGGCGACGTCGGCAAGGGCTGCGCGGAGTCGCTGCGCGGCCAGGGCGCGCGCGTCATCGTCACCGAGATCGACCCGATCTGCGCCCTGCAGGCCGCGATGGAGGGCTACCAGGTGGCCACGCTGGAGGACGTCGTCGAGACCGCCGACATCTTCATCACCGCCACCGGCAACAAGGACATCATCACCTCCGCGCACATGGCGCGGATG
>Ga0307502_10000145_pt1 | contig 18762 bp, 15 predicted proteins | sample 16_S_MG_FD_201364 | JGI IMG/M metagenome (GOLD analysis project Ga0307502, IMG submission 201364) | Soil microbial communities from Populus trichocarpa stands in riparian zone in the Pacific Northwest, United States - 16_S | ecosystem: Environmental > Terrestrial > Soil > Riparian zone > Trees... | reverse complement strand
CGCTTGACGGCTGCGGCCGGGTTGTTGAGCTCGTGGGCGAGCCCTGCGGCCATCGTCCCCAGCGACTCCAGACGCTCGCGGTTCTGCTCCGCGCCGGCGACACGCGACAGGACGGGCTGCATCTGCTTCATGACGCGCTCGTGCACCGGCGGTTGCGCGAGCACGAGGCGACGGAAGTCGTCGGCCGGGATGAGCGCGACGTCGCAGACGGTCGTCGCCTCCATACGCACCGGCAGCGGCCCGCGTGTGAGGACCGAGATGGCGCCGATCCACGTCGGTGCGATCTGACGCCCGACGGGCTCGGTGCGGCCCTGAGTGACCATGGTGGTTTGGGCCTCGCCCTCCAGCAGGCAGGTGAGCCCGATCACCTCGACGTTCTGCTCGGCCAGCAGCTCGCCGGGCTCGTAGCGGATCCGCTGCGCGACGGCAGCCCACTCGGCGAGCTGCTCGTCGTCGAGGTCGTCGAACAGGTCGACGGGGCGCAGATCGGCGACGGAGGTCGCGGCCGCGGTGCTCATGCCTGAGCGAGGTACTCGTGGATGAGCGAGACCGCCATCGAGCCCTCCCCCACCGCGCTGGCCACGCGCTTGATCGAGCGCGCGCGCACGTCACCGGCCACGAACACGCCGGGGACGCTCGTCTCCAGCGGGTAAGGGTCGCGCTCCAGGGGCCAGCCGGCGCGCTTGACGTCGGCGCCGGCGAGGATGAAGCCGCGCTCGTCGCGCGCCACGACGCCCTCGAGCCAGTCGGTGCGCGGCGTCGCGCCGATGAAGACGAAGACGGCGTCGACCTCCTCGACGCTCTCCGCACCGGCGCCATCGCGCATGCGCAGCGCGCGCAGGCGGCCGTCGTCGCCTTCCGCCGCGAGCGGCTGCCAGCCGGTGCGCACCTCGACGTTCTCGAGCGCTGCGATCTGCTCGATCAGGTAATGCGACATCGACTTGGCCAGCGAGTCGGCGCGCACGAGCATGATGACCCTGCCCGCGTACTTGCTGAAGTAGACGGCGGCCTGGCCGGCGGAGTTGGCGCCGCCGATGACCACCACGGTCTGCTCGGCGCACGACTTCGCCTCCGTCAGCGCGGCCCCGTAGTAGACCCCGGCCCCGGAGAAGCGCTCGAACCCGGGCGCGTCGAGCTGGCGGTAGGAGACGCCCGAGGCCACGAGCACGCAGTTGGCGCTGAGGCTCCCGCCGCCGGAGAGCGCGACCAGGCGCCCGGCGCCCTCCACGTCGAGCCTCACCGCGCCCTGCACGCTGAGCAGCTCGGCGCCGAGGCGCCGCGCCTGGTCGGTGCCGCGGCGCGCGAGGTCCGAGCCGCTGAGGCCGCCCGGGAACCCGAGGTAGTTCTCGATGCGGCTGGACTGCCCGGCCTGGCCGCCGGGCGCCTCACGCTCGACCATCACCGTGCGCAGGCCCTCGGAGGCGCCGTACACGGCGGCCGCGAGCCCGGCGGGCCCGCCGCCGACGATGACGAGGTCGTAGTGCTCGGAGGCGGGCGTGCTGGTGACGCCCAGGCGCTCGGCGAGCTCGAGCACCGTGGGTCGCTCGAGCACCGTGCCGTCCTCGAGCAGCGCCACCGGCAGACCGGTGTCGTCGACGCCCGCGACCGTCAGCAGCTCGCGACTCTCGCCGTCGCGCTCGACGTCCATCCAGCGCGCCGGCACGCGGTTGCGGGCCAGGAAGTCGCGCAGCTCGTGCGTCTCGCGCGAGAAGCGGTGCCCGATCAGGCGCACGCCGCCCGAGTCCAGCGCCGCCCCGCTGGCCCACGTCGTCAGCAGGTCCTCGACGACGGGGTAGAGATGCTCCTCCGGCGGATCCCAGGGCTTGAGCAGGTAGTAGTCGAGCGCGACCTCGTTGATGGCCTGGATCGCGGCCTCGGTATCGGCGTAGGCCGTCAGCAGGACGCGCTTGGCGCTCGGCACGATCTGGCGGGCCTGCACCAGGAACTCGGTCCCCGGCAGGCCCGGCATGCGCTGGTCGGCGACCAGCAGGGCCACCTGGTCGCCGCGCACGACCAGGTCGCGCAGGATGTCGAGGCCCTCCTGTCCGGAGTTGGCACGCAGGATCCGGTAGCCCTCGCCGAACTGGCGGCGCAGGTCGCGCGCCACCGCGGCGAGCACGGCGGGCTCGTCGTCGACCGCGAGGATGGCGGGACGCCGCCGGCGCTCGCCGTTGTCCGTGTCAGCCACCGACCGGAACGCTACTGGTCGCCGTTCCTCTCACCGCCTCGACGCGCGGGAGATGGCGCACGCCGGGCACGGCCAGGAAGGCCAGCGCGCACGCGATGCCGACCGCGCTCATCCCCAGCAGCGTCTCCTGCGTGCCGAGCGACGCGGCGAGCGGACCGACGACGGCCGTGCCGACGGGCATGAGGATCGTGCTGGCGAGGTAGTCGAAGGAGCTCACGCGCGAGAGCGCGTCGCCGGGGATGTGCTCCTGCAGCGACACCTCCCACAGCGTGAAGAACGCGGTCACGCCGATCCCGGTGACGAACTGCAGCGCGCAGGTCGCGGCCAGCCCGACGCCGGCGCCGTACACGGCGGCCTGGCTCGAGGCCAGGATGAGCGCGATGCCGGCCGTCAGCAGCGCGTGGCGGGGCCGGATGCGCAGCAGCAGCACGTCGCCGAGCACGCAGCCCAGGCCGAAGGCCACCACGACGGCGGCCCAGGCGCTGGGGCCGCCGAGGCGCTCGGAGATCGAGACGGGACCGAGGACGAAGACGGCCGGCAGCACGATGCCCGAGTAGGCGCACATGGCGCCGAGTCCGGCGAGCACCCACGAGCGGCTGCGCACCTCGCGCCAGCCGTCCTTGATCGCCGCGAGGAACGCCGGGGGCGCCTCCTCGATCCCCTCGACCGCCACCCTGGGCGCCAGCCGCAGCAGGCAGGCGACGCTGACCGCGAAGGACCCCGCGTCGAAGAGCATCGCCGCGCCGGCGCCGATCCCGGCCACGAGCACGCCCGCCAGCGCGGGGCCCGCAATGCTCGAGATCGAGAAGCTCAGCCCGCGCAGCGCATTGGCCGGCTGCAGCTGGCCGGGATGCGACACCGTCTGGGGCAGCAGACCGGTGAACGCCGGCTGGAAGAACGCGTCGGCCGTTCCGTAGCAGGCCGCCAGCACGCCCAGCATGACCGGGGTGGCGGCGTCGGTCACGAGCAGCGCGCCCCCGACCGCCTGCACCACGAGGCGCGCCAGGTCAGAGGCCACGAGCACGCGCCGGCGGTCGCCGCGATCGGAGATCACGCCGCCCGCCAGCGCGAAGACCAGGAAGGGCACGAGCTGCGCGGCCACCACGAGCCCCACCGCCTGGATGCTGCCGCCGGCCTCGAGCACCGCGAAGGGCAGCGCCACGAGCATGACGCGGTCGCCGATGAGCGACAGCACCTGCCCGGCGAACAGCAGCCGGAACTGCGCCTCGGTGCGCAGCACCTCCGGGACCAGCGCCCGAATCCTCCCCATCGCGACCGAGTCTATGCGCGCGCGGCGTCGGTCACGCGACGCTCGTCCAGGCGGGCCGCGGTCTGCGGATCGTGGGCGACGAGGTACACGGTCGGCGTCTGGGCGGCAAGGGCCTTGATCCGCTCGTGCGTCTGGCGTGCGGCGGCCTCGTCGGTCGACGGGCCGTCGAGCAGTCCGCGCAGCATCAGGTCCTCGTTGTAGGAGCTGTCGCCCGCGAGCAGGACGGCGTGGTCGCCGTCCTCGACGACGACGCCCATCTGGCCGGGGGTGTGGCCGTGGAGGGGCAGGATGGTGACGTCGCCGGCCCCGGTGAGCTGCAGGCTCTGCGGGAACGGCCCGTAGGCGGCGGGCGCGAGGTCGACCACGGTCGGCGCGAACCAGCTCGGCCAGTGGTTGTTGGGGTAGCCGCGCAGGCGACCGCGCAGGCCGGAGGCGATCTCGAGGTCGTCGCGCGAGACGAGGATCTCGGTGCCGGGGAAGTGGTGCAGGCCGCCCGCGTGGTCGGTGTGCAGGTGGGTCAGCACGACCCAGCGGACGTCGCCCGGCGCGATCCCGAGCCCCCGCAGCTGGGGCCCGATCTCCTCCTCGGGCGTGACGAACAGGCGCAGCCCGAAGCGGTAGTAGGGATGCCAGCGCGGGAAGTAGCCCGGCTCGCTGCTGCGGGCCGTCTCGCCCGTGTCGACGACGATGACGCCCTCGGGATGCTCGATGGCGAAGGCGTAGATCGGCAGCGGGTCGACCCACTGGCGGTCGAGGAGCATGTTCAGCTGACGACGGGTGCCGTGGCCGACGGCCTGGACCTGGCGGGTCTTGATCGCCACCGTCCCGGTCTGGATCGCGTGGATCTTCATCGTGCGAACCCGCGCAGGATCAGCTCGGCGACACCCTCGGCGAGGTCTGCGTCGATGGGGCCGCCGGTGACGAGCAGGCGATAGAAGAGCGCTCCGCCGAGCACGTCGAGCGCGAGCTCGACGTCGAGGTCGGCGCGCAGGTCGCCCCGTGCGACGCCGCGATCGAGCACCGCGCGCAACGCCGCACGGCGCTGGGCGAGGAAGCCGTCGCGGATCGCGCGAGCCAGCTCGGGACGCTGGGGCATCGCTCCGACGAGGCTGGGCATGACCCCGGCCTTCACCGGGTCGCGGTACACCTCGACCGCGTCGCGCATCAGCGCGAGCAGATCCTCACGCGTCGAGCCCGTGTCCGGGACCGTGATCTCGCTGACCAGCGCGGCGACGGTGGCCGTCACCAGTTCGTCCTTGGATCGGTAGCGGCGGTAGATCGCGGCCTTCCCCACCCCGGCGCGCTCCGCGACGTCGTCCATGCGGAAGTCGTGGATACCGACCTCGCCGACGAGCTCGAGCGTGGCCGCGAGGATCGCGCCGTCGAGCCGCACCTCCCTGGGCCGCCCCACCACCGCCTGCGCGTTGCCTGTCATGAGCCCTCCTTACGGTACTGAGCAGTTCCGAATGTGAGGCTATCACATTACGAAACCAGCCGGTCTCATAAGGGGAGGGTCAGGAGGAGAGCACGCGCGGCGTCGCCGACGTCGAGTAGACGTCCTTGCGGCCGATGCGCCCGTCGGCCGTGATCGGGAAGACGTCGATGCCATCCCACTCCAGACCGCGGCCGTCGTCGGGGTGCGTCGCGCGCGCGGTCCACTCGCTCACGGCGAAGTCGCCGCCGAGGCGCAGCGTCCGGCGCTCGAAGCGCAGCGTGGGCCAGCGCGCGAAGATCGACGCGATGTGCGCGCGGACGGCCTCCGCGCCCGCCACCCTCTCCTCCGCGGTGTGGTTGTGGAAGACGATCGCGTCGTCGTGCATCGACGCGATCGCGTCGAGCTCCTGCGCGTTCCACGCCGCGTCGTAGCGATCGATGAGCGCGGCGATGTCCATGGGATGGCCTTCAGGCGCGCTTGGCGTAGTTGCTGGCGCCGAACCAGTCCACCACGACGGCGGGCTCGTCGCCGACGACCCACGCGTCGTGACCGCTGGGCAACGACGTGATGTCGCCGGGACCGGCGACGAACTCGGTGCCGTCGTCCATCCGGATCGCCAGGCGGCCGCTGACGTGGTACTGGAAGTGCGGCGCCTCGCAGCTCGCCGTGTTGGCCAGCGGCCGGACGTCGTTGGACCAGCGCCAGCCCGGCTCGAAGACGAGCCGTCCGACCTCGCCACCGCCGACCCGCAGGATCTCGGCGCGACCGTTGGGGAACGCGCGCGTCTCCTCCGGCGCGCCGAAGCTCTTGTGCTCGGTCTGCTGCATTGCGGCCTCCTCCATCGGGTTGGAGCGCAAACTTACCTACTAGTAGATAGAATGACAACCCGACTTCGAACTCTGTGAGGATGGTCCATGATGGCGAGCAAGCAGCGCAGCGAGGCGGGTGAGACCGCCACCCGCATCCTCGACATCGGCGAGCGGCTCGTGCAGGTCCGTGGCTTCAACGGCTTCAGCTACGCGGACGTCGCCTCCGAGCTCGCCATGACCACGGCGGCCCTGCACTACCACTTCCCCGGCAAGGCCGAGCTGGGGCGGGCGCTGATCGAGCGCTATACGCAGCGCTTCCTCGACGCGCTCGAGGAGATCGATGCGCGCATCCCCGGCGCACCGGACAAGCTCGACGCCTACGCCGCCCTCTATGCCGGGGTCCTGCGCGGCCAGCGCATGTGCCTGTGCGGCATGCTCGCCGCCGAGTACCAGACGCTGCCCGATCCGATGCGCGACGCGGTGATCGCCTTCATCGACGCCAACGAGGCGTGGGTGGAGCGGGTGCTCTCCGACGGCCGCCAGGCCGGGAGCATCGCGTTGCCCGGTTCGGCGAGCGACGCGGCGCGGCTGATCGTCAGCGGCCTGGAAGGGGCGATGCTCGTCGCGCGCCCGTACGGAGACCTCGCGCGCTTCGATACCGCGGCCGAAGGGTTGCTGTCGGGCTTCAGACGGTGACCGCGCTACGCTGAGGTCGTCAATTGGCTGGCGCGGGGCCCTCCTGGAGGCCCGTTGTCCAGCCGTGTGGAGGCCCGTTGTGGCCCGCCTGAGGCTAGGCGATCGTTCCGCCGATGGCGGGGGCCGGGCGATCGGGAGACCGGTATCGCCGCGCCTTGGTCGCGTCTCGTCATGACGCCGTCGCGCGGCCCACGCAGGTTGTTGACCAGCGGTGGCCCCGGCGGGTCGGTGATTCGCCACCTGCTCCCTGGCGCGGTCGGCGCCCTGATCGTGCTCGGCTTCCTGCGCTGGCTGGGCGAGGACCAGGGCCTGTACGGGTCGGTGGCCGGCGTCCTGCTGATGACGGTGGTCTGCATCTCCGCGGTCGGAGGGCTGCTGTGGTACTTCGCCCTCTGGGTCGATCGCGACGAGATCGAGCGCCAGGACGTGGAGGCCGAGCTCAGGCGCAGCTCGCGCTACTTCGAGCTCTCTCGCGACCTCGTCTGCACGGCGGGCTTCGACGGCTACTTCAAGCAGCTCAACGCAGCGTGGACGGAGACGCTCGGGTGGAGCGAGGACGAGCTGCGCGCGCGCCCCTTCGTGGAGTTCGTCCATGACGAGGATCGCGCCCGCACCGAGGAGCAGACCGCCGGGCTGGCGGCGGGCGGTGTCACCGTCGACTTCGTCAACCGCTACGCGACCAAGGACGGCGGCTGGCGCTGGATCGAATGGAGCTCGATGGCCATCGTCGAGGAGGGGCTGATCTACGCCTCGGCCCGCGACGTCACCCAGCGCAGGGTGATCGAGGCGGCCCTGGAGCGCAGCGACCATCGCACGCGCCAGATCGTCGAGACGGCGCACGACGCCTTCATCTCGATCGACGCGCGCGGCATGATCACCGGCTGGAATCCCCAGGCGGAGGCGAGCTTCGGCTGGTCGCGGCGCGAGGCGCTCGGTCGCGAGCTGGCCGAGACGATCGTCCCCGAGCGCGACCGCCCGGCGCACCGACGCGGCCTCGAGCGCTTTCTCGCCACCGGCGAGGGGCCCGTGCTGGGCCGGCGGCTCGAGCTGACGGCGCTGCATCGCGACGGCCGCGAGTTCCCCGTCGAGCTGACCATCTCCCCGATCGAGATGGAGAACGGCTACGCCTTCAACGCCTTCCTGCGCGACATCACCGAGCGCAAGGGCGCCGAGGAGGAGCTCGCGCTGGCTCGCGACCAGGCGCTCGAGGCCTCGAGGATGAAGTCGATGTTCGTGGCCAACGTCAGCCACGAGATCCGGACGCCGATGAACGGCGTGATCGGCATGAGCGAGCTGCTGCTCGACACCGAGCTCGACGAGACCCAGCGCGAGTACGCCGAGGCGATCTCCGCCTCCGGCGAGGCGCTGCTGACGATCATCGACGACATCCTCGACTTCTCGAAGATCGAGGCCGGCAAGCTCGAGCTCGATCCCACCGACTTCGACCTGCGCGAGGCCATCGAGAGGGCCTGCGGGATGCTCGCCGCGCGCGCCCACGAGAAGGGCCTGGAGCTCGCAGTGGCGATCGGCCCGGAGGTCCCGGCGCTCGTGCACGCGGACTCCGCCCGGCTGCGACAGGTGCTGACCAACCTCGTCGCGAACGCGATCAAGTTCACGGCCGCGGGCGAGGTGGTCGTGCGCGCGAGCGCGCACGACGCGAACGACGGCGAGGCGCTGGTGCGCGTCGAGATCTCCGACACCGGGATCGGGATCGAGCGCCAGGCCCTCGACCAGCTGTTCGAGCCCTACGCGCAGGCCGACGGCTCGACGACCCGCAAGTACGGCGGCACGGGCCTCGGCCTTGCGATCTCCAGGCAGCTGATCGAGCTGATGGGTGGCCGCGTCGGCGCCGAGAGCGAGCCGGGCAGGGGCAGCTCGTTCTGGTTCGAGCTGTCACTGGCCCGCGCAGAAGCCGGCGACGGCGCGCCGCAGGAGGAGCCCTCGCTGGCCGGCCTGCGCGTCCTCGTCGTCGACGACAACGCCACCAGCCGCAGGATCCTCGAGCGCCAGATGAGCTCGTGGCAGATGAGCTGCGAAGTCGCCGACAGCGCCGCTCACGCAACGGGGCTGCTGGCGTCGGCCGCGGCCGCCGGCCTCCCCTTCGCGCTGGCGCTGCTCGACCTCAACATGCCCGACGTCGATGGGTACGAGCTGGCCCGGTCGATCCGCGCGACGCCCGCGCTGCGCGGCATGCGCCTGGTGCTGCTGAGCTCCTCGGGCGGTCGCTCCGGCGCACCGGCGGAGGCCGCCCTGGACGGGATGCTCGTCAAGCCGGTGCGCCAGTCGCAGCTCTACGAGGAGATCCAGGCCGTCATCGCCGGCGAGCGCAGCGTCGCGCCGCGCGTGCGCGCGCCGCAGCCTGCCGGCACCCCGCGGCGCGGCACGATCCCCGCGATCCTCGTGGTCGAGGACACGCTCATCAACCAGGCGGTGGCGGCGCACATGCTCGAGCGCTGCGGCTTCGAGGCGCAGGTCGCCGAGAACGGGCGCAAGGCGCTGGAGGCCCTGTCGAAGCGGACCTACGCGGCCGTGCTCATGGATTGCCAGATGCCAGAGCTCGACGGCTACGAGACGACGCGCGAGATTCGCCGCCTCGAGCAGGGCGGGTGGCGCATGCCGATCATCGCGATGACCGCCAACGCGATGCAGGGCGAGCGCGAGCGCTGCCTCGCCGCCGGCATGGACGACTACCTGACCAAGCCGCTGCGCCAGCGAACGCTGAAGGACACCCTTGCGCGCTGGGTCGCGCAAGCGCCCGCGACGTCGAGTGACCCCGACCGGGCCGACCCGGCGGACGGCGTGCGTCATGGCGACCGCGGCGACCTGCCGGTCCTCGACGACGCGGTCATCGCGGACCTCGAGAACCTCGACGGCGCCGTGCTGGCCGGCCTGGTGGCGCTCTACCTCGACGAGGCCGCGGGGCGCCTGTCCGAGCTCGCCGGCGCCGTCGATCGCGGTGACATGCCGATGGTCGCCCAGATGGCGCACACCCTCCGGGGCAACAGCAGCACCCTCGGCGCGGCGCACGTCGCCCGCGTCACTGCCGAGCTCGAGACGACGGCCAACGCAGGCGACCTGAGCTCCGCGGCCGGACTGCTCGACACGCTTCGCGGCGCGCTCGAGGACACCAGCACGGCCTTCCGCGGTCGAGCGACCGAACCCAACAACGATGGAGTGTTTCCCGTATGACGTCCGCAGAAGCCAAGCAGCCGACCGAGCCCGGCGAGGTCCCCGACGCTCGTCCCAGCCTCCTGATCGCCGACGACGATGCCTTCATGCGCACCGCGCTCAGCGCCCAGCTCAACGACGCCTTCCGCATCGTCGCCGTCGCCGCCGACGCGAGCGCGGCGATCGCACTGGCCCAGGAGCACCAACCCGACGCGGCCCTCCTCGACGTCGACATGCCCAACGGTGGCGCACGCGAGGCGGTCCCGCAGATCGCCGCGTGCTCGCCCGCGACGTCGATCGTGATCCTGTCCGGCGACGAGACGCGTGAGATCGTCCTGGAGCTCATCAGCGCGGGCGCGATCGCCTACGTGCGCAAGGGCGTCACCGGCTCCGAGCTCTCCCAGACGCTGTCCGAGGCGCTCAAGGCCAAGCGCGATCCCCCGCCGGCGTGACCGCCTGTCCGGGATGACCCTTAGGGGACGCGCACCGGTTAGCCCCTGGCCGCCCACCGGTTGTCCCGCTGGGCGCCGACCCGCCCACCGGCGATCGTTGTCGTACGCAAACGACACCGGGCCGTCCCGGGAAAAGAGACCGAACAGCAATGACCGCCACTGCCACCACACACCCACAGGCCGACGTCAAGGACGCCTCGCTTGCCGGAGCGCGCGCATGGTTCGCCCAGAAGGGCCTGTCGCGTCCGCGCGAAGGCCGCATCCTGGCCGGAGTCACCGCGGCGTTCGCCCGGCGCTACGACCTCAACCCACTCGTCGCGCGCATCCTCGGCGTCGTGATCGTCTTCACGCTGACGCCGATCGTCTACGTCCTGGCGTGGATCCTCATGCCCAAGGACGCCGACGCCGCTGTCGCGCCCGCCGCGACGGCCGCCGCCTGAGCGGCGTGGGCGCCGGGAACCAGCGGCCCCGCCACGCGGTGGGGTCGCTGGACACCGCGCGCCGGCCCTAGGCCTTCTTCCGCGTCGCCTTCGCCTTGGCCCTGCTGATCGTGATGTTGCGGCGGGTCGTCTTCTTGTCGAACTTGACGCTCGGCGTGTCGCGCGTGCGCGGCGAAGCCCAGCTCGCCCATCGCCGAGCGCTTCGTGCGCGCCGAATACGACGAGCACGCGCATGCTCTACCCCGAGCGACGTGCGTGTTTGCCGGGCGTGGCCCTGGCGGCGCTATCGGTCATGGCGCCAGGCCGGCGGCCGCTCGAGATCGTGGCCGAAGTGCTCGCGGCGCCATTCCCGCTCGATCGAGACCTCCGCGCGGGCCTCGCTTTCGCCGAGCGCTCGAAGCTTCGAGGCAAGTTCAGCCTCCCGCGCGTCCATCTGACCCTGCACCTCGTGCATCGCGTAGAGGTGGTGGTTCTCCACTTCGTGCAGCCGACCGAGCTCGTGCTCGGGGTCCATGCCGATCTGCGTGCCTGCGGTCCCATCGAGCAGGCGCTGCAGGTCCTCCAGCCTCCCGATGACCCCGCGACGGCCGGTCTCCTCGACGAAGCGACAGACCGCCTCGCTCTTCGACGTCACCGAGCCGCTGGCAAAGGACTGTGCGCGCAGCCATGCGGGCGACGTCCGGGTCACCGGGCGCTGGTGCGGCGTGCCCCAGTCGGTGCATACGACGTCGACGTCGGCGGTGAGCACCAGGACGTCGGCGCCGCGGCCGATGGCGAACTCCGCGCACGCGAGATCCTCGTCGATCACCGTCTCGACGACGTAGCCCATCGCGCCCTCGCGCGGATCGGACAGCTCGATGGTCGCACGCGCACCGAGCGCGAGGACCGCGAGCGGCATTGGTGAGCCCGAATCGATCATGAGGCGATGCTGACCGTTCACGGCTGCGATCTCGTGCGGGATTTCCCGCACAGATGCTGCGGATCGACCCGGCCCCAGCGCCCCCGACACGCGACGGATGCGACGACGGAGTCGACACTCGGCGTCAGCGCCTGAGCTTCAGCGACAGCTTCCTCGCCGACGGATTGCCCGCCGCGTCCTTGACCGACAGCGCGACGATCGCCGTCAGCTTGGGGCGCTTCGCGAGCGCCCTGCGTACGAGCGCCGCGTCCTTCTTCGACAGCCTCAGTGTGATCCTCGTGCGCGCGCCGGCGGGCAGGGTGATGGTGCGCGCGACGAAGCGCACGAGCTTCGGCACGCGGACGCTGGCAGTGGCCACCCCGGTCGCGTTCTCGCTGGACGCCACGAAGAACGCGATCGAGCCGCCCTTCGACAGCCGCGCGCTGCGGCCCCCGGCGGAGACCACGGGCGACGTGCGATCCGCGGTCGCGATGGGCGCGGCCGACTGCGTGCCCGGGTCGGGGGACGCAGCCGGCGGCGGCGGACAGACGCCCTGGCTACTCGCACCGTTGGGGCACTCGTCCTGCGTCTCGTCGCCGAAGCCGTCGTGGTCAGCGTCCGGCTCGACCGCGGCGTCGTAGGCGAGCGTCAGGCCCTGGGTGGACCCGACCGGCCGGGCGACCTGACCGTCGGGGATCACATTCCACGCGGCGGTCAGGTCACCGATGGAGTTGGGAGTGGAGAGCCCCATCCGCGCGTCGGCGTTGCCGAGCTCCATGCCCACGTAGTCCCCGGCTCGGATCGGCTGGCGCGTGGCGAAGCTCTCCACGCCCGCGGTCGCCGGCATCTCCCGCGAGCTGGTCGAGATGAACGCGTAGTCGGAGGGCCCTGCGGGCCGCACCACGCGCAAGGCCAGCGGGCCGATCGAGCCGTTGACACGCCACCGCACCACCACCCCGTCGAAGGGCGCGAGGGTCTGGCCTGTGGCGAGCGAGATCTGAGCGACGTCGCAGCCGGTGATGCTGCAGATTTCGGGAGAGCCCGGTCTCGAGATGTCGCCGCCGATCGTCACCGCCGCCGACGCCGGCGTCGGCGCCCACAGCGCCACGGACGCGGCCATCGCCGCCGCAGCGGCAGCGCCCTTGCACGTCGTCTTCATCGGTGCCTGCTTCGGAGGCGCACCGAGACCGTCGTGCTCACGGTGCGCGCGTGCCCGGCCGGATCGCGCACGCCGACGCGCAGGCGCAGCGTGAGCCGGCCCGCGTGGACGAGGCGCAGGCGCAGCCGCTTCGAGAGCGCGAGGTGCACGGTCAGCTTGGCGGCGGCGCGCACCGTGATCGACCGCTGCCTGACGGCGATCCGCCTGGGCGCCGGCGTCGCACCGGACAGCCGGCCGGAGACCGCGAAGTGGTTGGCGTTCGCCACGACCACGGGCAGCGGGCCGCGCGCGGGGATGCGCTTCGCGCCGAGCCGCAGCGTCACGAGCCTCCGCGCGCCGAACGCAGGCCGCGAACCGCTGCTCGACGCGCCGACGCCAGCCGCATCGGTGCCCGCGGGCGCCTGGCCCTCGTAGGCGCCGATGTCCGAGCCGTCGCCCGCGTTGGCGACCGCAGCGAAGTCCGACGGACGCGGCGCGCCGCGCTGGTCGGAGGTCAGCCCGAAGGCGAAGCCTGCGTCGATGGCCGGGCTGGCGGCCGCGGGCGCCATCGTCGCGGTCGGACCGCCGTCGTCGCGCAGCGCACCGAGCAGCGGATCCGCCGTGAGCGGCGATCCGGTGATCGTGCCCTGCTCGCGCGCCGCCATCGAGGTGACCAGGTCGGACTGCCCCGCGTCGACGGTCGCGCTGCCCAGGTTGGCCGGGTCGATGTACGCCGTCTTGTTCGAGACGAGGTCGATGCCGCTCCTGCCGTCGGCCACGATCGTGTCGCGCAGCGTCGTCAGCGCGGTGCGCGCGGCGCGGCCGTCGTATACGAGGTTGTAGATCGACGCGCCGTCGTAGGACGCCGTGTTCGCCGCGAAGGTCGACCCGTTCGCCGTGACCGCGCCGCTCAGGTTGAACACCGCGCCGCCCATCCCCTTGGCGTGATCGGGGACGTTGTCGGCGCCCCCGACCGCCTCGTTGTCCGCGAGCGTCGAGGCGCGGATCGTCAGGCGGCCCTGCATGTTGAAGATCGCGCCGCCCATCCCGGCACCGCCGCCGCCGTCGATCCCGTGCGGCGTGCCGCCGCCGAAGCCAGCCGTGCCGTCGACGGCAGTGCCGACGAGGCCTCCGGCGCCACCGCCCCCACCGAAGCCGCCGCCGCCGGCCACTGCGCCGAAGTCGTCGGTCACGGCGCCGCCGCCGCCGCCGAAGCCACCGCCGCCCGCCGAGTCGAAGTCCTCGCCGCCACCGCCGCCCACGCCGCCGCCACCTCCGCCGCGCGTCCCGCCGCTGCCGAAGCCGCCGCCGATCGAGGGGCCGGTGCGGGGGGCACGGGCGCCTCCGCCGCTGCCATCGCCGCCGTTGGTAGCGACCATGTGGCCACCCGACCCGCCCGAGCCGCTCGCCGGGCCGCCCCCCGCGCCGACGCCGGCCAGGTCGCCACGGTTGCCGTTCTCGCCCGTTGCAAGGCCACCGCCGCCACCGGCCCCGACCACCCCGCCCACAGCGCCGCGGGTGGCACCCGCCCACGAGCCGACGGGCCCGACGCCGCCGCCGTCTCCGCCGGCGGGGGCGTCGCTGCCCATGCCGCCGCCGCCCCGACCGGCCGTGGTGTTCGTCGCCGATCCTCCCAGCGCATTGTTGGCGGTGAGCGTGCAGCGCTCGATCACGACGGCTCCCTGGCTGAAGATCGCGCCGCCCATGCCCGCTCCGCCGCCACCGCGCCATGAGTCGCCGCCCTTGGCGAAGCCGCCCGTGAGGGTGACGTCGCGCAGAGTCAGCGCGCCCGGCCCGGGTGAGACATAGCTGTCGGTGCTCGGGCTCGCCGGATCGGCGCCCACGAAGAGGAGCCGGAACGGCGGAGCGGTCGGAGCGCGGGCGATCGTGGCGCCATTGCCCTCGATCGTGATGTCGCTGCCGATCGCCGGCAGCGCGCTCGGCCCGTACCAGGTGTTGTCCGCCTTGACGAACCGGTACACGCAGCCGGCGACCAGCTCGACCGTGTCCGGCCCGGGTGCGGCGTTGGCCGCCTCGATCGCCGACACCAACGATCCGGGGTTGTCCAACCCGGTCGGGCAGGCGGCGTTGAACGTCTGCGCGGATGCCGCGCCCGGGCAGAGCCCAAGTGCTCCCGCGATGATCAGCAGCAGGCTGCCGCGCGTCAGAGTCATGCGAGCGACGGTAGGCGCGCGGGCGCGCGCGAGCATCCGCAGGACTGCGTATTCGCCCGCCCGAACGCGCGTATCCCGAGCGGCGGAGTACCTGCGCGATCATGCCCCCGGCGGCGGCACGACGAGGCCGAGCTCCGTCGCGCGCCGGGCGGCATCGGCTCGCGACCGGCAGCCGAGCTTCGTCCGGATGTTCTGGACGTGCGTGTCGACCGTGCGCGGGCTGAGGAAGAGCTCGCGAGCGATCTCGCGGTTGGTCTGACCGACCGCCACGAGCCGGACGACCTCGACCTCGCGGCGGGTCAGGCCGCCGTTCGCGAGCTGGGCCGCGGCCAGGCGGCCGAGACGACGCTCGACGGGCTCACCGAGCGCGGCGAGGTCGGCGGCGAGCTTTGCGGCCAGCGGCCGCGCGCCGAGCTTACGGGCGGCACGGTGCGCAGCGACCAGCCGCTCCACCGCCTCCGTGCATTGGCCGGCAGCGACGAACGCCGCGGCTGCGCGGCGCTGCGTCTCGGCGCGCTCGAACGGCGCGCCGACGTCGGCCAACAGCGACGCCGCGCGCTCGAACTGCGTCGCGGCCTCGGCAGGCTCGCCGTCGAGCAGCGCGACCTCCCCGAGCGTGTGCGCGAGCGCCGACATCGCCTCGTCCTGGCCGGTGTCGGCCGCGATCTGCGCCAGCGCCGCCGCGCATGCTCGCACGGACCCGTCCTCCTGTGCCTCGGCAAGGGCGGTCGCCGACCAGCGCAGCGGCGAGATCGCGTAATGGCGCTCCTCGGTCTCGGTCCAGCGGTCGAGGATCGCGCGGCAGCGCTCCGCGCCGCCACCGGGCGCGCGGGCCTGCTCGAGCACGGCGAGCCCCCAGCCGGAGAACAGCTCCATGGCGGCGAGCTCGATCCGCCGTGAGACCGTTGCCGACTCCAGCAGCAGTGCGCGCGCCGGTCCGCGCTGCCCGCGCAGCGCGAGGATCAGGCCCAGCGTCCCGGACGCGGCGGCCCTGGCGTGCAACGTCGCGCGGGGAGAGTCGAGGACCTGCCGGCAGACGGCGGCGGAGCGATCCCAGTCGCCGGCGTGGCGCAGCACGACGCTCAGGCAGGCCAGACACAGCTGCGCGGTCGGCTCGAGCTCGTTGGCAGCGCAGAAGCCGAACGCCTCGTCGTAGGTCTCCCGCGCGCCACGGTAGTCGCCGACGTGCTCGAGCGAGTCGGCCAGCCGCTGGTAGACCTCGGCCGCGGCTCCGCTGAGGTTGTGATCGAGGGCGTGCGTGAGACCCCTTCGCACGAGCTCGATCGCGGGAGCGCCCTCGCCCATGCGCGCGCGCACGTTGCCCTCGAGCCCGAGAATGCGCGCCTCGAGGTCAGGCCGCTGGGCGGCGATGGCCTCAGCCGTTGCGGTCTCGAGCAGGGCGAGCGCGGCGCGGAAGCTCGCTGCGGAGCGCAGGTGCGTGGCGGCGGCGAGCCGCTCGCCGGCCGCGTCGCCTGGAAGCCCGCCCGCCGCGAAGGCGCAGGCGGCCTGCTCGCGCGCGGCAAGCGCGTCCTCCCACCGACCCTGGAGCTCGAGCGCGCCCGCGAGGCTGCGCAGCACGTCGCCGAGCAGCACGTCCGCCCCGCTGCGGCGGTGTCCCTCCGCCGCCTCGCGCCACGCCAGCACGGCGCCCCCGAGGTCGCCCGCCAGCTCGGTGCACCGCCCGAGGTGTCCGAGCGCGTCGAGCCGCGCGGGCTCCTGCGCTCCCTCCGGCCAGAGCTCGAGCGCGCGGCGGATCGCCCGCGACCCGTCGCGGTAGGCATGCACATCGCGGAACGCCTCGGCCGCGGCGAGGTAGGACCGCCGTGCGCGGTCGGGCTCGCGGCCGCGCGCCCAGTGCTCGGCGATGGCCGACGCGGGCGCAGCCTCCGTCTCCAATGCCGCGGCGATCGCGCGGTGCAGGGCCGGACGCTTGGCCCAGCCGATCTCGCCGTAGAACGCCTCGCGGACGAGGTCGTGGCGAAACGCGAGCCGCCCGCGCGCGTCCTCGGTCACGATCCCGCGGCGCGCGGGCTCGTCGGGCCACTCGGCCAGCCCGGCGATCGCGGTCGCGAGCTCGGGATCGAAGCTCTGCCCCACCGCCGCGGCCACGCTGAGCGCGGCTCGGGCGTCGTCGTCGAGGCCGGCGGCACGCAACAGGACCGCGTCGCGCACGTGCTCGGGCAGGGGCAGCTCCTCGCTGGAGCTGAGCTCGAGGCCGCCGGGCCCCGGGCGCAGGCGGTCCTCCGCGACGAGGACGGCGCCGAGCTCCTCGACGAAGAACGGCAGCCCGCCCGTGCGCCCGACCACGGTCCGCACCAGCGTCGGCGCGACGTCCCCGCCCACGACCGAGCGCAGGAGCGCGCCGGTGTCCACGTCGCCGAGCGGCTCCACCGTCAGCTCGTGCAGCCGGCCCTGCCGGCGCAGCTCGCTGCGCAAGCGGCGCAGCGGGTGCCCGCGGGACATCTCGTCGCTGCGGTAGGCGCCGACGACGTGCAGCGCCTGGGTCTCGAGCGCCGGCGCGAGGACGGCCAGCATGTCGAGCGTCCCCTCGTCGGCCCACTGCAGGTCGTCGAGGAAGACGGCTGCGGGCGCTGCGGCCGCGAACGCCGACACCACGATCTCGCACAGCGCCGCGCGGTCGGCGCCCGAAGCAGCGGCGAGATCGGGCAGCGCGGTGGTCAGCGGCCAGTAGGCCGGTGCGCCACCCTGCAGGCCCGCGCCCTGAAGGACGGCGAGGCCCGACTCCTGCAGCGCGCAGCGGGCGAGCACCGTCTTGCCGACGCCGGCCTCGCCCGCCAGGAGCACGAGCGAGCCGCGACCATCCCGGGCCTGCGCGACCGCCGCCGCCAGCTGCGAGCGCTCCTGCTCGCGACCGACCAGCGCGGTGGTCAGTAGCTGAAGACGCACGCTCCCTCGCCGATCCAATCCCACAGCGGCGTGGCTCCGGCGAGGCGCGCGTTCTCGACCAGCTCGCCCGCTTCGAGCTTGCGCGCCTGGAAGCAGATCGGGCAGACGAAGAGCTGCCCACCGGCGTCGGCGTACTGCTGGAAGAGCCGGGCCAGCGGCGGGCAGCCGTCGCAGGCGACCGCCTCGGCGGTGCCCGGCAGCCCGAGCCGCACCGCCTCCTTGGTCAGGAACATCGTGACGTCCTTGCCCTTCTCCGCCGCGCCCCCACCGACGAGGAACGCGACGGTCACCCGTTCGGGATCCTCGAGCCCCGTGGCGAGGTTGATGACGACCTTCCCGTTGTCAGTCATGCGCGCAGCGTACGCCCGCCCCGCGCACGCAACATCCCGAGGAATGCGTAGTTTTCGGGGTCAGGCGAGCACCCAGCCCGTCCTGGCGTTGCCGTCGTCGGGTTAAGGTCACAGGCGATGGCCAGCGGGCCGGAGGAGTTCAAGGCGTTCGAGGCGGCCGGGTGGTCGCGGCGGGCGAACACGTACGGGCGCGTGAGCGGCGCCATCACGGCGCGCTTCGTGGAGTCCCTCCTGGATGCCGCTGGCGTCGTGGCGGGGATGCGGGTGCTCGACGTCGCCACCGGCCCGGGGAACGTCGCCGCCGCGGCGGCGAAACGCGGGGCCCAGCCCGTGGGCGTGGACATCGCCGAGGGAATGCTGGCCGTGGCGCGGCGCGATCACCCGCAGCTCGACTTCCGGCCCGGCGATGCCGAGGCGCTGGCGTTCGCGGACTCCTCCTTCGACGCCGTCGTAGGGGCCTTCGTCCTCAACCATCTGCCCCGCCCCGAGGTCGCGGCGGTGGAGCTCGCCCGGGTGCTCGCCCCCGGCGGGCGGCTGGCCCTGTCGGTGTGGGACGTGCCGGAGCGCACGCGCTTCATCGGGCTGCTCCGAGACGCCGTTGCCCGCGCCGGCGCGGCCCCTTCGTCGGAGCCGCCAGCCGGCCCCGACCCGTTCCGCTTCGCCGACGACGCGCAGCTGCGGGCGCTGCTGGACGGCGCCGGCCTGGAGGACGTGGCGGTCGAGACGGTCGCGGTCCGCCATCGCGTGGAGGGCGACGCGATGGCGCTATGGGACGGACTGCTGGCCGGCAGCGTGCGGTCCGCGGCCGCCGTCGAGGCGCTGAGCCCGGCGGCGCGC
>Ga0307502_10000144_pt1 | contig 18778 bp, 19 predicted proteins | sample 16_S_MG_FD_201364 | JGI IMG/M metagenome (GOLD analysis project Ga0307502, IMG submission 201364) | Soil microbial communities from Populus trichocarpa stands in riparian zone in the Pacific Northwest, United States - 16_S | ecosystem: Environmental > Terrestrial > Soil > Riparian zone > Trees... | reverse complement strand
TGTCCCGATAGCGACGCTCGCCAAACGGCCGTTGCGCAACTTCGACCTGCGCGACGAGGCCGGCCGTGCAATCCCCGTCTTGGGACGCGACCACAACGGCGACATCGCGCATGGCGCCCTAATTGGGTTAGCGGAACTCGCCCTTGAGGAGGCTGGACTCGGATCACTAACGCCGCAGACGGTGGCCCACCTCAGAGCAATCGCGTGCGGTACTCGCGAGGAGGCGGACCAGACTGCAGGTGCCCTGATTCGCGCCGCGGAAGAGGGCGATGCCGAGCTCGCCGCGGTCCTGGAAGACGACTGGACCTTCTATCTCATATCCCTTCTTGCATCCAGCTACATCCTGCTCGCCGTGGTGCGAGAGGCGGACACGCGACGCATCCTCAAGTTCGCCTATGACGAGGGATACGACGACTCTCGATCCCGGTTGCAGCGAGTGCGCCAAGGCCTAGGGATCGCGGCTCTAACGTTCCAGATCAACGCGCCGGCAGCAGTAAGGGCGGCGAGCTATCACGCTGAGATCGTCATTCCGGAGCAGTTGCGCATCGAGGAGGCGTTCCTCTACGACGTCGAGGACCTCTCCATCTACGGCGACGCCGACATCGACGCTGATCGCGGAGCGCTGTACGCATCGAGCCTCGAACTCTCGGCCCGGCCGGCGCTGTTCGTGCGCCTCGACGCGGAGCGCGCTGGCCTACCGACGGTCGCGTTCGCGGTCAGCGTCGTCACGGCCTCCATGCTCATTCTCGGCGCCGTCGTCTTCAAGCCAGACGCGACGACCGGCGGGCCATCGGTATCCGTTCTGCTCGCCGCATCAGCGCTGTTTGCCGGCGCGGTCGCACAGCGAGGCGAGCACGACCTCGTGCAGCGCTTCTTCACGCACCGGCGCGCCGTGCTCGTGCTGACAGGAGTCACGGCCCTGGTAGCGGCATCGACGCTCGCGTTCAACGCATCGCCGCACACCATCGACGTGGTCTGGAAGACCTGCGCCGCGGCAGCGACCGTGTTTGCGTCTATCCTCGGCTACGCCTACAGACGCGCAGTGCCGATGAGTAGGGCATCAAGCGAGGAGGAGACATGACGAAGCCCGCAAAGACCGCCAGCGCATCGACCCCGCGTACGCTGAGCAGCCGTCCTCCGAAGGCCGTGAAGCTCCGTTCCGCCGAGGGCTACACCTCGCGTATCCCCGGCCTCGAGGCCCGCAAGGCCCCGAAGGTCACCGAGGCGAAGGTCAGCGGCGTCATGCGCGACCTGAAGACCCGCGCGAAGTAGCCCTTTTCGGACCTTCCGTCGTCGATGCGCACGGCGGCGGCGATCCATGCGACGGTTTCCGCGCTGACCGAAGCCACGACGTCAGGGCTTGCGGTAGCTGACCGACCCGTCGGCCTCGAGCACCAGCAGTCGGCGCTTCTCGCCGCCGGTCAGGCTGACGATGAGCCACACGATCAGCCAGAGCCCGAACGTGATGATGCTCAGGATCAGGTGCAGGACGTGGTTGGGGCGCTTGCCGAACGCGATGACCGCCGTGTTGCCGTGGCGGTATTCGAGCTTGTAGCCCTTCGCGACGTAACGGCCGATCTCAGTGTCGAGGGCGTCGGTGGGTTGCGTCGACATGGTCATCGTGCGCGACGGTACCACCGGCTAAACGGGGCGCTGAGGATCGTTGAGTGGTTGAGGGTTGACGCCGTCTGACGGCGGCTGTAGACCTCGCACACGCCCCGGCCACAGCATCCGGTCGGGGCGCCCAATACAAACAGTGCCGGGCGCGACTGCTGATACAGCCCGCCCGGCGTGGCACAACGGAGGTAAGTCCGTCATGCAGATGAGTTCTACCGCGCCAAGTGCGCAGATGCTCCCCGGCGGTTTCATCGAAGTCGCCGGCCCGCTCATCCGGTTTGTGCACCGCGAGGCCACGTTCCAGCTGGGCGACAGGCTCGCGAACCCAAAGTGCAGTCGGGACATCGAGGAGAACCTGTCCCGGGCGGCCGTCGCGTACGCAATGTTCCGCGCCAACGAGACAGGCATCCTCGACGCCGCGGACCTTGAGTGCATCGCGCACCTTGCCGAAATCGCGGCGACCGTCGCGGAGATCCGCGCCTACTCCGTCGAAGAACTGGCGCGGTCGCGCCGGGAGGCGCAGGACTACATCGCCGGCAACGACGAGGGCAAGCGCTTCACGATGGAGCCGGAGAACCGCGAAGAGAACATCGCGGAGTACCGGCGTGTCCGGCGGCAGTGCGGGACGACATCGCCACCTGCGACGTCTTGCTCGACGTGATCGACCGGGTCCGCAACGGGGAGGGCGAGGACGGATGACCGCCCGCCATGTCTCAGCGAGGCCGGCAGGTCCCCCGGGACGTGCGACACCACGTCTTCGCGCATGACCGCTGGCGGTGCCGCACGTGCGGCACCACGATGGATCTGACCGTGGATCACATGGTTCCCCGTGCCCGCGGCGGCAACAACTACTGGCGCAACCTGCAGACGCTCTGCGGGGCGTGCAATCAGGCAAAGGGCGATCGGTTGGCGGCGTGAGCGCATTGGCGTGAAAGGTCGGGCCGGCTGGCGCATGGGAGCGCGCCGCCGGCCCTTGGCGCGCATCGGGGGTAGCCGGTGGTTCGCCTACCCCCGACGTAGGGACGCCCCCAAAGCCCCGCGAGCGTCGGTATCGGGTCAGCGCTTCCACAGCGCTTCCATAGCAAGGCCCGACAAAGCCGAAACGCCCGTGAATACGGGCGTCCCGGTGCTTGTCTCCCTTACCTCGCGGGTAATCGACGCGCCGCGGGGGCGCTGGCACCGTGGTGCGCATCATGAGCGCACACGAACTCGCACCTCGCCTGCCCTGGACCGCCCGCGCGATGTCGCACCCCTGGGCCGCCCTGGCCGTCGTACTGACCGGGACCTTCATGGTCGTCCTCGACTTCTTCATCGTCAACGTCGCCATGCCCGCGATGCAGGCCGACCTGCATGCCGGCACCGGCGCGATCGAATGGGTCATCGCCGGCTACGGCCTGACCTTCGCCACCTTCCTCATCACCGCGGGGCGGCTGGGCGACCAGCTTGGCCGGCGCCGCATGTTCTCGCTCGGCCTCGCCGCCTTCACGCTGGCCTCGGCGGCCTGCGGCCTGGCGCCCAGCCCCGCCGTGCTCGTCGGCGCGCGGCTCGTGCAGGGCCTCGCCGCCGCGCTGCTCAGCCCGCAGGTGCTGTCGATCATCGGCGTCGTCTACGACGGCCCCGCCCGTGTCCGCGCGATCAGCGTCTACGGCATCGTCCTCGGCTTCGCCGCGGTCGGCGGGCAGCTGATCGGAGGCGTGCTCGTGCAGGCCGACATCGCCGGCCTGGGCTGGCGCAGCTGCTTTCTCATCAACGTGCCGGTCGGCCTCATCGCGCTGATGGTCGTCGCGCGCGCGCTGCCCGAGTCGCGCGTGGAGGGCGCCCACCGCCTGGATCTCGTAGGGACCGCGCTGATCACGCTCGGTCTCGTCGACATCGTCCTGCCGCTCGTCGAGGGTCGCCAGCACGGTTGGCCGGCGTGGACGTGGCTGTGCCTGGGCGCGGCGCCGCTCACGCTCGGTGTCTTTGTCGCCCACCAGCGGCGCCTGAGCCGCCGCGGCGGGGCGCCGCTGCTCGATCCCGCGCTCTTCCGCGAGCGCGCGTTCAGCGCGGGCCTCGTGACCCAGCTCGTCTTCTTCTCGAGCATGGCCTCGTACTTCCTCGTGCTCGCGCTGTACCTGCAGCAGGGCCGCGGACTCGATGCGCTGCAGGCCGGGCTCGTCTTCACGATCCTGGCCGCCGCCTACCTGGTCGCGTCGGCCTACGCGCCGGGGCTGACCCCGCGCCTGGGCCGGCGGCTGCCGGCGATCGGCGGGCTGGTCCTCGCCGCCGGGCACGGGCTGCTCGCGCTGAGCGTGGCCGACATCGGCGTCGGCGGCTCGATCGCCCTGCTGGTGCCCGGCATGCTGCTCGAGGGCGCGGGCATGGGCCTCGTCATCACGCCCCTGACCTCGACGGTCCTCGGCAACCTGAAGCCCCACAACGCGGGCGCCGCCGCGGGCGCGCTCTCGACGATGCAGCAGGTCGGCAACGCGCTCGGCGTCGCCGTGACCGGCGTCATCTTCTTCGGCGCCCTCGACCGCGGCTTCGGCCACGCGTTCGAGGTCAGCCTGATCCAGCTGGCGGCTCTGGGTGCGGCGGTGGCGGTGTTGACCCGCCTGCTGCCGGGGCGCGAGGCGGCGTCGGCGAGCGAGCCGGCAGCGAGCCGGGGTCGCTCGTGCTGAACGCGATGATGCGGCTGCGGATCTCTGCACGGTGGCGTGCGGTCGGCCCGGCGGCGATCGCGAGCACGAGCGCCCACGCGACTGCGAACACGATTACCAGCCAGGAGGTCTGCGTGCGCGAGAACGCGCCGGGGACCAGAAGTACGGCTGTAACACAGACGACGCCGCCCAATACACCCACGGGTGACGAGCGGGACATGCGCTCAGAGAGAGGCGGCAGCGGATCAGGCAGTCCACGCACGCGTCGCACGCCCCACAGGACGAGGCTGGCCGCGTAGGCCATGACGGTCAGGCCGGCTATGAATCCGTACACCTGGAAGCCAACGAGCAGCGGCGACCCGTAGACGTCGGAATACGTGTTGCCCGTGTCCAGTCGATCCACGTAGCTCTCCCACGATCCCGCCGCGCCCGCCTGGACCAACACGATGCAACTCCAAACCGTGACAACAAGTGCGATGCCCGCCAGCGATCCGCCTAGGCCGAACGGCTCGCGGCGGAAGGCCTGCGTCACTTCGCGCCGGTCCCAAGCGGACCAGATGATGCGCACGAGGGTGACCAACGCTCCGGCGCCCACCACGATCAGCGCCGCAGCAATCAGGTCGGGGGTCTCCAGGTGGAGCGCGTCGAGCAGGTCACCGAACGGCTTGAATATGGCCCCAACGGCTGACTTGGCCCAGTCCGGCGCGTGCTTGGCGATCGAGGCGCCGGCGCTCTCAAGATCCCCCCAAAGGCGCACACCCGCGAACAGCGCAGCGGTCGTGATGCACGCGCGCACCACGACAAGCCACCCGACTCGCCAGGCGCGCCGCCGCGCGGCTGCCACGATTGTCTGAGGCTCCACGTCGAGGGTGCCCCGGGCCCCCGACGTCTCAGCGGCGTCGATGAGCAGACGCGCCAGCGGCAGCACGAAGCCGATCGGGTTGCGCCAGTAGGACGTGTGGTCGCCGAACGTGGACGCCGTGCTCCAGACCTCGCATGACTCGATCCAGTCGGGAGCTCGGTCGAACATCGGGCCGTTGGGAACGGGGTCGGCCGAGGCGAAGAAGTCGACCCAGCGCGGGTTGGAGCCGTCCGGCGCCAACCTCAGCGCGGCTTGGATGCGGGGCTCCTCCTCGCCGGCCTCACTCAACAGACCCCAGATCGAGAGCAGGATGAAGAGCAGGACATACGCCGCGAGCCAGAGACTGGCCGTACGCGCGTCCTGCCAATCGCCGAGGGACGGCACGGCAATGCAGGCCACGAGCAAGGCGGTCAAGGCCGACACGGCCCAGGCGATCGCCAGGCCGCTCCGCGTCTGCGCCAATAACTCCAGTTCCGCCACCTTGCGCAGCCCGGAGCCCACTGTGACGAAGAGACTCGTGCGGTCTTGAGGGTGAGCCCGCAGGCAGCGGTGCGCCAGGATGGCGCCCTGGCCCTCGGCAACGATGGCGACCCGGTCGCAGCGGCTCGCCAGCCATCCGAAGTCGCTCTCCACGCGACGCATGACCGCGCCCACTCGAGTTGGGCTCTCCAGGAGCACGTAGCTGTCGCCGATGCGCTCGCCGAGTCGTGCGGTGGCGCCGCGCATGGCCGCCGAGAGCTTGGGCAACGGGAGCGAGGCGAGCAGGACCAGGACGAGGGCGCACGCGACGGCTACGACCGAGAGCAGGGGTGCCAAACAGAAGCGCACGAGAGCGGCCACCACGCGGCACAGCCAGACGAGCCGGCGGGGACGGGCACGCCACCGACGCCGAAGGCTGTGGAGGAAGTGCTTGAGGACGACGATCGGCGCGACCTTGAGCACCCAGCGCGTCAGCGCCGGCACGCCGGGTGGCTGGAAGTCACCCGCCCACCAGGACTCGGCGAGACACCATTCGTCGTCAACCGACTCCAGCGGGGAGGCACCGGGGGCGTCCATGGCGAGCCGCAGATGCGCCGGTGCGTCCGGATCCGCGACGGAGGCGAAGGTGACGTCGCGCACGGTGATCGGTCGCGCGACCGCCGCGGACTCGGCATCGAGCGCGGCCAAGCCCGCCTCTCGTTCCGAGCGCTCGGCGCCCTTCGCCTTCTCCGTGGCCGCCTTGGCCTTCGCGTATCGGTCTCGTGCCTCCCGTCTGTCCTCGTCGTCGTGCGTCACCCACCGGTCCAGGGACCCGCGCAACGCGTCCGCGGCCCGGATCAGCGCGCCGCCGCGCCGCGGTTCGGCGAGCCCGGAGACGATGAGGACACCTAGGCGATAGCGGCGCTCGGGTACCGCTCCTGTGGGTGCAGTGTCGGTGGCCATCGTTGGTCAACGGATTTGATCGACCCAACCAGATCCCGGTGCGCTGTGCAAGACGTCAGCTGCGCCCAACCGGCGCGGCGACGGCTCACGCCTCAAGGCCGCGGACAATCCGCACTCGCCGTGCGTGCGAGTGCGGATGCCGACCGGCGCGCCGGCCGCGAGTCTCTACGACACCGATGCCGACCTCGCAGACAGCAGCCGTGGATCTGTATTGGATTCCGCTCGGCGCCGGTGGTCGGTGCGTCCGCCTCAACGGCCGGGTCTTCGAGGCGATCCAAGCCGCGCGCCAGCGTCGACAACGATGCGACCTCTACCACGCGGCGCTCGTGGTCGAGCTGGACGGCGAGGGCTACACGATCGAACTTGCGCCCTCGCCGGACGCTGACACGGCGAGTCGGGGCGTGGTTGGCACCGGCGCCGTCGGGAGCCGCTACGTCGAGTGGTTGCGCTGGTTTCGCTACGAGATCCGCTGCTGTCGTGGCGGGTCCATTCCGGATCTCGCCGAGGCGGTGGGCGGACCGTGCCGGCTCAGCAGCGATCCCCGCATCGCACGCCGGCTGCTCGACCTCGTCGCGACTGTGCCCGCGCCCGTGTGGGGACGCGACGAGCTCAAGGCGGGCGAGAGGTGGAACTCGAACTCGATGATCGCCTGGGTGATCGCCGGCGCAGGACTGTCGACAGATCACCTTCGCCCGCCACCGCGCGGTCGCGCCCCGGGCTGGGAGGCCGGCCTCCTGGTGGCTCGTCGCCGCGGCTCCGCGCCTCGTGCGGTGGCGATCTGACCATCGCCTTCAAGCAGCCGATCGATCCGTCCTGGACGCCGCCGGGCTGAATGCCGTTGCGCCGGTCGTCGTCACCTGCGACGCTCGGCGAGCCCGCTCCGGGCGACCTGCGGCCGCCGCCGCGGAGGCAGTCGATGCAATCCTCACATCCCGCCCGCATCCTCGTCGTGGCGAACCGAACGGCGTCGACGCCCCGGCTCCTGGAGGAGGTCGGCCGGCGCGCGCAGCTCGGGCCATGCACCTTCGCCCTGCTCATCCCCGACGCCGCCAACCGCAAGGCGGCGGACTGGACGATGGAGGTCGCGATTCCGCTCCTGGAGGGCGTGGCGCGGGGCAGCGTGGAAGGGCTCATCGGTGGGCCGGATCCGTTGGCCGCCGTGGAGCGCGCGATCCACGACGGAGACTTCGACGAGATCATCGTCTCGACCCTTCCCCCGAAGCGGTCGTGGTGGCTGCGGCGCGACCTCGTCCGCCGAATCGAGGGCCTCGGATTGCCCGTGACGGCTGTCGTCCCGCGGCAGAAGTCGATCATCGGCGACAGCGAGGAGACCCTGCGAGCCCGCGTCGGTGGCGGGGGCATGTAAGGGGTCAGCCGCTGGGGACGGTCAGCCGGACGGTGCCCCGGCCGAGGACCTCCACGGATTGGCCGGGGGCGCAGGCGGCGATGTCGTGGGCCTCGTCGCGCAGTCGCCGTCGCAAGATGGTCAGCGCGGGGAGCCCGAGCGCCGCCGGGATGGCGAGCAGCAGTCCGCGATAGGCGATGACGGCGACCGCGGCGTCGGTGGCATCGACGCCGTAGAGCACGAGCGTGCCGATCAGGCCGCCGTCGACGCCGCCGATCCCTCCCGGGATCGGGATCAGGCTGCCGAGCTGGCCGACGAGGTAGGCGACGAGCAGGACGCCGACCGCCGGAACCTCGTTGCCAAACGCCTTGAAGCAGACGCCGAGCATGGCGACGTCGAAGAGGAGGTAGGCGGCGGCGCCGAGCAGGATCGCCGGGTCGCGTGCCCGCAGGACGCCGAGGGCCTCGTCGACGCCCTCGCCGACCGCCTCGGCCGCGGCGACGATCCGGCTGCGCATCGGGCGGCGCGCGAGTCGCGCGGCGAGGGACCGCGCCGCCAGCGCGAGCGCGATGGCGCCCACGCCCGCGATCGCGGGGATGAGACCGAGCAGGATGCTCGGCGAGCCGGGGAGCAGGCCGCTGGCCAGGCCCAGACCGCCGAGCGCGAGGAAGCCGACGTTGGCCAGGCTCGTGAGCAGGAAGAACGCGACGGTCCGTCGCGCGATGAAGGCGGTCGGCAGGCCGCCGCGGCGCAGGATCCATGCGCCGAGCGCGAGGCCTCCGGCGCCACCGACGGAGAACACGGAGTTGGCCGCGAGCTCCGACAACCCGATCTCGGTGCTCGTTCGCCAGCTCATCCGCCGGCAGAAGACGCCGCGGAAGACGAGCACGTAGCCCGCGCAGGAGCCCAGCTGGAGCACTGCGGCGACCGCGATCCAGCCCGGTCGCGCGCCCATGAAGCGGTCGCGCAACGAGCCCAGCCCCGGCACCAGCACGATCAGGGCGATGACGCCCAGGACGATCGCGCCGACGATCAACAGCGACCGCCGAAGGCTCGACGGCGAGAACTCCTCCGGGAGCGCCTCGGCCTCCACCACCGGCTCGAGGTACTCCACGATCGTGATCGGCCCGGTGCTCATTCGCAGGCGGCCACCGCCGGGATGGCGATGATCGTGACGACCCCGCCCTCGCCGAAGCCTCCGACCACGTCGCGCCCGTGCCGTCGCACCCTGACGAAGGTTCCCTGGAAGGTGCTCTCCAACCGGGCCGAGGCGGTGAAGCCCGCCGTGCGATAGCGGGTGACCATGCGCGCCGTGGTCGTGCGCCCCACGGTGACTCCGGTGCTCGTGCGCACGCCGCGGGTGAACGACAGCGTGCTCAGGCGGTGGCTCTCGAACTCGGCGGAACCCCTGATCGCCGCCGGCGCCTTGGGGCCCGTGAAGCGGTAGGTGATCGGCGGCGCGCCCCCCAGCGGGCACCCGGGGCGGCGGTCCGCGAGCCACCCGGTGGCGAGCGCCGCCGTGCGGGTCATCCCGAGGTGCAGTGGCCCGATGGCGTCCAGACGCAGGACCGTCGTCGACGTTGGGCCCGCAGCATCAGCCGGCACCACGAGCGGAGCGCCCGCCATCGCGGCCAGCGCGAGAACCGATTTCAGGTGCCTCATGGCGGGCCGACCCTACTGCTCGAGCCGCGCCACGAGCTCTTCGAGGCGCAGCTCCTCCAGCCCCTTGCCGACCGCCTCGAGCTCGCCGGCGCAGAACTCCACGAGCCCGCGGCCCTCGCGGACGAGGTCGAGCGTCTCGCGCAGGCCGGCCTCGCCGGAGTCCAGCCGCTTGACGATCGCCTCCAGGCGCGCGGTCGCGGTCTCATAGGTCTGCGGCTGACCCTCAGTCATCGTCGTCGATGGTCGCATCCACCGCGGCGTCGGCGAAGGTCAGGCGCACGGCGCCCGCCTGGCGCGCGGCCTCGGCGCTGGTGACGAGGTTGCCGTGACGGTCGTCGACCACGGCGTAGCCGCGCTCGATCACGCGCTCGGGGTCGTGGGCGCCGAGGGCGAGGGTGAAGCCGTCGAGCGCCGTGCGCCGGGCCGCGAGCTCGGGGCCGGCCGCGGCGGCGGCGCGTCGCGTCAGCGCCAGGGCCCGGGTGCGCGTCGCCATCCGCTCGTCGCGCACGCGCCGCGCCGCGCTCGCGCGCACCTCGCGCAGCTTCTGGTGCAGGGCACCGCGCTCGCGCGCGACGTGCTCGCCCGGGGCGCGTGAGAGGTGCGCCAGGTGCCGGGCGCGCTCGATCACGGCGCGGCGCGCGTGGACGGCCAGGCGCCCGGCGCGGGCGGTCACGGCCGCGCGCGCCTCGCCGCAGTGCAGCGGCACGGCGGTCTCGGCCGCATGCGTCGGCGTCGAGCAGCTCACCGCGGCGACGTCGTCGATCAGCGTGCGGTCGGTGTGGTGGCCGACGGACGCGATGACCGGCACGCGCAGCAGCGCGACGGTGCGGCACAGCGTCTCGTCGCAGAAGGCGAAGAGGTCGGCCAGCGAGCCGCCGCCGCGCGCGACGACGGCCACCTCGACCTCCGGAAGGGCGGCGAGGTCCTGCAGCGCGCGGGTGATGGCCGGCGCGGCGTGGCGGTCCTGCACGGGCGCGAAGGCCCACACGAGCCGCCCGGCCCAGCCGCGGCGGTGCAGGCCGGCGAGCACGTCGTCGCGCGCCTTGCCGCTCTCGCCGGTCACCACGCCGATGCAGTGCGGCAGCGCCGGGCGCACGAGGCGCTTCTGCGGCTCGAAGAGGCCCTCGGCCGCGAGCGTCTTGCGCAGGACCTCGACCTGGGCGAGGAGATCGCCCTCGCCGGCCAGCCGCAGGCCGCTGACGGCGAACGAGAACGACGGCGAGGCGGTGCGCGAGCCCGCGTAGTAGTCGGGCCCGCCGGCGACCACGACCTGTCCGCCGTCGGACAGCGCCCCCGCGGGCAGGCGCAGCTCGTCGAAGGCGTCGCGCCACATCGAGCACGGGACGGCGCCCTCGGCGTCGCGCAACTCGAACCACACGCGCGCCCGCCCGGTGCGCAGGCCGAAGACCTCGCCAAAGAGCTGCACGCGGGCGCGTTTGCGCAGCTCGTCGCGCAGCTTCGCCGCATAGGCGCCGACCGGAAACGGGCCGGCATGCGGAGAACCGGCGATGCCCTCCGGGCGTGCGCGCTGATCGGCCATCGCGGACAACGCTAGCGGGCGCTGAGGCGCGTCCAACGGCGCTTCAGTCCGGACGGGTGGCGGCCGATCAAACTGGCCGATGGCTCACCCCGACCACCGCGCCGACACTGTCGCGCGGCTCACCGGCCTGCTCGAGGTCACGAGGCTCGTGCGCAGCGAGCAGGCCCTCGACGCGCTGCTGCCCGCGATCGCCACCGCCGTCGGCGAGGCGATGGGCTACGGCACCGTGGTCATCTCGCTCTACCGCCCGGCGTGGAACGACTTCCGCGTGGAGACCGTCCACGGCTCCGATGAGGGCCGTGAGGCGCTGCTCGGGCGCGAGCGCACATGGGCCGAGTGGGAGCCGCTCTTCGACCTGCGCTTCGAGCGCCACGGCTGTTTCCTGCTGCCGTGGGACGAGTTCGACTGGTCCTGGGACGAGTCGGTCAACTTCGTCCCCGACATCGAGATGGCCGACGGCCCCGACGCCTGGCACCCCGAGGACGCGCTCTTCGTGCCGCTGCGCCACAGCGAGGGGCACATGCTCGGCGTCATGTCCGTCGACGAGCCGGTCTCGGGGCGCCGGCCGTCCGACGACGACCTCGCGGTGCTCGCCGGGCTGGCGGCACACGCCGCCCAGGGGGTCCAGGACGCGCTGGCGGCCGCGGAGGCCGCGCGCCACCGCACCGCGCTCGAGCACCTGCTGCGCGTGTCGGCCCGGCTCACCGAGACGCTCGCGATCGACGCCATCATGCAGGAGGTCTGCGAGGGCATCCGCGCGGCGCTGGGCTTCCGCAACGTCTCGGTCGAGCTCATCGACGCCGCCACGCAGCGAGCGCTGCCGCAAGCGGTCGTCGGCTGGACGCCCGACGAGGTCGCCGGCTCGCAGAGCGGCGACGTCGAGACGCTGCGCCGGCTGCTGGACCGCGAGTTCGAGGTCGAGGGCTGCTTCCTGCTCCCCGGCCGCGAGGCGTGCGCGCGCCTGGGCATCGAGCGTCCCGCCTACGAGTCGGCGCGCAACGGCCACGGCCCGCTCGCCTGGGACCACCACTGGCTGATCATCCCGCTGCACGACCGCGAGGGCCGGCTCGTCGGGGTCATCTGGGCCGACGAGCCCGAAGACCGGCTCCTGCCCTCGACCGACCGCCTGCAGGCGCTGCGCATGTTCGCCAACCAGGCGGCGACGGCGGTCGCGGCGGTCGCCGCCTTCGAGGAGATGCAGTTCCTGGCCGAGAACGACTCGCTCACGGGCGTGGGCAACCGCCGCGCGTTCACCCGGCGCCTGGCGGAGGAGGTCCACCGCGCGGCGCGCTACGGGCAGCGCTTCGCGCTCGTGGTGCTCGACATCGACGGCTTCAAGTCCCTCAACGACTTCTACGGCCACTTCGAGGGCGACATGGCGCTCGAGGCCATCGGCGCGGTGCTGCGCGCCACCATGCGCCGCTCCGACTGCGCCTTCCGCCTGGGTGGCGACGAGTTCGCGCTCATCCTCGAGGACGCCGGCGTGGATGAGGCGACCTTCGTCGTGGACCGCATCGGTGCCGGCATCGCCGGGGTGCAGGCCGGCGCGGGCCACCTGCTGCGCGCCTCCTTCGGCGTCGCGCTGGGCGACGGCACGCCCGATCCCGAGGCGATGCTGCAGGCTGCCGACGCGGCGATGTACGAGGCCAAGCGCGCCGGCGTCGGCGTGCGCTTCGCCGCGGCCTAACGGTCTGTAGGGTCCGCGTTCGCGTGGATCTGACCCTGTCCCCGTCAGAGGAGTCCTTCCGCGACGAGCTGCGCGCGTGGCTCGGCGCCAACCACCCCGGGCGCGAGCCCGAGGGCGACGACGCGGGCTTTGCCTTTCGTCGCGCCTGGCAGCGCCAGCTGCACGACGGGGGCTGGGCCGGGGTGTCGTGGCCGACCGAGTACGGCGGGCGCGGGGCGACGCTGGTCGAGCAGGCGATCTACAACGAGGAGATCGTGCGCGCCCAGGCGCCGAGTGCGGCCAACGTCCTGGGCCTGGCCATGGGCGGCCCGACGGTCATCGCCCACGGCAGCGAGGAGCAGAAGCGCCGCTACCTGGAGCCGATCCTGTCCGCCGAGGAGATCTGGTGCCAGGGCTTCTCCGAGCCGGGCTCGGGCTCCGACCTCGCCTCGGTCAAGACCCGGGCGGTGCGCGACGGCGACGACTGGCTCGTCACCGGGCAGAAGGTGTGGACGACGCTCGCCCACCACGCCAAGTGGTGCATGCTCGTCGCGCGCACGGACCCCGATGCGCCGAAGCACCAGGGGCTCAGCTACTTCCTCATGGACATGGAGCAGGACGCGGTCCAGGTGCGCCCGCTGCGCCAGATCACCGGCGAGGCCGAGTTCAACGAACTCTTCATGGAGGACGCGCGGATCCCCCACGACAACATCGTGGGCGGGGAGGGCAACGGCTGGGCGGTGGCCATCACCACGCTCATGCACGAGCGCGCCACCCTGGCCTTCGGGCTGCAGATCGCGGTCAAGCTCGCGCTCGGCCAGCTCATCGGCGAGGCGAAGGCCGCCGGCTCGACGTCCGACGCGCAGGTCCGCGACCGCTTGGCGCAGCTCTACATCGAGGCCGAGGTGCTGCGCCTGAACGCCTACCGCGGCCTGACCGCGATCATGCGCGACGGCGTCCCGGGGCCGGAGGGCTCCCTGGGCAAGTGGCAGTGGGCCGAGGTCAACCAGGCTCTGACCGAGCTGGCGATGGACCTGCGCGGGCCGCGCGCCGTCCTCTACGACGACACCTGGACCTTCCGCTTCCTGCGCGCCCGCGCGAACTCGATCGAGGGCGGGACGACCGAGATCCTCAAGAACATCGTCGCCGAGCGCGTGCTCGGGCTGCCGCGGATGCGCTGATGAACTTCGACCTCACCGACGACCAGCGCTCGATCCAGCGCACGGCGCGCGACTTCCTGGCTGCCCGCTACAAGCCCGAGGAGGTCCGGCGCCTCGCCTACGAGACCGACCGCGGCTTCACCGACGAGGGCTGGGCGGCCATCTGCGAGCTGGGCTGGCCGGCGTTGCTGGTGGCCGAGGAGCACGGCGGGCTGGGCCTGGGCGTGGTCGAGCTGGCCGTCGTCCAGGAGGAGCTCGGCGCCGCGCTGGCACCCTCGCCCTTCCTCTCCACCGTCGCCGCCGCGGCGCTGATCGCCGACGCCGGCAGCGACGAGCAGCGCGCGCGCTGGCTGCCCGGCCTGGCCGCCGGCGAGGCGCGCGGCGCGGTGGCCTCGTTGCGCGACGGCGACGGCTGGACCGCGGTGCCCGACGCCGACGGCGCCGACGTGGTCGTGGTGCGCGAGGGCGACGGCTGGGCGCTGGCCGAAGGCGCGACCGCATCGCCCGTCGAGGCGCTGGACCCGACGCGGCGCCTGTGGAGCGTCGAGGTCGACGGCGCGCTCGATCCTCTCGACGGCGACGGCGCGCGCGCCGCCGACGTCATCGCCGTGGCGCTGGGCGCCGAGTCGGTCGGCGTCGCCCAGCGCACGCTGGAGATGGCGGTGGCCTATGCCAAGGAGCGCGAGCAGTTCGGCCGCCCGATCGGCGCCTACCAGGCCGTCTCGCACGCGTGCGCGCAGATGCTGCTCGAGGTCGAGGGCGCGCGCTCGATGGTCCTCTACGCGGCGTGGGCACTCGACCACGAGCCCGAGTCGGGCCCGCTGGCCGCCTCGATGGCCAAGGCCTACGCCTCCGATGCGGGCTGGCGCGTGCCCGCCGCGGCCCTCCAGGTCCACGGCGGGATCGGTTTCACGTGGGAGCACGACCTGCACCTGTGGCTCAAGCGCGGCAAGGCGAACGCGTACCTGTGGGGCGACGCGCGCGAGCACCGCGCGCGGGTGGCGGACCTCATCGGCCTCGACTAGTGTCGCCTCCCATGAGGCGTAGGATCTCGCTCGCGCTCGCGGGAGCCGTCGTGGTGCTGGTCTCGCCGGCGGCCGCGCGGGCGGACATCTTCGCGGCGGTCCAGTTCGCGGCTCCCGCGCCGCGCACCGACTTCGACATCGCGGTGCTCAACGCCTCGACCGGGGCGCGCGTGGCCCTGCCGGCCGGCACCAACACGCCGGCCGACGAGACGCACCCCTCGATCACGGTCGACGGCAGGCGGCTGGTCTTCGAGCGCTCCGACCCCGCCGCGGGAACCGTGCGCATCATCGCCGCCGACCTCACCACGTCGCAGAGCGCGGACCTCTTCAACGGCTTCGAGGTGGCGCAGCGCGCCCCCAGCGACCCGGCCATCCTGCCTTCGTCCAGCGTCGTCTACACGGGCGGCCCGTTCGTGGCGGTCCCCGGTGGTGGGTTCTCGATGCCGGTTGTCTCGACCGCGCTGTCCAACTTCCCCACCGGCCCGTTCATGCGCTCGACGGTCGAGCAGCAGTACGACTTCCTCGCCAACGGGAGCCTCCAGGATCTGGCGGCCGGCGGCGCTCTGATCGCCTTCCAGGTGACGCGTGCGGGCTTCCAGGGCGAGCTCGTCCTGCGCCAGCTCGGGGGCACCGCCTCGTTCCCGCTCGCGGACAGCACCGTGACCTTCGCGAATCCGAACATGGCGGCGAGCAGCCCGGAGATCGTCGTCTTCGATCAACGTTCGGTGTCCGGCAGGGCCCGCGACGGCAACATCGCCTTCCGCCCCGCGACGACGTCGACCTTCCTCGGCACCCCGACCGTCCTGCCCGCGATCGTCAACTCGCCCGCCGACGAGTCGCAGCCCGCGCTGACGGCCGACGGCCGCTATCTCGCCTTCGTCCGCCACGGGGCAGACGGGCACGATCGGCTGTTCATCTGGGACAGCCAGACCCAGACGCTGCTCAACGGCAAGGGCGTCGATCTCGGCACCATGACCTCCCATGACGTGGGCTCCGTGTCGCTGTACACCAAGCTCATCCTGGTGGCGCCGAGCATCAACCCCGGCGGGCTGATCACCCTGCAGCTGACGGCGCCCACGGGCATCGGGATCATCGTCCAGCGCATCCTCGGCACGCACCGCGTGCTGGGCCGGCAGGGCTACAAGCTCGGTCCGGCCAAGCGCGTGCCGCTCGGCACGTTCAAGAAGGGCCGCCATGGCATCCGCTGGGATCTGAAGGTCGACGGGCGCAAGCTGAGGGCCGGCCGCTACCTGGTCACGGTACGCGCCGTCACCCCGAAGGTCGTCGTGCGCGAGCTCGGCCGCTCGCGCGTGATCCGGGTGCGCTGACGACAAAGCCGCTAGACGAAGGTCCATTGGTAGTCGCGGCCGGCGCTGCCACGCTGCGTCGGTGATCAGGGATGGTCGATATGCGGCGATCGTGGCGCTCGTGCTGGGCGCCTGCGCGCTGCTCGCCGCGCTCGCGCTGGCGCCGTCCGCCGGCGCGACCCTGAAGGCCAGCGTCGACGCGGGTGGGTTGGTGCTCACCGACGCCGACGGCACGGCCGACGACGTGACGCTCTCCACCAACAAGAGCGGGCTCTTCGTCGCGCTCCACGACCACGGCGCCCTGGACCCCGTCTGCCCGCTCGTGAGCCCGAAGTTCCACGGCTTCCAATGCGAGCTCGCGCCCCTGGTGCGCATCGACGCCGGGGCCGGCGACGATCGCATCGACGCCACGCGCCTGACCACGCCGCTTCAGGTCACGCTCGGCGCGGGCTCCGACGTGCTCGAGGCCGGCAGTGCCAACGACACGATCGCCACCGTCGCCGACGGCCAGCGCGACGTCGTCGACTGCGGGGGCGGCCAGGACGTCGTCGACGGCCTCGCCGACCCCAACGACGAGCTGGCGGCGACGTGCGAGACCGCCCAGCGCAGCTTCGTGCCCACCAAGCTCCCCAAGAGCCTGACCGTGAGCCCGACCTCCACGGTCACCGTCGCCATCGGTCGCGCGGACGTGCCGCTGGGCTTCGTCGCCACCCTGGCCACGGCGCCGCCGAAGGGCAGCACGAAGAAGGGCAAGTCGATCGCGAGCACGACGGTGGCGCAGGGCACCGGGGCGGTGAAGCTGCGCTTCAAGCTCGCGCGGCTGAGCACCGGGTTCCTCAGCCGCCGGCCCGACGTCCGCGTTCAGATCGACGTCACCGCGATCGCCGCCGACGGCCGGCGCTACCGCCTCAGCCTGCACTCTCGCGCGCCGGGGAGCCGTCCGGAAGCGATCGGGCTGCACGACAACCAGCTGCGGCTGAAGATCCCCGCCAGGCTGCGCCACCCGCACGGGCACTGACGAAGGCGCCGGCTGAGCGACCCCGCGGCGCGTTGCGGGCGCCGCTCAGGTGACCTTGAGCTTGCCCTTCATGCCGTCCGCCGCGTGCCCGGGGACCGTGCACTTGAACGAGGCCGAGCCCTTTTTCAGCGTCACGGTCAGCGTCCTCGAGCGGCCGGGCTGGATCAGCCGCGTCTTCTTTCCGCCAATGCTGAAGTCGTGTGGGACGGTGCCCTTGTTGGCGATCGTGAAGGTGACCTTGCCCGCCTTCACGCTCTTCTTCGCGAGCGTGAACCTGAACTCGCTCGGCTTGCCCGCCTTCACACTGTCCGTCGTTGCCGCGATGGCCGGCAGCGCCCATGCGAGCGCGACGACGGTCAGGCAGGCGAGGAACATCACGATCCGGCGCCTCATCATCGTTCGCCGGTACCCCCGGCATTGGAGCTCGAAACATTCGTTTGCGCTCCCGGTCAGCGGCGTGTTAAATCACGGATTCGGTGGGGGTCGTTGGTCCGGGTCTCGGGAGGATCCATGGCGAAGCTGGCCATCCGCGTGAACGGCAAGCGGCACGTGGTGGAGGCCGCCCGCGACACGCCGCTGCTGTACGTCCTGCGCAACGAGCTGGATCTGCGCGGGCCGCGGTTCGGGTGCGGTCTGTCGCAGTGTGGCGCGTGCACAGTGCAGGCCGACGGCAAGGCGATCCGCTCGTGCGTCACCCCGGTCGGCGGAGTCGCCGGCAAGCGGATCACGACGCTGGAGGGCCTGGGCACGTCCAAGAAGCCCGGCCCCGTCCAGCAGGCCTTCATCGACCACCAGGCGGCGCAATGCGGCTACTGCACCAACGGGATGATCGTGGCGGCCGACGCGTTCCTGGAGAAGCACCCGCATCCGACCGAGGATGAGATCAAGAAGGCGATGAACCCGTGGCTCTGCCGGTGCGGGACGCACTTCCGGATCGTCAGGGCCATCCAGGCCGCGGCGAAGGCCAAGGCGTGAGAGGAGCGCGGCGATGACCGAGAAGTTGATCGAGGCCGGTCGCGTGAACCGGCGCACGTTCCTCGCCGGCACCGGGGCGATGATCGTGGCCGCCAGCGCGCCGAGGCTGCTCAACCCGAAGGCCGCCTTCGCGGCGCTCGAGGACGGGCCGATCGGCCCTGCGCTCGTGGATCCCAAGCAGCTCGACTCGTGGCTGGCGATCGGCGGCGACGGCACCGTGACGATCTTCACCGGCAAGGTGGAGCTCGGCACCGGCGTCCTGACCACGACGATGCAGCTGGTGGCCGACGAGCTCGACGTGCAGATGTCGGCGCTGAAGGTGATCGAGGGCGACACCTGGCACAGCCCCGACCAGGGCTACACCGCCGGCAGCCAGTCCAACAAGACCCAGTACGCGGCCAAGGGCGGGCTGCGCCAGGCGGCGGCCGAGGCGCGGCTGGCGCTGCTCGGGATGGCGTCGGCGCGGCTCGGAGCGCCGGTGACGGCGCTGACGGTCGTCGACGGCGTCGTGCGCGGCGGCAGCGGCCAGGTCTCCTACGC
>Ga0307502_10000143_pt1 | contig 18979 bp, 20 predicted proteins | sample 16_S_MG_FD_201364 | JGI IMG/M metagenome (GOLD analysis project Ga0307502, IMG submission 201364) | Soil microbial communities from Populus trichocarpa stands in riparian zone in the Pacific Northwest, United States - 16_S | ecosystem: Environmental > Terrestrial > Soil > Riparian zone > Trees... | reverse complement strand
ACTCGATCTCCACCGCCACGAACGCCATCATCGCCTCCAGACTCGACGCCACGATCGAGTCGGGATTCGCCACGAATGCAGGACATTCCTGGATATGAAACGAAACTACCGGACAAAGCACTAGTGATCTCATACAGATAGATGTCGCGGCGGCGTTCGCGGCGCACAAGCTTGGACTCGCGCTCCAAGCGTTCGAGCGCGTCGTCCAGCAGCCCCGGCGCGACGTCCGGGTCGTCATCGAGGACGCGCTGGCGCAGGTCCTCGGCGGAGACGACGTTGCGGGTCCCGGCCGACGTCACCATTTGGCTGAGCAGCGCGACGGCGGCGGCGCGCAGGTCCGGCGTGAGCGCGTCCAGTGTCTCGCCGAGTTCGTCCTCAAGCAGTCCCTGCGCGCCCTTGTCGGCGAGCAGCGCCTGCGGATCGGGGGACTGCCATAGGCGCAGGCAGACGGTCTGCACCTCCGACAAGCTGACCTCGCCTGTCCCGAAGCGCTCGGCAAGCGCTGCTTCCAGCCGCTCAGCGAGCGCCGCGTCGAGCTCGCTGCGAAAGTGTCCGGGGTGACGCTGGAACGGCCCGCGGATGATCGTCTCCAGAGCATCGGCCGGCGGCGGGCCAAGCCGCAGCGCCTGATCGATGAGCTCCGGGCGCGCGGCGAGTAGCTGCTTGACGCGGCCCAGGTGGTCCTCCCTGAACGCGAACAGCAGCTTGAGGGGCAGCTGCTCGCGCAGCAACCGGACGATCATCTCGGCGAGCGCAACGCGCGACGCGACCGCGTCGCTGTCCTCGAACAGCGTCAGGATCTCTTCGAACTGGTCAAAGACGATCAGCGGCTGGTGCTTTTGGGAGGCGGCGCGCACACGGGCTTTGAAGTCCGCGATCGACAGGACCACGCGCGAGGAGCTGTCGGCCTTGGGCGCGAGCACGCACGGCAATAGCTTGGCCCCGTCGTCGGAGATCGCGATCTGTTCGATCACGATCTCCTCGCCCGCGCGAGGCTGCACGCGCACGCGGACCGGCTCGAAGCCCAGCCGGCGCGCCTGCGGCAGCAGCCCCGCGTTGATCAGCGAGGACTTGCCATCGCCCGAGTCGCCGTACAAAAACACGCCTCGGTAGACGTCCACGAGCCTTGCCAGGAGTCGAGTCTCGTTCTCGCGGGCGAAGAAGATCGCGTGGTCGGCGTAGCGAAACGGCTGGATCCCGCGGTACGGGATGGCCGGCAGCGCGAGAACAGCCTCACCGATGGCGGCTATGGCGCGAACTCCTCGCCCCGAACCACCTCATACAAAGCCGGTACGAACGACCAGACGTCTTGAGCGATGAACTTCACGTTGCGACGCTGGCTTTGCCATACGTCGAGGATCAGCGCGTCGGGATGGAAGTCGACTGAGTAGGTATCGGGGATCTTCGCTGGGTCGATGCGCCAGCGCAGCGTCTTGAACAGCAGGCGTAGGTTGTAGTCCAACAGGCTGTAGCCGATGAACAAGGTCGTCCAGCGCTTGAGGAAGTGCTTCAGCGACAGCGGGATCGGGTCGTAGGGGTCCTTGTCGCTCATCCGCAGCACGAACTGGATGTAATCCTCATCTGTCACGACCAGCGACTCGCGGTGCGCGATGTCGCCATGCAACTTGTAGATCACTGGACTTTGCGCCGACTCATCCTCAAAGTCCGTCGTCGGCTCACCTTCAGGCTCATAGACCGAGACGCGCGGCTGCTTGCCCGCGTCCCGCAACGCCCGCTCAAACAGCCCGTCGAAATTCGTCGTGATCACCAGCGGGAAGTCCAGCCGTGCCAGCGCGCGCAACATCGGCGACGGCGCCGTACCCACATCAACCGCCCCCGCGATCGCATCCACGAGCCGCCCGCGCGAGCTGTCGATCTCATACGCCAGCGCGACACGCTGAAGGTTACCCGGATCCTCGCCCGGAAACCGTCCCGCGAAGTCGCACCCGACCGCGAGCTGGCGGCTGAGCGCCGCCAATCGGCGGGCGCTGCTCAAACGGGTAGGCAAACGGCGAGCCATCCGGAGGCGGCGCGTGCACGCCCGCCCCGAGAAACAGGATGCACCGCTGATCTCGCACCGCGTCGCCGACGAGATCGAGGACGCGGCCGACCTTTGAGGCTGACCCAGCTATATCGCCGAGCATATAGCGACAATCGATACTTGCTGACTGGGCTGTGACCGATGTCACAGGACCCCCGCGCGACTCGCTCCTAAGCGTCGGACCAAAAGCTCCAACACTCGCCGCGGCGCTGCGGCGCACCCTCGTGATCGCCCGCGGCGCGACCGGCCAGGCGCTCAGCCGGACCGCGCTGGAGCGCCCGGCCTTCTTCATCTCGATGAGCACGCGCAGCCCCATCTCCAACGTCGTGCCTGCCTGTCGCAGGCCGTCGTGCCCGAGCGCCGTAAACAGGCTCCAAGAAAACCTGCCCTCGCCCTCTCGTCGCCTATCAGGTGCTCCTTGCGGTAACGGACGAACCCGGCGAGGCGGACAGGAAGCTCGTCGGCGGCGGGGTTCGTCGGCACTGCTGACAGTTTCGCCGTTCGGGCGGTTCGACCGTCGTGTGCCAACGATGTGGAGCCGATTCTGGATCCCGCCGGCGCGACTGACCGCGAGGGCCGGCGTTACGGCGCAGCGAGTGCCCTGCCACCAGGCGAGGCCGACGTGCTTTAGCGCAGCGTCGCTTGTCCGTCGGCCGGCAATCCGTCGACGGGGTCGACGATGGCTGTGCTCTGGCTCGCCGGGCTCGCGGGCGCGGGGGTGCTCGTCTGGCAGCGCTGGAACTGGCTCGCGCTCGCGGTCTTTGCCGTCGCGCTGCCGCAGTGGGCCGTGTGGCTCGCGGCAGATCACTCGCCCGTCGCGATCCTGCTCGTCCTCGCCGCCTTCGGCGCCCTCAACGGCGGTGCGGCTGTCGGCTTCGAGCTGCGCGTTCCGTCCGCGCGGCTACGTCCTTCGTCTGCGATGTTGCTGCCGCTCAACGCGATCGTCCTCGCCCTCGCGGGCTGGTTCGCGCTCGGCGCGGCGCAGGCGCCGGCGCTCGCGCACGTCTGGCTCGGCGCGGTCGCGGTCGCCCACCTCGCCGTCGGACTGGAGACCGTCTCGACGCAATGCAATCGCGACGTGCGCCTGCTCGCGCTCGCGCGGGGCGTCGTGCTGTTCGACGTCACGCTCGCGACCGGTCCTCGACGGGCCCGTCCGCGCGCTCGCGTGGGCGATCACGACCACCGGCTTCGCGATCCTCGCCCGGCGCCTGCTGGCAGACCGTGATCCTGCACGACCCGAGCACGACGAGGCACTGCTGGCCATCGGCCTCGGCGGGCACCTGCTGCTGAGCTCCGCGCAGGCGCTCGTCCTCGCGCCTCCGGGCACGCTCGCGGCCAGTGGGAACGTCGAGCTCGCGGGTTACGCCGCGATCGCGGCCGCGACCTGCGCCTCGTTCGTCGCGGGCCGCTTCGCCGGCGACGTGCGGCGCGGGTGGCGCATCGCGCTCGACGCGGTCGCAATGGCCGGAGCGACGTACCTCACCGCCCTGGCACTTGACGGGCCGGTGCTGGCCGCGGCGCTCGCTGGCCAGGCAATCCTGCTCGGGATGCTCGCGGCGCGCGGCCCTGACCCCGTCGCCGCGTGGGGCGGTGGCGCCTACCTCGGCTTCGCGCTCGCCCACGTCCTGCTCTTCGAGGCCCCGCTCGAGGCGCTCGTCACGGGTCTCGACGACCCTCGCGGAGCCGCCCTGGCGCTCGGTGCGGTCGCGGTCGCCGCGATCGCGGCCGTGGCCCCGCTGTACCTCGCATCGGCGCTGCTCATCACCCCGTTTCAGCCCGGCGACGGCGCGCCGCACGCGGGCGTGCTCGACCTCGGTGTACGCCAGCTCGGCCAGGTGCTGTTCAGCGGGCTGTGGGCGATCGTCGGACTCGCGACGCTCGTGATCGGCCTACGCCGCGATGAGCGCATGCTGCGCCTGGGCTCGCTCGCGCTCTTGCTCGTCACCGTCGCAAAGGTGTTCCTGTACGACCTCGCGGCGCTGACGTCCTGTACCGGGTGGGGTCGTTCATCGCGCTCGGGCTGCTGCTGCTCGTCGCGGCCGGCGTCTGGCAGCGGATGCGCCCTCGTCCGCTGCCCGATCTTCGGGCCACGCCGCCCGCGCTGCGTTAGGTTGCAGCCATGCCATCCATCTTCGATTCCGACAGCATCGAGGTCACGCCCGAGCAGACGCAGGCCGCGGTCTCCGATGACAGCGCGCAGATCATCGACGTGCGCGAGCTCTATGAGTGGGAGGCCGGCCGCATCGACGGCGCACTTCACATCGAGCTCGAGCACCTGGCGTCTAACGCGGGCAAGATCGACACCGACCGGCCGGTCATCTTCCACTGCCGTCTCGGTGCGCGTTCGGCGATGGCCGCGCAGGCGTTCCGCGGGGTCGGCATCGATGCGTATTCGATGGCCGGCGGGCTCCAGCGCTGGGCCGACGAGGGCCGTCCGCTGACTCCCGAGGGCGGCGTCGTCGCCGATCACTGATTGGAGGCCGGTTCTGGCCGAGTGCGGCGGCGGCTCAGCGGGTACAGACCGTCCATCGAAACGGAAGGAGCCGCATGTACATCGGCGTCGGAACGCTGATCATCATCATCATCTTGCTGATCATCCTGCTGTAAGCAGTTGACGCAACGGAAAGGCCCGCCTGTAGCGGGCCTTTCGTCTTTCCGGACAGCGACGATGCCGGTGTGATGGACGAGAGGGGAACGGGTCATGGCGGAGGACGAGGTACACGAGATCGTGAGCGGCGAGGGCTATGCCGTCGGCAACATCGACGCGCTCGGCGAGGGCGGTGGATTTCGAAAGATCCGACCCGCGCTGGGGGTACAGGCGCTGGGCATCAACGCGATCGTCATGCCCGCCGAGTTCGCGGGTCGCCGCCACTACCACTACGAGCAGGAGGAGACCTACTTCATCCATCAAGGTCTGGCCGAGCTCGAGTTCGGCGACGGCTCCGTGCACCGTCTCGGCCAGGGCGGGATCGCGCGCATCGACCCCGCGACCGTGCGGCGCATCCGCAACGTCGGCGACGACGACCTGATCTACGTCGCCGTCGGTGGCAAGGATGGCTACGTCGAGAACGACGGCCACCTGCTGCCGTCGGAGGAGACCGGCTGAGCGGATGATCTCGCGGGCGAGGCGGCGGCCAGGGCGATGATCCGTGTGCGGACGATCCTCGCGAGCGCAGCGACCTGCGCGGCACTTCTGGCAAGCGGCGGGGGCGGCGGCGAGGCCGCGGGCGCTCGGACTCCGCCGCCGCAGCGCTCGATCACGCTGACGATTCGCTTCGACCGCGGCGCACGAGTCCCGTTGCGCGGAACGCTGAGCTGCCGACCGAGCGAGCAAGGCGCCACCGGGATCGCTCGCCCCGCGGCGAGATCCTGCTCGCGGGTGCGACGGATCGCCGGCTTGCTGACCTCGAAGCCGAGGGAGGATCGCATCTGCACCTTGATCTACGGCGGACCGCAGAAAGTCCGGGTGACCGGCCGGATCGGCGGCAAGCGCGTCAACCGCCGCTTTGATCGTACGAACGGGTGCGAGATCGCCGACTACGACCGGCTCGCGAGCGCGCTGCCGAGGATTCGAGCGAGGTAGTCGCGGGACGCGCCCTCCGCGGGTCGTCAGGAGCGCGTGACGAACTCCTGGAGCTTGCCCTTCAGCGCTTGGCGGATCATGCCTCCACGGTCGGGGTCGCCCTTGAAGATCGACTTCGCCATGCCCGTGGCCTGCTCCAGGCGGATGTGTGGCGGCAACGGCGGCACGTCGGGGTCGGTGATGACCTCGAGCAGCGCGGGCCGGCCCGCGGCGAGAACCGCGTCCCATCCGGCGCCGACGTCCGCCGGCCGATCGACGCGGACCGCGGTGAGCCCGAGCATCTCGGCGTAACGTGCATACGGGAAGTCCGGCAGATCCTGGGAGGACTGAAGCTTGGCGTCGCCCGCCAGCACGCGCTGCTCCCAGGTGACCTGGTTGAGGTCGTTGTTTTGCAGCACGCAGACCGCGCATGGGCCCGTCCAGCGGTCGGCGTACTTCGCCAGATCGATGAGGGCGTTGATGCCGAGCATCTGCATCGCGCCGTCACCGATCACGGCGATCACCGGCCGGTCGGGGAACGCCATCTTGGCTGCCAGCGCGTACGGAACGGCGGGGCACATCGATGCGAGGGTGCCTGAGAGCGCGGCTTGCATGCCGTCCCGCAGACGCAGGTGACGCGCCCACCAGTTCGTCGCAGACCCGGAGTCGGCGAGCAGGATCGCGCGATCGGGCAGCCGCGCCGACAGCTCGTGAAAGACGAGCTGCGGGTTGACCGGATCGGCGTCGAGATGAGCGCTGTCGTCGAGGATCTGCCACCAGCGCCCGACGTTCGCCGAGATCTCCTCCTGCCACGAGCGTTCCTCCTTGCGATGCAGCAGCGGCGCAAGCGCCTGCAGCGTCGCCTTGGCGTCGCCCGTCAGCGGCACCTCCGTCGGATAGCGCATCGAGAGGTTGCGGGCGTCGATGTCGATCTGCACCGCCCGCGCCTGCCCCGGCTCGGGGAGCCACTCCGAGTAGGGAAAGCTCGTTCCGATCATCAGCAGCGTGTCGCAGCCCTGCATCATGTCGTCGGACGGCTTTGTCCCCAACAAGCCGATCGCGCCGGTGACGAACGGCACGTCGTCAGGGACGACCGCACGTCCGTTGAGCGCCTTGGCAATTCCTGCGCCGAGAACGTCGGCGACGTCCAGCAGCTCCTCGGAGGCGTGCTTGGCGCCCTGGCCAACGAGCATGGCGACCTTCTCGCCGGCGTTCAAGACATCCGCCGCCCGTCGCAGATCGCCGTCGCGCGGAACGACCAGCGGCGCGGTCCAGCCCGGACTGGACTGCACCGCACCGTGCGATCGGGGCGGCTGCTCGTAGGGCATCTCCTGGACGTCGCTGGGCACGATCACCGCGGTGACAGTGCGCTGCGAGAGCGCGATTCGCACCGCGCGGTCGACGAGGTGCGCCGCCTGCCGGGGATCCATGCAGACCTCGACGAACTCGTGCGCGACATCCTTGAAGAGCGACTGCAGGTCGACCTCCTGCTGATAGGCGGCACCGAGAGACATACGCGCCTGCTGGCCGACGATCGCCACCACGGGCGCATGGTCGAGCTTGGCGTCGTACAGGCCGTTGAGGAGATGGATCGCCCCGGGACCGGACGTCGCCATGCAGACCCCCACCTCGCCGGTGAGCTTGGCGTGCGCGGTCGCCGCGAACGCCGCGATCTCCTCGTGGCGGGTCTGCAGGAACTCCACCTCGGACACGTCGTGAAACGCCAGGTCCAAGCCATTGGAGCCGTCGCCGGGATACCCGTAGATCTGGCGTACGCCCCATGTGTGCAGACGGCGCAGGATGAACGTCGAGACATTCTCGTCAGCCACGGGGCCTCCCTCTTGGAGTTGGCGAGCCTCTGGCTGTGTACCCGGCGGCGCGCTTAGCCACCGCGCGATGCGCGACGAGCCGCGATCGAGGCCCTCGGTCCCCCGTCAGCGCGCGCGGCGGCTCAGGCGGCGTTGTGCTCGCGGCGTGCGCCCGCTGGTCTCGCCCACGAAGTCGGTGGTGTACGTGACGGCGCCGCTGATGTCAGCCTCCGGAGCGTCGAGGGCGATCCCGATACCGACCTGGCGCATCGCCGGATTGAGGATCGTCGCCCGGTGAGGGGGGCTGTTCATCCAATTTTTGACGACCATCGCCGGCCGTCCGAACCTTCCGCTGCCCCAGGCCAGGTTCTCCGCGAGCTTCGCGCCGGCGCTCGGGAAGCCCGCGGCACGAACGCGAGCGATGATGCCGGTGCCCTCGGGGGTCACATGGTCGAAGAAGTCGCGCGCGCCCATGTCCTGCGCGTGGCGCTCGGCGGCGGTCTGCAGCCGTGGGTCGAGCGCGAGCGCCGTAAGGCTGCGAGCAGCGCGCTCGGCGTTGAGGAGGCAGAGCACTGTCCGCTCCGTTTGGGCCAGCGTTTCGATCCGTGGCGGCGCGTTACTGCCCGGGCAGCTGCGCGCGGCCTTGGCGCCCGCCGCGACGGCTGAGACGCGGTCGGGACCAGCGGCGATCGAGAAGGACAGCACGGCAATCACCACGCCGATCCCGGTCCGGTTGCGTACGCGCGGGTTCATATGTCGAGTCATCGTCCTGGTCCGCAGACCCGCTTGACGGAGGGCGTGCCGGCTCGATCAAACGTCCAGTCAGCGCTCGCGAGCGCTCGACCATCCGGCCAGAGGTGCGTGTCTGGCGAGCGCACCGGTGCTCGACGGAGCGCGGCGTTCGGTCGCCGCCGCGTTGCTCCGCCACAGCGCGATCGCGCTCCCCGCCGCACTCCAGGCGGCGCCGCAGAGCACGAGTGCATCCGCCGTGTGCCGGCGCCCGAGCCCGGCGGCCACAAGACCGGCTGCTCGGACCGGCGTCGCCAGCCGCGCAGCTTGCAGCACGCGCGGATCCGGTGCTGCGGCCGAGCCGACCCAGACCCACAGCGCGTAGCCGAAGCCGATCCCGAGGCGCACGAGCTCGCCCGCGCCGGCGGCGCGGCTCAGCCAGCCGCGCGCCAGCGCGCCGCGCAGTGCGGCCGCCGCGAACGCGGCATCCACGAGTCCTTCCAGGTCGCGCCCCAGCCGCGTCGGCTCCCCCGCGCGAGCGAGCCGCCCGTCGAGCCCGTCAGTCACGAACGCGAGCACGGCCATCCACGGCGCGGGCGTGTCGGCCGCGGCGGGGACGAGCCACACCCGCACCAGGGTGCAGGCATCGGCCGGACCGAGGTTGCGCGGCCGTCCGTCCTCGGTCTCGAGCATCCCGATGTGCCAGTCGAGCATGAGCCACGTCAGCGTCCACCAGGCCACGAAGGCGCACGCCCGGCGCCGGAACGGCTCGCGCCCCGCCAGCGCGAGCACCGCCCACGCGGCGGCACCAAACGCCATCCACAAGCGGATGCGGCGCGCGGTCGCCGGGTGTGCGGCGCGCTGCTCGTTCGCGCGCCGCTGGCTTGAGGCCAGGAAGCGTGCCACCGCGCGCGGCGCGAAGCGGGCGAGCAGCAGCTGCTGCAGCTGCGCGCGCGCCCACAGCTCGCCGTCGGTAGGCAGCGCGCTACCCCAGCGGGCCGGACGTGGCGACGGCCTGACGCGGCACTGGTGGCTCCTGTCCGATCAGGCTCGTGAAGACGTCGTCGACCTGCTGCCAGCCGATCTGCAGCAGGAACTGGCTGTTGCGACCGTAGGACTTGGCGCCGAGGATGAAGAAGCCGGGCTCGGGGTTGATCAAGGTCTCGGGCCCGTGCGAGCCGACCGCCAGGCAGTCGCCGCCGGTCTCGCCAAGCAGCGCCGCGGCGAGGTTCATCGGGCCGGAGGTCGCGTAGCACTCGTGTACCTGCAGCTGGCGGTACAGCGCGTGGTCTGGAACGCCGCCGTTGCACGCGAGGATGCGGTCGACCTCGATCTCCTCGGGCTGACCGTTTCGCAGCGTCACGACGATCCGCCCGTCGCGGCCGTTCAGCGCCTCGGTCACACAGCCGGCGCGCAGCTCGACGGCGCCGGACGCTCCTGCAGCCAGCTCGGCCGCCGCCGCGTTCAGCGCCACCCGCTCGGGCAGCGGATCGGCGGCGACGGCGCTCCAGTCCGGCGTGGCGTCGCGCACGGCCCAGAGCACCCGCGTGCCGGGTGCGTCGCGCGCAAGCTCGGCGAGCTGGCGTACCGCCGTCTGAGCGCAATGCCCGGCGCCTGTGAGGAGGATCGCCCGCCCGGCCCAGCCCGCCGCGTCGCCCGCGAGCGCCGGCAGGAATCGCTCGATGCGGTCCTCGAAGGCGCGCTCGTTGACCGCGTCGATCCCACCGTCGCCGAGGCGATTGGGGTTGCCGTACGTGCCGGTCGCGTCGATGACGACGTCGGCATGCGCGATCGCCTCGCTGCCATCGGGCCGCCCGACCAGGAGGCGAAACGGCCGCGATGCGCGTCGCGGGTCGCCGATCGCCTCGTGCTTGAGCAGGCCCTCGCGCCCGACGCCGAGGACTTGCGTGCGCAGGTGGATGCGACCGTTCAGCTCGGGCAGAGCGGCGATCGGCTCGAGCAGGTCGTCGGCCAGCTCGGCGCCGCTGGGCAGGCCGTCCCCGCGCGGCGCGTCCGGGAGCGCCGAACGCATCCGCGGGGAGACGTTCATGTCCCAGGCGGTGAAGGTGCGCACATGGCCCCAGCGCCGCAGGTGCCCGCCGACGGTCGCGGCCGCCTCGTACACGCGGAAGTCGTCGCCGCGCCGAGCGGCCGCCAGCGCCGCCTCGAGCCCGATCGGACCCGCGCCCAAGATGGCGATGCGCGTCATCGACGTCCTCCTCTCCGTGATCTGTCCGCGGTCGCGCCACGCACGATACTTCGACCATGACGCGAATCGCTGCGTTCGGCGGCGTGTACTCCAACCCATACGCGCTGCGTGCCCTGTTGGACGACACACGCGCGCGCGGCTGCGAGCGGCTGTTCTGTCTCGGCGACCTCGGCGGCTTCGGCGCGGAATGCGACGCGGTCTGGCCGCTGCTGCTCGAGCACGGCGTCGAGGTGATCGCGGGCAACTACGACGTGGCGATCGGACGCGGCGACGCGGACTGCGGCTGCGGCTACGCCGACGCGCGCGACAACCGCTTCGCGCAGCTCATGTACGAGTACACGCGCGAGCACACCTCGCCCGAGTTCGCGGCGTGGATGGCGCAGCTGCCGGGCGAGCTGCGGGTGCGGATCGGCGGCGTCGACGTCCATATGGTCCATGGCTCGCCGCTGGCGATCAACGACTTCCTGTGGGAGTCGCTCGACGACGAGGAGCTTGCACTGCGAGTCGACGAGAGCGGCGCGCAGCTCCTGCTGTGCACGCACACCGGAATCCCGTGGCAGCGCGAGGTCGCCGGCACGCAGATCGTCAACGTCGGCGCGATCGGCAGGCCGGCCAACGACGGCCGCACCGACGTCTGGTACGCGATGCTCGATCTCGACGCGGGACGGATCGAGTGCGTCGAGCTTGTGGCGCTTTCCTACGACTGGCGCGCTCAGGCCGCCTCGATGCGCGCGGCGGGGCTGCCCGAGCCGTTCGTCGAGACGATCGAGACGGGCTGGTGGACGACGTGCCTGGAGATCGTCCCGCCGCCCGAGCGCGCACGCGGCGCCTACCACGTCTATCGCGAGGCGATGCCCGCGGGCTTCGCAGTCGACGGCGCCGGCTGGGCCGAGGCCCCCGAGATGCCGGACGACCCGCGCCCGGTCGTCTCGCTCTTCGGCAGCGCGCTGTTTCCGCCGCGGCTGTGGGTCTACTCGAACTTCCACTGCAACATCGCCTGTGGTTACTGCGTCGTGGCGAGCTCGCCCCGTGCGCGCAGGCGCGAACTGCCCGCCGAACGCTTCCGCTCCCTGGTTGACGAAGCGCTGCGCGAGGGCTTTCACGAGCTGTACATCACCGGCGGCGAGCCGTTCGTTCACCCGCAAATCATCGAGATGATCGAGTACGCGTCCGCGCGTATGACGACCGTCGTGTTGACGAACGCGATGCTCTTCACCGGCCGGCGCCGCACGCAGCTCGCGCGCCTCGCCGGGCGGGCGCTGACGCTGACGCTGCAATCCTCGATCGACGGCGCGCGCGCAGAGACGCACGACCGCTGGCGCGGCGCAGGCGCATGGGCGAAGGCGATGGACGGACTGCGCTTCGCCGCCGACCTCGGTTTGCCGCTGCGCGTGGCGATGACGCAGACGCCGGAGAACCGCGGCGAGGTCGCCGAGCTGCGCGACGCGCTGGCCGAGCTTGGCATCGCCGGCGCGGACTTCGCCGTGCGCCCGCTCGTCCAGCGCGGCTTCGCCGCCAACGCTGCCGGCGCGGGCGCGATCCAGGTCTCCGACGCGGTCGTGGTCCCCGAGCTGACGATCACCGCCGACGGCGCGCACTGGCATCCGGTCGGCGGCGACCGCGAGTCATGTCCGGACTTCCTCGTCGCCGGCGGCGAGGTCTCGCTGGCCGACGCCAAGCGGCTCGTGGTCGAGCGCTTTCTGGCGCTCAGGCAGGCGGACGGCTCGCTGCCGGACGCGTTTGCATGCGCTGTATGACGATCCGGACGGCTGTGACGCGCTCGCCGCTCGTCTCCGTCCTGGTCCCGACGCTGAACGAGGAGCGCGAGCTGCCCTCGCTGCTCGGACACCTCGCGGCCCTGCACGGCCGGTGGGAAGTCGTCATCGCCGACGGCGGCTCGACCGACGCCACGCAGGCGCTCGCGCGTGCGCACCCGACCGCGCCACGCGTGCTCGAGCGGCGTGGCGGCCGCGCCGCACAACTCAACGCGGCAGCGCGCGCCGCGACGGGCGATGTCCTGCTGTTCCTGCACGCCGACAGCCGCCTGCCCGTCGACGCCTTCGCGTCGCTCGCCGAGGCCTGGCGCGCGGCCACGGTCGTCGGCGGCAACTTCGCCGTGGCGTTCGAGGGCGGTGGGCTGTTCGAGCGCACGCTCGGCGCGGTCTACCGCGTGCAGCGCCGGCACGGCTTCTACTACGGCGACTCGTCGGTATGGGTGCGGCGCGAGAGCTTCGACGCGCTCGGCGGCTATCGCGAGATCCCGATCATGGATGACTACGACTTCGTGCGCCGCTTGGAGCGCAGTGGGATGACGCGCTGCCTGCCCGGCCCGGCGAGGACGTCCGCGCGGCGCTGGCGCGCGATGGGGATCGCGCGCACGGTGCTCGCCTGGTTCGTCATCCGCTGGCTCTACGTCGCGGGGGCGTCTCCGGAGCGACTCGTGCGGCTGTACCGGATCGTGCGGTAGTGCATCCGGGCGCCCCCGGAGGTTCGATGTGCAGCGGGGTTGGGCGCTGTTGCATCGATGCGCTACGGTCGCTCGAGATGGCGTTGCTGACCCGCCTGCGCGAGCTGGAAGTCCTCACGCGGCCGGAGCATCCCGACCTGACGCGCGCGCTCGCCGCCCGCTGGGCGGAGCTGCCGGCCCACGTCAAGCAGCCCAACCAGATGCTCGGCCGGCGGATGTCTGGCTGCGAGGGAACGCACGGCGTCTTCCCGCGCTGCAACCTCGCGTGCACGCCGTGCTACCACGCCAAGGAGGCCAACCGCGTTCGCACGGACGGCGATCACACCGAGCTCGAGGTCGATCGCCAGATGGCGCTGATGCGCCAGCTGCGCGGGCCGGGCCAGCACGCGCAGCTGATCGGCGGCGAGGTCACGCTGCTCGGTCCGCACGACCATGCGCGAGCGCTGCAGGCGATGATCCGCCACGGCCGCAAGCCGATGTCGATGACCCACGGCGACTTCGACTACGAGTATCTGGAGGCGCTCGCGCTGGACCCGCGCACCGGCCGCCCGCGCTTCAAGCATCTCGCCTTCGCCGGCCACTTCGATTCGATGATGTTCGGCCGCCGCGGGATCAAGAAGGCGCACAACGAAGCCGAGTTGAACCCGTACCGCCGGCGCTTCTGCGAGATGTTCCAGCGCCTGGAGCGCGAGCACGGCGTGACGCACTACCTGGCGCACAACATCACGGTGACGCCGCGCAACATCGACGAGATCCCGCAACTCGTCCGCGACTGCCGCCACATGGGCTTTCGGATGTTCTCCTTTCAACCCGCCGCATATATCGGCAACAGCGCGCGCTGGAAGGACGCCTACCGCGAGTTCTCGACCGACGAAGTCTGGCGCCGCGTCGAGCAAGGCGCCGGCGGGCGGCTGCACTACGACGCCGAGCAGGTCGGCGACGTGCGCTGCAACCGCACGGCGCACGGCGTCTACGTCGGCGACCGCTACGAGACGCTGCTCGACGAGGACGACCCGCGCGACGCGCAGGCGCTGGAGGACTTCATCGTCGCGTTCGGCGGGATGGACTTCGACGATCCCAGGCGCGGTCTCGTCGCCGTGCGCGCTGCGCGCGCGGTCGCCCGACACCCGGCGGTGGTGGGCAGCGGCGCGGCGTGGGCTCTGCGGCTGGTGCGGCGCCTTGGCGGCGTGCGCACGATCCGCCGCGAGAAGCCCAAGGCGATCACGTACGTCATGCACTCGTTCATGGACGCCAAGGACGTCCGGCCGGCGTGGGAGCTGCTCCAGCGCGGGGAGATGAGCGACGACCCGAAGATCCTCGCGACCCAGGAGCGCCTGCAGGCGTGCTCGTATGCGATGGCGCACCCTGACTCGGGCACGCTCGTGCCCGCCTGCGCGCAGCACTCGGTGCTGGACCCGCTGGAGAACCTGCGGCTGCGGGAGCTGCTGCCGCTGCACGGGCGCGCGCCGGCGTGAGCCGCGGGCCACGGCCCGCGAGCCGCGAGCCGCGAGCCGCGAGCCGCGAACACGGGCCGCGAGCGTGTAAGCGCGGCCCCCGGCCCGCGATCAGCGCTGCGCGGCGGCCTCGACCTGGACGAGCGCGGCCAGGCGCTCGGGGTCGACGTCGAGCCGGGCGAGCACGCGAGCGACCGTCGCGCCGGGCCGGCGCAACACGCCGAGCAGTACGTGCTCGGTTCCCAGCCGCCGGTCACCGCGCCGGACCGCCTCGTGTAGCGCCTGCTCGAGCGCGCGCTTGGCCTGCGCGCTGAAGCCCGGACGGTCCTGACGGAAATAGGCCGGGGTCGAGGCCACCACCGACGGCGGCACGCCGACGACCTGCAACGTCGCCACGAGGTCTTGCTCGATCGCCTCCTCGATCGCGGCGCGATTCACGCCGACCTCCGCCAGCGCGCGGCCGGCCGGGTCGTCGCCCTCCGAGAGGGCGAGCAGCAGGTGCTCGGGCTCGACCTGCTCGGCCCCCATGCGGCGCGCCGCGTCCTGCGCACGAATCGCGGCCCGTCGACTTTCGCGGGCGAAGCGCTCAAACACGGCCTCTCCCGGTGCTCATGCCACGGGCGCGCAGGCGCTTGGCGTGCTTCTTGTGCACCGCCTGGCGACTGACGCCGAGCGCGGCCGCGATCTCGGCCCACGACCAGCCCTCGAGCACGGCGCGCTCCACTTGACCGGCCTCGAGCCGGTCGGCCAAGAGACGCAGCGCGACGACGGCGGCAAGGCCCTCGGCCGGGTCCTTGGGAACCGCTTCTTCTTCTGTGGGGACGAACGCCATGACGTCAACCATAGTTGACATCCGCTGCGCTTGTCAACCCAGGTTGCTCGCTGGCTCGTTGCGCAGGCGTACTCTGAGCAACGGCGCGGGCGCTCGTCGCGCAGGGGGATTCGGCGCGGTTTGCGTGAACCACCCTCCCGCGCACGACAGTAGGCCATGTCGTCGCGGCACCCGGACGTGGACGCGTCTCAGAGCCGTTCGGTGGCCGCGACGACGGCGGCGGCGTGCACGAGCCCGACCACTGCCAGCGATTGCGGCCCGCCGTTGGCGATGAGATGCTCGGCGGCTCTCATCGCGTTGTCGATGCGCGCCAGCGCCGGCCCTGCCGGTCCAGGGGCGGGATCTCGGCAGACGCAACGCGACAGAGCGATGTAGGGCAACATCCGCGCGGGGTCTGGCGGACCACCGCCGCTCAGCGCGAGGCCGGCCGCCATCAGCAAGTACGCGCCCGCGCGCAGCAGGGAGCCGCTTGCGGGACGCACCGCTTCAAGGCGAGGCGGTCGTGCGGCTGGGAGCGACTCGCCGTTGAGGACGGCTGCCATGGTGCCGCCGACCACGAGCTTGCGATCCTCCGAGTCAAGTCCGGCAAGCGCCGATACGCGCAGCGCCTGGAACAAGCTGGTCAACGGATGCCCGTAGGGGGCATCAGAGGCGAACACGATGCGCTCGGCCGGAACGCGCGCGAACAGCTCGACCACGTCCAGCGACGAGAAGCACGATGTGTCGTAGAGCACCGCAGGATGCTCGGCGAGCGTCTCGGCGAACATGCCTTGGCCGGCGATGGCAGCGTGCGCCAGGACCAGCGTGACCTCGGGATTGCGCAACGCGACGGCGGCAAGAGCATCCATCGGCGCCATGCCTCGCCCCGCGTGGACGAGAATCGGGACCCGCGCATCGCGCGCGACGGCGAAGATCGCCTCGATCGCCGGATCGGTGAACGTGAACGCCTGTGCGCGTGGGTGCAGCTTGATGCCGCGCGCCCCGCGCGCCAGGCAGCGCTCTGCCTCGCTGACCGGGTGGTCGGCGGGATCCAGACGGCAGTAGGGAATGATTCGACCGCCGCTCTCCCGAGCCCAGTCGAGCACCCGATCGTTCGGTCGGCGATAGGAGGGACTGCGGTCGGGGTCGTGCAGTGGGAAGGCACACGCCTTTATGCCGGGCCCCGCCTGGTCGAGAAAGCCGATCAGCGCCTCCGGCGTCAGCCGCTGGCCGTCTTCGTCCTGGCCGAGATGCGTGTGCGCATCGAGAATCGCCGCTCCCGGTGAGCGCAAACGATCAAGCTCCTCGGCAAACGGCGCGAACGCGGCCTCTAAAGAGAGCTCGGACACAAGCCAACCGTTCCAGCTCTCCAGCGACATCGCAACAGATCGCCCGACTGGGTCGTCTGGCGCGGATGCCGCGGCGCCAGGGTCATACGCCCACGAGCGCCGCACGACTTCGCGCGGGATGCCCCGATGCGCTCGCAGGCGATCGCAGGCAGCTTCCGCTGAGGCGGCAATTGAGCGGGCGGCTTCCCCCTGAGGGTCGGTCATGCCCCCTGCGGTCGAGATCATCCCGCACAAGCGAAACCTCACGACACCGGCCCAGTTAATTCAACGCACCGAAATGCAGCGAACCCGACCGACCGGCCGCCTTCGATCTTCGACGCCGCCCGGCTTTCTCTTTCCAACGCCTCGTCTGCACATCCCTAATTTGCTGCATCCATCAACTATGCAGAAAACAGAGGTGACTCGGATGGTTCAACGAGACGCACGGCCAGACGCGATCGCGATGGACGGGCTCTCTCGGCGACACACGCCGAGAGAGCCATCCGATATCCGCGCTTGGTGAGCGTGATCAGCCGCCTGAGCCCGGACCACTTGAACCGCTCGCCGGACCCGCGGTCCCTTCGCCGGTGCCCTCGCCCTCGTCGCCTTCGAGGCCCTCGTCCGGTCGCTCTTCGAGTCCGTGCCCGCTGGTGATGTCCTCGGAAGTGGCGTCCTTCTGAGCGTCCTCGCCCGGGGTGGTCTCATCGTCTGACATGTGCATCTCCTTAACTGGATGACTGAACCGCGGGGTTCTGCTCTCGTGACGGATCCGCCGTCCCGTGACCGGACGTGCGATCGCAGTCCCGCGATGACGAACAAGCGAGACAGAGCGCTCGCAACCCACCCAAAGAACCTCGTCCACTCTGCCTCCCGACGGGCCATACCCGCGCGTGCGTACGCGTCAAACACCCGCCCGGGCGGGCACGTCACACGACAGCCGGGGACTGGCGTGCCGGCGCCTATCGGGCGGGGGTGCGGCGGACCGCGGCGGTTGGGGGTGTGGGGGTGCGGCTCGGTGGCCGTTGTGTGACGCGGTCTTGGAGTTCGCCGAGGTCGATCTTGCCGTCCAGTACGGCGGCGATCGCGTAGAACGCGGCGGCACCGATCAGGCATAGCAGTGCGTAGCCGAGGTTCATGGCGATCCAGACCGCAGCGAACGCGAAGCCCAGCAGCGCGGCGAAGTGGCGGTCGGTCATTGCAGTTCCCTTCGGTTGGTTCGTTGCAGTCGCACGAGGCTGATGTTCACGCGTAGTGCGGGGAGTTCGTGGCGTGCGAGGCTGTCGCGTGCGCGCTGGTGCACGTCTGTGAGCGTGGCGGCGAGCGCGTCGGCGCGGCTGACCTCGATGTTAACTGTCAGGTCATCGGTTGCGTAGCGTGCGTGGGCGGCCGCGACGGCGGGGTGATCGAGCACGGCGATCTCGGCCGCTCGTTCGATCGCACGCGCGTTGACATGAACGCTGCCGCGCCGGTCGCCTACCAGGCGAAGGTCGGTCCGGGCGAGGTAGGAGCGGGGCACTGCTCGCCACGCAAGGTAGCCGAACATCAGACACGCGATCAGGCCGCCTAGCGCGACGATCAGGCGCGTCGAGGCACTGATGTCCTGCGGCTCGAGAGCTGCCAGGTAGTCATAGGCGGTGCGGTAGCCCGACAGGGCGTTGATCGTGCTTGGCGAGACCGTGAGCGCCAGCAGCGTCAGCATCGTGCCGCCCCATGTCAGCGCCAGCGCGAAGATCACCACGACGGCGTTGGCGCCAACGCGGGCAAACGGAAAGGAGCGTGATCGCACGCGTTGGCGCAACATCAGCTCACCCGGCCAGCGCGGCGGGGCACGCGACCGCGTACGCGCACGCGCAGCGACAGGGACTCGGCCAGCCCTTGAACCGCACTCCGACTCGAGGCTGTGGCGCTGGCGCGATCCGTCGATTCGGTGTGGTAGGCGGTGAGGCGCAGGCGCGCACCCGAGCCGCGGCGACGCGGCCTCGTCTTGGCCTTGACGTGCAGCACGTCACGCGACCGTTCGCCCAGGGCGATCGCGGCTTGGCCGACCGCGCGCGGACGCGCGGCGATCGTGCCGTCGGCGTCCGCTTTGATGATGACCAGGCGCGGGCGTCTGCGGCCCAGCACGCCGAACAGCAACAGCATGCCCAGCACGATGGCGCCGGCGCCGGTCAGGGCCGCGATCTTCGCGGTCGCGCCGCCGGCCTGGATGTCAGCAAGCAAACCCCCAACGCCGGCATGAAGATCGTCCAGACGCGCGGTCCTGACCAGCCCCGGCAAACTCAACGTGGCGCTACCGCCCTGAACGCTGAAGACAGCGACGACCAACCCGGCGACAGCCAGCACCGTCGTGAGCAGCAGCGCGAGCAGGCGCGCCAGGCCGCGGGCCACAAGCACCATCATCAGCCCCCGTGCGTCTCAGCCAGCACGTCGTCAAAGACGACGCTTACCGCACCGAGCCGCTCCTCCAGCCCGGCCATGCCAGCCGATCGCCGCAGGCGCCCTCGAACCTGCTGCGCGAGCTGCTGAAGCGACACCTGGGGCGGCCAATGTACGAGCAGATGCATCTCGAT